>Ga0335081_10014636_pt1 | contig 12690 bp, 7 predicted proteins | sample Lox_Sample_35_FD_206713 | JGI IMG/M metagenome (GOLD analysis project Ga0335081, IMG submission 206713) | Soil microbial communities from Loxahatchee National Wildlife Refuge, Florida, United States - Lox_Sample_3.5 | ecosystem: Environmental > Terrestrial > Soil > Wetlands | place: USA: Florida...
GCGGAACACCAGGCGGTGCCGCTTCCCCGGGCTCAGCACGAACTCGCGCTCGTGCGGGTAGGGCTTGCCGTTCACCGTGAACAGGTTGAACTGGCCCGCGCCGCTTGGGACCTTCTCGAACACCAGCTCGAGCGTGCGATCCGGCGCTGCGGGTGGCTCGAGCGGGCCTCCGAACAGCGTGTAGTCCCACTGCACCCCCGGAGGCTGCGGTCCGGGGGGAGGGGCCCACTGCGGCTCGCGGTGCTGATTGGCGTACTCGATGACGACGCCGAGACCGGCGTTGCGCAGGGCGTCGTCGACCGCGCCCAGGATCCACACACCGGGCTGATTCATCTCGACGATGGCATCCACACGCTCGCCCGGCGCGAGCGTGATGACGCGCACCGCGCGCGGCCGCGGCACGGGGTTGCCATCGAGCGCGATCACCTGGAACTCGTGCCCCGGCAAGGCGATCGTGCGATTCTCGATCGCACTTGCATTGAGCAGATGCACCAGCAGGTGCGTGCCGGCACGGACACGGATCGGCTCGCCGGCGCGCAAGGCCTTGTCATTGATCGAAAAGAGCTGTGAGGTGACCTCCAGGCCGTTGGGTCGCGTATCGAGGACGCGAGGCTTCTCGGGCTGAGCCCCGCGACCTTGCTGCTCGTCCATGTCGACGGGCTGGTCCGTATAGAAGGGCTCCCAGTCCCTGAGCGCGAGGAACACCTCCTGGTCGTAGCGCCCCGGATCGCTGCCCGAGTCGATCATCACAAAGCCGTACTGGCCGGTGTAGGTACCCCGGTGCAGATCGATGGCCATTGCGTGGGAGTGATACCAGCGCGTGCCCGCCGGGCGGGGCGTGAAGCGGTAACGGCGGCGCGCGCCGGGCGGAATGGGCGGGGTGCCTTCCTCCTCTGCGCCGTCGATCTCGGAGGGCACATACAGACCATGCCAGTGCACCAGCTCGGGAGTATCGGTGTCGTTGACCACGTCCACCGTCACGGGCTTGCCTTCCTTGAAACGCAGGACCGGGCCCGGCGAGGTGCCGTTGTAAGCAATGGTGCTGACGAAGTGACTGGGCGCGATTTCCAGCGCAACGGGCGCGATGCGCAGCGTCACATCCGCGGGTGGACCTTCGGGGGGCGGACTCGAGGCCGCGGACGCGCCGGCGGCCGTCATGTCGTGGGGTCGGATGGCCGCCGCCCTCGCGAGCCTGGCGAGAGCGACCTGGCCCGCCGTCGCGCCAGCCAAGGTTACGAAGTCACGGCGCTTCATCTTCCGGGGAGCGCTGCCGCCTATTGGAACAACCAAATTCGCCAAAAATGGTCTCACGCTCAAGTGGGGGGTACAAGATAGCCGGGGCGGTTACACTCTAGTGCCATCCGGGTATGCGGCATGTCCCAAGAGAGGCCATCCATGCGCCTTCCTCTCAAGTGGCGGTCGGTCGCCGTCGCGCTGAGCCTCGCATGCGGGCTCGCGCTGCTCGTGTGCGTGCCGGCCGCACATTCCCAGGCGGATGACGATCTCGATGACTACGGATCGCAGGAGAAGGCGGAGTTCTACTGGTCGCGGCTGCGCTACACGTCGAGCTACGAGATGTCGGGCTACGGCTACGGTTTCGGGTTCGCAGGCTGGTCGCGCGACTATCCCAAGGCCGACCGGCAGTTCCTCATGGCCCTGAAACGCCTCACACGCATCCAGATGCGCTCGACCGAGCAGGTGGTGAGCCTGAAGAGCGACATGATCTTCAACTACCCGTGGGTGTACGCCGTGCAGGTGGCGAACTGGTCGTTCACGGACGCCGAGGCGAAGCGGCTACGCGAGTACCTGCTCAAGGGCGGCTTCCTGATGGTCGATGACTTTCACGGCACGAACGACTGGCAGCGCTTCATGGCCGGCATGCGCCAGGTGCTCCCGGACCGCCCGGTCGAGGATCTGAGCGACTCGGACGAGATCTTTCACACGCTTTACGATCTCGGTGAGCGCTTCCAGGTGCCCGGCGAGCAGTACGTCAACACCGGCCGCACCTATGAGAAGGATGGGTACGTGCCCAAGTGGCGCGCGATCCGCGACGACAAGGGACGCATCATCGTCGCGATCTGTCACAACATGCACCTCGGGGATGCCTGGGAGTGGGCGGACATGCCGGAGTACCCGGAGAAGTTCGCCTCGATGGCCTTCCGCATCGGCCTCAATTACATCGTGTACGGCATGACGCACTGAGACCTTCCGCGGCGCGGTGCGGATCTTCGAGAGCCGATGTTCGCCACCCTCTTCGAATTCCTCTTCAAGTATCCGCAAGCCGTCTTCGCAAGGGGCGAGCTCGTGCTCGCGAGCCCCCGGCCCCAGTGGATGCTGTGGGCGCTGATCGCGGCGGCCGTGGCGGGGCTGGCCGTTCTCGTCGGCGTGCGGCATCGCCGCTCGCCGCTCGCGGCCTGGCGCCTGGCCGCGCTGTGGCTCATGGACTCGCTGCTGATCGCGCTGCTGCTGCTGCTGTTATGGGAGCCGTCGATCGCGATCACGGAGCTGAAGCCGCGTCAGAATATCGTGGCCGTGGTGATCGACGGCTCGCGCAGCATGGGGATCGCCGCCGACAGGGCGACGCGCGAAGAGCAAGCCGTCGCGGCGCTCAAGTCGGGCGCACTGCAACGACTCGGTGAGCTCTATCAGACGCGCCTCTACCGGCTCGGCGCCGAGCTCACCCGCATCCGCGGGCTCGAGGAGCTCGGACCGCCGAGCGCGCCGGCGACCCATATCGGGTCGAGCCTGGAGCAGCTGGTTGCCGAGACCGCCGAGCTGCCGCTCGGTGCGATCGTGCTGCTCTCCGATGGCGGCGAGAACTCCGGCAGCCTGCCGCGCAGCGCGCTCGAGGCTCTGCGCAGCAGGCACGTCCCGGTGTTCACCGTCGGGTTCGGCTCACCGGATGCCGCCCATGACATCGAGCTGGAGGACGCCTCCGTCGCGAGCCGCGCACTCGCCGGCTCGCGGCTCGTGGCGACCGTCACGCTGCGCCAGAGCGGCTTCCGCGGCCGCAAGCCCCGGCTGAGCGTGAGCGAGGGTGGCAAGCTCCTCGCATCGCGCGAGATCGCCCTGGAGGCTGACGGGAAGCTGCAACGCGAGGAGCTGACGTTCAACGTCGGCGCGGCGGGCAGCCGCACGCTGGAGTTCGCCGTCGAGCCACAGCCGGGCGAGCAGAATCGCGCCAACAACACGCTGACGCGCCTCGTCAGCGTCGTCGGTGAGCCGCACCGGGTGCTGTATTTCGAGGGTGAGCCGCGGTGGGAGTACAAGTTCATCCGCCGCGCGGCGGGCGACGACCCGCAGCTCGAGCTCACCTCGATGCTGCGCACGACCGAGAACAAGATCTATCGCCAGGGAATCCGCGATCCGAAGGAGCTGGCGGACGGGTTCCCGACCCGCGAGGAGGACCTGTTCGCCTATCAGGCGCTCGTCATCGGCTCGGTCGATGCGGGCTATTTCACTCCGGCGCAGCAGCAGCTGATGCTGTCGTTCGTCGATCGGCGCGGCGGGGGTCTCCTGCTCCTTGGCGGCCGTCAGTCGCTCGCCGACGGTGTGTGGGGCGGATCGCGCGTGGCGGAAGCACTGCCGGTCGTGCTGCCGGATGCACACGATACCTTTCAGCGCGTCCCGGCGACCGTGAGCCTGACCCCCGCCGGCGCCGACAGCCTCATTTGCCGCCTCGTCGACGATCCGCTCGCCAACACGGAGCGTTGGCGCAAGCTCCCCTATCTGATGGACTACCAGGATCCGGGCCGGGCGAAGCCCGCCGCTGTCGTCCTCGCTGAGATGCACGTTCCGCAGCACCCCGCCATGCCGCTGCTGATCACCGAGGCCTACGGGCGCGGCCGCAGCGCAGTGCTTGCCACCGGGGGGACCTGGCGCTGGCAGATGAGCCTGCCGCTCGGGGACAACACCCACGAGCTGTTCTGGCAGCAGCTGCTGCGCTGGCTCGTGGCCGACGCACCCGATCACGTGGTGGCTGCGGTCAGCGAGCCGCTGCTGCTCGATGCTGCCCACGAGGAGCTGAGCGCGGAGGTGCGCGATGCCACCTATCTGCCGGCGGCCGATGCACACGTCGCCGCGCGGGTCATCGGTCCGGGCGGTACCTCGAGCGAGCTCGATCTCGCGCCGGCGCCGAATGCGCCCGGCCGCTATCAAGCGCAGTGGACGGCGGCTGCGCCGGGACTGTACGTGGCGGAAGTGACGGCGCACCGCGGCGCCGAGGAGATCGGTCGCGGCACCGTGGCGTTCCGCCGTCTGGACGGTGTCGCCGAGAGCTTCCATACCGGGCAGAACCGCGAGCTGCTCGAGCAACTCGCTGCGAGCACCGGCGGGCGCTACCTGGAGCCGGCCGAGCTCCCCGACATCGCCCGCACCGTGCCGTACTCGCAAGGCGGCATCACCGTGCGACAGCTGAAGGAGCTGTGGAACATGCCGGCGCTGTTTCTTCTCATGCTCGCGCTCAAGGCCGGCGAGTGGCTGCTGCGCCGCGCGTGGGGCGTCGTTTGACGGCCACTCGCTCCCGCTCGCTTGCCTGTCTCGCGGTGCTCGCGAGTCTCGGCGCGCACGCCGAGACCTTCTTCGTCACAGTGGCGGGTCTCGGCGGCGAGCCGGACTATGAGCAGCGCTTCACGAGCGCCGCCGCGGATCTCGACCGCACATTCAAGGCAGCGGGCGCGAGCGCCGGCCACGTCTTCACGCTCGCCGGTGCGGCGGCGACCCGCGAGCACGTGCGCGAGGCGCTCGAGCAGGTCGCCGGGCAGGCGAAGGCCGACGACGACCTGGTGCTGATTCTGATCGGCCATGGATCCTTCGATGGGAGCGAGTACAAGCTCAATCTGCCGGGCCCGGACCTCTCCGCGCCCGAGCTGGCCGCGCTGTGCGACCGGATCGCATCCGAGCGGCAGCTCATCGTCAATACCACGAGCGCAAGCGGCGGCTCGATTCGGGCGCTGGTGCGCCGCGGCCGCGCGGTGATCGCCGCCACCAAGAGCGGCACCGAGAAGAACGCGACCGTGTTCGCGCGCTACTTCGTCGAGGCGCTGCAGGACCCGACGGCCGACCTCGACAAGAACGAGACTGTCAGCGCTCTCGAGGCCTTCCAGTACGCCACCGCGAAGACCGCCGGGTTCTACGATTCGCAGCAGCGCCTCGCCACCGAGCACGCTGTGTTCGAGGATGCCGGCAAGCCGACGGCGGTACGCGCGGCATCGACCGACAGCGGTGAGGGCCGACTGCTCGCCGGGCTCGCGCTCGTGCGCCTGGGAACGGCGCGGGGTGCCGCCCTCGATCCGGCCAAGCGCGGCCTGCTCGCGCGCAAGGAGGAGCTCGAGCGCCGGATCGACACGCTCAAGTATCAGCGCGCCGCGATGGCGGAGGATGACTACAAGTCACAGCTCACCGAGGCGCTCGTCGCACTGGCCAAGGTGCAGGAGGAGCTCGACAAATGAGCGGCACGCGCTCGGTGTTGGCGCTTCTTGCCCTGGCGGCGCTGCTGCCGGGCGGCGCTTCGGCCGCGGCCGCCGGCAGTGCACGGCCCGATCACTGCCGCTCGCTCGCGCGGCACGGGCGCTCCAAGGAGGCCGACGGCTGCTATGCGGCGCTGCTGCGTGAGGCGAGTCCGTATCTGCGCGCGGAGGGCTACTGGGGGCTCAGGCGCTACGATGAGGCCAATCGCGAGTTTCGCGCGGCGGTCGCCCAGGCCGATGGCAATGCGCTCTACCGGGTGCGCTGGGGCATGCTGCTGCACGAGCGCTTCAACGACAGCGACGCGCAGGACCTGTTCAAGGAAGCGCTCAGCCGCGATCCTCGCGAGGCCCGCGCCTGTCTCGGGCTCGCACTCGTGAGCGCCGACGGCTTCGACAGCGATGCGCTGGAATGGGTCGACCGGGCCCTGAAAATCGACCCGCGCCTCGCCGAGGCGCACGAGCTCGCCGCGAACCTGGCGCTCGAGGACGCCGATCCGGCGCAGGCCGCCGCCCAGGCGGACGCCGCGCTCGCGCTCGCGGCCGACTCGCTCGATGCGATGGCGATTCATGCGGCCATCGAGCTGCTTGCGGACCGCATGCCCGATGACTGGCTCGCGCGCATGCTGGCCGTGAATCCCGTCTACGGCGAGGGCTACGCGCTCATCGCGCACCACCTGGTGCTCAATCGGCGCTACCGCGACGGCGTCGACTACTACCGCAAGGCGATCGCGGCCGATCCGCGCCTGTGGTCGGCGCACTCCGAGCTCGGCGTCAATCTGATGCGGCTCGCCGCGGACGAGGAGGCGCGGCGCGAGCTCGAGCTCGCCTATGCGAACGGCTATCGCGACCCTGCGACCGTGAACAGCCTGCGCCTCATCGACAGTCTGGGCAATTTCGTCACCGTGAGCGAGGGCGGCGGGATCCTCAAGCTGCACAAGAAGGAGGCCGAGCTGCTGCGGCCGTACTTCGCGGCGGAGCTCGCGCGCTCCCTCGAGGTCTACCAGCGCAAGTATCATATGCAGCTGCCCGGGCCGGTGCGCGTGGAGGTGTATCCCGATCACGAGGACTTCGCGGTGCGCACGCTCGGGATGCCCGGTCTCGGCGCGCTCGGCGTCACCTTCGGTGATGTGATCGCTATGGACAGCCCCTCCGGCCGCAAGCCCGGAGAGTTCCATTGGGCCAGCACGCTGCGACACGAGTTGAGCCATGTGTTCATCCTCACGGCCACCAACCACCGGGTGCCGCGCTGGTTCACCGAAGGCCTGGCCGTGCACGAGGAGACGCAGGCCTCGCCGGAGTGGGGTGACCCGATGACGCCGGACATCGTCGCGGCGCTTGCCGGCAAGAAGCTGCTGCCAGTCGCGGACCTCGATCGCGGCTTCGTGCGCCCGCAGTATCCCGCGCAGGTGATCGTGTCGTACTTCGAGGCCGGCCGGATCTGTGACTACATCCAGGAGCGCTGGGGTGTCGAGAAGCTGAACGACATGGTGCACTCCTACGCGGCCCTGAAATCGACGCGCGAGACCATTCAGGGCGATCTCGGCATCAGCGCCGAGGAGCTCGACCGGCAGTTCCAGAGCTGGCTGTACGCGCAGGTCGGCGACACCGTGAGTCACTTCGAGGAGTGGCGCAAGCGGTTGCACGCGCTGGCCGAGCTCGCGCGCGCCAAGCGCTACGACGAGGTCGACAAGGACGGCGAAGCGGTGATCGCGCTCTACCCGGACTATGTGTACGAGGCCAATGCCTACGAGCTCACGGCGGAGGCGCGTCTCGCGCGCGGGGACCAGCGGGGCGCGGCGGCCGTGCTGCTCGCCTACGTCAAGCGCGGCGGTCGCCGTCCCGATACGCTGAAGAGCCTTGCGCACCTCGACGAGGCGCTCGGTGACGAGCAGGCCGCGGCCGCCGTGCTCGACCGCATCAACTACATCGATCCCGCCTACGACGAGGAGCTGCACCGGCATCTCGCGAGCCTGTGGCTGCGCGCGCATGACTACGGCGGCGCGATCCGCGAATATCGGGCGGTGCTCGCGCTCTCACCGCTCGACAAGGCCTCGGCGCAGTTCGATCTCGCGCAGGCCTATGTCGCCGCCGGGCGGCGTGCCGAGGCGCTCGATGCGGTGCTCGCGGCGCTCGAGGCCGCGCCAGGGTATCGGCCTGCCCAGAAACTGCTTCTGCAACTCAAACAATAGACGAAGGAACACGCATGCCCACGACTGCATCTTCCACGGAGGCGACACTCGATTCGGGCGATCTTGCCGCACGCGTCGCGCGCTTCCAGAGCGTGCACGCTGCCATCGTCGCTCAGGTCGGGCGGGTCATCGTCGGCCAGGACGAGGCGCTGGCGCAGATCCTGACGGCTCTGTTCGTGGGCGGGCATTGCCTGATCACCGGGTTGCCGGGGACGGCCAAGACATTGATGGTGCGCACCATCGCCCAGACACTGGGGCTGCAGTTTCGCCGCATCCAGTTCACCCCCGACCTCATGCCGGCGGACATCACCGGCACCGACATCATCGAGGAGGATGCGGGCACCGGACACCGGCGCTGGACGTTCGTTCCGGGGCCGATCTTCGGCAACATCGTGCTGGCGGATGAGATCAACCGCACCCCTCCCAAGACCCAGTCGGCGCTGCTCGAGGCGATGCAGGAGCTCTCCTGCACGGTGCGCGGGCATCAGTACGAGCTGCCGCGGCCGTTCTTCGTGCTCGCGACCCAGAACCCCATCGAGCTCGAGGGAACCTACCCGCTGCCGGAGGCGCAGCTCGATCGCTTCCTCTTCAATACGCTGCTAGGCTATCTGAGCGCCGAGGACGAAGTGCGCGTCATCGACCGCACGACCACGACCCAGAGCGTGCAGGTGCAGGCGGTCACGGACGCGGCCGAGCTGGTGGGTTTCCAGGAGCTCGTGCGCATGGTGCCGATCGGGGACTCGATCGCCCGCTACGTCGTCGAGCTGGTGCGTGCCACGCGCTACAAGAGCGATTCCGCGCCGGCGATCATCAAGAAATACGTGACCTACGGCGCGAGCGTTCGGGCCGCGCAGTTCATCGTGCTCGCCGCGAAGGCGCGCGCGCTGGCGCATCACCGCTATCACGTGGCCTACGAGGATGTCACCCAGCTGGCCATTCCGGTGCTGCGCCACCGGATTCTGCTCAACTTCCACGCCGAGTCCGACCGTATCGATGCGGACGAGATTCTGCGCCAGTTGCTCGCGCAGCTGCCTCCGCCCGCCGGAGCTTAGAAGAACGTGCAGCGCTTTCTCGATCCGGCAGTCTTGAGCTCGATTTCCGGGCTCGACCTCATCGCCAAGACCGTGGTCGACGGCTTCGTGGCCGGACTGCACGCTTCCGCGGATTTCGGCTTCAGCCAGGAGTTCGCCGAATATCGCGCGTACGCACCCGGTGATGACCTGCGCCACGTGGACTGGAACGTGTACGCGCGCACCGAGCGTGCCTACCTCAAGCGCTATCGCGGCGAGACCAACAGTCTGCTCACCCTGCTGCTCGATGCCAGCAACTCGATGAACTACGCCTCGCACGCGGTCAACAAGCTCGACTACGCGCGCTTCATCGCTGCCGCGCTAGCCTACCTCGCGACGCGCAAGCAGCGCGATGCCGCCGGCCTGATCGTGTTCGACGACGAGGTGCGCACCTTCGTCCCGCCCTCGACGCGCGCCGGACAGCTGCAGCGCCTGCTGGCGGCGATCGAGACCGCCGAGGCACGCGCCCGCACGAGCTTCGAGGCGCCGCTGACACGCTTCTTGAGCCTGCTGCGCCGCCGCGGCATCGTGCTGCTGCTGTCGGACTTCTACGACGAGCCGCGCTCGATCATCCGCGCGGCGGAGCCGCTGCGCTTTCATGGCAACGAAGTGGTGCTGCTGCACATCCTCGATCCGCAGGAGATCGCCCCCAGGGTCGCCGGAGGCGCCGCGCTGCTCGAGGACCTGGAGACCGGGGCACGCATCGAGGTGAGCTCGGCCTACGCGGCGCGCGAATATCGCGCCCGCATCGCCGATCACATCCAGACACTCGCAAGCCTAGCGCGCGGCGCCGGCATGAGCCATCACCTCGTCACCACCGATCAGCCGCTCGATGGCGTGCTGCGCGAGTATCTCACCATCCGGCAGGGGCGCGACTGACGCATGGGATGGCTCGCGCCCGCGTTTCTCCTCGGAATGCTCGGCATCGGACTGCCGCTCTATCTGCATATGCTCAAGCGGCACACCGCGAAGCCGCAGCCGTTCGGCTCGCTCATGTTCTTCGAGCGCCGCGAGCCGAGCCTCGCGCGACAGCGCCGCCTGAAGTATCTGCTGCTGCTCGCACTGCGCATCGTGCTGCTCGCGCTCCTCGCCTTCACCTTCGCCGATCCGTACTTCAATCAGGCGACGGCCGGCGCCGGCGCGGATCGGCTCCTGGTGCTTGCCATCGACGACTCCTTCAGCATGCGCGCCGGGACCCATCTCGAGGACGCGAAGCACGCGGCCCGCGCCCTGGTCGCCGCCAAGAGCTCGGGCGCGCGCGCCCAGGTGGTGGCGCTTGGCTCGCAGGTACGCCTCATCACACAGCCGACGCGCGATACCCGGGAGCTCGCGGCGGCGATCGACAGCATCTCACCGAGCGACGCCCGCGCCAGCTTCGAGGTGCTGCGCGCGGCGGTGCGCTCGATCGCCGAGGGCGAGCAGTCGCCGCTCGAGCTGCACCTGTTCAGTGACCTGCAGCAAAGCGGCATGCCGCCCAGCTTTGCCGAGCTGGCGCTGCCTGCGAACGTCGTCCTGAGGCTGCATCCGCTCATTCGGACCGCGTTGCCCAACTGGACCGTCGAGAGTGTCTCGGCGCCGGCCCAGGTGTGGGACCCACACGCAACTCACGTGCAGGCGGTGATCGCGGGCTTCGCGACTCCCGCGGCGGCTCGCACGGTCTCGTTGAGCTGCAACGGACGAGTCATCGCCACACGGCAAGTGATGCTCGGTGCCTCCGCTCGCGCCGTCGTACAGTTCGAGTCGCTGCCGCTGTCCTACGGCATCAGCCGCTGCGCGATCGCCATCGATGCGGCCGATGCGCTACCCGCGGACGACCAGTATGTGTTCACCATCGAGCGGATCGAGCCCCGGAAGGGCCTGCTGATCCACCAGGCCGCCGACCTGCGCTCGGCGCTGTTCTTCGGCTCGGCGCTGCGTGCGGCGACCAACGCTACGGTGCAGCTCGACACCGCCACGCTCGATCAGGCCGCCGGCCTCATCCCTGGCGGGTACTCGTTCGTCGTGCTTGCCGATGCGGCCACGCTGCCGCCGGCACTGAACGAGCGCCTGGAGCGCTACGTGCGCGGCGGCGGCCATGCGCTGCTCGTGCTCGGGACTGCCGCAGCGCAGGCACGGCGTGTGCCGCTCATCGGCACGCCGATTCTTGCGCCACACGCGTACTCGCGCGACCGCGAGCGCTATGTCGCCGTCGGCGACAGCGATGCCTCGTATCCGGTGGCGGTGTCTGCCGCGGAATGGAGCGGTGTGCGCTTCTATTACGCGGCGGCGCTCGACGCCGCGGGCCTGCGTGTCGGGCTGCGTCTCGCGGACCACACGCCGCTGCTTGCGGAAGCACCCCTCGGGGAGGGCCGGGTCGTGCTGTTCACATCGGGGTTCGACAACCTCACGAACGACCTGCCGCTGCATCCGGCGTTCGTTGCCTTCGTGGATCGGCTCACCCGCTATTTGCTCGGGACCGACACGCGCGAAGGCGCGCGGCGTGTCGACGAGCTGCTGACGCTGCGCACCGCCAGGGAGCAGGGGGTGGGCGTCGATGTCATCGATCCGCTCGGTCAGCGACCGCTGCCGCTCAAGGAGGCTGCTGCTGCTCAGTCATTGTCGCTCAGCCGGGCCGGATTCTACGAGGTGAACCTGGCGAGCGGCCGGCACGAGGTCATCGCCGTCAATCCCGATCGGCGCGAGTCCGATCTGACGCCCATCCCCGATGAGGTGCTGGCGCTGTGGAGCGGTGAGGCGCACCGGAGCGCGGCCGCAACCGCGGGCGGGGCCGGGGAAGCCACCGGGCGGCCGCCTGCGCAGGTGCCCGTCAGGCTCTGGTGGTACGCTATGGTCATCGTGCTGCTGGCAGCCGTCGCGGAATCCGCGCTCGCCAGCCGCTACCTGGGCACACCTCGGGAACAGTCATGAGCGCCATCGGTGACCTGCGCTCCTACGTGCTGACGCTGCAGCGCCGCCTGCGGTGGGGGGCCGTGCTGCGCGGCGCCGCGCTGCTCGCGGCGAGCGCTCTCGCAACCACCGTGGTGCTCACGCTGATCATCAACCGCTTCGCCTTCTCCAGCGCGAGCGTGTGGAGCGCCCGCGTCCTGCTCATCGTCACGCTCGCCGCCGGTGCGGCCTTCGGGCTTGCGCTGCCGCTGTGGCGCTTGAATCGGCGCTGGTCGGCGCGGCGCGCCGAGCGCGCCTTTCCGGAGTTCGGCGAGCGGCTGCTGACGTTCACCGAGCGCGACGCTGAGCGTCACGAGCCCTTCCTCGAGCTGCTCGCGCACGACACGCTGAAGATCGCGCGCTCCACGGACGTGCGGGCGGTGGCACCCGGCAGGCTGCTGCTCGGGCTGCTCGGCGGCGGGGTCGCCTGCCTCGGCACGCTCATCTGGCTGATCCAGGCGCGCCCGGGGTATGTCGGCTACGGCGCCGCGACGCTGTGGTCGGGGCGCCCCTCCACGCCGCTCTACGAGGTGAGCGTCGCACCCGGGGATGCGGCCATCCGCCGGCATTCCGATCAGCTCGTAACGGCGACGACGGTCGGGTTCGCGACCGATCAGATCCGCATCTACGCGCGCTACTCCGGCGCCTCCGACTGGGAGCGGGTGAGCATGCAGCCGCAGCCGCGGGGGGCAGGGTTTCAGTTTCTGTTCCCGAGCGTCGCCGAGGACCTCGAGTACTACGTGCAGGCCGGCACGCTCGCCTCGCGCCGCTATCGGCTGCACGTCGTGGATGTGGCCTCGGTGAAGCAGATTCGCGTGACGTACCACTATCCTGCCTGGACGCGCCTCGCGGACCTGGTCGAGGAGCACGGCGGGGATCTGCGCGCGGTGCAGGGCACGCAGGCGCAGCTCGAGGTGCGTACGGATCACCCGCTGACGGATGGCATGCTGGTGATGGACGATGGCCGGCGGATTCCCCTCGCCTCCGCCGGCGGCGACCTTTACCGCGGCGTGGTGCCCATCGAGAAGGACGGTGCTT
>Ga0335081_10014637_pt1 | contig 12690 bp, 11 predicted proteins | sample Lox_Sample_35_FD_206713 | JGI IMG/M metagenome (GOLD analysis project Ga0335081, IMG submission 206713) | Soil microbial communities from Loxahatchee National Wildlife Refuge, Florida, United States - Lox_Sample_3.5 | ecosystem: Environmental > Terrestrial > Soil > Wetlands | place: USA...
GAAACCCTTCAGGCCCTTTTCTTCCACTCCAAAGCGTTGGATAACATCTTTCGCAGCCATTCCGCCGACACGGCCCCACACCTGTTCATTGAGCTTTTCGGCAGTGGGCTGATCTAACATTTTCGCCACCGATAAAAACCAGAAGCTATCTACGACTCGGTAATGCCAGAGCAAGAATTGGATGTAATTCCTCAGCTCCGGAGCGTCCATTTTCTCAAAGATCTTAAGATCCATCTGTTTCTCCTGCCCTAAATTCCGAACGAGGTGAACCGCTCACTCGTGACCTCATCCCCCCCTCATCTCCTTACCGCTTGTCAGAAGGAGCAAGCCGGGTGATTCGTTCGACCAAAGGAGGATGAGAATAGTAGAACCAGGCGTAAAGGGGATGCGGGGTCAGATTGGCCAGGTTGTCCACAGCCAGCCGCTTCAGGGCAGAGGCCATGGGCTCCGCCGTCTTCATCAGGTCCAATGAAAAATCATCCGCTTCGCGCTCGAATTTCCTGGAGATAGCCGATTCCAGTGGCTGGGCAAAAAAACCAAGGAGGCTGATGAACGTTCCGATGAGAAATAATCCGACATAGACGCGCGATTCTTCAAAGCCAAACGTCTGATAAATCAACGGCCAGTTCAAAAGTTTGGCCACGACATAAAACGAGATCAAGGAGAGTATCTCCAGAGGAAGGAGCATTCGAAGAATGTGCTTTCTCTTCCAATGTCCCGCCTCATGGGCCAGGACGGCGAGGATTTCTTCCTCGGTGTGAGAGGCTAAAAGGGTGTCGAAGAGGACGATCCTTTTCGTCCGACCCACACCGACAAAAAAAGCATTGGTATGTTTGCTCCGCTTACTCGCGTCCATCTTGAAGATGCCTTTAGTCCGAAGTCCGACCCTTTCCATCAATGTCCGGATTCGGTCTTCCAGTCCGGTGTTTTCAAGTGGATCGAATTTGTTGAAGAGAGGAAGAATGACGACCGGAAAAAGCCAAAGCGATAACAGCTCAAACCCGCCGACCAGCATCCAGGCCCAGATCCACCAGACGCTCCCTCCATAGATGACCAAGACGAGGAGAAGGCCAAGAAGCAGCCCGCCTAGGATCGCTCCGATCAGAATGCTTTTGAGTAGATCCGAAACCCACATTTTGAAACTCATCACGTTAAATCCATAACGCGCCTCAATCGCAAACGCTTCGTAAAGGCTGAAAGGGACATGAAGCAGGTTGACGGATATGGAGAGGACGGCGAAGAAGATCAAACCGTTCACAATTTGTCCATGGCTCCACAGGCTGATCATCTTGATGAGCCAGGGCAAGAACCCAGAGAGCAAAACCACCAGGAAAAGTCCCTGGCTGGCCAGGGTGGCAACCGTGGCGAAATTTTCAGAATCCACCGTATAGACAGAGATTTTTCTCAGTTTGTCCGGGTTGATGGTCTCCTGAAAAATATCCGGAACAGTCGTTCCGTGCCGGCGGAGGTAGGAAATATTAAGCCAGTTGAGATAGATCTGGACCCCGGACCGCAACAAAAAAACGGCGAGAAAAGTTTGAAGCAAGAGATTGAAATGAATCATCGGAGACGGAGATTATCTGCGCGATTTCCTCTTATTGCCTCTCCTCCGATTGGCCTTCTTCCTGGAGGAACGCCGGGTTTGCTTAACCGCGCCTACACCCTTCTTTTCAACGAGTCTCCTTACTTCGCGCCGGCCGAGCTTTCGAAGGGCAACCATCACGGCTTTTTTCTTCTCGCTGGGCTTGAATTGCCCACTCTCCCAGAGATGAACTGCCCCGACGGTCACCCCGGTCAGAATGGACAATTCTTTCTGGGTGACGCCCAAATGCCGGCGGAGGCTCCGAATCAGGCGCGGAGAGAACCTCGACACCTTCACCTCCTCCGGGGCTGCTTCCAGCGGCGCCTCTCCTTTTTCCAACGCTTTTTGCTGATGGGCAGTGACCCGCTGAAGCGCCAATACAGCCTTGCGAAGTTGTGAGACCGTCCCCTTCAGGGACCGCACATCCCTGCCTACGGGAAGAGCGATTTTTCGCACTTCCCTCCTTGCCAAACGTACGATTTCAGATTTGATCATCCCTTCAAACTTGCTCATACGCCCCTCCTCCTTATCTCAATGATCCGTTTTCAGTGATCATTGGCCAATGCTCATTGACAGTCCGTGCTCTATTCTTTGCCCAAGCCTCCAAGTTAATCAAATATCTTTCCAGGATTCATGATTCCGTTAGGATCCAAGAGGTTCTTGATCTGTTTCATCAACAGGAGGCTCTCCCCGTGTTCTTTCCTCATGAATTTTCTCTTCCCAATCCCAATTCCATGCTCTCCGGTCGCCGTTCCACCGCACTCGAGCGCGTAATCGACAATTTCCTCCTCTGCCTCTTGAACCTTCTGCCATTGGGCTTTTTCTTCGGGAATTCCAATGATCTCCATATGAAGATTGCCGCTTCCCGCGTGGCCAAAGGCATATCCTTTTAGCCCTTTCTTCTCGACAATCTTCTGCGCCCATTCCACCATCTCCGGATATTTTGAGATGGGGACGGCCGTATCGATCACAAGGCGATGAAAACCGGGATTGCTGACCTGGATCGATTCTCGGACTCCATACCGGGCGTCCCAAATTCGGTTTCGTTCCTCCCTTCCGATTCCTGAATCGAACTGAAGGGAGTGGTGCTCACGACAAATCTCCTTCACGATCTCGAGCTCTTCTTTCAAGCCCACAGCGCTCGTCCCGTGGAATTCGACGAAAAGTGTCGGTCTTTCTTCCAAAGAGAGCTGCTTAAATCGGTTGACGACTCCAACCGTTGGAGCATCTAGAAATTCCAAGGCAGCCGGAGACAGTCCAGATCGCATGATCTGGGAAACCGTATCCGTGGCTTCACGGATGAGGTTGAATTGGGCGACGGCAGCCATGAACTCCGCCGGGAGACCGATCAGACGAAGGGTGATCTCCGTCACCGTACCCAACGTTCCCTCTGCCCCGACAAAAATGCGGCAAAGATCGTACCCCGACGAACTCTTGATCGCCTTCGTTCCAACCCGGATCACTTCCCCCGAAGGTCGGACAACGACCAGGCTGAGGACAAAATCCTTTGTCGCACCGTACTTCACTGTCCTGATCCCGCTGGCATTATTGGCCACCATGCCCCCCACCGTGGCCGAGGCCCCCGGGTCCGGCGGGAAAAAAAGACCATATCGGGAAAGGTACTGATTTAAATCTTTATAGATGACTCCTGCTTCAACGCGAACCTGAAGATCCTCCGCTTTGAACTCCAGGATGCGGTTCATCCGTTGAAGATCCAAGACGATCCCTCCCTCGACTGGGATTGGGTTACCCTCCAAACTCGTCCCGGCGCCCCAGGGAGTAACGGGAATCCGCTTCTCATCAGCCATCTTGACGATCTGGCTGACCTCCTCCGAAGAGACCGGCCAAACCACAAGATCGGGTTTTCGCTGCGGATGAAAGGACTCGTCCTTACTGTGGAGATCGAGGACAGATTGGCCCGTAGACATCCTCTCCGGACCCACCACGGACCTGATGAATTCTAATTCTTTGTTCGTCACGCGGGTGTATTTCACTCGATTCTTTGGGATCGCATGCGGGAAGATAGCTCCTTCTCCATTCGGAAGAGCCTATCCTTCGCCCCCTTGATTCCTCTTTTCTTCAAAGCGAGCCAATTCCTCTTCGCCTGAACTTTCTTTTGAAGGGATACGATATTTTCCTTTACCCTTCTCTCCAGAGGTGTCCCGATGGACAGCGCCCGAGCCAATATGGTCTCCGGTCTCTGCATCCTTTCGACATCGCCTTGGGTGATCGGAATGTCAATCTCCATCTCAGCAAGCGCTTTCTTTAAGCTCTGGTAGGAAACCTTTCCCTTCCCTTCCTTCTCCGAATATTTTACCGCTTTCTCCATCACGATCTTTGCCTTCCGCATGGGAAGAGATCCGTGACGGACCAGCCACTCCATCAAAGCGGTGGCTCCAAGGAACTCCTCTTGAGCTTGCTTAGACATCTGAGCCTCGTTGACCTCGAGGAGTCGGATGATGTCCGTCATGACGGACAGAGAAGGTTTCGATTCGTCGACCAAGTCCATGATCCAATACTTCGTCCATTGGGTATCCCGGTTATACCCCATAAAGAGGCTCTTGCCGACGGAGAGGAGGCTGATGACCATCCCATGGACAAAGGAGGTCTTTGCTTTGATCACTTCCAAGGAACAGGGGTTCCGCTTCTGCGGCATGATCGAGCTGCCTGAACAATGCCGGTCGTTCAACCGAACCATGTTGAACTCGCGGGTGGATAAGAGGATCAACGTCTGGGCCATGGTGGACAGATGATCCATCGTCATGGCCGCACCGTAGGCCAGTTCCGCCTCAGGTTCCCATCTCTGCGTAATGGGATCGGTCACATTTTCTGTCGGCCCATCAAACCCCATGAGCTTTGAGGTCAACTGCCGGTCCAGGTTGAATGAAGTGCCATACGCCGCTGCCGCGCCCAAAGGGTTCTTATTAAACAGGCCAAACCAATGAATAAACCTCTGCGCATCTCGGTCCAGAGCTTCACCGAAGGAAAGGAGGAGGTGACCGAAGGTGGTGGGCACAGCGTGTTGGTGGTGAGTATAGCCCGGCATGACCGTTGAACGATGTTCCCCAGCCTTCTGGAGAAGTGCCAAGATGAGAAAGGTTAACCCCTCCACAAACTCTAAAGTCTGATCCCGAAGATAAAGGCGCATGTCGAGAACAATCTGGTCATTCCGGCTTCGACCCGTATGGATTTTTCCTCCGGATTCGATGCCCACTCGTTCAATGAGATAACTCTCAATGTTGGAATGGACATCTTCTTTCGACGGATCCAGCGCAAACTTCCCTTTTCGATAAAGCGCTTCTATTTCCTTTAATCCGTTGAGAATTCTCTTTCCATCCTGTTTCGAGAGGATGCCTTGACGGCAGAGCATGAGAACATGAGCCCGGTTCCCCCACAGATCATACGGGATCAGCCGTTCATCGCAGGGGGGGACCCCCCTGACATCTCTTCCTGAAAGAAATTCGACCATTTCTTTGGAGGGCAGCTCTTCAAACCGGCCGCCCCATAGCTTCTCGACCTTCATTCCGTCATCCCCTACTTCTTTTTCCTTTTGGCAAGGATTTCAAACGGCAGTCCCCGGATAAAAGCCGCATCCCCGCAGCGTCTCTGATCAAAACCGGTGGCTTTGATGGAACGGATCTCCGGCGTGAAAAGACTTGTTCTCGACTCACGATGTACGATTTCGATGTTTCCTTTGTAGAGTTTAATCCGGTACTTCCCATTGACCACTTTCTGGGATGTCTCAATAAAGGCGTCCAGATCGTATTTCAAGGGATGGTACGCCATCCCGTGATAAACCAGGTAGGCCCATTTCTGATCGATCCCTTTCTTAAACTGAACTTCGTCCTTGGTCATGCAGAACTGCTCGAGGTCTCTGTGGAGTTTGAGAATGATCGTTGCCGCCGGCGCCTCATAGATCTCTCTGCTCTTCAGATCCATGATCCCGTCCTCAAACATATCGATCCTTCCAATGGCGTGGGCTCCTCCGATGGTGTTTAACTCGGGGATCATCTCACCCAGGGATCTTCTCTTTCCATTCAATTTGGCCGGAATCCCCTTCTCAAACTCCAAAGTCAGCAAGGCGGGTCGATCAGGAGCTTTCTCGGGCGGCTGATACCACATCCAGATATCGTCGGGCAGAGGCTGATTGAGGTCGATGGCACCACTGGCGATCGATCGGCACCACATCGTCTTGTCATCGCCGCCGGTAATCATCTCTGTTACCGGAACTCCCCACCTCTTGCACAATTCCTCCTCTTCCAATCGGGTTAAATCAAAATCCCGCACCGGGACGAGGATCCTGAGATTCGGCGCAAACATTTTGAAGACATTATGCATGCGATATTGATCATTTCCTTTCCCGCTAGACCCCTCGAGAATGGCATCGCACCCTTTGGCCAGGGCAACCTGGGCAACCTTTTTCGCCACAATCTGTCTCGTCATCGAAGTGGAGACGGGATAACCCAGATAGTCGGAATTGGATTGGATGGCCCGGGCAATCCAGACATCGGTGAACTCCTTTCGAAGATCAAAAAAGAGAGGCTTGATTTTCAGGGCTTTTGCCTTCCTTTTTCCTTCCAACACTTCTTCTTCTCCCTGGCCAACATCAATCGTGACGGGAAGGATCTTTTTCGCCTTATACTTTCGTCTGAGAAGTTCGATGGCCAGGGATGAATCCAAACCCCCCGAGTACGCGACGGCCACATAGTTCACTTGAGGGACCTCGGTCTTTTCGACCTTTCTCAAAATCTCTCGAATATCCATAAAAAGCCGACCTCCTTCAAATTTAGTCTGAGATGTTAGCATAAATCGGGCGCTGAAACAATGTTTTTTAAACTATGGTTTTTAACTATGGTTTCTCTTGGGGATAGTGGTGAAAAAAGAGGAAACGGAAGGCCGATAAAAAGGGCGGCTCAGGTAGTTTTGCAGGGAATGGTTTTGTCTTGGGGCCGCAGGGTGGAGAAAGAAGTTCAACCCTTGCTTTCAGAAAAGACTATTAGGATACATTCGGGTACCCGCAATGAGGATCTTCAGCAAGATAATCATGGGTTAAAGCAAAAGCTAAGCTTCGGCATCCTCGGCAGTCGTCCATCTTGCATGTTCCACATTTTCCCTTGAGGTTCCTTTTTCGTCTCAACCTCTCTAAGACGTCTGATTCTTCCCATATCTGCTTCAAGGAGGTCGCCAGAAGATTCCCGATTGAAATGGGAAGCCGTCGGCAGGGGAAGACATCTCCCTGTGGCATGATGCAAAGACCGTCGACGCCTACGACACAGGGAGCACCCAATAACTCAGGTTCTTCCCCATCCAAACGGATCTGAAAGGCTTGGTACGGGAGGGCCGAACTGGGTCCTCCCTCGATTGAAAACAGATAGAACAGGATCCTGATCATTTCCTTCCATTCTTCCCTGCCGAGGACCTCATTCACGATCCCTCTTCCCTTGCCCAAAGGGATGAATCGTTCGATGATCAACCCGTCGATCCCATGGTCCCGGCACAGGTTAAGTAGGAGCGGAAGGCTCCGGAAGTTTCTCTTCATCGCCGTAAACATCAAAATGATTTCAAATCGCTTTTCATCTCTTGCCGATGAAATATGATCCATGACCTTCTCAAAAGCTCCCTCCGAGCGAATGGCATCATTCGTCTCTGCATCGGCTCCGTCCATAGAAATCTTTACCTTTTTCAATTTAGGGAGGTCAGATAATCTTCTCACCCTCTCCCGATCCAGAAGGAGACCGTTGGTGATGATTCCCAATTCTTTGACCCTGGGTTGTTGGTTGAGATAACTGAGGAGGTCAAAGAGTTCGGGCTTTAACAAGGGCTCGCCGCCCGTGAGATGGATGCACGTTTCTTGCTCCCATTCGTCCATCGATGTGAGGAGATTGTCCGATATTTTCTGAAGTTCTGACCGGCCGACATCGCTCTTCGTAGAAAAATGGTCCTGATAACAGTGCGCGCAATGAAGGTTGCAGAGGTTGGTGATGTGCCACTGAATGTGGAACGTTTCTTTCATCAGACTTTGTGGATGGAGGAAATGACTGACCTAAATATTTTAAGATCCTTTCCGATGGAAAGCCAGATGGCTCTTAGACTGCGGTTCTGTCCTTCGTATTGCCGCTGCCACCCTCAGGGGATTCTCGGCTGGCATCTCTGCTGGAGATGAGAAATATCCCGGTCAAACCAAAAAGGTTGGGAAGTATTCTTATCCTTCTCTTCTTGTCTGCAAACGCAGCCTTTTCTATCTTGATGTTTCGCTGGCGGCAATATTCGACGAAGTCCGAAATGCTCAGGAAGTGGAGGTTCGGGGTGTCATGCCATTCATAGGGCAAAGAGGGCGTGACCGGAGTCCTTCCCCTGAAAAATATCCGCAAGCGCGCCTGATAGTGGGCAAAGTTAGGGAGTCCGACGATAACCCGCTTCCCTACTCTTAAGGCTTCCCTTAACACTCTGTCGGGCTTCTTAACCTGCTGAAAACTTTGATTGAGGATGACATAGTCAAAGGACTGATCTGCGTAATCGGACAACCCCTTATCAATATCTTCGTGGAATACGCTCAACCCCTTGGCAACGCATCGATAGATGGCCTGCTCGTCAATTTCGATGCCCTGAGCCTTCACGTGTCTTTCCTTAACAAGGTAAGCCAACAGTTCTCCATCGCCACACCCTAGGTCTAAAACGGACGAACCTGGCTGAATCCATTCAAGGATCGCTTTGTATTCGAGTGAAGGTTCAGATGGCATATTCGGTTATCCTGTTTTCCCCCGTCACTCCATTTTCAAACATAACCTTCTGCAGGAAATGCTTCACCAGGTGTGTTTCCTCATCAACCTCGAGGAGAAAGGCATCATGGCCGTAGGTGGAATCGATCTCGCAATAGGTTGTATCTATCCCCGCCCATTTGCATGCCTTAACAATTTCTTTAGATTGGGAAGCCGGATAGAGCCAATCTGATTTGAAAGCCAGAACCAGGATTTTGGCTTTAGTTTCCTTAAATGCCTCATAAAGATTCTTCCCTTTCGAGGCATCGAACGAATCGATCGCCCGGGTGATATAGAGATAGGAATTGGCATCGAACCTTTCCACGAAATGATTTCCCCTGTTGGTGAGGTAATCCTCCACCTCGGAGCCGGCACTGAATTTATGGAGCTTCTCCTCCTCAGGGCGCCTTCTGAATTTCTCAGCCATTGAGATTTCGCTCATATAGGTGATATGGCCAATCATACGAGCGACGGCGAGCCCCTTGGCCGGAGCATGGCCGCCGTCATAGTGGCCGTCTTTCCAAAGAGGGTCCGCCATGATCGCTTGTCGTCCAACTTCATGAAATGCGATTTGTTGGGGCGAATGCTTTGGAGCCGTAGCAATCACGATGGCACTTTTCAACCGTTCGGGATAAGCCGTCAGCCACGCCAAGGCCTGCATGCCGCCCATCGAGCCGCCGGCAATCGAAAGCAGCCGGTCAATTTCCAAGTGATCGATCAAGCGCTTTTGCACATGGACCATATCCGGGATGCTGATGATCGGGAAATCCAGACCATAGGGCTTCCCTGTTCTTGGGTTGGCGGAAGACGGACCGGTTGTGCCCTTGCAACCCCCGAGGACGTTGGAGCAGATCACAAAGAACTTATCCGTGTCAAAGGCTTTACCCGGCCCGATCATATCGTCCCACCAGCCCGGTTTTTCGTCTCCCTTGTGAAAGCCCGCGGCATGGGCGTCTCCGGTAAGGGCATGGAGGATTAAAACGGCGTTAGACCGCTGTTGATTCAGCTTGCCGTAGGTCTCATACGCGACAGTAATGGGCCCGAGCTTTTCGCCGTTTTCCAGAATAAGTTCGTCAGGGGGAAATGCCAATTGAAAGAAGTCTGTTTTGACCAGCCCCACGTTATGATCCCTTTCTGAAACGAAACCCTGCCGGGAAGCCTCCGCGCTTCGGTTGAATGTCTGTTCCCCCTTTCTGATTTGCTTAGCGAGTGGGTTCACTCCTGGCATGTCTTTTCACCTCACAGCATTCCCTCTCCTCACTGGCGGCCGTGCCCCGAGGGAGTGAAGGTCCTCAAAGAAGGTTAGATCCTCGGAAGACCGGTTTCATCAAAAATTCCTTCGAAAAGCGGCCCCGTGAGATACCGTTCGCCCGCGTCAGGAAGAATGGTAACAATTGTTTTTCCTTTGAATTCGTCACTTCTCGCAAGCCTCAGAGCAACGGCAATCGCTGCACCGCTGCTAACGCCGGAAAGCATTCCCTCTTCACGGGCCAATCGCCTCGCATGCTCTATCGCCTCTTCACTAGTGACTTGTTCTACGCGATCCACGGTGGATAGATCCAGCGTGTCCGGGATGAATCCGGCCCCGATCCCTTGAATCTTGTGAGGCCCGGGCTTGATTTCCTTGCCCGAAAGACGTTGGGTGATCACAGGACTCTCCGCCGGTTCGACGGCAACGCTCATAATTTTTCTCTTCTTTTCTCCCTTGATATACCGCGAAGTTCCCGTAATCGTCCCACCCGTGCCCACTCCAGAAACGAGGACATCTATTCCACCATTTGTCTGTTCCCAGATCTCCGGTCCGGTCGTCTTGAAATGGATCTCCGGGTTGGCAGGATTCTTAAATTGCTGTGGGATATAGTAATTCGGACTCGATGCCGCGATCCGCTCGGCTTCCTCGACTGCTCCTTTCATTCCCTTGGCCCCTGGGGTCAAGATGATATTTGCACCGAGAATGGCCAGCACCTTCCGTCGTTCCATCGACATCGTCTCGGGCATGGTGACGTTCAGTTTGTACCCTCTTGCGGCAGCGACAAAGGCCAACGCGATCCCCGTATTTCCGCTGGTCGGCTCGATGATCTCCATCCCGGACTTGAGCAGCCCTTGCTTTTCCGCAGCCCAGATCATGTTGGCTCCGATCCGACACTTCACCGAATAGGAGGGGTTACGACCTTCGACTTTACCAAGGATCGTGGCTTTGAGCTCGTCAGCCATTCTGTTAATCTTAACCAGAGGAGTATTCCCGATCGACAATGAGTTGTCATCAAAATATTTTGCCATGTCATTCTCCTTTCTCAATTTCAATTGTGCTGGTTGTATGAGAAAATTATCGTACTGCCTTTTTTAAGGCCTGATCAATATCCTCCTTGATATCCTCTATGTCCTCTAAACCGATGGAGAGCCTGATAAAGTCTTCTGTGACTCCTGTTTCTTCTTGTTCTTTCCTGGTTAACTGCTGGTGTGTGGTCGAAGCGGGGTGAATGACAAGGCTCTTTGCATCTCCAATATTGGCAAGGTGGGAAAGAAGTGTCACCGATTCAATAAATTTCTTCCCTGCTTCTAATCCCCCTTTTATCCCGAAACCTACCAGACCCCCAAAGTTGCCCTTTAGGTATCTCATGGCTAATTTGTGGCTTGGGTGCCCTTCCAGTCCAGGGTAATTGACCCAACTCACCGAAGGATGGTTCTTGAGAAATTGGGCAATCTTAAGAGCGTTTTCAGAATGTTTCTTCACTCTTAAAGGCAGCGTCTCTAATCCTTGAAGAAACAAGAAGGCATTGAAGGGACTCAAGGTTGCCCCCAGATCGCGGAGCAATTGCACCCGGACTTTAAGGATAAAGGCCACATTTCCCAAGCCGGGAAAGTTTCCAAAGGTGTCCCAGAATTTGAGCCCATGATAACTTGGGTCGGGTTCCGTGAATTCCAGGAAATTGCCGTTTCCCCAGTTGAATTTCCCGGAATCGACGATCACACCTCCGATTGATGTTCCATGTCCGCCGATATATTTCGTGGCTGAGAGGACGATGATATCCGCTCCAAAGGCGATGGGCCGAACCAGCCCTACGCCCACCGTATTATCGACAACGAGAGGAATCCCTGCCTCGTGGGCGATTTTTGCAAGGAGTTCAAAGTCGGGGACGTCCAGCTTGGGATTGCCGATGGTCTCCGCATAGATGGCTCTTGTCTTCTTCGTAATTGCTTCCTTAAAGGCTTCCGGTTTTGTCGAGTCGACAAACTTCACTTCTCTTCCCAGTTTGGGGAAGGTATAATGAAATAACTGATAGGTCCCGCCGTAGAGATTGTTTGCAGATACGATTTCGTCTCCTACCTGCGTCACCCCTAACAGAGCGAAGGTCTCAGCAGCCTGACCCGAGGCCACCGCTAATGCGCCCGTACCTCCCTCAAGGGCAGCCACCCTTCTCTCGAAGACGTCGTTCGTAGGGTTCATGATCCGAGTATAAATATTGCCGAACTCTTTCAGGGCAAAAAGATTGGCCGCATGATCGGTACTCTTGAATACGTAGGAGCTCGTTTGATAAATAGGCACAGCTCTCGATCCTGTTGTTGGGTCAGGGATTTCCTGTCCCGCATGAAGCGCCAATGTTTCAAATCCTTTCTGTAACATTTTTCTTTGCCTCCTTGATGTTTTGGTATTTTTTTGAAGTGATCCCAAAAACAAAAAGGCCCGCTGCCACTTTTTTCCTTGGCAGCCGGCCTTTGGGTGCCGTAATATTGATCCGATGGTGCTTACATGGGCGCCCCTCCCCTGCCAAGATGACACATAGACATGCAGCACATCATCATGATTAGGTTTCCGGTTCTTTGCTCGGAATTTGCTATCCTCGGCAGTCGTCTTATCATCTTCGAAAAGTGGACCTCCTAAGCTACTCCCACATTGTGGTATAAGTCAATTTAACACATCGAGAAGTTTTGTCAAGTCTTTTTTAAAGAAAACTCTACCATTTCACAGGTGTGAGGCATCGCTCTTTTTGGAAACCCTTCGGGAGGCCCTCGAGCCAAAACTCTTCCTAAAGACGTCACATTTCCGACAGACTTTCATCTTATGGCCCCAGTTATTTTGAGGTTTTCCCAGGCAAATGGTCCCGTTGATAAACCAGCAGAGATTGCCCGCATTGAACTCCCATGCCGGACAACCCTGACGCGCTTTTACGGAGCAGTTCTGAATATCCCAGCACGGCCGAAGGTTATCCGCCTTTCGTTTTTTCATATTCAGTAGGAAAAGCATTTGACGTTCAACGTGCACCGGAACTTTCCTCCATCCCTGTTCGAAGCTCTGAACGGTTTTCAAGGACGTTCCGAGAAGCTCTGCCATTTCTTTCTGCGTCTTCT
>Ga0335081_10014638_pt1 | contig 12689 bp, 7 predicted proteins | sample Lox_Sample_35_FD_206713 | JGI IMG/M metagenome (GOLD analysis project Ga0335081, IMG submission 206713) | Soil microbial communities from Loxahatchee National Wildlife Refuge, Florida, United States - Lox_Sample_3.5 | ecosystem: Environmental > Terrestrial > Soil > Wetlands | place: USA: Florida...
GATCTCGACGTGACGGTGACCGCCCCGCCCGGCAGGCCGTACGCCTCCGACATGGTCTCGGGAGGCACCTTCCAGAGCATCGCGGCCCTCACCGGCGCCGACGATGCCGCGCTCGCACTCGACCCGGCCGTGCTGATCCCCGAGAACGCCGCCGCGGCGGCGGTGAGGACCCGTAGCCCGATCACGCTCGCCCCCCGCCGCGGAGCCGATGGTGTCGTGATCGCCCCGATGGCGCCCGCGCCCTTCATCAACCCGGGGGTCATCCATCGCAGCGCGTTCCTGAGGGCGCAAGCCCGCGGGGACACGTTCGAGCCGTTCCGCTACCGCGAGGGCATCGCGATCGGCGGGCGGACCGTCACGCTGCCGGCGCGCTGGCTCGCCGGCGCCGCGATGGGCGCGACGATGTCCGCGCTGGGGGCCGTCGCGCGCTCCGGCCCGGCCGTCCGCCGCCCCGTCGCCGGGGCGATGGCGAAACTCGGGCCTGGCTCGGGGTTCGGGCCCACCGGCGCACGGCTGGAGCGCTGGCGCTGGCGGATGACGGCCACCGCGCTCACACGCTCGGGGCGCGAGCTGCACGCCACCCTCGACGCCGACGGCCATCCGGGCTACCTGGCCACGGCCAGGCTGCTCGGCGAGGCCGGGATCCTGCTCGCCGAGGATGGGGCCACGCCCGCGGTCGGTGGCTGCCTGACCCCGGCGGCCGCGCTCGGCACCGAGTGCCTGGAGCGCTTCGCCCGGGCTGGGCTGCGCTTCTCCAGCCCCCGCGGCGCGTCCTCGCGCCCCTAGGCCAAACCTCTCTAGGCGGAGGAAACGGGCTGGTCGGCGTGCGAGACGGGCTGGTCGGCGTGCGAGACGGACTGGTCGGCCTGCGCGAGCATCGGCCAGCCATCGCCGTCGAAGGTCGTCCAGCCGTAGCTGGCCTGGCCCTGGACCCGCACGCACCGAAGCTCCCAGTCGGCGCTGGGGGTCCTGATGGTGGCCTCGACGATCGGCTCCGTGCGGATCTCGAACGGCAGGCTCACCGGCCGGGTGGTGCGCGTGCCCCGCAGGCAGGCGGTCCACAGCTCCGGATAGCGCACGTGCAGGAGCTCGGCCACCCCGATCGTCTCGTCCTCGAAGAGCACTTCCGGGTGCTGGCCCTCGCGCGCCCAGCCGGTCTCGGGGGCGGCGTACACGAGGTAGCCCGTGAGCGACTCGTGGAGCGCCGTGAACAGGGCCAGCTTGAGCGCGTCCCATAACGCTTCGTAGAGCTTCTCCACCCCGCAGAGCTGGGTCTCGAAGCAGATCTCCGTGCCCTCGTCGGGCCGGGCGAGGACGTCCACCCGTCCGAGCCATCCCGCCCAGCAGTCCTTGACGCCCGCCGGAAGCGGCCCGTCGACGATCGCGACAGAGCCGATCTGCGCCTGCAGGGCATTGCACACGGCGCGTTGCAGATCCCCGGGGCGAACCCCCGAGGAGCCCTCCGCGAGCGCCCATCCGGGCACCGAGGCCATGGTCTGCTGAAGCTCCCCGGCCACCGCCGGAAGCGCCCGCCTGATCGTCGCGTCCATCTCGGCAGAGCTCATGTCAACCCCGATGCGATGCCATCCTAACCACGCGTGCGGCGCCCCGGCGCCCGGGCGTGTGGCGCGGCGCCCGGGCATCCGGCGCGGCCCCGCCGCGCCGCGCCGATAATGGCTGGTGGATGCAGGCGCCACTCATGAAGGCCCCCGGGTCTCCCCGCCGCCGGGTGCTCCTGGTCGCGCTCACGCCGCTGCTGGCGCTGCTCGTGAGCGTCGGGCCGGCGAGCGCGCGCACAAGTGCCGCCGGCACGCGCATCGGCGCGGCCGGCGCTTCGGTCGGCGCGGCTGGGGCATCCACCCGCGCGGCCGGTGCCCCCGCCGCGCCAGCTGCGAGCGCCGCGAGCAAGCCGGCATCCGGGCACGGCAAGTCCGCGCCGCCCAGCCCTGGCGCCACCAAGCGCAAACGCCGCCATCGCAAGCCGGGGCCGCCGGTGACGACGGTGTCGATCGAACGCTCGGCACCCGGGGCCCCGGTTCCGAGCGGCTTTCTCGGGCTGTCGTTCGAGGTGGGGAGCCTCGCGCAGCTTGCGAGCTACGCGAACGGCGGCGATCTCGTGACGCTGCTTCGCTCGCTCGGTCCCGGCGTGCTGAGGTTCGGCGGCGTCACGGCCGACAAAAACGTCGCCTGGGTCGATGCCGAAACGCCCCGGCCGGAGTGGGCGTCCGCCGTGATCGACGAAGCCGACCTGCGCCGCCTGGGCACGCTCGCCGCCCTCAGCGGCTGGCACGTGCTGCTGACGCTCAACCTCGGCCACTTCGAACCGCAAGCCGCCGCCAGGGAGTCTGCCGCGGCCAAGGCGGCGCTCGGGGAATCGCTGGAGGGGCTCGAGCTCGGCAACGAGCCCAACGCCTACGCGCATCAGGGCCTGCGCGAAGAACCATGGACGTTCCTGCAGTACGACGCGCAGGTGGCGGCCTACCGGGCCGCGATCGAAGCCGCCGCGCCTGGCGTCCCGATCGCCGGACCCGACGTGTCCGGGTCCAGCGCCTTCGAAACCTGGGGCCTGGGCGAGGTCGTCAACCAGCCACCCGCGCTGCTGACAGGGCACCACTACCCGCTCAGCTGCCAGGGACCGCCCCCGCCCACCATCGAACGTCTCCTGAGCGCACCGATCCGGGTGCTCGAGGTGCGCTCGCTGCAGCGCTACCTGTCGGTGGCCCAGGCGGGCGAGATCCCGTTCCGGCTCGACGAGGCGAACAGCGTCTCCTGCGGCGGGGTGGCGGGGATCAGCAACACCTTCGCCGGTGCCCTGTGGGCGACGGCGTACGTGAGCGAGGCCATGAGCCTCGGCGTCGACGGCGTCAACCTCCACGGCCACCCGAACAACTGCTCTGGCTATACCCCGCTGTGTGCGCCCACCCAGCAGGCGGTCGAAACGGGGACGCTGGTGCCCCAGCCGGAGTGGTATGCGCTCCTGCTGCTGCGCGGTCTGATCGGCGATCGCCCTCTGCCCACCTTCCTGGGAGACCTCCACGGGCACAACCTCCAGGTCACCACGTTCCTCGCGCCCGACGGGTCGCTGCGGTCGGTGATCGTCGACGACGACCCGCCCGCAACGCGCCGCGCGTACCTGCGCCTGAAGCTGGGAGCCGCCTTCCGCTACGCGCGGCTGCTGCCGCTGACCGCGCCCGCCCCGACCTCGCTGTCGGGGGTACGGCTGGCCCGTGCCGCGGTCGCCACGGACGGCATCTGGACCGAGCCGGTCGCGCTGCCCGTGGTGCACGCGAAGGACGGCTCGATCACGCTCGCCGTGGGGCCGAGCCGTGCGTTGCTGCTGTCGATCGAGCCGTAGGCGGGCACGGCCGGGAGGCCCGGGGCGTGCGAGCCCCCATTCAACCCTTCCCGAGGATCGGGCCCGCCTTCTACAGTGGGCGTGAGGGTAGTCGAGGGAGGGAAGGACCGAGCTCGTGAGACATCCGGCCCGCACCGGGCTTGCATTGCTTCTCTGCGCTATGGCCGGCCTCGCCGTGTGGGCGGGTGCCGCCGCGGCGTCCAGCGGCGGCTCGGCCGAAAAGGTGCAGACCCGCTACGCGAAGCTGCGCAAGCTGTGCCGCGCGCCGCGGCCGGGGCGGGCGAGCTGTCTGGCGGTGAAGCTGTCGGCGGCACGGGCGGGCGCACCGGGGGCACGCCCCTACGTGCTCGCCGCCGGTGCCCGCTCGAAGGGTCCCGAAGGGGGGCTCACGCCGGCCGACCTGGCCAGTGCCTACTCGTTCTCCGCGACCGCCGGGGGCACCGGCCAGACGGTGGGGATCGTGGACGCCTACGACGACCCGAAGATCGAAAAAGACCTCGCCACGTTCGACTCCAACTACGGGCTGCCGGCCTGCACCACCGCGAACGGGTGCTTTGAGAAGGTCAGCCAGACCGGCAGCACGACCGCGCTCCCGCCGGCCGACAACTCCGGCTGGTCGGTGGAGATGGCCCTCGACGTGGAGACCGTGCACGGCGCGTGCCCCAACTGCAAGATCGTGCTCGTGGAGGCCGACTCCGAAAGCGACGCGGACCTGGCGGTGGCGACCGACGAGGCGGTGGCGCTGGGTGCCGGTGAGGTCTCCAACTCCTACGGCTCCCCAGAGTCCGAAGAAGAAGAAGAACCCCAGGACCGCGCCGCCTACGACCACCCCGGGGTCGTGATCGTGGCCTCCTCGGGGGACGAGGGCTACCTCGGCTGGGAGGAAGCCGAGGAATTCGCGCCCGCCCCCCAGGCGCCCGACGCGCCGGCGAGCTATGCGTCGGTCGTCTCGGTCGGCGGTACCTCGCTGAAGCTCTCCGGCCGCGGCGTGCGCAAGAGCGAGACCGTGTGGAACGACAGCGGCCCGCCGAGCGCCAACGGGACCTTCAAACACGCCAAACAGTTCATCGCCACCGGGGGTGGCTGCAGCGTGCTGTTCACGGCTCCCGCCTGGCAGCAGCAGGCGGCGGGATGGGCGGCCACCGGATGCGGCACCCAGCGGGCCTCCGCCGACGTGTCCGCTGTGGCGGACCCGTACACCGGCTTTGACGTCTACAGCAGCTACAAATACGAAGCCTTCGCCGAAACCGGGTGGATGACGCTCGGCGGCACCTCGCTGTCGGCCCCGCTGATCAGCGCCATGTACGCGCTCGCGGGCGGCAGCCACGGCGTCAGCTACCCGGCCGAGACCCTCTACCAGCATCTCGGCGACTCGAGCACCCTGTTCGACGTGACCCAGGGCGGCAACGGCTACTGCGACGACGAGTCGCCGGCGCAGTGCGGGGAGCCGGAAGTCAACGAACGGATGGGAGACGTCGACTGCATGGGCACGGCCGCCTGCGACGCCGTTCCCGGCTATGACGGGCCCACCGGCGTGGGGGCGCCGATCGGGCTGGGGGCGCTCGGCGGCTCCGCCGTGACCGCGGCTCCGACCGTGGTGACCGGACGTGCCACCGAAGTCGAAGGCGGGGCCGCGGTCCTCAACGCGACGGTCGATCCGAACGGCGGCGAAGTCAGCTCCTGCGTGTTCGAATGGGGCCCCGGCACGACCCTCACCCAGAGCGTGCCGTGCTCGCCCTCGCCGGGCGCCGGCGACGAAGCGGTTGCCGTCTCGGCGCATCTGAACGGCTTGACGCCGCACGCCGCGTACCGCTTCCGGATCAGCGCTTCCAACGCGGCCGGGACGAGCACGGGCAAGACGAAGAAATTCAAGGCCCGCTAGGACGCAGCGCATGCGACTCCCACGTCTGAGCCGGCGTGCTGCACGGGAACCGCAGGTGGCGATCTCCGACCCGCGCTTCGAGGACTGGGAGACGGTGAGCACCTTCGAGGACCGCGACACGGCACTGGCGTGGCGCGATCAGCTGCGGAGCCTTGGGGTCGACGCCGCCTGCGTGGCCGACCACCCGCTGGATTCCCACGGGCGCGGCGACATCTACCTCGTCGTCGGCCCGGGCCAGTGGTCGCGCGCCAATGAGATCGTCGAACAGCTCGACTAGGAGGACCGTCCTGGCCGGCGGCTCAGGCCACGGTCTCGCCGCTCGCGAGCCTCGCCGCCGATCCGGGGTCGTGGGAGGGCAGGAAGATAGTTGGGTGCAGCCGGCAATGCTCGAGGATCAGCTCGAGCGTCGCCCGGTGGACGCGGGGGTCGGGACCGACGGCGTCGGCCCGGCGGGCGTGCAGCTGCTCGAGGGTGTCGGTGGCGTCACCGGCGAGCATCACGTGGCGTCCCTCGTCGTCCACGCAGACCACCGAGACGTGGCCGGGCGTGTGCCCGGGCGTGGGCACCGCCACGATGCGCCCGTCGGCGCTCAGCCTGCGGCTGCTCGAGAATGCCCCGAAGGGACCGTCGCCGAGCACCAGGGGGGCCGGCGCGAAGCCCGGCGGCAGCGGCTGGCGAAGCACCCGCCGCATCAGCCGCCCGAACGGCTCGCGGATGAAGCTCAGCTCGGCCTCGCTGATCGACACCGGCGCGTGGATGTGTACCAGCCCATCCACGTGGTCGCAGTGGTGGTGTGTGAGCACGACCTCGGAGATCGCCTGTGGGTCGATTCCGGCTCCGGCGAGCGCGGCCGGCAGCTCCTGCCCGGCGGCCACCTCGAAGCGCGCGAAGGGGACGTTGCGCGCCGTCGCGGTCTCGCCTGCGTCGACGAGCAGCACGCGCCCCTCGTGCTCGACGGCCCAGCAGTGGATCGGCAGCGGATCCGACCACGGCCCCGGCAGGAACAGATCGAGCTGGCGGCGTACGCCGGTGCCCGGGAACAGGAACGCGTGCTTTACCCGGACGCTGCCGGTGCTCAGCGGGTGGATGATCACAGTGGCCGAAGGTACCGTTTGGTGGTTATGGTGAGATGGTCGGGTCGCTGATGGGAGCTCAGGGCGCAACACTGCAGGAGCTAGCCCCGCGGTATCTGCACGATCTCGCGGGCCGCTACGACGCGGCCACGTTCGAGCCGGAGGGCAGCCGCGCCCGGGTCCGCATGGCCGTCGAGGGGGTGGGAGAGTGGGACGCCGTGCTCGAGGATGGCGCGGCCCGGATCTCGCCGCCGAGGGGCGCCGCCGGCGCAGTGATCCGCGCCCGGCCCTCCACCTGGGAGCTGCTCGGCGACGACCCGCGGTCGGGCCTTGCCGAGTTCCGGGCCGGCCGCCTGTCGGTGCGCCGCAACATGCACCTGGGCATCGGCTTCCTCGCCGCCACCAGCGGCCGCACCGAGGCCTCACGGCTTCGCTTTGTGATGGTGCGCACGGGCGGAGCGCGTATCTCCACGATCGAGGCGGGCAGCGGCGAGCCGCTGATCGCGATCCACGGGCTGGGCGGCACGAAGGGCTCGTTCCTGCCGACGGTGGCCGAACTGGCCACCCACTTCCGGGTCATCGCCGCCGACCTTCCCGGGTTCGGGGACTCGGCCAAGCCGCTCGGCGCGCCGTATGACCCGGCGTACTTCGCCCGCGCGATCATCGAGTTGATGGACGCGCTGGCGATCGAGCGCGCGCACCTCGTCGGCAACAGCCTCGGGGGTCGCGTGGCGATCGAGCTGGGGATGAGCCACCCCGAGCGGGTGGGTCGCCTCGTGCTGCTGTGCCCGGCGCTGGCGTGGCGGCGGGAGCGGCCGCTGGTGCCCCTGCTGAGGCTTACCCGGCCGGAGCTGGGGCTCGTGCAGATCGCCCCCCGGCCGCTCGTGGAAGCGATCGTGCGGCGGATCATCCCGGGCGCCGAGGAAGGCTGGACGGCGGCCGGCGTCGACGAGTTCCTGCGCGCCTACCTGACGCCGGCGGGTCGGGCGGCCTTCTACGCCGCGGCGCGCCACATCTATCTCGACGAGCCCCACGGGCCACGGGGCTTCTGGCCGCGGCTGGCCGAGATGCAAGCCGAGTCGCTGTTCGTGTGGGGGCAGCGCGACCGGCTCGTGCCGATCGCCTTCGCCCGGCACGTCGAGCAGGCGCTCCCGCGCGCAGACCATCTCGAGCTCGACTGCGGTCACGTCCCCCAGATCGAGCGCCCGCGCCGGACCCACCGCGCGATCCGCGAGTTCCTGCAGGCGCCCGGAGGCGAGCAGGTCGACGAGTGAGGGCAGCGGCGCGCCGGCGCGCCGCTGCTGATCCCCGCTAGTGGTAGGCGTAGCTCGCGGCCGGTTCTTTGCCGGTGCTCTTGCTGGTGCCGACCGCCGCCTTCACCTTCACGGTCTGGACTTTCGAATCGCTCGGCGTGAGCATCGTGCATTCGCCCGTGGAGGCGCATTCGACCGCCGTGGCGAGACCTTTTCCGAACCGGAAGCTCGTGGCGGCTTCCCCAGGGGCGAAGCCGGTGCCGGTGATCGTCACCAGCGCGCCCCCCGCCTTCGGGCCCCCGGACGGGCTGATCGAGCCGATCGTCGGCTTTTCGTATTTGAAGCGGTCGCCGCTCACCGGGGCGCTCGGTCCGAACTGGTTGGTGACGGTCACTTCGGCGGTGCCGCTGGTGCCCGGGGGCGAGTACACCGAGAGCGACTGATCGGACAGGACTTCGAATTCGGTCGCGGGCGTCTGGCCGAATAGCACGCCCGTGGCGCCGGTGATGTGAGAGCCCGTGATCGTGATCAGGGTGCCGCCGCCGGCGGGTCCCTTTTTCGCCGACAGCTTTTTCACGACCGGCACCGCGCCGTTGTGGACGTACGTGAACTGCTCGTGTGCCCCGGCGGTCGTCGTGCCGTAGGGAGTGGTCACCGTCACGCCCACGGTCCCCGCGCCGGCGGGGGAGACGGCCGTCACCGACGTCGAGGACTGCACTCCGAAGCTCTGCGCGGAAGCCGCGCCGAACCTGACCTCGGTCGCTTCGCCGAGGTTCGATCCGGTGATCGTGACGGCGGTGCCGCCGGCTTCGATGCCTTCTTTCGGGTCGATGTGGGTGGCCTGGGGTGGCGGCCCGTAGGTGAACTGGGTGTGGGAGTTGACCGCACTCGTCCCTTCGGGGGTGGTAACGGTCACGTCCACCGAGCCCACGCTGCCGGCCGGCGCCGTGGCCGTGATGGTGGTGGGGGAGACGATCGTGAACTGGGTGGCGGCGGCGAAACCAAACGCCACCGACGTCGCTCCGGCGAAGTTGCCGCCGCTGATCGTCACGACGGTGCCGCCTTCGGTCGGGCCGGTGTCGGGTTCGAGGGCGGTTATGAACGCCACCGGGGGTCCCCCGACCGGATCCTGTTCGGAGACCGCCGCGCCGAAGCCCCCGGCGTTTTTCGCGGTTTCCCTGAGCGCGACCGAGAAGCTGACGTCATCCGAGGTGAGCGTGTAGTCGGATTTGGTCGCCCCCGGGATCGGTACGCATTCGCCGGGTTCGCAGCGCAGCCACTGCAACGAGTGGCCGGTGGGGGAGTTGCTCCACGTGCCCGCGTGCGCCGTCAGCGTCTGTCCCTGCTGCGAGGCGCCCGTGATCGTGGGCGCCGAGATCACGACCGGCGCTTCCGGCAGGACCTGGCTGGTGGCGGCGGAGCTGGCGGGTGACCCGGCCCCGGTTGCGTTGCGGGCGATCTCTTCCACGCGCAGCCGGTGGCCCACGTCGGAGGGGCTGGGGACGTAGTTCTTGCTCGTCGCCCCGCCGATCGCTACGCAGCCTTCGCCCCCGCCGTCACACCGTGTCCAGCGGTATTCGTAGCCGGTGGGTTCCTCGCTCCAGCTGCCACGGAAGGCACGCAGCGTCTGGCCGGGCTGGGCGTTGCCTTTGACAGTCGGCGGGGACTGCGACGCCGGCACCACACCCGTGACCAGGCCGGTGGCGGCGGAGTTGGAGATGCCCGAGCCGGCCGCGTTGGTGGCGGTTTCCTTCAGCACGATGCGGTGGCCGACGTCCACCCCGCGCAGCGTGTAGGTGCCTTCGGTGGCCCCGGCGATCGGACCGCAGCTCTGCCCGTTGTTGTCGCAGCGCTTCCACTGCTCGGTGGAGTGCTTGACTTCGCCGGACCAGGTCGCGGGATGGCCGGTCAGGGTCGCACCCTGTTCGGGGATGCCCGTCACCGTCGGCGGTGCCTGGGCTTCCGGCGGGCCCGGCGGTGGCGTGGGCACGCGTTCGGTGGCGGTCGAGTTGGCGGACTGGCCCGCGCCGACGTCGTTGGAGGCCGTTTCGCTGACCTCGAGGCGGTGTCCCACGTCTTCGGGCATGAGCGTGTAGCTTCGACTTTCGGCGCCCGCGATCGGGTTGCAGTTCTGTCCGGCGCCGTCGCAGCGCAGCCACTGCCAGCTGCGTCTGTTGGCGGCGTTCGTCCACGTGCCTTCCACCGCGGTGAGCGTCTGGCCCTGTTCGACGATGCCCGTGATCGACGGCGGCGTGCTGTTCGACGGCGGCGCAGGCGGTGCGATCTGGACGGCGTGGGAAATGGAGACTTCCCACCCGCCCGGGTTTTCGCCGCGCTCCTGGACCTCGACCCACATCCCCACGTCTGCTTCCTGGGGGACGTAGGTTTCACCGATCACGACTTCACTTCCGACTTTGATCGCGGAACAGGTCGCGCCGGTCCCTTCTTTCGTGGTCCCGTGGCAGCGGAACCACTTGTCTCCCTGGTTGGTCGGCGAGTTTTCCCACGAGCCGTGGTGTGCGGTGAGCGTTTCACCCTCGACGGCCGAGCCGCTCAGCGTGGGCGGCGATATCGGAGTGGGAAACGGTGGTTCGGATTCTTCTTCGGAGGCGAGGATCAGTTCCGGCCCGGACACCGCCACGGTCGCCCCAGCGGCGTTCTTGGCTTCGACTTTCACCACGACCGTGCGCGATACGTCCTGCGGCTGCACTTCATAGGTTTCGCCCGTCGCCGGACCTTTGCCGGTGGTGATCGGTTCACATTCGCTTCCGAGTTCTTCGCTGCTGCCGGCTTCGCCGTTGCCTTCACAGCGCAGCCACTGGTAGGCGAACTGGGTGGGGCTCCCCGACCAGCTGCCGGGCGAGGCGGTGAGCGTCTGGCCAAGGCGTAGTTTGGCCGTTTCGGTCGCCGGGCTGCCGGTGATCGTGGGCGCGGAGAGGTTGACGGGCCACGATTTCGGCGGCAGCGGCGTGCCGACGATCCTGCGGATCTTTTCCCGCCCTTCGCGTCCTTCCCCGGGGTTTCTCAGGATCACCTCGTAGGGCTGGGGTCTCAGCCCCGTGAACTGCAGGCTGCATGTACCTTTGCAGCTGCCTTCCTGGCTTTTGCTGTAGTCGTGCGTGCCCACGGGGCGGTAGCGCACCCGATACTGTTCGGTCGGCACCCTCCAGCTGAAGGTGAGCGTTTCCTCGGAGGCGCTCAGCGACAGGCGCGGGGGTTCCGGCCTGCCCGTCTGCAGCAGCGCGACAGCCGTGGTGCCGCTCGCCGCGACGCCTCGCACCGAGGGGATCCCTTCGATCGGGGTGGGCGTGGAGGTGTTGTTGAACGGCTGGTTGCCGAGACCGAGCAGTTCGTAGAAGCCGGCGGCCCCGAACGAGTAGATCACCTTGCGGGCGTCTTCTTCTTCTTTGAGCGCGAAGCTGACACCTTCGCCTCCGGCCGCGACGGCCACCACGTGGTCGAGTTCCCCGATGGGCTGTGGGGTCATGCTGCATTTCTGGTGCCCGCAGCTTTCGGTGGCTTCGCCCCCCGTTTCGAAGCCCAGCTGACCGAGCCCGTCGGTTCCCCAGCCATACACCTCGCCGTTGGCCAGCAGCACGAGCACGTGCTGTGAGCCACCCGCGATTTCGGTCACCGGCGAGGGCGCTTCGAAGGCCGCTTTCACGGGCGAGGCGCTGTCGTCGTCTTCGCCGTTGCCGAGCTGGCCTTTGCCGCCGGAGCCCCAGGCCAGCACTTCCCGCCCGCCGTCCCGCACCGCGTAGGCGGTTTCTTCGGCCGCCCCGATCCGTTCCACGCCGGTCAGCACGCCGAGCCCGGCGACCTTCACGGGGCGGGGCACGGTGCTGCACTGGATCGGCGTGATCGCGTGAGTTTCTCCGTAGCATTGTTCTTCTTCGGAGGGGCCCTCTTCGACTCCCAGCTGGCCTTTCTGGTCGCTGCCCCAGGCCATCACCTCGCCGTTTTCGAGCAGCGCGTAATCGCGCGTGCCGCCGGCGACGATCTGCCTGACGTTGTCGAGGCCGGGGACCTGGGTGGGCCTGTCGCGGGCCACGAACACCGACGGTTCGGTCTGGCGCGCGATGCGTTCCCAGCCCTTTTCTTTGGTGCCGCGCTCGCCGAATTCGGCTGCCCCCCACGTCGAGACGGTGCCGTCGTAACGCAGAGCCATCGCGTGGGCGTTGGCCACCGCGATTTCCTCGATGTCGCTGAGGCCCGTGACGGTCACCGGGTGGGTCTCGACCTGCTGCAGCCCGTTGCCGAGCTGGCCCTTGTTGCCCGTGCCCCACGAACGCAGGGTGCAGTCGCCCATCAGCGCCAGGCCGAACTTGAAGCCCGCCTTCACCTGGGTCGCCCCCGACAACCCGTTGACCGGCTGGGAGGAGTTCTCGTACCCGCTGTAGAAGCCGGCGGCGAGCTGTTCGGAGGCGTTCATGCCCCAGTCCAGCGCGGCCGGTCCACCGTGCGCGTGCGGGCAGCCTTCGCCGGCCGCCGTCGCGGGCGCCGGCAGCCACACTCCCACCACCGCCAACGCCGTCACGCAACCGGCTACGCCCCGCCTCAGCACAATGCCCCCGCTCCCTCCTGGATCTGCAGTTCCGTGTTCTACAGCATCAACGCCCTGCCGTCGAGAAGGTTGGCGGGATGCGCGAAAAGTTGGCCGGCGGGGCCGGCCGCCCAGCCGTCAGCGGCGGTAGAGACGCATCAGCGTTCCGCTCGTGATCGCGTGTGCGGCCACCTCGGCGCGGACGGCGGAGATCGACGCGCCGGCGGGCAGGGAGGGCTGCTCGTCCACTGCGTAGAGCGTCAGCAGGTAGTGGTGGGCCGGGTCTCCCTTCGGCGGGCACGGCCAGTCGGACGCGGCGCGGCTGTAGGAGTTCAGGCCCTGGAAGGTGCCCGCGGGTATGTGCCCGGGGCTGAGGCCCGCCGACCCGCGGGGCAGGCCATAGACCCGCGGGGCAGGCCATAGAGTGTCCTATGCACGAACGCTCCTCCCGGCGCGTCCACGTCCTGCATGATCAGCGCCAGCGAGCGCGCCCGCGCCGGGACCCGTGTCCAGCTCAGCGGAGGGGAGCTGTCCTCGCCGTCGCACGGTGTAGCGCGCGGGGATGCTCGAGCCGTTCACGAAC
>Ga0335081_10014639_pt1 | contig 12689 bp, 10 predicted proteins | sample Lox_Sample_35_FD_206713 | JGI IMG/M metagenome (GOLD analysis project Ga0335081, IMG submission 206713) | Soil microbial communities from Loxahatchee National Wildlife Refuge, Florida, United States - Lox_Sample_3.5 | ecosystem: Environmental > Terrestrial > Soil > Wetlands | place: USA...
CTTCAGTGGCGAGAAATTTGTACCCGATCCCCAACGACAGGTCGCGGGCCAGTCGGAATCGCACTCCAGCAAAAGCCTGCCACGCGAACACGACATCGTTCTCTTTGCCGTCAACGACATCCCCCGACGCAACGTTTTGAAAATTGTCCGCATCCAAGATGACGTCCGCGCCACCCACGCCCATACCGATATAGGGAACCATGATGGTGCGGGGAATGGGGTAAGACAGTGTGAAATTGGCGAGGAACGGCACGTTGTCAACGTAGGTGTTGTTCGCGAAATAGCCCGGCACGCTGTCAATCTTCGCGCCGACGTACCCCAGCTCAAAATCGAGGGCCGCATATTGATTGAAGGCATAGCCAAAGGCCGCGTCGGCGGCCAGACCGGTCCGGTATTTAACCGTATTGGGGCTGGGGGCCAAGGCATCCGGCTCGCTCACGTGGCCGTTCTGGAAAAAGGACGGACCGACTTCCATTCGAAAAAAAGGCCCGGCGCCTTCCGGTAATTGATAATAATACTGCGCTTGCGCCACCGCGGCGCCTAAACAAAGCGACAATACAACGACACCAGTTACATATCGGTTTTTCATAATTCTCCTTTCTTTGCGGTTATTTGACTCGGCAGACCCGAAAACGGTTCAATACGATTGATACGAATCCAGAAAGCCAAATGTTACAACTTAGCCGCCCGAATGGGCCGGGCGGCTCGCCCTGACGGTGCGCAGCCGGCAATTAGCAGCTTGTCTTATCGAATGTATTGCTTAAAATGCCGTCCGCGTTCATCCATACTCTTGCAGGCCATGCCAAAAAATTTGTCGAGTCGCCGTCGATTTATCAAAACCACCGCCCTGGCCGCCGCTGGCGCGCCGTTCTTTGGCGGTCTCGTCACCAAAACCTTTGCGGCCGAACCCGGACGCAAACTCGGGTTCGCCCTCGTCGGGTTGGGCAACTTGAGCACGGGCCAGCTCGCGCCGGCGCTGCAAAAAACGGCGAACTGCCGCCTCGCCGCCATCGTCACCGGTACGCCCGCCAAAGCCGAAAAGTGGAAGGCGCAATACGGCATTCCCGACAAGAACATCTACAATTACGACACCATGGAGCGGATGGCCGACAACCCGGACATCGATGTCGTCTATGTCGTCACGCCGAATGCGCTCCACGCCGAGCACACCATCAAAGCGGCACGGGCCGGCAAGCACGTTTTGTGCGAAAAGCCGATGGAAGTTTCGACCGCCCAATGCCAAGCCATGATTGACGCCTGCAAAAAGGCCGGACGCCAGTTGGCCATCGGTTATCGCTGCCAGTTCGAGCCGCATCATCTGGAATGCGCCCGGCTCGCGCGCGAAAAAGTGTTCGGCGATTTGCGGATGATGGAGGCGGGCTTCGGCTTTGCGATCGGTGATCCGAACCAATGGCGGCTGAATCACGCGTTGGCCGGCGGCGGGCCGCTCATGGACGTCGGCATCTATGCGCTGCAAGCCGCGCGCTTCGTCACCGGCGAAGAACCCATCCTCGTCTCGGCCGTGGAAACTAAAACCGATCCGGTCAAGTTCAAAGACGTTGAGGAATCCATCACCTGGGAGATGAAATTCCCGAGCGGCCTCCTAGCCCGTTGCAGCACCACCTACAAATTTCCCGGCCTGAACAATTTCACCGTTTATGCTGACAAAGGTTCATTTGGGATGAACCCGGCCTTCAGTTATCTGGGCAACCGCGGCTTTCGCAGTGATGGCAAGGAGTTGCGCTTTGACGCTGTCAATCAATTCGCGGTGGAGATGGACAACTTCGCGCAGTGCATCCTCAACAATCGGCCGACGAAAGTGCCCGGCGAGGAAGGTTTGCGCGACGTGCGGATCATGATGGCGATTTATCAGGCGGCACGAACGGGCAAATCGGTGAAGCTCGGCTGACGGTTGAGCTGTAGCGGCGGTCTTTGACCGCCGGCAGACGGTCAACGCTCACTTTGCGGCCTTCCCCCGCCCGGCTGAAATAATGAGGCACGTCCAACCAACGATGAAACTCACGCCGCCGATGGGCGTGATGGCGCCGAGCCAATGCGCGTTGGTGACCGCCAGCAGGTAAAGCGAGCTGGAGAAAACACAAATGCCGATGAGAAAGCTCCACCAAGCCAACGCCGGAAACGGTTTGCGGTCCGCCAGCACGAATAGCATGACGGCGTGGATGAAATGATAAAACACCGCCTTTTCCCAGATGCCGGCGGTGTTGTTATGCGCGAGCAAATCTTTAAGCCCGTGCGCACCGAACGCGCCCAGCGCCACGGCGCTCAATCCCATCGCCGCGGCGATCCGGGTGGCAAGAGTTGAATTCATCGCCACGAGTGTTCATTGGCCGATGGTCGTCCGCAATTATTTTTCTAGTCGAAGAATCCGAGGACGTAATGTCTGCGACTTCTGCTGCCAAATCCTGCACGAGGAGTGCGATATATATGCTGTCGAAAGTGGTACGACGTAATTGATACAAATGTTCCGTGCCCAAGTCAGCTGACAGAAGCATCAAATTACTAATTGGCGAGCGCGTGCGTCAAATGCGCGAGGCGCGTGAGATTACGTCACAGGAAAAGCTTGGTGAATTGGCATGCGACCTTCACCGTACTTTTATTCGTCGGGTGGAACGTGGTGAGACAAATATCAGCGTCGAAAATCTGGAGGCAATTGCCAAGGCAGTATCCAACCAAATGACCCCTTGGCCATACGATGTGACCGCCGCAGTGGCCAAACCGAGAATACCGAGTACGATTGATTTTTTGATACTGAGCCGCTTCCGAATTTGATTCTTTCAGTTTTTTGGAAATCGAATTGGACCAACCTGCCGTCAGGCTTTCCTTCGGCGCATCACCCAGAGCGCCAGACCGCCTAAAGCGGCGAAAGCAACAGTCGTAGGTTCAGGAGAAACCGGGAACGCTATGAACGGCCCCATATAATCACCGGTATAGACCGGAGCAGGACTGTTAGACGCAACGGTGGGCATAGTGAAGGGAAACGAGTGATAACGAAACGGCGCGTCAACGTAGCTGCCCGCAGAAGTGGGATAGACCACAATTTCCAGCGTCAGCGTGGTGTTCGCCGTTGAGCCGCTGTCGAAAGGCACAGGCGAACCGTAGTAGCCGAGCCAGCCGAATGCTGAGCCTGCCACTTGAGCCGTGGAACCAAGCCCCGTCGCAAGGGTCAACGTCGCATCGGGCATGTCCCAGCCGCCCGCCTGGACGATGCTGATGTTGCCGGGCGCCCAATAAAAGCCAACGGTCCAAGCGCTACTGAGCCCACCCGAACCGAGTGCCCCGCTCACACCGTTGGCTGGAACCCCGGGCCAATAGGCAAGCATCGGGTCTGTCCCACTACTGTAGTTATCCAACCAGATGTAACCTTGGCCAAAAGAAGGTGCTGCCGCAGCGGCCAAACCGAGAAGGCCAAGTGCAATTGATTTTTTCATAGTGAACCTCTTCCGAAATTTGATGCACGTTTCATAAGGTGAATCGTGTCTGGCAGGAAATCGCCTGCCGGAGCAATCTACAATATCTGCTTTCTCAATGAATCTTGCAAGAAAGATTTTTTAATGGCGCGGCATGGAGGTACGGGCTGGGATTGCGTCAGATCAGAAGGTTGCAGGTTCAAGTCCTGCCGGACGCGCCAGGAAGATTACGGCCCGGGAATTCGCTATGGGCTGGGGTTGGCTGTTTGATGGTAGGGCTGGCCGGATTGATACAGTTTGAGCAACTGTTCCGTCCTGGCGGCGACATCTTTTTGCCCCTGCGCCACCGCAAGCTCGTGGGCTTTTCCGGCCAGAACAACGGCATCGCTGAAGCGTCCGGCTTCGGCATAGGCGGCCGCCAGGATTCCGATCAAAGCGGCGTCCTGGTTTTGCGTGAGTTGACAGGCGCGTTCGGCCAAGCGCACCGCCTCATCGCTCTTGCGCAGTTGCGGGTCAGCAGCGGTCGCCCGCAACCAGGCGAGGCTGCTCAGTGCGATCACGGAATTCGTGTCCTGTTCGAGGACCCGTTCGTAGTGATTGATCGCGTCCACCGGGCGCTGGGCATCAATCGAAACCTTGGCCAGTTCCAGTTCATCCTTGACGTATTCGTTGCGCAAGGCCTGATACTCGACCAGCAGATTGCTGACGTGCCCCTTGAGTTCGATGTTGCGCTTGCCCAGTTCAGACGGCGCGCCCCCGATGGCCCGGAGATTCTCACAGATGCTGTAATAACGCCCACCGGCGATGCCCGTAGACAACCCGATCAACACAATCGTCAGTGGCACTAGAACCGGAAACGTTTCGCGCAACGCCCAGGCCGACGCCGCTTCGGCCGTGCCCAACCTGAAAGATTCCTGCCACCGCTCGCTCATCAGCATCAGGCTCAAGGGCAGGATCTGCATAAAAATTCTGAATTCGTTGATTCCGCCATACGTCAGCTGGCCCCCCAGATAGATGACGATCACCGCCATGTAAGGCAGGAACCGTCTTCGCCAGCCCAGCACCAGAATGGCCAGCAGGGTTCCCGCATTGACGAAAATGACGTGGTTGAGCGTCGGCGTCAGGAAGGTTTCGACGTTTCCAATCAGCAGCATTCGTCGAAACAAATCAACCAGGCTCGTCGCATTGTTCATGGAAAAGGCGGCCACCTGCAGATGCAATTGGCTCAACAGAAGTTTTTTCCCAAGCACGTACACCGCAACGATGCCGACGAACATCAACACCCGCTTCCACCACTTCCAGTGGCCGGCAAACAGGACCAGCAGAGCGCAAACCAGGACAGTTTCCTTGAAGAAACACCCGGCGCAGGTCGCCAGGGCCATCAGGAACATTTGCCGGCGCGCAAAAAACAGGACCGCCAGCGTGAAGAACAGCGTGCCTGGCAGGTCCCACGGATAAAAATACAGACCGGAGGCCGGTGTGAAGCCATACATCAACCCGGCAAAAATGCCGAGGTTGATGAACAGCGAGTGGCGCAAGCCGAAAATGACAACCAGGAACAACAGAAACAGCCAGATGCTTTGATACAACCCGAACAGGTTTTCGTACTGGCCGACTCCGAACCGGTTGTCTCTGACCAGGAAATCAAACAGCCAACCGGATAATAACAGACCGGACAGCCGCCCTTTCCACACATCGCCGATCTTGTCCAGATGAAAACCCGGAAGCGAACAGGACGTGAAGACCCAGCCGTTGGTGTAATTGTTCGGGCTGCCGACGGCAAAATATTCGACCAGAAAGTAATAGGTCACGCACAAGGAAAGCGCCACGAACAACTCAACCAAAAGCAACCGCCGATCCATCCCGCCCGGCGAGCCACCCGGATTGCCGCCCGGCGTGTCGGAGCGGTCGAGCAAGCCGGCTTTGAGCAAACTGAATTTAAAGTTCGCCAGCCAGCCGCCGCTGTTGCCCAGATTCATGGTTGTCAGGAATGGACTTTAACAAAGCACGCGGGGACGACAAGACACAAGCCTGCGATGACGATTGGGTAGAGGCGGGTCGGGCCGTCAACCGCGGGTCGCGCCCGAAAGATTTCGGGAGGCCGACACCGTCATTGTGAACAAGTAACTTTTGTGCGCCGGCAGGCTTTTGGCTACGATGACCCAGTGGCGGGCTCTTACGAACAACTGCTCGAGGCGACGATTCAACACTTGGAGGACTTGAAATCGCGCGGTGTCCGCCATGTCGCCGTCTCGCCGGAAACGCTCCGCGCCTTGGCACAGCCGCCCCGGGAACCTCAAATCTCAAATCTCAAATCTCAAATTGAGAAGCCTGCCGCATCCGCGCCGATCGCTAAACCCGCAGTTAAATCGGCAATTGGCAATCGGCAACTTGCCTCGGCGAAGCCTGCGGCGCAGCCTGGGTCGGCAATTCCTGCGCCGGTTGCCGAGCAGGAAACTCTGCTCGCTTTGCCGGGTGAAACGGTTGCGACTCAAAGCCCGCCGCTCGATCCGCAGGCCAAAGCCGCGGCCTTCGCTGCTTTGCGGGAACAGGCGCTGGCCTGCGTGAAATGCGAACATCTGGCGTCGTCGCGCAAAAACGTCGTGTTCGGCGTGGGCAGTCTCGACGCCCAAATCATGTTCGTCGGTGAAGCGCCGGGGGCGGACGAAGATGAACAGGGCGAGCCGTTCGTTGGCAAGGCCGGCCAGTTGCTTACCAAAATCATCCAGGCGATGGGGCTGCAACGCGCGGACGTTTACATCGGCAACATTTTGAAATGCCGGCCTGATACGCCCGGTCAATCCGCCGGCAACCGCAAACCGACGAGCGACGAAATGGCCACCTGCATTCCGTACCTGCACCGGCAGATTGATTTGATCCGGCCTAAAGTCATTGTCGCGCTGGGCGCGACGGCGGTGGAAGGGCTATTGGGCAAGACGATTGGCATCACCCGGCTGCGCGGGACCTGGAAGACATACCGCGGCACCCCGCTCATGCCGACGTATCATCCGGCCTATCTCCTGCGCAACCAGGCGATGAGCGAAAAACGCAAAGTCTGGGAAGACATGCTGGCCGTAATGGAAAAACTCGGCATGCCCATCAGCGAAAAACAGCGGCGATTCTTCCTGAAGGCGTGACCGGTCTGTTTGCCGCAGGAGACGAGGTAACGAGTCTCAACTTTGCCCAGAGGTCGCCGCTCATTAAAAAGAGTGAACCTCCTCACATCGGCTCCTACAATTTTGCTTGGTTTATAAACACTTGAAGCCTTTATAATTTCCCCCGTTTGGCAGGACAGCTAAATTCAAATCGGATCGAACATGAGTCATCGTTGGAAAATGCTCGTTGTGATTGCCGTTGTGTTGCTGGTGTTCGTCGGCATCTGCGCGGTATCCCTGCATTACCAGCCGGAAAATGAAGTTGAGGCTTACAAGCAGGCACTTCTCGCAAAAGGTGAAAAACTGGAAATCGCGCAGGTAGCGCCGCCGACGGTTCCCCCGGAGGACAATGGCGCAGACACTGTGCGCGCGGCGTTCGCGCTGTTCACGGCCGGAGGCAGCGACTACACCAATCAGCCGGTTATGATGCGCATAGTCGCGCCCGGCAAGGCCATAGTCGGCTGGGCGCAACCGGACGTGCACAGCTACTACACCAACACTTGGGATAATGTAATAGTTGCAGTCGAAGCCAACCGCCCGGCGACAGAGTTATTGGGGCAGGTTGTATATTTTCCGGCCATCGATTTTCAGCTCGATTACAGCAAAGGGCCAGAAACACCTGTCCAGCATCTGTGGCCATTGAAGAGCGGCGCGCAAAAATTGTCGGCGGCGGCGATGTGCGACTTGCGCGCGGGTGCCACGGCTTCCGCAGCAACGAACCTTTGCACGCTTCTCGCGCTGGTGCAAGAAACCCACGAAGAGCGGATGCTTTTATCGCAGCTTGTGCGAATGGCGATAGCGTCCATTGCCACCTCAGCGACCTGGGAATGGCTCCAGGCGACCAACGCGACTGATGCGGAGCTTGCGACGCTGCAACGAAGCTGGGAACGATTGGAATTCATTGAAGCCGTGGAAAATTCCTTTCTGATGGAGCGGGCCGCTATGGAGTCCACGATTCAAAAAATGCGTGCTTCGAACCAGAATTTTAACCGCTTTGCGGGGATTTCGGGTTCAGCCATTTCCAGCGGCCCCGGTGGTTCCGCGGATTGGCTGGACGATCTCCGAGACATTTGGAATGACACAAAGATCGCCGGTGCAAGATTCATGTGGCGCACGTCGTGGACCTATTCGGACGAATTACAGGCACTCCGCGGCGATCAAATTGTTTTGGAATCCCTGCGCACAATCCAGACCAACCAGTTTTTTAACCCGGCTTACACCAACATACTAAATCAGTTCGAAGCCATGGGAATCAGCAATAACCCGGATGAATGGTTCCTGAAACTGGATATTCCCGATTTCCGCAGGATTTTCTCTGACGAGAATGGCACATGGAGCGCTGTCGTTCGCAGAACAATGTCTGTGGAAACTTCCCGGCGCGTGGTCATCACGGCCATTGCCTTGAAACGGTTCCAACAGGAGCGTGGGAATTTTCCCGAGAAACTTTCCGAGTTGACGCCGGAATTTCTGGCGACCACTCCACTCGATCCGGTGGATGGCCAGCCGCTGCGCTATCGGCGGAATGCTGACGGAACATTCCTGCTCTATTCCATTGGCGAAAACGGCAAGGACGACGGCGGTAATCCTTCACTCGGAACAGGCGTCACGGCGACAACACTTTATTGGCAAAGCCCGCATACGCTCGATTGGGTCTGGCCGCAGCCGGCGACGCCGGAAGAAATCCGAAGCTTTTACGAGCACCCGCCTAAATAGAAAATGAGAGGAATCATTGAGTACGCCACAGTGGCTTTGCTGATTGGAGTTTTCATCTGGGCGCTTTTCACCCGGCCGAACGACTGAACGGGCCGCGAAACTAATTTGCGCCTTTCCAATTCGCGTAAATTCGCCCGTCCTCCGTAGCAGTACTGCGGAGGGTGGACGTAATTAGCGGATTGATTCAACTCAGTTTTCCGCTATAAACCGTCCGTGCTCAAATCCGTTTTCCAGCCGCTTATTCATTGGTATCTCGGCGCGCTCAAGACCGGCGGCTATCCGCTCGTTGTGTTGCTGATGACGATGGAAAGTTCCTTCCTGCCGCTGCCCAGCGAGGTCATCATCCCGCCCGCGGCGCATCTGGCGTGGTCGGGCGACGGTTTGAACCTTTTTAATCTCCATTTGTCCGGCTGGCCGGCTCAAATCGGTATCGTCGTCACCGGCGCATTCGGCTCGTGGCTGGGCGCGACCATCATGTATTGGCTGGCGCGTGTTGCCGGGCGGCCCCTCGTTTTGCGTTATGGCCGGATCGTTTTGTTTCCGCCCGAAAAGCTGGAAAAGGCCGAACGCTGGATGTCACACTACGGTTCCGTGGGCGTGTTCGTGGCGCGGCTGTTGCCGGGCGCGCGGCAGCTCGTCGGCATCCCCACCGGCATCGCGCGGATGGATTACCGGTGGTTCACCCTGTTCACCTTGCTTGGCGCGACGATCTGGTGTTCGGTGTTGTGCTGGCTCGGCATCAACATCGGCGCCGACATCAGCAAGGGCGAAATGCACCAGGTTATCGCCTGGGTTGGCGGCGCGGCGCTCGTGCTCGGCGGACTTTACTATTTCTTTGTCCACCGGCACATGGTCCGGAAGTCCGAAAACTGAAATCCGAATTCCGAATAAGGTTTCGCCGCGTGTCCGCCCGCCGCTGTTATTTGACGAGATTCAGGCTGAACGGATATTTGTATTCCTCGCCGTTGTTGGCCTTGATGCCCGCGATGATGGCGAACACCAGTCCGGCAAGGCCGATTAAAATCACGATGGGAATCAGCAAAAAGCCGACGCAGAAGAAAGACAGAATCACGGCGACAACCATGCCTACGAGCGCAGCCAAGGTCACAGTGATCTGAAAATTCAACGCCGCCTTGCCGTGGATATTGGTGGAAGGAATTTCGTTCTTTTTGATCTGCCAGACCAGCAACGGGCCGAGCATATTCCCGAACGGGATAATGAAACCGACCAGAGCGCTGAGGTGGCACAACATGTTCCAGGTGCGGGCTTGGCTCTCGGGCGAGCCTGAGGCCGGCGCAGATTGGGTTGGAGGAGGCGGTTGGGCTGACGGCGGAATTTGGTTATCTGGCATAGGTTTCCTTTCGTTGGGTTCGACGGCTCAATACGCGGATTTCTCCCGGTGTGCAAGCGCAAAATTCGGGTTAAAATTTCTTTGCGCCTTCGCGGCATTGCGTGGAAATTTCCCTGTGCCTGCGACCGAAACCATCCGCAAGAAAGTCAGCACGCTGCCGCACAAGCCGGGTATTTACCTCATGAAGGACCGGTTCGGCACGGTCATTTATGTCGGCAAGGCGCGCGACCTGCGCAAACGCGTCAACCAGTATTTCCATCCGTCCCGGCGCATGGGTTGGGACCTGAAATTCAACGCGCTGGTCGAGGCAATCTGCGATTTTGACTTCCACGTCGTCCGCAGCGAGCCGGAGGCGTTCCTGCTCGAAGGCAAGCTCATCAAGGAATTCCATCCGCGCTACAACGTCAGTTTTCGCGACGACAAGCGCTTCCTGATGCTCAAGGTGAACTTGAACGACCCGATTCCGAACTTCGCCTTCGCGCGGTTCCGGAAGGACGACGGCGCGCGTTATTTCGGACCGTTCTCAAATTCAGGCGCATTGCGCAATACGCTGGCGCTCGTGCGACGGCAATTCAACCTCCGTGGCTGCCGCGCGTTCACGCCGGGCGAAGCCGACTACAAGCATTGCCTTTACGCGCACTTGAAATACTGCACAGCGCCGTGCATTGGCAATGTGACGCGCGAACAATACCTGGAACAGGTGCTGGCCGCCTGCGATTTCCTCGAAGGCCAGTGCGCCGAAATGAAGGAACAGCTCGAAGCGGAGATGAAAAAAGCGTCGTTGAATCAGGATTTCGAGAAGGCCGCCGACCTGCGCGACCTCATCCGCGACCTGAACGAAACGACCAAGAAAGAGCGGAAATTCGAGCGCGTGCCCTACACTTTGCCGCTTTCCATCAATCCCCAGGATGATCTGGCGGCGTTGGCAGAAGTCCTCGATCTGCCGAAGCCGCCGCAACGCATCGAAGGTTTCGACATCTCGAATATCAGCGGCACATTCGCCGTGGCATCGCTGGTCAGCTTCAAAAATGGCCGGCCGGACCGCGCAAATTATCGTCGGTTCAGAATCAAAACTGTCGAAGGCCAGGACGATTTTGCGAGCCTGGCCGAAGTGGTGAAGCGGCGCTATTCGCGGTTGTTGCGGGAATGCGGGAGGGACGCCGTGTCGGTGTCCCACAATTCAGGGACGGCGGCACGCCGTCCCTCCCAAATTACGAATATGCCCGACCTCATCCTGATAGATGGCGGCAAAGGCCAGCTCAATGCCGCCTGCGAAGAGTTGAGGCAGCTCAGCCTGGAGAAAATCCCGATCATCGGTCTGGCGAAGGAATTCGAGGAGATTTATCTGCCGGGCGAAACCAAACCGCTACGGCTCGGCCTGGAGCATCCCGCGGTGAAATTGTTGCAGCGCATCCGCGACGAATGCCATCGCGTGGCCAACAGTTACAACGCGCAACTGCGCATCAAGCGGATTTCGGAGAGTGTGCTCGACGAATTTCCCGGCATCGGCGACCGGCGCAAGCAGGCGCTGCTGAAAAAATTCGGTTCGGTCCAGCGCTTGCGGACGGCGACGCTGGAACAAATTGCCGCCGTACCCGGGTTCGGCGGCAAAGCGGCGGCGGAATTGAAAAAATTTCTGGACGCGCGCTCGGATGCGCGTTGAGGCCGTGCCGTGTCGTTGTCGGCACAGCGCAAAAATCGTTTTCCGCGGGAACGTCTTTTGCTACAAACGAGCGGCAGCCTATGGATTTTTTTGACCAGGAAACGCACGCCCGAAGGCGGACGCGTCTGTTGCTGTGCCTGTTTGGACTGGCCGTATTTGCCTTTGTGGTCCTGACGTATCTGATACTCGCCATCCCTATCCGCTTCTTCTCACCGGCGCTGGCAACCAGCACGACGCTTTTTGAATTCATTTGGGCACCGCACCTGGCTTTCTGGGTCGCGGTCGGCACTCTGTTTTCGACCGCGCTGGGTTGCCTCTACAAAATGCGCCTGCTCGCCGGCGGCGGTTCGGCGGTCGCAGAATTGCTCGGCGGCCGGAAGATGGAAGACAACCCTGCCAACCTGGACGAAAAACGATTGCGTGATGTCGTGCAGGAAATGGCTATCGCCTCTAATCTGCCCGTGCCGGAAATTTACATCCTCGATTGTGAGCGCGGCATCAACGCCTTCGCCGCCGGCTATACGCGCGATGACGTGGCCATCGGCGTCACGTTCGGGGCGCTGAGGTTGCTGAACCGCGACGAATTGCAGGGAATCATCGCGCATGAATTCAGCCACGTGCTGAACGGAGATACGCGGCTGAACACGAAACTGATGGCGCTGGCGCACGGCCTTTCCTGGCCGACGATTGTCGGACGCGTCCTGGTGCGCTGCTCAACGCGCGCGCCGGAAATCGGCGAGTCCATTTTCGACGCGGGCACCAACCCGGTTTTTCTGCCGACCGCGCCGATTGGCGTTTTGTTTTTAATCATCGGCGGCATCAGTTCTCCGTTGGTGCGGCTGATCAAAAGCCTGATTTGCCGGGAACGCGAATGGCTGGCCGATGCCGCGGCGGTCCAGTTCACGCGCAATCCGGCTGGCCTCGCCGGCGCGCTCAAAAAAATCGGCGGCCTGTTCAAGCAAGGCCGGCTGGACACGCCCTTTGCCGAGACCGCCAGCCATTTGTATTTTGCGAATTCGGATTATGACCCGTGGTTCCAGTTTCTGTCCACGCACCCGCCGCTGGCGAAACGGGTTCTGGCGATTGATCCGGCCTTCGACGGCCGGTTCCCGCATCTCCAATCGCTGCCGCGTCCGCCGGTGGAAGACTCGCAGGAATACAAATACGACCGTCAATATGAGGAAAGCGTCCGCCGCGCCCGCGAGCAGGCCAAGACCCGCGGCGAATTGGAATGAAAATCACTTCGCTGTCACGACCGCGTAATTCTTTTTGCCTTTGCGGAGCAGGAGATGTTTTCCGAACAACAAATCGTTCGTGGTGACAATGCGGGCAGCGCTGGCTTCGCGGACGTTGTTGATGTTCACGCCGCCGCCTTCAAT
>Ga0335081_10014640_pt1 | contig 12689 bp, 13 predicted proteins | sample Lox_Sample_35_FD_206713 | JGI IMG/M metagenome (GOLD analysis project Ga0335081, IMG submission 206713) | Soil microbial communities from Loxahatchee National Wildlife Refuge, Florida, United States - Lox_Sample_3.5 | ecosystem: Environmental > Terrestrial > Soil > Wetlands | place: USA...
CACCGCCGCCACCACGCCGACCGAGACGATGACCCAGGCGAAGTCCACGCGCCGATCAAGCCGCATCGGCGGCGCGGCAGCAAATCACTGCTGCTTCTTCGCCGCCTTCTCTTCTTTCTTGTTCTTGTGGTGCTGGTAGAGCGCGCCGGCCGCCGCGCCCGCCTTCGCGTGGCCCTTGCCGACGAAATGCCCGCCGACCGCGCCCCCCGCCGCTCCCTTCGCGAGGCTGTGGTGCTTGCGCGGCTGCTGCTGCGCGTCGTTGTCTTGAGCCATGGAGGCGCCAGCGAGGAAGCAGGCGCCCGCGATCACCGCCAGGATTTTTCGCGTCATCAATAAAGGTAGCGCAGCATCGCCGCGAACGACACCAGCGACCCGCCGTAGTCCATGCTGCCGGTCGGGTCGGCCGCCTGCTTCTGCGAGCTGCGCTGGTTGGCGATGATCAGCTGGCCGCCGATGTCGAACGTCACCGGCTCGGTGAAGACCTGGAGGGGATCGGTGAACCTGAACGACGCGCCGGCCCCGACGCACTCGGTGAAGTTGTCGAGGTAGTTGGTGGTGCCGTTCTGGTCGGGCGTGATCGCGGGCCGCACGTAGCCGCCGGCGCGCAGCGTGAGCCAGTCCCAGCCGGCGTACTCCACCGCGAGGTGCGGCACGAGGATGTTGGCGAAGCCCATGCTGGCGTCGGCCGACTGGAACGCCAGCACCTTGTCGAGCCCCAGCGAGGTCAGCACCGGCCCGGACGGCGTGACGCTGACCTGCACTTGATCGTTCGGTGCGCGGCTCCACAAGAGATAGTCGGCCTGTGCGGTGACCAGGACCTTCTCGGTGAGCTTGAAGGACACCGCGCCGGAGAAGACATGCGGCCAGTACTGCGCGAGGCCTTGCACGCCCAGGTTGAGCGCGCCCAGATCGCCCAGGTCGATGCCGGTGGGCTGCGCGTAGTAGAGCTGCGACTCCTTCCGCCACGAGAAGCCGATGCTGAGGCTCTCCGACGGCTGGATGAGGATGCCGGCGGTCGGCGTGGGGATGGTGTTCAGGTCGACCGTGATGTCGCGCGCCTTGAACTGCTTGCTGGCGACGTCGAGGGCGAAGTCGACCTTGCCGATCTGCTCGGCGGTGATCTGCACGCCGACGCCGACCGAGAGGCCGTCGACGATCTTCACGCCGAGCGCGCCGTTGAGCGCGAAGCGCTGCGCCTTCGACTGGTACATGTAGAACTGCGGGTGCGACTCGTCGACCGTCTGCACGCGGATGAGGCCGCCCAGCGGGTGGCCGCCGCCGATGGCCAGCACCACGCGGTCCTTCAAGAGCGCGCCACCGAGCGGGAAGATGAGGCCCAGCTCGAACCGCGGCGTGTTCTCGACCGTCGCGGTGGAGATGGTCGGCGAGGCGCTGGACCGATCGACGTACAGGTTCGAGTGCGTGTCGGCGAAGCCGATGCCGAACTCGGTCTTGGTGTGGCCGAGCAGCGCGCCGGGGTTGTAGAAGCTCGCGCCCAGGTCGTCGCCGATGGCGGTCATCGCGCCGCCCATGCCCATGGCGCGGGGCGTGAATCCGTAGAGCTCGAACGGGTTCGCGAACGCCGCGGGAGCGCAGAGCAAGAGGGCCGTCAGGAATCGTCTGGTCATTGGGCTGGGGGCTTGCACGTGTAGAGGAGGTCCTGCATGAACCCGAGAAACTCGGGCACCACCTGGTTCTCGATCAGCACGCTGAGCGCGGGCAGCAGCTTCTGGCCCTCGTCCGCGGTGAGCGCGTCCTTCGCCAGCTGGGCCACCGCGTCGCGCGCATCGTGTGGCGCGGTCGGATCGGGGCTGCCCTCGATGCCCTGGATGATCATCCGCAGCGCGCGGTCGACCTCGCCCGTCTGGTCGGCGGTGGTGAGCGCCTTGAGCGCGCCCACCAGCGTGGCCAGGTCGACGCCGCCCTGCGCCTCCGAGCGCGAGAGGATGTCGTAGAGGGCGCCGATGAGCTGGTCGTCGTGGTTGGTGCAGCTCGACGGGTCGATGCAGCGCACCTGCGGGCTGCCCGCGCACGCCACCAGCTTCTGCAGCGGCGGGAAGATTCCGGTCTGGTCGGCCAGCATGGCGCTGGTCGAGTCCATCACTGCCTTCACCTCGTCCTTGAACTGCTGCGGCACCGACGACGAGCCGTAGACGAGCGAGTCGAGCAGCTTGTTGATGGCCGCGAGCGCGTCGGCGCCGCTGGCCGCGCCGGTGATCGCGGGCGAGAGGCCGTGGACGAGCAGGATCATGCTGTCGCGGCCGCTGGTGCCGCCGTTCTGCGTCAGGTTGGAGAGGAAGCTCTTGGTGTACGGGTCGGCAAGCAGCGTCTGGAGGTTCCCCAGCATCGTCGTCGCCGTGGCCGGCGTCAGGTAGCCGAGCATGGTGTCGAGCAGCGTCCAGAGCGCGGCCGGATCGCAGGTGGCGCTGTCGGCCGCCGCCATGCGGCCGAGCGGCGTGAGCAGGTCGTAGTGCGTCTGCCCGTCGGTCTTGCCCTGCACGTAATCGAGCAGCGAGAGCACCACCTTGCGCACGTCGGGATTGCCGATGATGGCGTTGCCGCCGTTCTGGTTGAGCAGCACGTCGAGCGTGCGGCGCAATTCGCACATGCGGTTGCGCTGCGCGTCGGGCAGGTCCTGCGCCTGCTGCACGCTGAGGCAGCGCGGCAGCGGCAGCGACGTGTCGCTCGACTCCGGCTTGTCGTCGGCGATGGTGGCGAGCCCGCGCAGCGTCACGCCCAGCACGTCGCCGAGCGGGCTGTAGCTGGTCTGGCAGGGGCAGAGGTGCGTGTCCGGATCGCACGAGCCGATGGCGCAGGCAGTGTCGGCCGTGCAGACACGGCTGCCCGGGTCGAGGCAGATGGGCGCGCCCAGGTCGCCCACCGCAGCGCGCAGGCCGGCCAGGCTCGGGTCCTGGTTGTCGATGAGCGCGAAGAACTGCGGCATCACCGCGCGCGGCTGGCACGCGCTCGGCAGGTTCGGCGTCGGCTCCGGCGCGGGCGTGCCTTCGCCGCCGCAAAGCAGGCTCGCGAACGGGCTGCCGCTGCCCTTCATGTCCTTGCACTGCTGCGCCGAGCAGCCGGCTCCGGCGATCAGACCGAGGGCGGCGCCGGCGCACAGCGCGGTGAAAATCGTGGCTCGCATGAGTGGGAAAAAGTCTACCCGACGGCCTTTTGGGCCGGAAATCGGACAGGTGGCGCTCCGGTTGTGTTATTCAGCCCGCGCCCCATGGGAGCCGCCTCCGCCATCGCCGCCGATATCGCGTTCTTGATCGCCGCCGCCATCGCCGCCTATATCGCGCTCCTGATAGGGATGCTGGTCATCGGCGCGCCCGCCCAGCAGGCTGGCATCGTTGGAGGGCTCTGGATCACCGAAGCGCTGGCGATTTCGCTGCCGGCGGTGTGCGTGCTGGTCATCGTCAGGGTGCGCTTCGGGCCGTGGCTGGGGCTGCATCGCATCACCTGGAAGCACGCGCTGGTGGCGATCGGGGCCGCGGCCGCGAACCAGCCGGTGGTGTCGTTTCTCACCTGGGTCATGCACACCGCGCTGCCGTCGTCGGTGGTGGCCGAATTCGATGCCAAGCAGCGCATGCTCGACGCGGTCTTCGGCGCGCACGCGGTGCCGATGGTGATCACCGTGACCATCGCCGCGCCGCTCGGGGAAGAGTTGTTTTTCCGCGGGTTTGCGTTTCCAGCGTTGTCGCGGAGCTGGGGGCTCGTGGCGGGCGTGCTGGTCTCGGGCGCGCTCTTTTCCTTCCTGCACATGGACCCGGTCGGGTTCGTGGGGCTGATGGAGATCGGCATCCTGCTCGCGGCGCTGCGCCACTGGAGCGGCTCGCTCTGGGCAGCGGTGCTGGGCCACGCGGTGAACAACGGCATCGCCGGCGGGGCGTTCCTGATGGGCTACGAGGACCCCGACCTGCCGCCGCCCGTGTGGGTGCTCGCCGTCGGCGGCGTGCTGTTCGCCATCGGCGTCTGGCTGCTTGTGCGCGTGCTGCGCAAACCGTCCCCGGCGCCGGCGGTGGCCCAGCCGCGCGAGCGGAGCTTTGCCGCGGCCGGCGTGCTCGGCGCCGTCTGGCTCCTCGCCGTGTTCTGGGGCGCGTGGACGCTCACCTCACCTCGCGGATAGCTCGACGTTCACCAGCTTCACGGGCGTCGCTCTTCGCAGCGAGTTCGGAATCTCCGCGATCTCGTCGACCAGCTTCACCAGCGCGCGCAGCTTGTCGGCATCGTCTCCGCTGACGCGAACGTCGTACTCGATGCCCGTCGAGACCGCCGGGTCGCCGGCGAAGCCGCCGCGCACCTTGACGTTCACGCTGCGGAGCCTCACGCCGAGCCGCTGCGCCTCGCGGAACAGGTCGTTGGAGATGCAGCCGGCGACCGCGAGGTGGAGCAGTTCGCCGCCGTTGAAGCCGAGCCCGCCACCGCCCGCTTTTTCGGGGCGATCGATGACCAGCGTGTACGTTCCGGCGCGGCCGAGCGTGGTGACGCGGCCGTCGAGGTTCTGGGTCTCGACTTCGAAGGACATGGAGCGACTATAACGTGCGCAGCTTGTCGATCCTGATCTGCGGGCCGGACATGCCGATGCCGAAGCCGCCCTCGTCGAGCGAGCCGTCGATCTCGACCCGCTGCCCCTGCGCGGCCTTCAGGTCCTTCTTCGCGCCCAGGAGCGTGTAGCGCTTGCCGTCGTCGGCCTCGAGCTGGAACAGGCCGCCTTCGAGATCGCGGTAGCGGACCGTGCCGGTGACCTTCATCGCACCGGCTCCCGGCCGATGAGCCCGCGGCCCGCGAGCCACGCCAGCGCCGCGCTGCCGAAGAGCCACAGCGGCATCAGCATCGATGGCATCCACGGCAAGTCGACGGTGCGCCAGAGCGCCGCGTGCAGCAGCACGCCCGCCCAGCCGAACGCGAGGCCCGCCGCGAGGCCGCGCTTGCCGATGGCCCGCGCCGGCAGCGCCAGCGCGACGGGCAGGAACGCGCTCCAGCCGATGTAGCCCGCGACCGGTGTCAGGAAGCGCGACGGCCACGCCGCCGGCGGCAGCGCCAGGAACGACAGCGCGTGGATGCGCTCGGCGCCGAGCGGCGCCAGCAGCGCGAGCGCGCCCGCGCCCAAGAGCAGGCCGGGCCAGAACGTCGCGCCCGGCGATTCCGATGCCTTGAGCTGCCCGATGCCGCGCGCCTGCTTCATCGCAAACCACGCGCCGAAGATGGCGAACGCGAGCCGCCACAGCGTCCACCAGACCGTGGCCGTACGCACCGCCGCGGCCGCGTCCAGCAGGCCCGCGCCGTATTTTTCGGAATTGTTCTCCGGCGCCTTCGAGGCGCTCGAGGCGAGCAGCCGCTCGACCGCGCCCGGGTTCGACACGCCGAGCGACATCACCAGCGCGGCCGCGCCCGCCACGTGCGGCGTGGCCATGCTGGTGCCCTGGAACCAGAGGTACGCCGGCTTGCCCTCGTCGTCGATGGTCTCCTGGAGGACGCCCTTGTCCTCGCCCTGCGACTTGTCGCCGCCGGGAGCGGCGATGGCGATCTGCGCGCCCCATGAACTGTACGGCGCGAGCCGGCCCTGCGGCCCGACGGCACTGACGGCAAACGAGTCGGAGTACGCCGCCGGATACGAGACGCCGCGCGAGCCGTTGTTGCCGGCCGCGCACACCACGACCGCGCCGCGGCGGTGCGCGTAGGCGACCGCCGATTCCATCTCCAGCGACCGCCCCCCGCCGCCGAGCGACAGGTTCAAGACGCGCGCGCCGTGATCGACCGCGTAGCGGATGCCTTCGGCGATGGCGTGCGAGGTACCGCCGCCCGAGGCCGAGAGCACCTTGATGGGCATCAGCTTCGCGAGCGGCGCCATGCCCGCCACGCCGACGCCGTTGCCCGTGCTCTGCGCGATGGTGCCCGCCACGTGCGTGCCGTGGCCGTGGTCGTCCCTGGCGTTCTCGTTGTGAGCGACGAAATTGTAGCCTTTGAGCAGCCGGCCCGGGTCGAGGTCGTCGACCGGGAAGATGCCGGTGTCGATGACCGCCACGGTGACGCCTTCGCCGCGCGTGGTGTCCCACGCTTGCGGTGCGCCGGCGGCCTTCAGGTGCCACTGCTTGCTGAAGTCGGGATCGTCGGGCAGCCAGAGCGCGGAGTACTGCACCACCGGCTCGGCGAAGATGACGTCCTTGCGCCCGCGCAACTCGGCGAGGACCTTCTCCTCGTCGGCCGGATCGACCTGCAGCTCGACGTCGAGCTCCGACGAGAAGACATCGCCGTAGAGGTCGTCCTCGATGGTCTCCTGGTCGACGACCTTGCCGGGCAGCGCCGCCGGCGCGCGCAGCTCGACGTCGATCAGCCCGGGCACGGCGTCGTCCGAAAGCTGCATCACCGGCGCCGGCCCGCGCGAGCACGCCGCCGCAGCGACCAGCGCCAGAGACAGCCTGCGAATCATGGTTTGAAGCATAGCTGGCCCCTCTGCCATACGCGAACGGCCCGGACTTATTTCGGATCTGTATCCAGCTCGAGCACCTCGTCCGGGTCGCCCTCGTCTAGCGTAAGCTCCACGTGCTCCTCCGCCGGCTCTTCGGGTTGGTCCGGCGGCGCGACGTACTCCGGCCGATCGCCGCGCAGCCAGCCCGCGACGGCCTTGCCCATGTCGGTGAGCCCGCGGCCGAAGAAGTGGTCGGCGTGCGGAATCACGTCCACCTTCGCCTGGCCGGGCAGGGCCAGCGCGGCGCGATCGCAGTACGCGTCGTGATGCGCGCAGACCAGCAGCAGCGGCTTGGTCACGAGCTGCAGCGCGCTGAAATCGGCCAGCTTGTTGGGCGGCGCGATCAGTACCAGGTGCGAGATGCGCGGGTCCGCGGCCGCCTCCAGCGCGACCTTGGCGCCGAAGCTGTAGCCGACCGCGCAGGCGGCTTCGTGCCGGGTGGTGGCGAGCAGCTGATCAAGTACCAGGTATAAATCTGTCACCTCATCGCTGACGTCGCCGATCTCCATGCTGCCGGCCGCGTGCCGCGACACGCCGCGCGACGACCCCACGCCGCGATAGTTGAACCGCATCGTCGCGTGCCCCGCGCGCGTCAGCGCCCACGCGAGCTCGGCGATGACCGGCGCGATCATGCTGCCGCCGAGCGCGGGGTGCGGCGAGGCGATGAGGCACGGCGGGCCGCGCCGGCCGCGGTGATAGAGCGCGTCGAGGTCGCCGACGACCAGGCTGCGCTCGAGATATTGGCCGGCGAGGACCACGCTACTCCTTCCGGAAGACGAAGAATTTCAGGTAGCGGCCCTCCGGAAAAGCGGGCAGCACCGGGTGATCGGGCGGCTGGCGCTTCTCTTCCAGCAGAGTCAGGTCCGAGTGCGTCTTGCCGGCCGCTTCGCGGATGGCAGAGGCGAACTCGTCGGCCGAAACGCGCGCGCTGCACGAGGCGGTGGCGAGGATGCCGCCGGGCGCGAGCACCTGAAGCGCCGCCCGATGCAGCGAAGCGTAGCCGTCGATCGCCGCCGGCACCGCCTTCTGCGTCTTGGCGAAGGCCGGCGGATCGAGGATGACCAGGTCGAAGCTGCGCGGCGGCTGCGCGCGCAGGTAGTCGAGCACGTCGCTGGCGACGAAGCCGTGCTTGCCCGGGTCGAAGCCGTTCAGCTCGAAGTTCCGGCGCGCGAGCTGCAGCGCGGCGGCGTCGCGATCGACCGACACCGTCTCGCGCGCCCCGCCGATGGCCGCGCTGACCGAAAAGCCGCCGCTGAAGGAGAAGCAATTGACCGCGCGCGAGCGGCCGCGCGCGTAGCGCCGCAGCGCGAATCGATTCTCGCGCTGGTCGAGAAAGTAGCCGGTCTTCTGCCCCGCGCGCACGTCGACGGCGATCTGCATGCCGTTCTCGCGCACGACGATTTCGGCAGGCGGCTCGGCACCCCACAGCACCTGTCCTTTCGCGGGCATCCCTTCCCGCTCCTCCAGCTCCTCTTGCGGATCGCTCTCGATCTCCTCGTCGCGCCCGTAGATGCCGTCGAGCGCCACCTCGCCGCGCAGCGCTTCGAGGATGGCCGCGCGGTGCGATGTCAGACCCGCGGAGTAGAGCTTGAGGACAGCATGCTTGCCATAGAGATCGATGACCACGCCGGGCAATCCATCGCCCTCGCCGTGCACCAACCGCGCGCAGTCGGTCTGCTCGTTGAGCACGTACGCGCGCCGCAGCGCCACCGCGCGCGCGATCCGCCGCCGCCAGAAGAGCGGGCCGATCGCCTCTGACGGATCGCGCGTCAGCACGCGAACGCGGACGGCCGAGAGCGGGTCGAAATAGCCGCGGGCCACGAACTTGCCGCCCGCGGTCACGTCCACGATGGCCCCGGCCTGCAGGTCCGGCGGTGGGCGCTCGACTGCGCGCTTGTAGACCCACGGGTGCCCGCCGCGAAGGTGACGCGCGAGGTCCTTCTGCAGCTCGAGCTTCACCGGGTGCACGGCCGCTCCCGAGGCTGGCCGCCAGGCGGGCCATTTGTTTTCCGCATCTCCACCGTGTCTATCACCGCGCGCATGCCGCGCAGCGGATTTCGGAGGCAGGTCACATGCAGAAGGTCCTCCTCGCCCTCGGCGCACTGGCGCTGGCTGCCCCTGCCGCCAGGGCCGAAACGGAGTTCTCCATCGTGCTGCAGGGCGGCGCGTCGCACTACAACCAGTCGCTCGCCAGCGGCTCGGACACAGGCGCCGCGTACGGCGCGCGCCTCGGCATCCTGCCCACGCCGCAGCTCGGCCTCGAGCTCGGCTATCTCGGCACGCAGAACAACATCAACCGGAGCCTCGATACCGGCGGACTGTCGAGCACATTGAGCACCAACGAGGGCTACGCCGACGTGCGGCTCAACATCATTCCCTACGTGGTGACTCCCTACGTCTTCGGCGGCTACGGCTACACCTGGGTCAACGGCGCGGCCGCGTCGGGCATCCCCAACTCGTCCACCAGCACGCTCCCGTTCGGCGCGGGCGTCGAGGCGGACGTCGGCGCGTTCAAGATCGGCGGCCGCTTCCAGTACAACTACCTGTTCAGCAGCATCAACACCGGCAGCAACGGCAACGGCGGATCCGTGGGCGTGAACAAGGGCGGCAACAGCGACTTCTGGGGCGTGACCGTCGACCTCGGCGCGTCGTTCCGCTGATCGTCAGAACGCCAGCCGGACGAACGCCGCCGGGTACACCTTGCGCTCGCCGACGATGTTGCCGCTGAAGTCGCTGTGCTGGGTGTCGAAGAACGGCAACGTGAGCTGGGCACCCGCGAGGGCGCGGACTCCGTGGAGGCGGAAGAACTCGAATCCGCCTTCCACCACCGCGCCCATGCCGGCCGCGTCGCCCGCCCCCATGTAACCGAGGCCGCCGCCGAGGTACGGCGAGATCTCGCTTTCGAACGGAATCCACGCGCCTTCCAGCACCAGGTAGGCGACGCCGTCGTTGCCGCGGCTGTATCCGCCCGCGGTGGCCGAGATGCGGAAGTTCTCCGCCTCGTAGCCGTAGCCGACGGTGAAGCCGAACGGGCTCGAGCCGGAGTTGGCGTTGTACAGCGCCACCGGCAGGCCGACGAACCAGAAGCGCTCGCCAGGCTTCTTCGCGAACGGCCTGGCCTCGCTCGCGGTCACCGTGCGCATCTCGGCGTTGCTTTCGGCGCTGCGGCGATCGACCACCGCGTCCACCAGTCGCGTGGTGACGATGTCGCACTCCTCGAGCCCGGTGGCAGTGAGCGAAGCGGAGTAGACCGTGACCAGCGAGCGCGGCGCCAGCTCGTCGAGGCTCAGGGGAATCTTCTGGCCCAGCCGGCCGCCCACCCGCAGCGCGAACACGCGCCGCGCGCCCAGCTCGCCGGCCAGCTCCGAGACCGACTCGTCCACCGGGTGCACGCCCTCGGTGCGGCGGTCTTCGATGATGGTGATGCCCCGCTTGCGCAGCTCGCCGAGCGCGACATTGCGGATCGCATGCACGGCCGACGGCTCGAGCGCGCCGTCGTCGGCGAGCACCAGGATGCCGTCGGATCGATCCTGCGCCAGCACCGGCGCAGCGACGAGGAACAGCGCGGTGCGGATGACGAACCAGCTGCGGAGCATGGAGCGGATCATGCCATGGCATCCCAGCAACCTTGATGCCGAAAATGAGCTCCAGCGATTTCAGGCGGTTGGTGAGGCGCGGTGACCAAGGTCACCGGGCCGTTGTCAGCGCTCGCCGAGCGCGCGCGCGAAGTTGCCGATGTTCAGGCGCCTGCGCGCGCGCTTCAGCCGCCGGAACAATTCGGGCACGCCGATGCGCGGCCCGCCCGCCGAATGGCGTTCGGCCACCGCGGCGTACTGGTCGGGATCGATGGCCAGGCTGCGCGTCTGCACCTGGTCGACCTTGCAGCGGGAGACGAGCGCGCAGAGCGCGTCGGCCTCGCCCTCGCGGTCGGTGACGGTCGGGAACGTGAGCAGGTTGATGGCCGTGTACACGCCGCGGCGCTTCGCCAGCTTGATGCTCTCCACCACCTCGTCCCAGCCGTACTTCACCGGCTGGTAGTACGCCTCGTAGAGCGGCTTGTGCGCGCTGTTGAGCGAGATGCGGCAGGCGTCCAGGCCGGCTTCGATGAGCTCTGCCAAGGCGTCCGGCAGCGAGCCGTTGGTGTTGATGTTGATCGACCCGCGCGGCGTCTCTTCGCGCATGAGCCGGATGGCCTTGGCGATTTCGCGATGGCGCGTGAGCGGCTCGCCCTCGCAGCCCTGGCCGAACGACACCATGGTGCGGCCGGGCGCGTTGGCGAGATGATCGACGCCGATGCGCGCCATCTCCTCCGGCCCCGGCGCGCGCTTGATGCGCTCGTGCGACGCAGGCGGGCCGTCTTCGGGCTGCTCCGAGATGCAGCCGACGCAGCGCGCGTTGCAGCCGCTGCTGGCGGGGATGGCGCCCTCGTCGCGGCCGTAGAACGTGTTCTGCGCGGTGAAGCAGCGGTACTCGAGCGCGCAGCGGGCGAGCTGCCGCAGCAGCGGATTGTCGTTGCGCGCGAGCCGCTTCTTCACCAGGGCGGGCAGCTCGCGGGTCGAGTGCGTCGCCGGGTCCCAGTGCGCGCGCCGGTCGGTGTGGATTGCCCACGCGACGTGGCAGCCCGCCGCGGAGTCCCACGCCGCCGCCGTGTAGGCCCACTGCGGCAGCACCGGCGCGACGGCGAGCTTGCGAAAGGCCGGCAGCTCGGTGCGCGTCCATCCGGGCGGCAGCACGGCCGCGACGGCATTGACGCCGGGCAGCTCCACCAGCTCGCCCGTGGCCGGGTCCATGCCGACGGCGCGGCGCCCCGGCAAGGCCGCGAGCGACGCATGCCCCGGCAGCGGCACGGGCGCCGACAGCGCGACGCCGCCGCGAACGGCCGCCAGCAGCTCGGGATGCTCGTAGACGCGGCCGGATTTGTCCGAAAAAAGGAGCTTCAAGGGCAACGAGACTACGGAGGCCGGCGCCCGTCTTCAAACGAAAAGAGCGGCAGCGCGCCGCGGCTTGACCTGATTCTTGCCGCTGCTATCTTGCGCGCCCTTTTTCCAGACGGAGCGCACAGATGATCATCGGCTGCCCCAAGGAGATCAAGACTCGCGAGTACCGCGTCGGCCTCGTGCCCGGCGGGGTCGCGGCCCTCGTCGCCCGCGGGCACCAGGTCATCATCGAGCGCGGCGCGGGCGTCGGCAGCGGCATCCACGACGACGCCTACGAGGCCGCGGGCGCGAAGTTCGCCGACAAGGCCGCCGACGTGTGGGCGCGTGCGGACATGATCGTCAAGGTGAAGGAGCCGATCGCCGCCGAATACCCGCTGATGCGCGACGGGCAGACGATTTATACTTACTTTCATCTGGCGGCGGACAAGCCGTTGACCCGGGCGCTGCTGGAGAAAAAGATTTCCGCCGTCGCCTACGAGACCATCCAGACCGACGACGGCCAGCTCCCGCTGCTCAAGCCGATGAGCGAGGTCGCCGGCCGCATGGCGGTGCAGGTCGGCGCGGTGCAGTTGGAGAAGGAGCACGGCGGCAAGGGCATCCTGCTCTCCGGCGTGCCCGGCGTGCGGCGCGGCAAGGTGGTCATCCTCGGCGGCGGCGTCGTCGGAACCAATTCGGCCAAGCTCGCCACCGGCATGGGCGCCGACACGGTGATCCTCGACGTCAACCTCAACCGGCTCGCCTACCTCGACGACGTGTTCGGCTCGCGCATCACGCCGGTGTTCAGCGACCCGGCGCAGATCCAGAAGTACGTCCGCGAGGCCGACCTCGTGGTGGGCGGCGTGCTCATCCCCGGCGCGAAGGCGCCCAAGCTGGTCAGCGAGAAGCTGATCAGCGAGATGCAGGAAGGCAGCGTGGTGGTCGACGTCGCGGTCGACCAGGGCGGCTGCATCGAGACCTGCCACCCGACCACGCACGACAACCCGACCTACGTGGTGCACGGCGTGATCCACTACTGCGTCGCCAACATGCCGGGCGCGGTCGCGCAGACCAGCACCTTCGCGCTGACCAACTCGACCATCGGGTACGGCATCAAGCTGGCCGACCTGGGCGCGGCCGATGCCGTGAAGCGCGATCGCGCGCTGGCGCTGGGCGTGAACACCTGGAACGGCCACTGCACCTACAAGGCCGTCGCCGAGGCGCACGATCTGGAATATGTGCCGCTCGAGAAGGCATTGCGCTGAAAAGACTTGATTTTTTTCCAAACCGTGCATTCATGCCGGGTG
>Ga0335081_10014642_pt1 | contig 12688 bp, 11 predicted proteins | sample Lox_Sample_35_FD_206713 | JGI IMG/M metagenome (GOLD analysis project Ga0335081, IMG submission 206713) | Soil microbial communities from Loxahatchee National Wildlife Refuge, Florida, United States - Lox_Sample_3.5 | ecosystem: Environmental > Terrestrial > Soil > Wetlands | place: USA...
GACGAGGCGTACCACGCGTCCCGGTGCGGAGGGAATCGCAAAGATCACTTCATCGATATGTTGATTTTCAAGAACATCCGCAATATCGCTCACTAATCCAATCACCGGCACGCCATAAATTTCCTGACGCTGTTTACCGCGGTCATCGTCGAGAAAGCCAACCGGCGTCAAATTAAGTTGCGACGATTTTTGAAGTTCACGCACAACTAGCGCGCCCGCGTCGCCCGCGCCGATGATCAGCGCGCGTTTTGTTTTACCATTGCGCGGCGCCGTGGATTGTTCTGCCAAAATACGAAGTGCGAATCGCGAGCCGCCGATTAAAACTAACGATAACAACCAATCAATGCCAAGCGCGGAACGCGGCATGCCGGGAAAAATAGCTTTGGTTGAAAGCAATAACAACATCACGCCCGATGTCAACACGGACGCCGTTGTCACTGCGGCGGTGATAAGACGCAGTTCATGCGTGCTGGCGTAAATCCAAATGCGACGATATAAACCAAAAAAGAAATACGTCGGGGTTTTGATCAACAACGCGACGCCACACATCGCGAGCATCGCCGGAAAATAGAACGGCAACTGCGCCACATCCAGCCGCAACGCAAAACTTCCCATCACCGAAACGATGATGAGAATCAAATCGCCGATCAGGACATAGCGATTACGCAAATGAGGGCGCAGTTTTATTCCATCCACTCTACAGTTTCTTTCAACCCATCAGCCAACGAAGTCTGCGCTTTGAAGCCGATCACTTTCTCGGCAAGCGCGGGGCTTCCAAGCGATTTATAAATATCGCCCGCACGAGACGGAGCAAACGCATGTTTCGGTGCAGGTGGGAAGAGCTTATATAACACATCCAGCAGATCGAGGATGCGCGTGCTCTCGCCTGTACAAATGTTAAAGATTTTTCCAGCCGCTGAAGGATGTTCCGACGCAATCAAATTGGCGCGCACTACATCGCCCACAAAAATCAAATCGCGTGTTTGACCTCCATCGCCAAACACAGTGACCGGTTGGTTATTTCGCAAGCGATTGATAAAAATCGGAACTGCCGCGGCATACATCGAGTCCGGCCGCTGACGCGGACCATATACATTGAAGTATCGCAATGCGGCAACTTCCAAGCCAAATGAACTCGTATAAAGTCCGGCGAACATCTCATCCACACGCTTTGAAACCGCATAAGGCGAAAGCGGCCTCAACGGCATATTCTCTTTCAAAGGCAACTCGTCCGAGTCGCCGTATACCGCCGCGCTCGACGCGATCACTGCGCGGCGCACACCGGCTTTACGTGCGGCTTCAAATAATATCGAAGTGCCTGTGATATTGACATCGAAACAGTCTTGCGGCTTTTCCATCGATTCGGGGACGGAAGCAAACGCGGCTTCATGAAAGATGATTTCGACGCCGCGCATTGCACCCGCGACGACCGATGCATTGCGCATGTCTCCTTCTACAACCTCAAAGCGGCCGCCATTTTTTGAGCCACTCAACCCTTCAAGGTTTTCTCGCTTGCCGCTTGAAAAATTATCCAGTACACGCACTGCCGAGCCCTGCTCAAGCAACGCGCGGACAATATGTGAGCCGATAAATCCCGCTCCGCCAGTGACGAGATATTGCTTCAATTCATCTGCCTTTTCGACTCAACACGGTTCCGATGGTACGCAGGACAATCATAATGTCCATGATCAATGAACGATGCTTGATGTAATAAAGATCATATTCCAGCTTGACGACTGTTTCTTTCACATTCGCAACATAACCATAATTGATCTGCGCCCAGCCAGTCAAACCCGGCTTGACCAACAAACGCGCCCGATAAAACGGAATCTGTTTTTGAAATTCTGCGACCAACTCCGGACGTTCGGCGCGCGGACCTACCAGACTCATCTCACCAGTTAAGACATTCCAAAATTGGGGCAATTCATCCAAGCGGGTTTTACGCAAGAGATTTCCTACACGTGTTACGCGCGGATCGTTTTCCACAGCAAGTCTTACCTCACCATCCGCCTCTGCCGATTGATGCATGGTGCGATATTTGTAAATCTTAAAAATCTGTCCGCCCTGTCCCAGCCGACTCTGTGCATAAAAAATCGGAAAGCCGCTATCCATCCAGGTCGCGATCAGGATAAGTGGAAAACTGATTCCGAACAGCAACAACCCAATCACACCGCCCAACATATCCATCAAGCGTTTGATGAATTCATAGAATCGGCTGACCCGCATTTCATCAGTGAAAGAACGGATCATCCAGTCGGATTCCAAATGATGTACGGGAACGCGTCCAGCCATTTCTTCATAAAGAATCGGCATGCGAGTCACGTCGACGCCGTGTTCTTGCGCATCCAGAATAGCTTGAAAGGTAGTGCCGCGAATCTCGCCAGTAATCGCAATCACAATATCTGAAACATGATAGAACTCTACAATCTGCAAAAGACGGCGGCTCGAAGCGATCACCGGAAAGCCTTCGAAAGTGCGTTTGGATTTATGCGGATCGTCATCAATAAAACCGATCATATTAAATGGCGGCGGCTTCAACTTATTGAACGTCTGAGCGAGCGCGAGACCAGCTTTACCCGCGCCAATAACTAAAACGCGGCGCATTAGCTCCGGCGAAGTATAGAGTCGAATGTATAAAGCACGCCAACCTACAGTCAGCAAAGATGCAATGACAAGAAAAGCTGCAAACCCAACGCGCGGCAGAGATGTCGTATCTGTGCTGGTAATAATGAAAATCAACGAATAGACTACGAGGCCAACAAACGCCGTGATCTCGATGCCGCGTAGAGTTCTGCGCCAACTCGCGGCGATATGCGGGTCATACAACTCAACCAGCAACAACAACCAACCGACCGGTAAAAGGTAAAACCAAAACGGAATCTTAACGCTGAGCGTTACTAGTGCCCATGCGCGTTCCGGCCTGATGTTGATATGGTCAGAAAGTAACTTATAGTAAAGATAAAATCTCCAAGTATAGATCGCAGCAATATCAGATGCAATCGAGGCGACTAAATCTCCGAGGATCAGCAGAATGCGATGCTCACTGGAACGCAAACGAAAACTAGGGCGGGACGTATTATCAGTCATGATTCTGAATCAGAGGCGATGAGATGAGACTAAACAAAAAACCACCACCCCATGATAAGTGCATCGTCGAAACGGAAAGCGGCAAGTCGAAAATGAGAAATGGTTTGTGCGTGTGAAACGCAGATCGAATCCCTGCAACAATTAAAACAAAAAGGTAGAAAATGATTTCAATAGCTAAAATCCAGCGAGCCACCGGAAACCAAATTGATAACACGATCCACGCAATCAGACTTGCAACGAATAATGGAGGAAGCGCCTGCCGCCAGCGGATGGTATGCGGATAACGCTTCAACATTCTCCATTTCCAAAAACCGTATCGCCAATACTGACCGGCCAATTCGCAGAACGAGGCGCGCGCGAAATAAATGGAACGGATTTGCGGGTCAAGCCAGACCACGCCGCCGGATTGACGCACGCGCGTATTGAATTCGTAATCTTCATTGGTCAATAAGCTTTCGTCAAAGCCGCCGATTTGATCGATCAACTCGCGTCGGAATGCGCCGAACGGAACCGTGTCCACCGCGCCAGCTTTGGGACTCAGCCGATACATCGCATCGCCGACTCCCAACGGATGCGATGCCGCAGCAGCAATTGATTCTGCAATCCGGCCTTTGCCGCCGGGGCGAATCTCCCACACACCGCCGACGTTCGCACCTTTGCCTTCTTCCAACGCTTCTACGCATCGCTCGACGTATTCAGGATTCGGTTGAGAATGCGCGTCGAGACGGACGATGATCTCGCCGCGCGCTTCTTTAATAGCCAAATTCAAAGCCGCGGGAATGATTCGCCGGTCATTGTCCACGACTCGAAGCGATAAGTCTGAATGATCGCGCTGGAACAAGTTGATTTGTTCGCGGGTTTTGTCCTGCGAAAAAGCATCAGCAATAATGATTTCCATTTGTGAACGAGGATAAGTTTGAGCCAGAACCGCATCCAATAATTGACGGATCGTGGCTTGTTCATTGTAACATGGGACGATAATAGAAACGAAAGGCGGCATAGTCAACTTGCGTTTTAAGTTTTAGTTCTAAATTAAATTCCCAAAAACGAAAATTTATTGGGGCGGACGGCCATTCAGCGGCAGATGAACAATGAAAGCCGTCCCCCGCCCCAGCGCACTGCGGACGCTAATTCTACCACCATGAGCGGCGACAATTTCATGGACGATCGCCAGCCCCAAGCCCGCGCCATGATGCTCGCCGCCCGCCCGCGCCGAATCCGCTTGATAGAAGCGGTCAAAGATATGCGGCACATCTTCCTTGGGAATGCCTTGGCCCGTATCGTCTACGGCAACTTGAATCTCATTCCGATCATGGATGGCGCGCAAGGTAATGCTCCCGCCTTCAGGCGTGAATTTCAAGGCGTTATCCACCAGGTTGGTAAACACTTGCGCCAGCCGATCTCCATCTCCGAATAACGGCGGAAGATCGTTTGCAAATTTAGCATTTAAAGCAACGCCTGCTTTAGAAGCCATAGGCGTGAATTTTTCAACAATGCCGTTGAGCAACGCGCGGACATCCATAGGCGACATTTGCAAATTGATGATGCCCGCGTCAAGGCGCGCAAGATCGAGCAAGTCGAGCGCCATGCGGTGCATTCGTCCCGACTCGTTATAGATCACCTCCGCTGCTTGCCTACGGGCTTCGGGCGTATCCACTGTCCCATCCATGATGGCTTGTGCGAAACCTTGAATGGATGTCAGCGGCGTTTTGAGTTCATGAGAAACGTTCGCAACGAAATCACGCTGGGATTTTTGACTCGCCTGCACACGCGTTATCATGGCATTGAAAACCCGCGTCAATTCCTGGACCTCGCGCGGACCGCGCGCATCAACTGGCATTGCCGTCCCCTGAGGAAAAGCCCGCGCCGCGGAAACGAGTCGCTGTAATGGATCGGCGATCCAACGCGCAATCACAAAAGCCAGAATCAGAGAAAGCAGTAAAGCAATCACGCCGCCTTCCAACATTGGCGCTAAAAGCTCATCTGTTAAAAGGGCAAGGATCGGCACGCTAGGCCGTGGCGCAGCGACCATCAGCCAATTGCCATTGGGAAGTTGTCGCAATGTGTAAAGCCAATTTTTTCCCGTTCGATCTCGAACCGTTTGAGTGAGGCGCGCCAAAATCATTTGAGAAGGCAATGGGATCGTTGACGAAAATGGATTGGTATCCGAAAGCACACTACCATTTGAATTAAAGGTCAAGATGCGAACGTTCAATGCTTGAGCAATAAAGTTCACATTGCTGGTGGATGGATCCGTCACGAGATTATCAGCGGTCCGCAACTCTACAAAAGTTTGGCGATAGAGAACCGGATTCCGCAACAGGAAAATAATTAAAACAAATGCTACGACCCCCAGAGCCGTAACAATGAGCAGGGCATAACTCAACCAAAGTCGAGAGCGAAGAGATGAAAACATATTAAAGATTATGCAGACGCAGGTATCTCAAACCACCAGTTTATATCCGACACCTGTAACGGTTTCGATCTTTATCGCAGTGCCTTCCAGTTTCTTTCGCAGATGGGCGACGTGAACATCCACAGTACGAGTCTGTCCGTAAAAGTCGAAGCCCCATGCCATTTGAAGCAACTGCTCGCGCGTGAACACGCGTCCGGGCTGGTTTGCCAAAGTCAGCAATAAGTCGAATTCCTGCGTCCGCAAATCTATCAGACGAGAATCAACGCGCGCTTCGCGCCGTATAGGATCAATCACCAACTCGCCCAGTTTGACGGGCTTATCGTTTGCCGCAGGTTTGTTTTCACCGCGCCGCAAAATGGCTTTGACACGCGCAACCAATTCACGAGGATTGAAAGGTTTAGTGAGGTAATCGTCCGCACCCAGTTCGAGACCGAGGATTTTATCAATGTCTTCATCACGTGCGGTCAGCATGAGAATCGCGACGGAATTATTTTCAGCGCGGACGCGGCGGCAGACTTCAAATCCATCCAGCTTCGGAAGCATTACATCCAACACCACCAGCGCTGGCTGAAGGCGCGTGATGGCTTCCAGCGCGGCTTCCCCATCTTTGGCTTCTTGAATGCGGAAGTTGTCGCGCTCAAGATACATCCGCGCTAATTGCAAAATGGACGGCTCATCGTCCACCAGCAAGACAAGTTCGTTCGACACTCAATCTCCACGCGGGGATTCGAGCAAAGCCACCGCTTCAATCTCAACCAAGGCGCCTTTGGGTAAAGCCGCAACTGCGACTGTACTACGCGCCGGCGGGTTTTGAGAAAAGAATTCTGCATAGGTGGTATTCATCTTGGCGAAATCATTCATATCTTTCAAGAAGACTGTGGTCTTCATCACATAATTCAAACCTGAATCAGACGCCTCCAGCACATGCTTGAGATTGGCCAGCACCTGACGCGTTTGCGCCTCGATGCCGCCATCCACCAATTCACCCGTCGCGGGATCGATACCGACCTGTCCCGCAGTAAACACCATCGCCTCGGTTTGTATGGCTTGTGAATAGGGACCAATAGCTTTGGGGGCTTTTTCGGTAAAGATAATTTTCTTGCCTTCCGTCGTAAACATTCAACCTCCGATGAAAATTTTAAGATGGACTGATTGAGTTCCAACGAGTATACAACCGAGAGGCAAGACAAGCAATACCAACGCGCACGGACACGGCTCAACGCCGTGTCCGTGACAAGATTATTTTTGATCAGCCGTTGAATGAAGACGGTGTGGGCGTAGCCGGTTGATTGGCTTGACGAAATGCCTTAATCGCCTCACGCAGAGCTTTGCCAGTTTCCCTCAGCCCAACCTGACGAATCTCTTCAAACTTTGAGCGTACATCCTTTACCGTCTGAAGAGCCTGAGTCGGATCCGTCACATTGCCCGAGGCATCAAAACCCGCATGGGATTGGATGATCTCTTGCAAATCCGCGTAAATCGGTTGCACATTTTTAACGGCGGCGGAAAAAGCATCCAGCGCGGTTTGAACGGAAGATACATCCTTGCCCTTGGCTTTCGCAGCATCCAATATGGTTTGAATTTTGGTAATCAAACCGTTGGCGCGATCAAGAATCTTACCGATCCGAGCATAAATGGTCTGCTCTTTCGACCAAACGTTCTGCAGCCTATCATTCGAAGGCTGACCTGCATTGGGCGTTACCGGCGGATTTGCCGATTGAGCATACGCGTTGATAAACGGCAGAGTGCTAAGCCCTATAGCGGCTATTACCGCCACAATCAAGCTTTTCTTAAACCACATCGCAATCATTGACATTCGAATCTCCTTAATTCTTTTTTATGATTACGATTTTAGATTGCAAGGGTTATGGCAATATGGTTGGGATGTAAAAAGATTGTAAAATCTATTTGCGGCGCACGGCCAGCATAGTCAGGTCATCAGCCAGCGGAACAAAATCAATGAAAGCGTTGAGACTCGATTCAATCGCGTCCAGCATAACATCCGCAGAGGATGAAGTAGCAGAGCGAATCGCATCCATCAAACGAGCTTCGCCAAAGAGATCGCCATCGGGAGAAAACTCTTCCGTTAAGCCATCGGTATAAAATAGAACACTCTCTCCGCTAGACAAATGGATCGTCTGCTGGGATATTGTCTGCGCTTCGGTTGCGCCGAGCGCGACACCGGTACGCGTCAATCGCTCAATCTCGCCGTTGGCTTTCACCCACAATGGCGGATTATGTCCTGCATTGGCATACGTCAATTCGCCAGTGGTTTGATCAAGCACTGCATAAACGGCAGTAACAAACATTCCTTGTTTCGTATCCGGCATCAGCAATTCATTGACGCGCTGTAGCGCCTCAGCTGGAGATGGAGTCTCGATAACGGCCGCCCGCACAAGAGTCCGCGTGAGCGCCATGAAAAGTGCGGCGGGCATGCCTTTATCAGCCACGTCCGCGATAAAGAGTCCGAGTTTTTGATTAGGCAATTCCATCACATCATAAAAATCACCGCCCACTTGCCGCGCGGTCTTCCAACGCGCCGCTAATTCCCAATCCGAAGGTTGCGGCAGTGACTCGGGAATAAACGTCTGCTGGATCTGCCGCGCCAATTGAACTTCCGTCTCGAGACGCTCGCGCACCACCATCTCTTTTTGCAAACGATCATCTTGGATCGCGAGCGCGGCTTGTTGCGCAATACCAGTGATGATTTCCAAACGCCGCGCGCGGAAGCGGCGTCCGCCGGAAGCTTCTTGCGATAAGAGAACACCGAACGAGTCAGCCTTGACCGAAAGCGGAACCGCATAAAGAAGCCGTGCGTTGCTCTGAATAATTTCATCATCTTCGCGTCGCCAAGCTTCCGTGAAGTGAATCCACTGCTCCGGTTCATCCAACAACATTAGCGGATGAACTAAAAGGGTATTCGAATCGCGCGTCGCATCCAGCAATGGAAACGCGCCGACTGCAAGATCATCGCCAGCCAAAACTTTTCGCGCCTCGTCTTCAAAACCGTACGCGTGAACGGGATGAAACAATTCGCGGTCGGCATCCCAAAGATATAACGCAACGCGTTCAACGCCGACCAAGATTGGCATGACGCGCACGATCGTGCCGAGGATCTCATCCAGTTCATTCAAACTAACTACCGCTTGCGCAACTTGCAACAACGCCGCAGATGCATAAGCTTGTTCCTGCGCTGTATCATAAAGACGCGCGTTTTCAATTGCAACTGCGGCATAGCTTGCAAACGTTGTCACCATCGCTTGCGCTTCGTGACCATAACGTCCCGGCGTGTGATGCGCCAACGAAATTACCCCAACAGGTTGATTGCCGATATGCAGCGGCGCTGCAAGCGAAGAATAATTGGATTCGAATCCAGCAGCTTGACCTAATGGACCGATTGCATCCGTAGGTTTGCGAATCATCGGACTTTCAGACAACATCGCGCGCGTCAAAGTGATCGAGCCTTCAATACTTGTTCGACGCGCTCGTTCGATAGATTCCGAATCGCAGCCATGCACGGCAGCGAGCGAAAGATCGCCATCAGTGAGCAACCAAATTGCTGAAACATCTACAGCAAGGTTGCGCTCAATTTCAGTCAGAATCGAATCGAGGACTTGATCCACATCTGCATTGGACGATAACAAGCCGGCCACTTCGCGCAGGCTATCCGACACCTGACGCCGCCAACGTTCCGAGCGATACAAATCTGCGTTGCGAATCGATGCGGCAATCGTTCCCGCAACCGTCTCGAACATCGTCTGGTCATCTTCAGTAAAAACGTTCAGCCGATCCGATTGAATATCCAGCACCCCGAGGACTTTCTCATTAAACAATAAAGGTATACACAGTTCGGAGCGCGTGTTCTTCGGCGGAAGCAGCGACGGACGATAACGCATATCTTTCGAGACGTCATTGGCAAGTACGGTTTGACCTTCGCGCGCCACCCAAGGGATGATGCCTCGTGAATCATCCAGCGGAATGGAATATCCTTCGAGCACCCGGCTTCGCATCCCACTCCCAGCTTCGTATTCTATGATTCTTCGATTCGGGTGAACGCTAAAAAGATGAACGAAAGGAAAACCCAATTGATCATGAATCAGCGCGGCGGTATCGCCCATCAACTCACGCAAATCAAGAGTTGATGTGACGCTTCTGCTGACTTCAGCGATTAGCGATAGTTGATCGGCGCGGCGGCGAACGTCGCCATACAGACGAGCACCTTCCACCGCGCGCGCAATATTATCCGCTAACGATTCAAGCAAAAGCAAATCATTGGGATGGAAGGCATCGACATAATTGGATTGAATATCCAGAACACCAAGAATGCGATCTTCGATCTTGAGCGGGATCACCGCCTCGGAACGCGTTTCAGGAAGACGATCAGTGAATCGGAAACGGTCGTCCGCCCGAACGTCAGCGGCGACGATGCGCTCACCCGACTCAGCCACCTCGCCAATGAGTCCCCGGCCGATTTCGACATCCAGCGCAATTGCCATTTTCTTTTTCCCTTTGCGCGGCGCAGATGCGCTGGAACGGAAACGTAAACTCTTGGTCCCAGACCGAACTGTAAAGATTCCAACGTAATAATAGTTAAAGGTTTTTTGGATAAGTTCCGTCACGCGCCGCGCCAGTTCGTCCACATTCAAGACATTGGCGATTTGAGCACTGACCTGCCGCACGAGATTCAATTGTCCAAGGCGGAACCGTTCAACTTCGACACGATGCGACGCATACAAGCCAACTGCAACAATGCTCGCAAGACTTTCAACTAATTCAATTTCTTCTCTTGTAAAATTTGGACCTCGTGAACGTGTCACCTGCAATGCGCCAAGAACCAATCCCTGATCTTCAATCGAAACGGCAAGCAACACTTTTTTTGTCTTCGTTGTTTTACTTGCGTTCTTGAAAAATACTTTATGCTTCTTGACTGCGTTGCGCATTCCCTCCAATGCAGGTTGAGGCGGAAACACATACTCGGCATCCCAATCTGGCAAACGAAATAATTTTTCGTGGAGCCAGACATCCGCTTTTCCCGAGATAAGGCGGCTCGTCATCGAAATAATACGATCACGCTGGGAGACCAGAGAACTCGTGTTGACCAATTGTTCCCCAAGACCAGCAATCTGGCGCCAATCAAACGAGTCGGGGAAACGCGCGGCATTAGGCATAGCTATCCTTTTCGTTTGACCAGCGTAAGGAGATTGCCCGTCTGCGTGGATTCATATCGAACTTCGTCCATCAATTTACGCATCAGATAAATGCCAAGTCCCCCGATCTTGCGGTCCAATAAATCCGCCGTCAAATCCGGCTCTTCCACTTGACCAGGATCAAAAGCTTTTCCGTGATCCAACAAAGTAATGATCAAGCGATCTGTCCGAAATTCACAACTGACCTCAAACTTTCCATTCGGCTGGCCTTCATAGGCGTGTTCAATTACATTGGAGGCGGCTTCGTCCGTCGCCAATTGGATGGCATAAATCTCCTTGGCATTAAATCCCGCTTCGCGAGCCTGATCGCCTACGAATGTACGAATCTCATCAAGAATTTGAAACGTGGTGGAAAAAGTCAAAGTCTGCATTGCGCAATGAAAGGCCGCCTCACGCGGGATTTGAAGCGGCCTCTGTTCAATCAAACGATTTGGCAATGACCTGATTACAAACTACCAACCGCCTCAAGCGGATCGGTAAATGTTCTAAACAGTTCAGTAAAGCCGGCTAGCTCAAGCGCTTCGCGAATTCGATCCGGCACGGATGCCAAGACTACTTCGCCGCGGTTGTAACGTTTGCAGGCGCGCTGTGCCGCCAGCAAGCCACGAAACCCCGCGCTGGACATGTATTCCAAATGACTCATATCCACGACGATCTTGTAAACACCTTTTCCGATAATACCATCCAATGCTTTGCTGAATTGAGGCGCAGTAGAACTATCCACGCGCCCTTCGACCAGGACCATATCACAATGCTTAAATTCCTTGGTATTGATTTCCATACTCATCCTCCATTTGAAGAATGCGACGATTATCCTACAACGGCAAAATTATATCACGAGAAACCGTCTCTCATTTGCGGGCCGGCAAAATGGAAGCTTTGGGTTCACCGGAGTGAATTAACATATCTGATAAGGCATGCTCCTCCTATCCCATCTTTTCAATGATAAAATCGAAGGTGCGATTAGTATAATGGTCTAAACAGAAAAGAATATAGCTTGGTATCCCTCGATAGGACCATTTTCAAAGTTAGATCGAATAATAAGAAGCGAATGGAGACTGGGATTTCACGGATTTCGAATCAATATCAGCTTCTCAGCAAGGAGGCGGAAGGTTAATGAACGGAGAACCCATCTTGGTCATGCTCGTGGAAGACAATCTTGATCACGCAGAATTGGTAATGCGTACTCTGGAAGATCATCGCATTGCCAACCGGATCCGTCACTTCACCGATGGCCAAAGCGCGCTGGATTATCTTCTCCGCCAGGGCGAATTTTCGGATCCTATCCCCAGCCCGCGTCCGCACGTCATCCTGCTGGATTTACGCCTACCGCGTGTTGATGGTCTGCAGGTATTAGAAGCGATCAAAGAGAATGAGGAACTCAAAACCATCCCTGTGGTGATCCTTACCACATCAGAAGCGGAGAAAGACGTAGCGCGAGCTTACAACCATTATGCAAATAGCTATCTTGTTAAGCCCTTGGGGTATGTGGAGTTTAAGAAGCTCATGGATGACCTAGGGTTTTACTGGCTCGGGTGGAACACACATCCAAATATATAATCCAGAATGTTGAACTTCTCTCCTATTGAAATTCTATTGATCGAAGACGAGCCGGCACATGCCGAGTTGATTCAGCGCGCTTTTGATGATCGCGCGCCGAATATACGCATCGAGCATGTCTCGTTGCTTTCCCAAGCGCGCCAGTATCTTGCCAATAAAAAACCCAGTCTGATCATCACCGACTGGCGTTTGCCGGATGGTGAGGGTCTGGAACTTTTATCAGGCCGGGAAAATTCTTTGGACGCGCCAGTTATCTTTATGACCAGCTATGGCAGCGAACGAATCGCGGTGGAGGCGATTACATCCGGCGCTTTAGATTACGTCATAAAATCGCCAGAATCTCTAATGGACATGCCCCACATTGCCGAGCGCGCCCTTCAGCAAGGAGCGGCGAAAGCAGAACGCGTCCGCATGCAAG
>Ga0335081_10014643_pt1 | contig 12688 bp, 10 predicted proteins | sample Lox_Sample_35_FD_206713 | JGI IMG/M metagenome (GOLD analysis project Ga0335081, IMG submission 206713) | Soil microbial communities from Loxahatchee National Wildlife Refuge, Florida, United States - Lox_Sample_3.5 | ecosystem: Environmental > Terrestrial > Soil > Wetlands | place: USA...
TACGAGGCCGGCGAGCGCGCCGCGCGCAGCTTCGGCGTCAAGGTGGTTCGCGTTCCGTTGCTCAAAGATAAAGAGTACGCGCACGACGTGAAGGCCATGGCCGCAGTCGAAGATGCCGGCCTGATTTACATCTGCAATCCGAACAACCCGACCGGCACATTGACGCCGCAATCCGACATCGAGTGGCTGGTGGAGAACAAGCCAAAGGGCTCCATCGTGATGATCGACGAAGCCTACACCCACATCTCCGGCGCCCCGTTCAACAGCCAGCTCGTAGCGAAGGACAAGGACGTGGTGATCCTGCGGACGTTCTCGAAGATCTACGGCATGGCCGGCCTGCGCGCCGGGGCGGCCATCGCGCGGCCCGACCTGCTCGACCAGGTCAGCCGGTTCAGCAGCACCATGATGCCGATCACCGGCATGGCCGGGGCGAGCGCCAGCCTGGAAGCCAAGTACGTCGTGCCCGAGCGGCGCAAGATCATCGGCGATGTCCGTGAGGATACCTTCGCCTTCATGGAAAAGCACAACTTCTCCTATGTGAGGTCGATGTCCAACTGCTTCATGGTTGATACCAGGCGCAATCCCCGCGATGTCATTGAGGGCTTGCGCAACGAGAAGGTGTTCATCGGGCGCGTGTGGCCGAGCTGGCCGAGTCACGTGCGGATCAGTATCGGCACACAGGACGAAATGAACAAGTTCAAGGCCGCGTTCCTGAAGGTGATGGCGTAGGGAAGCTGTCAGCTTATAGCTGTCAGCTTTCAGCCAAGACACCTCAGCAAGAGGTTGAGAGCTGATGGTTGAGAGCTGTGTCAGCTTTCAGGTAAGGCATCTCAGCAAGAAGCTGATGGCTGAAAGCTGACGGCTGAAAGCTGATAGCTGAGAGCCGTGTCAGTGATCCCGATCGGTGATCAGTTCTGTCACGGCAAGCAGAGCCCGCTGATAGGGTGAATCCGGGAACTCCGCGATTATCGCCCGGGCTTTCTCGGTGAACGCCTGGGCCTTTTCACGAACGCGCTGAATGCCGTGGTGCTTCTCGAGCAGCGCGAGAATGCGCTCGAAAGGAACGCCATCGTAATTCCGGTCTTGCAGGATGGTCGCTACCAAAGCCCGTTCGGTGGCGCCCGCGCGCTCGAGCGCATAGACCAGCGGCAGCGTGACCTTGCCTTCACGCAGATCGCCGCCGACCGGCTTGCCCAGGGTTTTTTCGCGCGCCGTGAAATCGAGTACGTCGTCGACGAGCTGGAACGCCATGCCGAGATTCCAGGCGTACTCCGCAAGGCGCTCCTGGGTGTGCGTGTCGGCGCCGGCGGAGATGGCTCCCAGTCGCGCGCAGACGCTGAACAGGCAGGCGGTCTTGCGGTCGACCAGCTCCATGCAGTCGGCTTCGCTGATATCGATCTTGCCGATGCGATCGAGCTGAAGCAGCTCGCCTTCGACCATCATCTGGGTAAGCGAGATGAGCAGATCGAGGATCTGAAAATTGCGCTCGCGCAGGGCGATCTGGAAGGCCTGCATGTAAAGCCAGTCGCCGGCGAGCACGCAGGTGTGGTTGCCCCACTTCACGTTGGTGGAGGGGCGGCCCCGGCGGGTTTGAGCCGCGTCGATGACGTCGTCGTGAACCAGCGTGGCGGCGTGTATCAGCTCGACCACCGCGCCCAGTTGCACCGCGGACGAGTTGCCGTTGCCGGCGAGCTTGCTGGAAAGGAGGAGCAGAGCAGGTCGCAGGCGTTTCCCACCGGCGGACTGCAGATACTGGCCGATGGCGGTGACGGCGTCGACGCCGGCCACCGATTCGGCGCTGATCTTCTTCTCAACCCGCTCCAGGTCTTCCTGGATCAGGTCGAAAATCTCGCGCGCTGAGAGGGCTTGACCCAGCTTGCTCAAATTCATTGTAAGTTAACCAGTTTAACCGTTCCTAGCGGCGCGGGGCAAACACAGCGTCCGGAAGTTGCGGGTTGTTACGTCCGCGATGGATTCGACGGTCGTGCCGCGGACCTCGGCGAGTCGGCGGGCGGTCTCGACAACGAACGCCGGCTCGTTGCGTTTGCCGCGATACGGAACCGGCGCCAGATAGGGGCAATCGGTCTCGATGAGCAGGCGGTCTTCGGGTGTGATGCGAGCGGCTTCGCGAAGCGATTCGGCCTTGGGAAACGTGAGAACGCCGCCGAAAGAGAGGTGGAAACCCATATCGAGCGCCTGGCGGGCCTGGGTGGAATCGCCGGTAAAGCAGTGCATGATTCCCCCCCGGGGCAGGCCGGAAACCTGCTCCACCAGGGCCAGGGTGTCGTCCCAGGCTTCGCGGGTGTGAATCACGATGGGCTTTTCGAATTCGGCGGCGAGCTCGAGCTGAGACCGAAATATGCGCTGCTGCACGTCACGCGGAGAAAAATCGTAATGATAATCCAGGCCGATTTCGCCGATCGCGAGGACTTTCGGGTGCGCAGCGAAATCGCGGATGCGGGCCACGGTCTCCCCGGTGGCCTTGGCGGCCTCGTGCGGATGTATTCCCACGGTGGCGTACATGCAAAGGTAGCGCTCGGCCAGCTCGGGGGCGTCGATTTCCATCACGCACTCTACGCCTGCCCCGGCGGCGCGCTCGATCGTGGCATCGCGATCGGCGTTGAACTGCGGGTCGTTCAGGTGGCAGTGGGAATCGACCAGCTTCACTTCAAACGTGCTCCCGGCGGAATGTCTTCGTGGAAGCCGGCGAGCACGGGCATGCCGCCGTCCACCGACGCGGCCACGATCATCCCGTTTGATTCGATGCCCTTCAATTTTCGCGGTTGCAGATTTGCCACAATCACGACTTTGCGGCTGAGGAGCTGCTCGGGGGCGTAGGCCTCGGCTATGCCGGCGACGATGGTTCGCGGCTGGGGCTCGCCGATATCGACTTTCATATGCATCAGTTTGTCGCTGCCTTTGACGCGCTCGGCGGAGAGCACGAGGCCGACGCGCAGATCGACTTTGAGGAAGTCGTCGATAGGAATTTTGGGGGCCGCTTCCGCGGCGGGTGGCGGGACGGGTGTTTTCCCCATCAGGACATTCTGTTCGGCGGTGACTTTTTCTTCGAGCGCGCGCATGGCGGCGATGGACTGCACGGCGTCGAGGCGCGGGTAGACCGGAGCCACCTCGCCGATCTTCTGGCCGGGGGCGAGGCCGCCCCACTTCAGCGTGTCGAAGCGCACGGATCCGATCGGGTCGGACATGCCGAGCTGCGCCCAGATGGTCGCGGTGGAAGCCGGCAGGACGGGGGAGAGCAGCGCGGTGCAGATGCGCAGCGCTTCGGCGGCGGTGTACAGGGTTTCGTTGAGCGCCTGCTGCGAAGCCTCGTCGGTCTGGCGGAAGAGCTTCCAGGGAGCCTGTTTGACGATGAACTTGTCGACCGCGGAGATCAGTGCCCAGACCGATTCGAGGCCCTTCGAAAACTCGAAGCGGTCGAAGGCGTCGTGGACGGTATCGATGGTTTCCTTGGCGAGAGCGGCGATTTCGGGATCGCCGCCGTGCGGCACATGGCCGCCGCGATACTGGTGGATCATGGTCAGCGTGCGGCTGGCGAGGTTGCCGAGGCCGTTGGCGAGATCGGAGTTGTAGCGGCCCACCAGCGCGTCGTAGCTGAAGCTGCCATCCTGCCCGAAAACGACTTCGCGGAGCAGGAAGTAGCGCAGGGCGTCGATGCCCATGATTTCCTTGATGGGCTCGGCGCGGACGATGTTGCCGCGCGACTTGCTCATCTTGCTCTCTTCGAAGAGCAGCCACCCATGGGCGAAGATGCGCTTTGGCAGCGGAAGCTCCGCGGCCATCAGAAAGGCCGGCCAGTAGATGGCGTGGAAGCGGACAATCTCTTTGCCGATCAGGTGGAGGTCGGCCGGCCAGAGACCCTCGTCTTCCACTGCGGTTTTGTAGGCGGTAAGAGCGTCGAACCAGACGTAGAAGACGTGCGGCGCTTCACCTGCGACCGGAATGCCCCACTTGAGGTTGGTGCGGGTGATGGAGAGATCGTTGAGACCCTGGCGGACGAAGGAGAGGACCTCGTTGCGTCGCGTTTCGGGCTGGATAAAGTCGGGCTGCTTTTCGTGGAGCTCGAGGAGGCGGCCGGTGAAGGCGGAGAGCTTAAAGAAGAAGTTCTCCTCGGTGATGGTTTCGGTGGGGCGGCCGCAATCGGGGCAGGGGTCGCCGGGCTTGGCGTCGTTGACGTAAAGGTTGTCGAAGATGCAGTATTGGCCGGTGTAGGAACCTTTATAGATGTAGCCGTTCTTGCGGCAGCGCTCGAACAGGTCCTGGACCACGCGGGCGTGTTTGGGATCGGTAGTGCGCTGAAAGTGATCGATACCCAGGTTGAGGGACTGCCACTGTCGCTCGAATTCGCGGGCGACATCGTCGCAGAAGGCCTTCGGGGTGCGGCCGGCGCGCTCGGCGGCGCGCTCGACGTTCACGCCATGTTCGTCGGAGCCGGTGGTGAGCACGACGGGATCGTGGCCCTGCATGCGTTTGAAGCGCTTGATGAGGTCGGCGACGATGGTGGTGTAGGCGTGGCCGATGTGGGGCGCGGCGTTGACGTAGTAGATGGGAGTGGTCAGGTAGTATTTGTTCATCGGGTGAGTTTCAGGTACGCGTAGTTGGCTTCGGCGATGATCTGTTTCAGGGCCACGCCGGATTCGACGGCGAGCTTTCGGCAATCCTCGTATTCGGGCGCGTAGCTGCCCTCGCTCGAGACTTTGATTTTTACTTTGCCGTAGGGCGTTTCGACTTCGGTGAAGGAGCGCGCCTGCACGCGGCGCTCGGCGGGATAGATGCGCAGGCCGAGGGTCGAGGTTTCTGCGAAGATGACCTGGGCGAGGGCCTCGCGGTGCTCGGGGCGCGCGACCACGCGCAGCAGATGTCCGCTGCGTCCCTTCTTCATGAGGATGGGCTGGAGCGAGACATCGAGCGCGCCGAATTTGAGGAGGCGCTCGCTGGCGTAGGCGAGGACCTGGGGGTTGAGATCGTCGATATTGGCCTCGATGACGTGGACGGTGAGCGCCTCGTCGGCGCCGGTGGGCTGGCCGGCGATCACGCGGAGGACGTTGGCGTGTTCCGAGAAATCGCGCGTGCCGGCGCCGTACCCGGTGGTGGCGATCTTGAGGGGCGGCATGGCGCCGAAGCGTGTGGAGAGCGCGGCAGCCACGGCGGCGCCAGTGGGGGTGGTGAGCTCGAGCTCAGGGCCGCGCGCGTAGACGGGCGCGCCGTTGAGCAGCAGCGCGGTGGCGGGCGCGGGCACGGGCAGAATGCCGTGCTCGGTCTTGACGGTGCCGCTGCCGACATTGACCGGCGAGCAGACGACGGTCTCGATGTCGAGCAGGTCCAGCGCGACCGCGGTGCCGACGATGTCGGCGATGGAATCGGCAGCGCCGACCTCGTGGAAGTGAACCTTCTCGATGGGGACGTTGTGGACCTGGGCCTCGGCTTCGCCGAGCTTGCGGAAGACCGCGATTGCGTTGCGCCGGGCGTGGTCGGTGAGGCGGGCCTTCTCGATCATCTTCACGATGTGGGAGAGGTGGCGATGGGTCTTTGCCTCGGCCGCGGCGACGTGATATTTCGTGGCCGCGATCCCGCAGCGCTTGACTTTTTCGAAGGAGACGGAAGCGCCGGCATCGAGCGAGTGGACGGCGTCGGTGATGGCGGCGGTGTCGGCGCCGGCGTCGGCGAGAGCGCCGACGAGCATGTCGCCGCTGATCCCGGAGAAGGCGTCGAGGTAACAGGTGAGAGGCACTGAAACTATTGTAGCGGCCTAGGAAAAGTGCGTGCTCCACGAGCGGTCGAGATCGAGCCAGCGGCGGGTGCTGTAAGTGGTCGCGATTTCGGGGACGTGGAGCAGGCCGTGCCCCTTCAGGCAGAAAAGCTCGGTGCCGTACCACTCCAGGAAATTGTGGGCGAAGTGGCCGATGCTCGCCGAACCGGAGAGCCGGCGTAGGCAGACGGGGCAGCGCCGCCGCTGATCGTTCAGCGCCCAGCGAAAGGCGACGGCATAACCGATCAGTGAGGCATGCGGCTGCAGGCCGGAGGCGCTGAGGAGCTTTGCCAGGTCGAACGTTCCCCAGAAAACCAGTGGTACGAGAAGGACGAATTGGAGCGTGAGGAAGGCTCCGCGACGTATTCGCCCGGACTGAGGATACTCGCCGTGGGAGGTTGGCGTGAGGGCCGAGACAATCAGGAAAGCGAGGACAGCCACGAGCAGATGGGTCAGGAGAATGGCTGGCTGACGCCGGCAGGCTCGCACGATTTCGCCGTAAGGACCGGGCGTGCGGAAAAAGAAGACTGCCGCTAGGGCGGCCAGAGCCAGTAGGAATACCAGGCATTTCAGGGGAGACTGCAAACGGGGAGCGAGTGTGCCATGACTCTGTCTCAGCCACAGGGCGTCGCGAAAAGATCCGAGGCAAAACCGGAGCGGGCGCCGCGAGACGTACCAGAGCTCCGAAGTCCACTCTGCCAGCCAATCGCGGCGGTGCTCGCGCGGCACCAGGAGGGCCGCGGTTTGCAGAACGAGGGAGTGCAGCGGACGGCGGGTCATTGGGGCACCACCTTGGCCAGCAGCGGGTATCGATTGCGGGAGGCTTCGAGTGCCGCTCTGCCGGCCGCCGTGAGCTTGTAGTATTTGCGCGGCGGCCGCTGGCCGGCGTCGGCGACGGACTGGCGTTCCCACTGGGAGCGGATGAGGCCGTCCTGCTCGAGGCGGCGGAGAGCCGGGTATACGGTTCCACTGGGCAGGCCGGTGGTTTCCATCACGCTGTAACCGTAGACGCAGCCGCAGTGGATCACCTGGAGGATCATGGCCGCGGTGTGAGAGAGCTTGGGCTCCATGGTGCGAGTGTACTATGTAGAATTCTACTTGACAAGCCAGGCAGTAGAATGCTACATAGCATCCATGCTGGAGCTGCGCGGAGTGTCGAAGCGATTCCGGGGGATCACGGCGGTGGAGGACGTCAGCTTTCTGGTGAGGGCGGGGGAAATCACGGGTTACCTGGGGCCGAACGGTTCGGGGAAATCGACCACGATGAAAATGATCACGGGGCTGATGGAGATGACTTCGGGGGAGATCCGGTTCCGCGGAGAGCCGATCGGCCGCGATCCTTCCGCGTACAAGCAGCGTTTCGGCTATGTCCCCGAAGATCCGCATCTTTACGGGCACCTGACAGGGCTGGAGTACCTGACCATGGTGGGACAGTTGCGGGACCTGCCAGGGAAGCCGACGGCGGAGCGGATCGACGGGTTATTGCAGGCGCTCTCGCTGCACGGCGACCGAAATGTGCCGATTGCTTCCTATTCGAAGGGAATGAGGCAGAAGGTGCTGCTGGCGGCCGCGCTGCTCCACAACCCGGAGCTGATCCTGCTGGACGAGCCGTTCTCGGGCCTGGACGTCGGCACGGCGCTGGTGTTGCGGAGCCTCTTGCAGGAGCTGGCGGCGCGCGGGAGGGCGATCCTGTTCAGTTCCCACGAGCTGGAGACGGTGGAGCGCGTTTGCTCGCGGGTGGTGATTCTGCATCGCGGCAGAGTGGTCGCGGACGATTCCATCGAGCGGCTGCGCTCCCTGATGGCGCTGCCGACTCTGGAAGAGATCTTTGCGCAGCTTGTGGTGGAACAGGATACGGTGGCACTCTCGCGGGAGATCGCGGATTTGATCTGCGTGCGAGGCTGAGCCATGAAGCGAGCGCAGTTCCGGATCTTGTACCGGCAGTTCCTGTTCCGCATGGTGGATTTCGAACTGCTTTCGCCGGATGCGCGCGGCGACCTGAGCAAACTGGCCGGGCAGTTCGCGGCGCTTCTGATTTTCCTCAGCCTGGGACTGGCAATGGTAGGATCGGGAGCGGGCGGAAGCCGGCTCCCGCGCTTCGCTCAATGGATACTCGAGTGGAGCGGAGTCCATTTCCTGATCGCCACCACGATGTTGACGGTGGCGATCTTCGCGGTGCTCTCCTGGGATACCACGTTTCCCGACGGACGGGAAGTGCAGATGCTTGGGCCGCTGCCGATCGCGATGCGGACTCTGTTTCTGGCGAGGGTGACAGCGGCGGGGACGGCATTGGCGATTGCGGTCGCGGCGCTGCACTCGGCCGCGGGGCTGGTATGGCCCCTGGCACTGAACCGGGGCGGCGTGGCCGGCCTTGTCCGGCTCTTGGCGGCCTACTGGGTGACGATGTTCGCGGCGGGCGCATTTGTCTTCTGCTGCGTGCTGGGCATCCAGGGACTGGCATCGCAATGCCTTCCGCGCCGTGTATTTCTGCGCATCTCGTCGTGGCTTCAATTGGCGGTGTTCGGGCTGGCCGTCTGCGCTTACTTTCTGGAACCGAAGCTGATCTCACCCTGGCAATTCGCGTCGCCGTGGCTGGCCTGGTCGCCGAGTTACTGGTTCCTGGGTCTTTTCGAAGAGTTGAATGGCTCCCGGCTTCTGGAGCCTCTGGCGCGGCGCGCGTGCATCGGGTTCGCGGCCGCGACGGGCGCCACCGTGCTGGCTTACACGCTGGCCTATGGGCGCACGCTGCGGAGGATCGTAGAGCAGCCCGATATCGCGCCTGCGGTGCGCGGCGGCAGCCGGCTGCCGCGCTTCGGAACTGCGTTCGAGACGGCGGTATGCCAATTCTGCATTCGAACCATTTTGCGCAGCCGGCAGCAGCGGCTGATCGCGGCGTTCTACCTGGGGATCGGCTTCGCGGCCACGATCCTATTTCCGCAGTGGCCGGCGATGCGTGAAGTGGTGTGGAAGGACGGAGTCAGCCCGGCGGTCCTGGGCTCGACGATTCTGGTGATGGCGGTTTGCGTAGCGGGTGCGCGGATCGCCTTCTCGCTGCCCACGGACCTGCGCGCCAACTGGGTTTTTCGGATCACGCCGAGTCCGCCGGGGCCCGAATGTATGGCGGCGAGGCGCCGCGCCTTGTATGCGGTGTCGATGGTTCCGGTTTGGGTTGGCTCTGCGGCGATATTGTCGCGCATCTGGCCGTGGCGAATCGCAGCGGCGCACCTGGTAATTCTCGGGCTTCTCGGGGTGATTGCCGCGGAAGCCGGATTGACGGGCATTCAGAAGATTCCTTTCACCTGTTCCTATCTGCCCGGAAAATCGAATGTCCATATGACTTTCCTGTTGTGTAGCTATGCTGTGTTCACCGTGATGGCCAAAGCGGCGCAACTCGAACGGCGCATGTTCGACGACGCGCGCGGCTTCGCGGCCACCGTGGGGATCTTGGGAGCCCTGTGGATTGGGTTGCGGTGGCGAAACAATGCGTTCGCAAGATCGCCGGAGGGCGCGGCGCAGTTCGAGGAGGCTGAGGACCCGGCGATCTTCGCGATGGATCTGCACAGGGACGGCGTGACGGTGTTGCCCCAGTAGAGCCTGCGGCTCGGAGCAGGTCGGAAATCCGCCCCGGCTCCGGCCTACGGCCGATCCGTGGTCCTTCTGTTCAGCAATTGGTGCAGGGCAAAGGGGACTTCGTCCGGGTGCAAGGCGCACCAGGCGATGATGCGTTCGAGCTTGACCGCATCGTCGGCGATGGCGCTGATTTCCATCAGCTCGGTTTCGATGGTTTCCGGTTCGCGCATGGAAACTCCAGCATGGCATATCGCGCGGCGGTGGTAGTGACATACTAAGATTCAGCCGCCGCATGAAGGCCCTCACCGAACATCCACACTACGAGATCCTGGAGCGATGCGGCCAGGGCGGCATGGGCGTGGTTTACCGCGCGCGCGACCGGCGGCTCAACCGCATCGTGGCACTCAAATTCCTGATCGTGGACGAGCCTCGAGAGGGCGGGACTGGGGGCGTGCAACGCTTTCGCCGCGAGGCGGAGGCGATCGCGGCGCTCAACCATCCCGGGATCGCCACCATCTTCGAGAGCGGGGAATGGGATGGGGCGCCCTTTCTGGCGCTGGAATTCCTCTCCGGCGGAACGCTGCGCGACAAGCTCCGCGGCACCCGTCTCAGCGTGCCCGAGATTGTCGATTACGCTGCGCAATTGGGCTCGGGCCTGGCATTCGCGCACTCCAAGGGGATCCTGCACCGCGATATCAAGCCCAGCAATTGCATGTTCAGCGAGCACGGCGCCCTGAAGTTTGTGGACTTCGGGCTGGCCAAGCCGATCGACAGCGAAGCCATCACGCAGCCGGGCAGCGCGGTCGGCACCATCGCGTACATGGCGCCGGAGCTCCTGCGCGGCGAACCCGCGACCGTGCGGAGCGACCTGTATTCGCTGGGCGCAGTGGTATACGAAATGGCCGCGGGGCGCCCGCTTTACGGCGGCGGCGCGCTGGGAAACGTGGTGCAGCAGGTGCTCAGCGGGTCGGCCACGCCGCTTTCGCAGTGCCGAACTGATCTGCCGGCGGGATTCTCCGCGGCCGTGGACCGGGCCATCGCGCCGCGGGCCGAGGACCGGTTCGAAAGCGTGCAGGCCTTTCTGGATGCCGTCCGCGGCACGGGTTCGCACAAGACGGCGCCGTCGGACTTCACTCCCACCATCACCATCAGCACGCCGAGCACGACCGCGCGAGTGGCGCAACGCCCGTGGTGGCGATACGGGGTGGGCGCCCTGATCCTGTTCGCGGCACTCCTGGCGGCGGTGTACCCCGGCCTGCGCCGCATCACGGGGAGTGCCGTACCCGCGGAGACGCTGGTTGTGCTTCCGTTCGAGAACCTCGGCGGCGACCCGGCCAACCAGGTGTTGTGCGACGGGCTGCAGGAGACGGTGACCAGCGTGCTCTCCAGCGCAGAGGAATTGCGCAAGACGGTGATGATCGTGCCGTCCTCGGAGGTCCGGCGCAGCCAGATCCACACCATCGCGGAGGCCCGCAAGCAATTCAACGCCACGCTGGCGATCACGGGGAGCAGTCATAAGAGCGAAGACGGGCTGGATCTGACGCTGGACCTGACGGACGCGCGAGTTCTGCGGCAGAAGAACTCGCGCATTTTGAAGATACCCGCGGGAGCGGCCGGCGGACTGCAGCGGCAATTGGCGGACAACCTCGGGGCCATGCTGGGCACCGGGCCGCTGCTCAAGGGGCGGCAACCCGGCGAGACGACGGCGAACTCCGCGGCATACGCGCTGTTTCTGGAGGGACGCGGGGCGATGGAAAACCGCAAGTACGATGCCGCCGCGGAGTTCTTCAGGAAAGCGGTGGATGCCGACCCGGATTTCACGCTGGCCCGCGCCAAGCTGGCGGAGGCCTATCTTCGACTGAACCTGAGCACGCGGGACGCGAAATGGCTGGGACTGGCCGACGCCGAGGTGGCCAAAGCGGCGGCCGCGGGGCAGACGCCGGAGGTGCTGATGGCGCAGGCCCTCATCCGCAAGGCAACGGGTAACTGGCAGGAAGCCATCGGTTTCTTCGAACAGGTGCTGAAGGACGATCCCGCAAACGTGGAGGCCTACCGGCTCCTGGCGGACACGTGGGACAGCGCCGGTCACCCGAAAGAGGCCGAGGATACCTATCGCAAAGCCCTGGACCTGAGGCCCGGCTACTGGCCGCTGTACGAGAACCTGGGCGACTTCTATTCCCGCCATCAGCAATACGATCTCGCGGAGAAGGCGCTGACTACCGGAATAGCGCTCAACTCGGAAGCGCCGTCACTCTACTACAACCTGGGCGCCATGTATTTCCGGATGGGGCGATGGGCGGACGCCGGCCGGGCGTTCGAAAAATCGCTGGCCATCAAGCCCACACCCCTGGGATACGCCAACCTGGGCACGGTCCGGTTCTACGAGGGAAACTACGCCGAGGCGGCCAAACAGTGCGAGGCGGCGACGCGGCTGCAACCGGCGAATCCAACCAACTGGGGCAACCTGGGTGATTCTCTGTGGCAGGTTCCGGGCGAGAAGCAGCGCGCGCAGGCGGCGTTTCAGAAGGCGGCAGACCTGGCGAAACAGCAGCTCGCGATCAAGGAAGATAATCCGGCGCTGCGGAAGACTTACGCGCTGTACCTGGCCAAGCTGGGGCAGAAAGACGAGGCGTACGGGGAGGCGCGCCGCTCCATCGAGCAGGCGCCATCGGACGGCAGCGTCCGGTTTTATGCGGCGCGAGTCTATGCGGTCACAGGCGATCGGGACGCGGCCTTCGCGTCCCTCAAGGAGAGCGTTTCGCTCGGATTCAGCGCGCGCGAGATTCAGCAGGAGCCGGATTTCAACGTCCTCAAGAGCGACCCTCGCTACCGTGAGATTGGCGAGGCTCCCAAAAAATAATGAAGCTCAGTGGAATTCTGGAGTAAGCTGGTTTCTCGAAAGGATTACCAGCTCATGCCGCAGCCGCAGACGTTCCTGATTCAAATCGTAGTCACTCTCAACCCGGATGCCCCGCCGACAACCCGAATTCGGTCCTTCTACAATTCGAAAATCAAGGCCGATCCTCTTGCAACCAATGTGGGCGATCACGTTGGGTGGCTGGTCCAGGTGGCGATTGGCCATGAAGCGAAGTTTGTCCCATACACCATCGATTTCTCCAAGAACCCATCCTTTTTTGGCATGTCGTCTCTCAATGTGCCGAACGGCGGCCCGAGTCCGTTTCTCCGCGTGCTGGCTTTGTTGGACCACGTCAAATACAGCGTGAACATACCGGGGCTGGCCACGATCGATCCGGACATTCAATCCGGCGGAGATACGACATTTGGCGGCTTCGACACCACGCACAGTGTCTCGTACGACGTTTACTGGGATACGGCGCATCCAACGAATCC
>Ga0335081_10014644_pt1 | contig 12687 bp, 9 predicted proteins | sample Lox_Sample_35_FD_206713 | JGI IMG/M metagenome (GOLD analysis project Ga0335081, IMG submission 206713) | Soil microbial communities from Loxahatchee National Wildlife Refuge, Florida, United States - Lox_Sample_3.5 | ecosystem: Environmental > Terrestrial > Soil > Wetlands | place: USA: Florida...
CCCACAGCGAGACGCCGTTGAGCATGCCGCGGTAGTCTCGACTTCTTCCGCCCTGATGCCGGCACTCGCCACCAAGCTATTGCAACCGTTGCCGCCTGACGAACTGCGCAGGTTGCGAAGGCGGCTTCTGCGATGGTTTGACCGGAATCGCCGCGATCTTCCGTGGCGCTCCGACCGCGATCCCTATCATGTTTGGGTCTCTGAAATCATGCTGCAGCAGACGCGGGTTGCTGTGGTGAAAGATCGCTATATTGATTTTCTCCGCCGCTTTCCCACGCTGGAGCGACTGGCGGCTGCCAAACTGCCGCACGTGCTCGCGGCGTGGAGCGGCCTCGGATATTACCGCCGAGCGCGTGCGCTGCATGCGGCGGCCCGGCAACTCGCGCAAGCGGGGGCGGGAGTTCCCCAAGCTGCTGACGAACTGGCCTCGCTTCCGGGAATTGGCCGCTACACCGCGGCGGCCATCGCCAGCATCGCGTTCAATCAGCGTCACGCCGTGGTTGATGGCAACGTCCAGCGAGTGCTTCAGCGTCTGCTCAGAGTTCAGGAACGCGACCTGTGGCGCGCCGCCGAAGGGCTGCTGAGTCCAGGCCGGCCTGGCGATTTCAACCAGGCGATGATGGAGTTGGGCGCCACAGTATGCCTGCCGAAATCCCCGCTGTGCGGCGAATGCCCGCTGCTGAAATGGTGCCGTACGCGTGGCGCCGGCAAATCGCAGACACACTTGCCCCGGCGCAGGAAGTCCATCGCGTACCACCTGGCAATTTACAAGCAAGCTGTTTTTCTGGTCCGCAGGGGAAACCACCTTTCCCTGATGCCTGGATTGTGGGAGCTGCCGCAAACGCGCGCGCTGGCGGACAATCCGGTTCTGCGATTGCGGCACGCCATTACCGACACCGATTATCAGGTGAGCGTTTATCGCAGGCGTGGGGCGAACGGATCGGCGGGCCGTTGGGTGCGTTTCTCCGATATCGAACGGCTTCCGCTGACCGGCCTCACACGGAAAATCCTGCGCCAGTCGAAGTTCATCTAATGCGGTGGAGGTTGGAATGCCCGCTCTCAACGTAGGAACAGCCGCCCCGGAGATCAAGCTACAAAGCACAAGCAGCACGAAGTTTTCGCTTGAGCAAGCGCTCAAGCGCGGGCCGGTGCTGGCTGCGTTCTTCAAGATCAGCTGCCCGGTGTGCCAGTTCACCCTGCCGTACCTTGAACGGATCTACAAGGCATATCCGGGAACTCCGGTTACGATTGTCGGCGTCTCGCAAGACGAGAAGAAGTACGCGGAGGAGTTCGCCCGCGAGTATGGTGTCACCTTTCCTCTGCTGCTGGACCCGGTTGACCAGTATCCTGCCTCGAACGCATATGACCTGACCAATGTGCCAACCATTTTCCTGATCTCCGGCGGGGAGATAAAGCTCTCGATCGTCGGCTGGGACAAGCGCGACATGGAAACGCTGAACGCCGAGGTCGCGCGCGCCAGCGGTTCGCCCGTCAAGCCGCTGTTTCGCAAGGGAGAGGACGTTCCGGCATCCAAAGCCGGTTGAAGCTCGCGCAACTGACCCGCGTGGCGGGTCATCCAGGATATCGGCAATCGCCAAATCGCCCAGGACGACGCGCGATCGCTTCACCGCCGTCGGGACCGTTCGCGTAGCACAGCAACAAGGCCCTTCCGGCGAATTTCGTCCACGCGAAGTTCGATCCTGGCCCCTTTGGCGGCTGCAATCAGCTCTTGCTCGAGGTTGCCAAGGCGGCGTTCCTTGTCCTGGCGAATCAGCTCGCGGACGTATTCGCTTGGGGTGCCCCAATCGCCGGAAGCGACTTGCCCTTCCACATACTGCTTAAGCGCGGCTGGCAGCGAGATGTTTAACGATGTCATGGACATGGCTTCATATTATGACATTTTATGAAGGCGCACAAACCGCTCCCAACTATCGCACAGGGCACCAGCGGTGACCGCGCTCACAGACAAACCCTGGCCACCGGCCGGTTATGCAGACTATCCCGTCAATCCTCGTACTTGAGGCATAACGTACAATATTGCGGCCTCGATCTCGAAAATCCAAGGGGTTCCCATGCGCAGATTTGTCCTTCTGGCACTTGTGCTCGTGCTGGCTGGTATTTCCGTTCCCTCGGTTGCTGGCAGCAAAGCCGCCAGCAAACGCAAGCGTAACTCCGCCGGTCCCAATCCCAACGCTGTTCCTGCCGAGGCGCTGGCGGCAATGAAGACCATCGATTCGGAGCGCATCCGGGCCCATGTGAAATTCCTGGCCGACGATCTGCTGGAGGGGCGCGGGACCGGCCAGCGCGGCGGTGATATCGCCGCCGCTTACATCGCCACCCAGTTCGCGCTCTATGGCTTGAAACCCGCAGGCGATGCCGGCGGTTTTTTGCAGCAGGTGCCGCTCGTTGGAGTCAGCACCCAGCCCGAGACCAGCTTCACGATTGTGCCCGAGCATGGCGAGCCCATGACGCTTCGGCTTTCTGAAGACTACGTTGCGACCGATGAGAGACAGCAGCCATCGAGTGACATCGATGCTCCCATCGTCTTTGTGGGTTACGGCGTCGAGGCGCCGGAATTCAACTGGGACGACTATAAGGGCATGGATCTGCATGGCAAGGCGCTGCTGATGCTGGTGAATGAACCGCCCTCCGACGATCCGGGTTTCTTCGGAGGCAAGGCACTGACCTACTACGGCCGCTGGACCTATAAGTACGAACAGGCCCTGCGCCGTGGCGCGGTGGCTGCCATCCTTGTGCACAAAACCGACATGGCCAGCTACGGCTGGGAGGTGGTGCGCAATTCGTGGTCGGGAGAGAATTCTTACCTGAAGGCGGAAGGCCCGAAGCTGAAGGCGGCCGGGTGGGTCTCATTTGGTACAGCCCGCAAGATTGCCGAGGTTAGCGGCCAGGACCTCGACCAGTGGCTGGTTCGCGCCAACTCACGTGACTTCCGGCCGGTTCTCCTGCCCCTGACTCTCAAAGCGCACATGGTCAGCAAAGTGCGCTCCTTTGCATCCAGCAATGTGGTGGCCATGCTGCCCGGCTCCGATCCCAGACTGAAGAGCGAGGCCGTGATCTATACCGCACACTATGACCATCTGGGCATCCGCCCTGACGCGCCCGGCGACAACATTTACAACGGCGCCATGGACAATGGCACGGGCTGCGGCATCCTGCTGGAGCTGGCGCGGGCCTATGCGGCAGCAACATTGCGGCCCAAGCGCTCCATCCTGTTCGCCGCGGTGACCGCCGAAGAGCAGGGGTTGCGTGGCTCGGAGTATTTCGGCCAGCATCCTCCGATTCCTGCCGCCAAGATCGCGCTCGACCTGAACTACGACAACCTGCTTGCGCTGGGCACGGCGGAGGAAGTGGAAGTTCCGGGCGCGGAGCGAACCAGCCTGTATCCGATCGTCGAAGCCACGGCGCGGCAGTTCGAGCTGCAGATCCGTCCTGATCCCCACCCGGAATCCGGCCACTACTATCGCTCCGATCACTTCAGCCTGGCTCGAGTGGGCGTCCCATCGTTCAGCATCAAAGAAGGCGAAAAATTCAAAGGCCACGCGGCCGATTGGGGCGCGCGACAGAACCTTGAGTATGAGCAGAAGCGCTACCACCAGCCCAGTGACGAATATCGTCCGGAGATGGACTTCAGCGGCGACGCCGTCATGGCGCGCTTCGGCTTCGTGCTGGGATGGAAGACGGCCAGCCTTGCGGAGAAGCCGGAATGGCGTGCCGGAGACGAGTTCGAGGCGGCCCGCAAACGCAGTGAAGCCACGGCCCGGGCGCGCTAGGCAAACTCCAGCCCATTAAACTTCGGTAACTTTGGCACACTCCGGGGTCATGTTACTCTGCCCGATAGCGGGACCCGTGCGCGTCAGGAGAGTTGTCGCCGCTCGCGTGGTTCCCTGCCTCCCGGTAACACTTTGGTGGTGACAGCCGTCCCCACGAAAGAGGTAGGGCAATAGCTCGTCACCTATGGCTCGGTTCAAGTTCCTACAACGGCGCGATCTGGCAGAGCACGCCTGCTACTTCCATCTCGCCAAGTACGTTCCGTCCATCTCGCTCGAAGGCCTGCTGCCGGGCGTCGACAACGTGCGCCACGACGTTTTTCTCAGTCCCAAATTCATGCAGTTGGCTCGGCAGCATCTGGGACGTCTGATTGTGCAGTACGGAGACGTGCAGGAACTTGTCGCCGAAGAGGCGGCCGCATCGTCCCGTCCGCCCTGGGACAGGAGGCCGGTCCGCAAGCCCGCCAATGGCGCCGAGCCGGGTGATTTCCGGCGCATGCTGACTGAGCTGTATACGGTCGCTCTTAGCCGCGCCAAGAGTGAAGGAAATCTAACTCTCGATTTGCTGGCTCACGTAGCCGTACTCAAGTTCCTAAAGTCCGAACTGCTGGGGCAGTTCGGCCAGGTGCTGGACCGCGCGCGTGCGCGGGTGAACGAGGACTCCAAAAACTCCCTGCCGGCGCGCAGCCACGTCTTGCAGGAGCGCTTTGCCCGCTTTCAGGTCGGTAAGAAGGTGGTGCTGCGGAAGGTAGGCGAGGAGCTGTTTCGCACCCAGCGGGATCTGGAGAAAGAAACCCTGGCCCGAATGCGACGCTCGCTCTTTGGCGACGAAGAAGCCGGGGTGTACGAGATTTTCCTGAACCGGCTGCTGTTCACCGAGGAAGGACGCGACGATTACCTGAATGCCGAGCACTATGTGATGCTCGGCAATTACGAGCGCGACCCCGACCGTTTCTTTGCCATCCTGGAGATTGCCCGCCTGTTCCTGAAGTCCCTGGAACTGGGCGACGTCCGCGAGGAGCAGGACGTTCGCGCCGTTCTCAGTGTTCCCGATAACGCCCAGGAACTGGTGGCCGGTGGCATACCCGAGGACGGCGACTCCAAGGGAGGCGCGCAGAAGGCAATTCTGGATGCCTGGCAGGAGACGCTCGAACAGCACGGCATGATGCAGCACGTCATCGCCGCCTACGAGGTGGTGCCCATTCTTCCCGAGTACTCGCCACCGATCAACGCGCAGCAGTTGAAGAATGCGCTCATCCAGCGCGCCGAGCGGCTCCGCGTGGAAGAGTTGCTGGAGGCGCACGGCAAGCTTTCCGTGGAACCGATGCACGACGCCATCAAACGGGTGCTCGGCTGCCGCGGCGCCGAACGGGCGAAGGTCGCGGGCCGGTTTCTGGCCGACTTCATCCGTTATCACCGCGACGTGCGCAAACTCGAGGCCCTGAACGCGGCCATGGACCGCGTCAACGTCATCATCAATCCCAAGGTCCGGGAATTGTCGGCTATCAATAACACGCTTTATGAGTTCATGCTTCCCGACGAACAGAAGGTGACGGAAGAGAAGGTACTCGACCATGTGGTGCTCAAGGCCGACCTGCGCGATTCCAGCCAGCTCACCCGCACCCTGTATGAACGGGGACTCAACCCGGCTTCCTACTTCAGCTTGAACTTCTACGAACCGGTTAACCGGCTGCTGCCTCTGTTTGGGGCGGAGAAGGTGTTCATCGAGGGCGATGCGGTGATCCTGGCGCTGTTCGAGCGCCAGGGCGAGGCGCAATTTGCGGTCGGCCGCTGCTGCGTGCTGGCGCGGGAAATCATCGCGGTGGTGCGAGCCTATAACGAAAAGTCACGCCAGGCGGGACTGCCGACCCTGGAATTGGGCATCGGGATCTCCTACATGGATTCCGCCCCGCTTTACCTGATGGACGGCACCACGCGGGTAATGATCTCGCCGGCGCTGAATCAGAGCGATCGTTTGTCGTCGTGCGGCCGGGCGGCGCGCCGCTGCCTCGCCAAGAATCCCACCCATTTCAATGTCTTCGCCTTCCAGAGCGCGGAGGGAGCTCTCAGCACCGACGATCCCGATGAATTCCTGGTGCGCTACAACATCGGGGGCGTGCATCTGGACCAGGCTGCCTTCGAAAAGCTGCGTCAGGAAATCTCGCTGCGTACGGACAGCCTGCAACTGCCCATGTTGTGGGGCCGCGAGGCGGTTCGGCTTTACAGCGGCGTCGTGCCCTTGCCTTCCGGAGGATTCCAGAAGCTGGTGGTGCGCGAAGGCCGCGTCGCCCAGGTTGACCCCCGCACCTTCGCGTTCAAGCGCTGGACCGACCTCCGCTACTATGAAGCGTGCATCAACGCTGGAATTGAAGAACACCTCGAGAAGAAGCCCGTCGCCGCACCCGTAATGGCGCGTTAAGGGGTCGCCGTCAGAATGGCAGTTTCCTGGCGGTGAAGGGAATCTGAATTACCGCCTCTAGATCCACCGGAACACCGTGGCGCGTCGCCGGACGGAACTGCCAACGGGAGAGAGCGACGCGCGCATTCTCATCAAGCGCATCATCGATTCCGCGCAGTACCTTGACCCCATCCACAGTGCCGTTGGCGCGAATGATGGCGTAGAGCGTCACCGTGCCCTCCACCTTCGCCCGGATCAGCGATGTCGGATATGCAGGGTCCACTTTGTGGACCACCACCGGAGCGGTCAGATCACTCTGGTCAGAAACCTGTTTCAAATCGGCGAACCGAACCACCCAACTGCCACCGGCGGAGGTCAGGTTCGGCATGTTCAGGATCATTGAATAATACTTGCGAGGTCCGAACACCTCCTGCTCCACCGTGCCGGGCGCGGGCGCGCGGGGCGGGTTAGAACCGGGCGCTTCGCGAGGAATGTCAGGCCCCGGGCGAGCGGCGGCGATCATGATGTTTCTCTGCGCCTCCGCAAAAGTGGGCTTCGGGGGGGTACCTGCCACCGCTGCCGGCGTGCTGGCGGGCGGGCCGGCGCCAACGTAAATGCCTGTCGGACTTCCAGTGTTGCCTCCGCCTGCTCCGGCGCCATAATTGCCCGTGCCACCGGTACCGGTTCCGCCGGCAGTGATCTCGGGCAATCCCGGCGCGCCTGGCTTACCTTCAGGCGTGGCAGCGAATATTCCGCGACGGTTTCCCTCCGGTACCTCAATCACACCCACAGGTGGCGATGGGTCGAGGCTCAACGCCATCAGTTGTCCCGCCGACTGCAGTCCCGACCCGCGAACGCTGGCCGGTGGCGGCGGTGGCACCGCCTGCGTCGCCTGGCCTGCTCCCGCGGAAGCTCGCTGCTCCGAAACCGGCAGCTTGGGCGGCTCGATGTGCGGCTCGGAGTGAGCCACATTAATGTCCCCGAGTTTGCGCTGGACTGAAGCCAAATCCGGCGGAGGCTCCACAACCGACGGAGTGCGTCCCGGCAGATTGAGATCGGAAAGACGGCGGGAAGCGTTTTCTTCCGGCGGGGGCACGGGAGCCGCGGCCAGCCAGGGGACGGTCAATTGCGATGTGGAGCGTGTGGCGCCGGCCAATGGTGGTTGCGGCGGAGACGTCGTCGCTATCAAATTCGGCAGCTTGACCGCGTTCGGAATCAATCGCGGCGCGGAGGGGTTGACGATGGTTTGGCGGGAGTTATCCGGATTCGCCGGCAGGGAAATAATCGGCTGCTTGGAGTAGGCCGGCTGGCCGCGGAACGCCACCTTCGCCGGCGCACTCCCGGTGAAAACTGGCGGCAGGTACTCTGAAACCTGATAGTAAGTGAGCGTGGTGTTCCGCGTGACCGGCTCAATCTCAACCCGGGGTCTGAACAGGTAAGTTTGCGATACTCCCCAGATCGCGGCCATGGCCATGAGATGGAGCAGAAACGACTGGCGGAGTCGGACCCATGGGACCCGCGCGGCCACGAATACATCCGGCCAGAACGCCCCGGGAGCGCTGCTCGCACTGGTTGGCCCCGGACTCCGCTGCAGCAGCAGGTCCCACAGGTTCCTCCAGAAAACCCGGTGCCATGGATCCAGTTCTATCAGGAAGCCGGGCACACTGAGGGACAATGAGGAGTCCCGGATTTGCGCTTCACCTGAGGCCATAGGCGGACGAAGGGGGTGGCCCTGATTATAAAGCAGCCAGGAGGGTAAAAATCCGCCGACCCGGCCCCGCTTTGTGACAGAATTACCGAGGGAGCGGCAACTGGCAAAGCTTTCGAAATCGGCGGCCCTGGCGATGCTGTTTGGGGCCGCGCTTGCCCTGGCCCAAACCCAACCGCAGAAGACGGCTGCCGCTGGAGACTACTCCGGTATGTACAGTTTTCTCCAGGAAGGGGAATTCGTACAGATCAGCGTGGATGAAGGCAAGCGCGTAACCGGCTTCATCTCCCGCTACAGCGACACCAACCATGCCAGTTTTACGGATTACTTTTTCGATAAGGCCGACCTTCACGATGGCGACCTCCGGTTCAGCACGCGAAAGGTCCAGGGGACCTGGTTTGATTTCCAGGGCGCCATTTCGCGAGGTCCCGGCAAGAGCCGCGACGCCGAGGCCTACTACCTGATCAAAGGCACACTCACGCAACACGCCACAGATGCCAGGCAGGCGGTCACCGCCAGCAAGAGCGAGGTCGTTCTCCGTTCCTTCCCCCAGGAGATCGAGGATGAGTCCGAGGACAAAGCGCCGGGTACGCGCCGTTAGGACCCTGCTTTTGCTCCCTTGTGGCCGGGCCATCCTGTATGCTCGTCGCTTCGCATGAGCATTTGGGCCAGTGAAAACCGACTTTACGGCAGGGCCACGCGTGCGGCGTGGGATACAAGCACGTTCGCCTTCACGGCTTTGCTCGCCGGGGCGGCCGCCTTCGCGGTAGTTGTTCCTTTCTTCTTTTTGGGTAATGCATCCGGCCACGATTTTGAATTTCACCTCGCCTCCTGGATGGACGTAGCCATTCAATGGCGGCAGGGCGTTCTGTACCCGCGGTGGGCGGCTTTGGCTAACTGGGGCTACGGAGAACCGCGGTTCATCTTCTATCCGCCGGTATCGTGGACGCTGGGCGCGGCACTATCTTTTGTGCTTCCCTGGGCAATGGTTCCGGGGGCATTTATTTGGCTGGCACTTACTTTTGCAGGCCTGTCGATGTTCACGCTGGCAAAGGAGTGGTTTTCGCCGCGAGATGCGATGGCTGCCGGGGTGTTGTTCGCGATCAATCCCTACCACCTGGTGATGGTGTACTGGCGCAGTGATTTCGCAGAACTGCTGGCCAGCGCGCTGATTCCGCTGGCATTGCTGTTTGCGATACGGACGGTCACGGATGACCGGCGAGCATGGGCGCTGCTGGCACTGGTTACAGCGGGCGTCTGGCTCAGCAACGCTCCCGCAGCAGTCGTGGTGGCCTATACAGCCGGGCTGATCGTGGTTACAGGTTCAGCATTCGTGCGCAGCGCGCGGCCATTGCTTCGCGGCGGAGCCGCGCTCGGGCTGGGATTGGCGCTGGCTGCGTTTTATATCCTGCCGGCAGCCCTGGAGCAGCCCTGGGTCAACATCTCGGAAGTACTGGCGCCGGGGCTGGGATTTCCGGAGAATTTCCTGTTTACCCGCACTCCCGACGCAGAACACACCCACTTCAACTTCATCGTTTCGTGGATTGCGGTTGAGGTGATCGCCGTCACATTCGCGGGCATGCTCGCTTGCCGGCGACGATGGATCGGGAAACGCCCCGCGGCGTGGATCTGGTGGGTGCTCGTGGTTGTCTCCACCCTCCTGATGCTGCCCGTAACTTCGTTCCTGTGGGCGCACTTGCCGGAGCTCCGATTCGTGCAGTTCCCCTGGCGCCTGCTGCTGGTGCTTGATGTGCCCTTCGCTCTGTCCCTGGCTGTTGTTCTGGGGAGCTTGCGCGGGGCAGGCCGCCTTGCAGGCTGGACGTTGGTTCTGGCCGCTCTTGCGGTCACCGGATTCCTGCTGACGCGCAGCAACTGGTGGGATTCCGGAGGGGCCGCGGATTTTTATGAGGAACACTTCCGCAATAGCGCAGGATACTTTGGCGTCGACGAATATGGCCCGTACGGCTCAGATCACTACGACCTCAATCAGAATGCGCCCCTCGTGGAGCTGAGTCCGGCCACGAACGCGGGAACTCTGTTGAACGCGCGCGCGCAAGTCCGCAATTGGGGACCGCGGTTCAAAGAGTTCACAATTTCGTCACCCGAACCTGTCACTGCTGCTGCGCGCTTGCTGAACTATCCAGCGTGGCGGGTGGAAGCGAATGGCCGGCCGGCGCGCGCCGTTTCCGAGTCCCACACCGGCCAGCTGTTGATTCCACTCCCCGCGGGCGAAAGCCACGTGCGGATCGAGTTCGCGGAGACTGCGGACCGCCGTTGGGGCTGGGTCATTTCCGCGGGCGGGGTGGTTCTCCTTCTGGCGGTCCTGGCATATCTCCGGACAAAGGCGGCTTAGGTTTCTTCTAACTGCAGCTTTGGCAAAGTCCGCATTGCCAACCGGTCCATCGGATGCACTGGCGCAGGCCGCTCCTGACGCCGACCGGCGCCATCCGGTACCGATTGCTATCCTGAAAGAGCACCGGTTGGAGAGGCGCGGATATGCTACTCTTTCTCGCGGGGCAGTCTTAACTGCAATGTCTGCGAGCTCTTCCTCTAGAGTGTCAGTGAGCGGGCCTTCCGGGTTCCCGGAGCTGGTATTCATGCAGGAATCCGAGCAGCGCAACATCACGCTCGACCACACCCCGTTCACGATAGGACGCAAGACGGACCGGGACCTGATCATCGCCGATCCTCGGGTCTCGCGCGATCACGCATCCATCCTCTCCGAAGGTGGCGACTACGTTCTGGTCGACATGGGCAGCAAGCACGGCACCTTCGTAAACAGCGAAAAGGTGGAGCGTCACAAGCTGAATACAAACGACCGCGTTGAATTCGGCGCTCGCGGCGGTCCCTGCATCGTCTTCAATCCCAGCAGCGCCGGCACCAGTTCGGCGCGCGAATTCCTCAGCCAGATTTCCGGAATCGAAGTGCGGGGCGGGGCTTCGGACCTGGAGAAACTCACTTTTTTCCTGGAAGCCGCGCGCAAGCTGAATACGACGGGCGTGGTGGACGAGATCTTGGTGACGTTGGTCGATTCCACGCTGCGGCTCACGGGAGCGGAACGCGGCTGCGTGTTTCTGCGCGATCCCGACGGGCGTCTGCGGCTGACGGCGGGACGGAATGCCCGCGGCGAAGCCATGACCGACGAAACTACGATCTCGCGCTCCATTCTGGAGGATGCGGCGCGGGCGGCCTCCGCCTTCGTGGTTACCGACACCGCCAAGTCCGCCGACATGGCCCAGCGCAAGAGCATCATCGCCTATGACCTCCGCACCGTGATCTGCATTCCTTTGCGCAAGACCAAGGTGAAGGAAAAGGCGCTTGACGTCACGATTATGGCCGGGCTGCCCGAAATCATGGGCGTGCTTTACCTCGACAGCCGCTATGCCTCGCACGACCTCTCCAAGGTTAGCAAAGACATTCTGACCACGATCGCCACCGAAGCGGCCTCCTTGGTGGAGAACGCCCGCCTGGTACAGGCGGAAGAATCCGCCCGCCGTTACCAGCAGGAACTTTCCATCGCCGCCTCCATCCAGCAGCGGCTGATGGCGGTCACGATTCCGGATCTCCCCTTCGCGACCATTCAGGCCCGCAATCTTTCCTGCCGCGATGTGGGAGGAGACTTTTACGATGTAATTCCCACGAGCGAAGGGGTGGCCGTGGTCGTGACCGACGTCTGCGGCAAGGGAATCTCCGCCGCTTTGCTGGCCTCCATTCTGCAAGGCATGGTCTATTCACAGATTGCGAATCGTGTGCCGTTAACGGAAGTCGTAACCTCTACCAACCGCTTCCTCTGCCAGAAATCGCTGGGCGAAAAATACGCCACCATGCTGATTGCGCACCTCAAGAGCACGGGCGAACTGGAGTTTGTCAATTGCGGCCATGTGCCGCCCGTGCTGGTCGCTTCGGGCTCGGTCTCAAGAATGTTCGAGGCAAACGTGCCGGTCGGACTGCTTCCGGACATGGACTACACAAGCGGCACCCGGCAGATGAGGCCGGGCGACCGGCTGGTGCTGATTACGGACGGCGTCACCGAAGCCGAGAACCCGGCGGGCGACTTCTTCGGGGATGAGCGCCTGGAGGCGGCCTCTGGCGGAGAGTCGCCCTTCCGCGACATACTCGGCGCGGTTCGCACCTTCTGCGCCGGACGGCCTCTGGGTGACGACTGTACGGTCTTCGAACTCACCTACAACGGCTGAAATCGGCCGCGTCTTTCTGCCCTCAGCCGGCTTCCTCCGTGGCGAAGACCTGGCGGGGATTTCCCATCAGCTGGGAGGAACCGTGGGAAGAATCCGGGCGATCGATGGCGCGCTCAATCGCTTCTTTTGCAAGACGATCGGCGTCCAGATTATTCTCACGCGGGATGTGGGTAATGGCGAAATGCCGCAACCTGCCGATCAGGGCCACACACGCGCCGTAAATTTCGCGCAGCGCCGGGCTCTGGCAGCTATAGGCTCCGGTCACCTGCCGCACCACCACCTCGGAATCGCTGTATACCTCCAGCCGGGGCGACTCATAGGCAGTGGCATACTCGAGGGCGGCCAGCAGCGCGGCGTACTCTGCGTAGTTGTTGTCGCTGGCATCGATTGACTGGCTGATCTCCACACGACGACCGCTGGGGTGCTCGATCACTACTCCGATTCCCGCGGCTCCGGAATTATTCCTGGAGCTCCCGTCCACGTACGCAATCATGCCAGCCGTATGCCGCCCATCGTCGAAGTTAGGATTGCCGCGCGCCCCCAAAGGATGTTCCGGCTACCTGCCAAGCTCTTGACAAGTTTCGATTATGATCACGC
>Ga0335081_10014645_pt1 | contig 12687 bp, 8 predicted proteins | sample Lox_Sample_35_FD_206713 | JGI IMG/M metagenome (GOLD analysis project Ga0335081, IMG submission 206713) | Soil microbial communities from Loxahatchee National Wildlife Refuge, Florida, United States - Lox_Sample_3.5 | ecosystem: Environmental > Terrestrial > Soil > Wetlands | place: USA: Florida...
GCGACGGCATCTACGTCGTGCCGCGAGCTCTGGAATCGGTAAAGGCGGGCCCGGTAATGGTCGAGTCCGAGGGACTGATCGTTTCCACCGAGGCCTCACGTAGGCAATTCGCGGGAGAGCGGGCTGCTTCCCGGCACCATCGGCCTCAGGTCGTTGACTTCCTGGGGATACCTGCGCCGCTCTTCCCCAGCCTCACCGGTGCCAGCGTCCGTGACGCGGCGCTTCAGTCGGTTCACCTGCCGTTGGTGGGGACCCTCGCCGGGCAGAACTTCGTGGGCCTCGGATTGGGAGGCTTGGACGACAACACTGGGGAAGACTTTTGGACTCCGCCCGATACGAATTCGGCGACCGGCACCGGCACCAACCCGGGGCAGGTAGTGGAAAACGTCAACCTGTTTTGGGGCGTCTATAACAAGAGCAACGGCGCTGTTCTGGCCGGCCCCACCGAACTGGCCGACTTTTTCCCGTCCTCTTCCCCGTGCTCCGGCGCCACCATCGGTACCACCGTATGGGACCTGAGTGATCCTGTCGTGAAATTTGACCAACTTGCCAATCGATGGGTGATGTCCTTCCTTTCCTTTGAGGACGCCCCGACCGTCTACGGAAATTCTTACTTTTGCTTGGCCGTGTCGCAGACCCCCGACGCAACCGGAGCCTTTAACGCGTACGCTTTTGACGTCGGCAACATATTCGCCAGCGGCAACTGCTCGGCTACTAGCGGGTGCCTCGACGACTACCAGAAGTTCGGGGTCTGGCCGAATGCCTACTTCGCCTCGTGGAATTACTTCACGCAAACCAGGGGCAGCTTTACCGGAGTAGGAGCCTGTGCCATCCCCAGCGCCGCCGTGCAATCGGGAGCGTCGGCCACGGCCGTTTGCTTTAAGACCGCCAGCAGCACCGAATCGCTCCTGCCTTCCGATCTCGATGGAGGCGCGGGAGTGCCGGGATCCACTCAGCCTCCCCCGAACGGCAGCCCCAACTACTACATTGGCGCGCTGAACCGCAGCACGAGTTTCCAGTTGTGGAAGTTCAATTACAACGTGGCGAACCCCTCTGCTTCAACCTTCACTGGCCCCACTACGATCACGGTTAGTGGCTACACTGAGGCTGGCACCAGTGTCCCGCAACTGGGGACTACCAACAAGCTTCCCACTTTGGGCGACCGACTCCTGTTCCGCAACGCGTATCGGTTCTTCGGAAACCGCAACCGTCCCTGGGAAAGCATCGTCGTCAGCCACAGCGTCAACCCCGGCGCCGGCCACACTTGCCCGGTCGCCGCTCGTTGGTACGAGCTTCGTAACTCCGGTGCGGTCGGGAGCGGCACCTTCGTCCAGTACCAAGCGGGAACTTATGCACCCGCCGATGCCTATTGCCGTTTTATGCCCAGTGTCGCTATGGACAGGAAGGGCGACATTGCACTGGGCTACAGCGAAAGCAGTTCCGCTTCCTATCCTTCTACTGCCTATACCGGCCGGACACCCAACGATCCTTTGGGGGCGATGGAGAGCGAGACCGTCGCCGCCATCGGCCAAAGCTACGAGGCGGCGGGCGATGGGTCCGCCTATAACCGCTGGGGAGACTATAGCAGCATGGAGTTGGATCCTAGCGACGATTGCACTTTCTGGAACACTCAGGAGTTTATCCTCCAGCCGGGTTCGGGAACGGGCACGCATGCCAACGAGTTCAACTGGGTCACGAACCTCAACTCGTTTAACTTCTCACCCAATTGCCCCAGCAACCCTCACTAGTGAGGTCGGGGTTTCGGATTTTGGGGACGGCCTCTCCGGAGGCCGTCCAACACTTCTATATCTTATACGGCTCCGTGGGCGGCGCGTAAGTCGCCGGGAGGGAGAGGATATGACAATGTCAAAGAGGATCGCGAAGCTGGGGGGAATGGCCTTGATGCTATCGTTGCTGGTGGCGGGGCCGGGGCGGGCGGGTACGCTGGGTGTGATCCCGCTTCCGGCGCAGTACGTCAATTGCACAACGGAAATCGCGTTCAGCGGGGCGGACAATACGTCGGTGGCCTCGATCACCGGTGGTGGGCTGACGGTGAATTTCTCCAACAACATGCTGGTGGAAAATGTGCCGACGGGCTGGGCCACCTGGGGAGCTCCTCCCCAGACTGAAGGGTCGAGTCCGGTGACGCTTTGGACGGGCGGTGCGACGACGGTGACATTGACCTTGGGCACGGCGGAAGACACATTTGGTTTCGAGCTGGAGCCCGATACGTTCAGCATCGACCCCGTGTCGGCGACGTTTTACAACGGGGTGACGCCGCTGGACACGATCAACCTGAACGTGAACGGGAACGCGGGGGCATTGCTGTTTGCGCTCACGTCGAGCACTCCGATCACCAGCGTAACGATCAGCGATTTGAACTTCGACGATTTCGCGATCGGCGCCGTGCGGTTTTCGCCCAACGTGGTACCGGAACCGGCATCGATGTTGTTGCTGGGGACGAGCCTGGCGGGGTTAGGCCTGAGGAAACTGCGCCGGAAGAGGAGTTGAAGCACCAGTGGTGTGTTCCAAAGGTGAGCGGCAGGGAAGGGGGGAGCGCTGTCAGGGGGTCGTCACGAAAGTAGTTAGCGCAGTCTCAAATGGAACTAAAGTGCTACTCGTGGGTAGCACCTTGGTTCTATTGACCTCCCTTTTGCCGGTGACGTACGATCGTGCCGATCTAGCAGAGAATCCTCCTAATTTCAATAAAGAATTTGAGGGGGAGGACGAGGGCTGAAAACAAGATTCAACTGGTTGTCGGTTGCCCCAACTTGTCTCTGGTGGTGCCTGCTCCGGCCTGGCAGGAGAGGTACATAACAACGTTTCGATGAAGGCCACCATCGATGCTTGGACCATCAACTGCGGCCTTACGGTCGCCGATTACAGTAACGAGGACATGGAAAAGATCCTGGGAGGAGACCCGATGAAAAGAACCATTTCCGTCTCGATGTGCGTTTTTGCTTTTTGTCTCATGTTGCTGGCGTGCGTCGCTTTTTCACAGGAGAACGATACGGCGCAAGCTGGCGTAATCACCAAATCACAATTCCACCAGGCGATCGCGTTCGATGTGTCGCCGCCACTCAGAGATCTCATGGCTCGGCAACAACGCGTTCCATCCTTCCCCTACCGTGAGGCCGACCGGGGCCCCCTCAAACCAAAATTGCAGAAGCAGCTTCGGTTTGCCGCCCTGCGCGGCCAGGCGCCTGTCGGAGAGAACGCGAACGTAGCACCCCTGGCTCCGGTGGCTGCCACCGTCGGCTTAAACCTACTGGGAGTTGGAAACGGGTTCCACGGTTACACTGTCCCTGACGCGCCCACCGATTCGAACGGGATCTCCGGCGATTGGCCGGGCAACCAAGCCAACGCGCAAGTGGTCGAGTGGGTTAACGTGTCCTACGCCGTTTTCAACAAGGCCACCGGCGCTTACCTCTTGGGCCCCATCCTGGGTAACGCCCTATGGTCCGGCTTTGGCGGCGGCTGCCAGACCTCCAACAGCGGCGACATCATCGCGCAATTCGATAAGATGGCGCATCGCTGGGTCTTGTTCCAGCCGAAATTCAGCTCCCCGTTCCTGAGCTGCTTTGCTATTTCCACCAGTCCCGACGCCACGGGGACCTATTATCGCTACGCGTTCCCACAGACCGCGGGCTTCCCCGACTACCCCAAGTTGGGCATCCAGCAAGACGGCTACTACCAGTCGAACAACGTTTTCAACGCGGCTGGGACGGCGTTTCTCGGCGCGCAGCCCTGCGCGTATAACCGCGTCAAGATGGTGGTGGGCGATCCCACGGCCGAGCAGCTTTGCACGCTGGATAACTCCAACGGCACGTTGTTCGACGACAGCATGGTTCCCGCCGATCTGGACTCGCCGGAACTGCCGCTACCCGCTGGCACTCCCGAAGTCTTTCTCGGCAGCATCGACAACTTCTCCAGCGAAACCCATCTCTACGAGTACACCTACAGCGTCAACTTTGGGGCCCACACTGCCGTGCTCACCGGAGTCAACGGAGCCACACCCATTTTAGTTACGAATCCCACCGCTGGACCTGCTCTGCCGGCCTTCGTCGGTTTGTGCAACTTCGGCAGCACGGGATGCATACCGCAGTTAGGTGTCGCTACATCAAGTGGGGGCCTTGATTCGTTGGGCGATCGCCTGATGTACCGCTTGGCTCTCCGCCGCACCGTTAACAGGGCTAATGTGCCGGTAAACCACTGGCTGATCAGCCACTCCATCGTTAATGGGTCGACTGGCGCCGAGCGCTGGTACGAATTCCGTTCTCCCAATGGCAACCTGACCGCTCTGTCGCTTTATCAGGGGGGCACGTTCGCTCCCGATGCCAACTATCGCTTCATGGGCTCACTCGCCATGGACAAGGCGGGCGACATCGCCTTGGGCTACAGCCGCTCCAGCGCTACTATGCACCCGGACATCTATTACACGGGTCAAGTGCCAACGGACGCGGCGGGCACCATGGAGTCTGAAGCAGCGATCGTTGATCAGACGGTAGCTACGGGATCGCAACCGGACACCAGCCACCGCTGGGGAGATTACACCAGCATGTCCATCGACCTCGACGGTTGCACATTCTGGTACGTTGACCAGTACTATACGGTGACGACCCGTTTTGATTGGAGCACGCGCGTTGCTTCGCTGAAGTTCCCCAGTTGTACGCCCAACGTTCTTCAGTAGGATGGATCCTGCGGCATCGAACCGCGTCGGTGCCGCAGGGTCTTCTCATTGCACACGGGCTTCGAGAGTGGGTCTGTGATTTACAAGCCGCGGCGTCAGAGCCTCTCGCAGCAATGCGATGGAGGATTCCATTTGAAGATGCTGGCATGCGGCTTAACTCCGGTAGTGCTTGGCGGGTGTTGCCGGGTTCTATCGCTACCTCAACATTTCCGTGCCGTACAGGTCGCTACGGCTTGACAGGAGGATCTAGAAATGAAAAGACTATCCTTGCGGAGCGTAGTACTTCTGGTGGCGCTCTGCTTTGCCACCGCCGGCGTCGCAAGCGCCGGCACCATTTCGTTGCAACCGGTTTCGTCTGCCGCCGCCGTTTCACTGGCAGACGCCACGGTCAACGTGCCCTTCCCGACCGCTGGCGACGCGTATTGCAGCGCTACCAACGGCTGCGGTAACATCCCCGCTGGCGGCCAGACTGCCTTCCAGTGGACGGCCGGAGATTATGTGATGTCCTCGGTCTTCACTCTGCCCACCACGTCCGTCACCGACTTGACGGCGGACTGGCAGTTCCAGGATTTCCTCGGTAACGGCAACACGGAAACCTGGTATGTCTACGTCAACGGCATCGCGGTGGCACAGGCCGTTCTTCCCGATGACGGTTATAACGGCGACATCGGGACCGTGACCGGTACCGTTAACTTTGCCGGCATCGCACCCGTGGGCGGCGGCTACCAGGTTTCACTGGTTCTGCAAAACACCGTACCCTTCGGCGGAGGTTCGGCGGCGTGGCTGGATGGCGGTATCACCGGCCTGTCGTACGCAACCCCTGAACCGGCCTCGATGTTGCTGCTCGGGTCGAGCCTGGCGGGCTTGGGCCTGCGGAAGCTGCGCCGGAAGACGCGCTGAAGCACGAGCGGCACGTAGCGTTGTGAATGCGAGGGCAGGAGGAGGGAAGCAGAGATCGGAGATCCTCCTCCTGACTGGCTTTGATCCCACCGACTTGCACGCTCTGCTTCGGTCCCCACCAGTCTCAACTTGGGCAAAAGACGGTCAGCAAGCTGGAATCCAGGTCCATAGGGAACTACTCCGTGAGGATACTTAGGTATATTACTCGAACATCCGACTGGGGGGCGGCAAGGACCCGATGGTACTTGACTTTCGGATAAGGGAAGCGTAGGTTATAGGTCTACGGTTTTCTGGCTGCTTACCACAAGCCTCAACGGGGGGAGAGGGAATGAACTTTACGATCGGCGACAAAGTAGTCTATCCCAATCAAGGCGTCGGTATCGTCGAACAGATCTCCAGCCGCAATCTGACCGGCGAATCTGAAACCTTCTATCTACTCAAGCTGCAATCGAGCGGTTTGCGGGTGATGGTTCCCATGGCCAACGTCTCTAACGTGGGCCTGCGTCGCGTCGCCAAGCACCGCGAGATTGGCGATGTCCTGGAATTCCTCAACTGTGGATCGTCCAAGTCCCCGGCGGACTGGAAGGGACGATTCAAAGCGAACTCGGAGAAGATGCGCACCGGCTCGCTGCAACAGGTGGCGGAAGTCTTCAAGAGCCTCCTGGTGCTGAGCCAGGCCAAACCACTTTCGTTCCGCGAGAAGAGGATGCTCGAGCGCTCCTGGCAACTGCTGGTGGACGAGATTGCCATCGCCCGCGGGATTCCGAAAGAGGGCGTGGAAGAGCAGTTGGTAAAGGCGCTGAGCAAAGTGAATCTCAGAGTTCAGCTTCCGAGTTGAATCGCAATCCTGTCCGCAATACCCGGCCCGGAAGACGCGGCGCAATGCCGGCGGCCCACCATGCGTGAAGTTTTTCTTATCATATTTACTCTGCCACTATCTATCGCAGGATCAATAGTTTAACCCCACATCTAGCGTATCTTCGGGTTGCAGGCCACAACAGGTTGTAGTTTTTCCTTGACAGACCTCACAGCTTGGGTTTAGATTCGTCTGCGTCGGTACGTGCTGGGAGCAGGGACTTCACCGTCGAGTGCAGGATCGTGCGAAGGCCCCGAGAAGTCTGGGGAACGGGGACTGACGGGCTAGGTCGCTAGTTGAGCCAGGGACGAGCGACGTTCTACCACCCAACCACGGCCACTATCATCTTAGATTGCAGAAGGAGGCTTATTATGGCCGAGCGCGAAGGTTTTTTCATGGCCGCAGCGGCTACTATGACCGTTTCCAGCGCGGTGGCGCCGCCCAAGAAAGGTCTGTCGGTGAAGCGTGTGTTTACCCGGCCGGGCGTGCATCCTTTCGACGAAATCGAATGGGAGTCCCGCACCGCCAGCATCCAGAACGATAAGAATCAGACCATCTTCGAGCAGCGCCACGTCGAGGTCCCCAAGGACTGGTCGATGACCGCCACCAACATCGTGGCCTCGAAATATTTCCACGGCAAGCTCAACACGCCCGAGCGCGAGACCAGCGTGAAGCAACTGGTCACCCGTGTTGCCGACACCATTTCCGAGTGGGGCGTCCAGGGCGCTTATTTTCGCAGCGAGGATGACGCCAGGATTTTCAACGCCGAACTCACCCACCTTCTGGTGCGCCAGAAGGCGGCCTTTAATTCGCCGGTTTGGTTCAATCTCGGCCTGTGGCACAAGTACCACCGCAGTTCGCAAGGGGGCGGCTGGTATTGGGACGCCGCCACGGGCATAGTGAAAACGGACTCCGAGGCCTATCGGCACCCGCAGTGCTCCGCCTGCTTTATCAACTCCGTTCAAGATAACCTCCAAAGCATCCTGACCCTGGCCAAAACTGAAGGGATGCTCTTCAAATGGGGTTCGGGTACGGGTACGAACCTCTCACCTCTTCGCTCCTCAATGGAGTCTCTGTCGGGGGGCGGGACGGCCTCGGGTCCGCTTTCTTTTATGCGGGGATACGACGCCTTTGCGGGCGTTATCAAATCGGGCGGCAAGACGCGACGCGCCGCCAAGATGGTGATCCTCAACGTCGATCATCCGGACATCGTCGATTTCATTGAGTGCAAGGCTAAGGAGGAACGCAAGGCCTGGACGCTGATCGAGGCCGGCTACGATTCTTCCATCGACGGCGACGCCTACAGCTCCATCTTCTTCCAGAACGCCAACAACAGCGTGCGCGTCTCCGACGAATTCATGAAGGCGGTGGTGGAAGATCGGGATTGGACCACGCATCAGGTGAGCACCGGCACTGCCGCCAAGACCTACCGGGCGCGCGAGCTCATGCGCAAGATCGTCGATTCCGCGTGGCAGTGCGGTGATCCGGGCATGCAGTTCGACACCACCATCAACAAGTGGCACCCTTGCAAGGCCACCTCGCGCATCAACGCCTCGAACCCGTGCAGTGAATACATGTTCCTCGACGATTCGGCGTGCAATCTGGCTTCGCTCAACTTGATGAAGTTCGTGACGCCGGATGGGAACTTTGACGTTGCGGCCTTCCGCCACGCCGTCGACATTCTGATTACGGCGCAGGAAATCCTGGTGGACAACGCCAGCTATCCCACCGAGAAGATCGCCCGGAACTCTCACGACTTCCGTCCGTTGGGACTCGGCTACGCCAACCTGGGCGCGTTGCTGATGGCCAACGGGCTGCCCTACGATTCCGACGCCGGGCGCGATTTCGCTGCCGCCATCACGAGTATCATGCACGGCCAGGCTTACTTGACGTCGAGCCGCATCGCCGGCGAGTTGGGCGCTTTCCCCGGCTACGCTCCTAACCGCGACGCCTTTCTGGAAGTGATCTCCATGCATCGCCAGTCGCAGGAAAACATCAACCCCAACCACGTCCCTAAGGCTTTGTGGGACGCCTCGCACCAGATCTGGGACGAGTGCCTGGCGCATGGCGTGAAGCACGGATACCGCAACGGCCAGGTGACGGTTCTCGCGCCCACCGGCACCATCGGCTTCATGATGGATTGCGACACCACCGGCATCGAGCCCGATCTGGCGCTGGTGAAGTACAAGAAACTGGTGGGCGGCGGGCTCATCAAGATCGTCAACCAGGTGGTGCCCGCGTCCCTGTTGAAGCTCGGTTACAGCGAGCAGCAGGCCGGCGAGATCGTGAGCTACATCGACCAGCACGGCACCATCGAGGGCGCGCCGCACCTGAAGCCGGAGCATCTGCCGGTATTCGATTGCTCGCTCACGCCCGCCAACGGCAAGCGGTCGATTCACTATATGGGCCACGTTCGCATGATGGCTGCGGCGCAGCCGTTCCTTTCCGGGGCCATCTCCAAAACCGTGAACATGCCCGAGGAAGCCACGCCGGAGGATATCGCGGACGCCTACCTGGAAGCGTGGCGGCTGGGGATCAAGGCCATCGCCATCTACCGCGACGGGTCGAAGCGCACGCAGCCGTTGAACGTGAAGAAGGAGTCAGGAGACAGGAGTCAGGAGTCAGGACCTGCGCCCATCAGCTCTGAAACCCGAGCCTCCAGCCCCGAGTCCCGAATCGCGACTTCCGACTCCCGACTCCCGACTCCCGACTCCCGTTCACCTAGTCCCTCCGTGACGCCGAAGCCATTCCGGCGCAAGCTGCCCGACGAGCGACAGGCGATCACGCACAAGTTTTCCGTCGGCGGGCACGAGGGGTACCTCCACGTCGGCCTTTACGACGACGGCAAGCCCGGCGAGATCTTTATCACCATGGCCAAGGAGGGATCAACCATCTCCGGCCTGATGGACTCGTTTGCCACCGCCGTCTCGTTGGCGCTGCAATACGGTGTGCCGCTGAAGGTGCTGTGCGACAAGTTCAGCCACATGCGTTTCGAGCCCAGCGGCTGGAGCACCAACGGCGAAATCGGCTACGCCAAGTCGCTGATGGATTATATCTTCCGCTGGCTGGCGCTCAAGTTCCTGCCCGTGGAAGCCCAGCCCAAGGAAAACGTCAGCCTGGTGGCGCCGGAGAAGAATGGTTTGGCCGAAGCCGCCCAACTTGCCACTCAGTTCACGCGGGCCGCGAGCGAGCACCAGCCGTCCACGATGCAGGCGCAACTGGCGGGCGTCAACCCGACCGACGACGCGCCAAGCTGCGCCGATTGCGGAGCCATCATGGTCCGCAATGGGGCGTGCTATCGCTGCATGAACTGCGGGAGTACCAGTGGGTGTTCGTAAGGGGGTTCTGTATGCCGGTCTTGGAATTCAACGAAACTGCCAACGAACAACGATTTGAGGTGTGCCCCCTGCCGTCAGCGCAACTCAATTCGGCGAATTGGAATTGGCTTCTGAGCGATGCGACTACAGACTATCCGGAGTCGTTGGATCCGAAGTTCAGGCAGGCTCCGGCGGGCGATCGATATGAGTCAGTGCCTACGCGGCTGATAAATGGGGAGTGGACCGACAAACTGGTCAGGGAGTGCTGGGAGTTCGACTCGAGCGGCAAGGTTGGGCTTACAAGAGCTGTGCAATTTTGTACCGGAACTAACGGCGTGTTTGACCTAGATGATTTCGCGACGTCGGCCGTGAAGTTCTGTCTCCACGGGCTGAACCTATTCCTCAAAGTGCGAGTGCCACCGTCATCATCGTTGCCAGAAGAACTTAAGTTCTTCCTGTCAGCATCAAATCTGAACGGAAAGATGCTCGAGAACTACGAACAGTTGCTTGACAAGCGGAGGGGGGAAGGGCGCATCTGTCGGACTTCAGGCAACGTTGAGTGGCCCTTCCGGGTAGCTTTGAGGGCTGCCCCAATAGAAGCCTTGCGCTCTCTGCGGGACGAGTTGCTCGACACATTCAACTGCTTCGTCGCTGCATTCGCCGGTTCAGGTCCGTTGGTCATTTCGTCGGACCGCGTTGACTCATTATTTGACCGTGTTCAATCGGAACTCACGTTGAAAGCCCTGTCAGCCGTTTGCAAGTCGTAGACTTCAGCATATAAGACCGTGAGGAAATTGACCGTTTAATCGGAAACATAAGTGGGGCGTATACGAGATCTACAAGTAAGCTTCATAAGGCTGATGTACTCAGCTTTTCGGTTTTCGCACTCCCACGAGCATCCGGTACAGCCTACTTCGACGACTGGGCGGCCTGCGAGCATTGGTAATGTCAGGATCGTGATTCATGGAAGATCTAAGCGCTTTCGAGATGAGCAATTACGAGAATGTCGAGAAGGCACTCAGGACGGTGCGCGACTCACAGGGCTTTCTGCGCGCTGACCAGGCTTTCTCTGCAAAAGGTCCGGTCGTCCGCTTTGCCTGGCCCGACTGGCCTGAGGAGCTTTCCCAGCGACTGAAGAAGGCTGTTAATGAGCTGCATCGGAAAACACCCCTCCTGAGGCGCATACCGGCAGACACCGAGGAGTGGAATTCGGTGTTCCAAGGATGGCAAAGCGACGCGGAGTCAGCGAAAGCCATCGGCGAAGCGTTCTCGGCTTGCTTCCCTGGCAGGGTCCAGTGGGTTTTCTCCAGGCGCGACCGGCGCGGCAGGGTGGGTGCCACCTGTTCGGTTCAAGGTCTGGGTAACGTCAGCATCGACCTCACATGGAAGAGTTGCTTCGCCGCTCCGACCGGTTCAGTTTCAGCGGCCGACAGAGCAACCCTGTCCGACGCCGTCGAAAGGGTTTCGAAATGGGCGGGGCGGCGGATCAATACGATCTTGGAGGAATTGCGCAGCCGCCTGGCAGCGCTCTACGGCGAGCGTTTCCGTGGCCTCTACGTTTTCGGTTCTTACGCGCGCCCCGATGCCGGCATCGAGTTGCCGGAAAGCTCGGATCTCGATGTCGCCCTGATTGTTTCGGACTTCGATGACCTGTATGAAGAGCGAGATCGCTTCGGCGATATCGTTTCCGACCTTAGTCTCGAACACGACTTAGTAATCTACGTGGCTCCGATTCGCGAGGCGGACTACATAGCAGGAACCACCAACTTTACGCGGGTGATCTCGGAGTACGCAATTCCAGTAAAATGATCGACAGCGTTGAGATTCATATGCGCAAGGCCGGTGAGAGGCTCAAAGACGCCGAGGCGGCCTTCTCGTTGAATCGCTATGCTTCGACCGTCAACCGCACATACTATGCGATGCATGACGCCGCTTCCGCCTTGCTCGCGAGCCTTGGAATTGAGGTCCAGTCGCATGAGGGTCTCAAAATCAAGTTTGGCGAGCTACTGGTAAAAACAGGCAAGGTGGAAGCGAGGTTCAGCCGATACCTCAAGCGCGCCTACGACCTCCGCGATGACGCCGACTACGCGCTCGATGAACGTGCCTTCCCTTCACGTGCCGTCGCAGAAGCTGAACTCCTGAAGGCGAAAGAGTTCGTCGCCATGGCGGAAGAATTCCTAAAATCCGAGGGCCAGTGAGTTAGTTCCATTCGACAAAACCCAATGAGCGAAGAATCCAAGGCTTGGCTGAGGAAGGCGGAAAGAAACTTGAAGGCTGCCGAGAATTCACTCTCCGGCGGGTTTCCAGACGAGTGTGTCGACCGCGCCTACTTCGCAATTTTCAGCGCCGCCACCGCGATGGGAAGAGTTCAGGGCAAGAAGTTTCCAGCCTGCTCCGGGTGGATGGCGGAGTTTAAGAAATCCGTGACGGAGCCGAATGGGCTGGACGCCAAGTTCCAGCACTACATCGAAGAGGCGTATCAACTGCGAGAGAAGGCCGTCTACGACGCCTTTGCGGAGATGTCCGAGTCCGAGGCGAAGTCAACGCTGGATCAAGCGACGGATTTCGTCGCGATGGCCGAAGAGTTCTTGAAGCAGAAGGGGGATTAGATCTCGGTCGAAGCCGTGAGGGGGAATGAAATAAGTGGCCGTCCTTATGAGCTCGGGGCCGGCTGTCGTACTCAACATTTTATGTATAAGTTTTTAGTTGACAGAAGAAGAAACCCATGCTAGGGTATTGCTGTAAGGGTTCTCGGTTCTTTACCATGTCTCTGAGGAAGTCTCCAACCCTGACGCCCGCGCGCTTGGCGGCCAACCGACGCAACGCCCAGAAATCCACCGGTCCGCGTACGGCAAGGGGCAAGGCTTGGTCTCGCATGAACGGCCTGCGCACCGGGTCGCGGTCGCCAGCCTATTGGGCACTTT
>Ga0335081_10014646_pt1 | contig 12687 bp, 8 predicted proteins | sample Lox_Sample_35_FD_206713 | JGI IMG/M metagenome (GOLD analysis project Ga0335081, IMG submission 206713) | Soil microbial communities from Loxahatchee National Wildlife Refuge, Florida, United States - Lox_Sample_3.5 | ecosystem: Environmental > Terrestrial > Soil > Wetlands | place: USA: Florida...
TCAAAATGCCGCAACCGGCCGATTGCGCCCGTCGCGCTGTCGGACGGTGTGTTTTTGCGGGCGAGCACTAACCCTCGGATGTGCCAGCCGAGATTGAAACACACCTCGGAGTGCAAAATCCACCGCGTCGTCCAGGTTCTGATAAGCCGCCTTCGCGTCAAGACGCCAGGCCGAAGAATCTGCTACAATATGGACGAGCACCTACTTACCAGTCGATTGACACGTTATGGACTACGATCAGCTCGCTAGTTTTCTCGAAGTCGCGAAATTGCAGAGTTTTTCGCGCGCCGGAGAAAAGCTCTACCGCACCCAGCCGGCCATCAGCGCTCAAGTGCGCCTTCTGGAGCAGGAATGCGGGGAGAAGCTTTTTGACCGCAGCGGCAAGAAAGTGCAACTGACGCCGGCGGGGGAGATCCTGCTGCGTTATGCGGAAAAACTGATGAGCATCCACAAAGAGGCCTTGCAGGCGATTGCGGAGCTCAACCAGACTCCGCGGGGCAAGCTCTTTATCGGCGCTAACGAGGCTACGTGCCTTTACGTTTTGCCCAAGACCTTCGCCCGCTTCAAGCAGCTTTACCCGCTGGTGCAGGTGAGCATCTACCGGAACTTCAGCCACAAAATCCTGCAAAAGGTGCAGGAGGGCGCGGTGGACGTGGGCATCGTCACCCTGCCGCACATGACCACCAACCTGGAAGTCATACCCGTGTCGCGCGACGAGGTACAGGTGACGACCCCCAAAAGCCATCCGCTGGCGAAGCACCGCAGCGTCACGCCGGAAGACGTCTCGCAGTACCCGCTGATTCTGCCCAAGACCGGCCACACGCGGGTGGTGATCGATCGCCTGCTGCGCCCCTATCGCGATCACCTGCAGATTTCCATGGAGCTGGCCAGCGTGGAGCTGATCAAAAAATTCGTGGGCGCGGGTCTGGGTATCTCGCTCATCAGCCGGGCCTACGCGCAGCAGGAGGTGGCGGCCGGTGTGCTGAAGCTGATTCCCCTGGAAGGCGAGAAACTCTACCGCGAACTGGGCCTCGTTTACCGGCGCGATCGCTATCTCTCGCTGCCCGCCAAAATCTTTATCGACGTCGTCCGCGAATCGACCCGTAACCAGGGCCCCACGTCGTCGCCTCCACCGACCACCGATCACCCGAAGTCGTGAAGCGAGGGACCCCGGAATTTGGCGATTGATGATTGCCGATTGACGATTGATGAGCTCTCAGCGATCAGCCGTCAGCAGCCAGCAATCGATTACACGGCCAAAGGACGGTTTGCGAACAATGGGTCCTGTTTCCGTCTGAGAGCTGACGGGTGAGTGTTTTTCAATCGCCAATCGGCAATCGGCAATTCGTCGGTGAAAACATGATTAAGGAAAACCCGGGCCCACCCCGGAGCAAGCGGCCGCTGCTGGTTATGAAATTCGGCGGCACCTCGGTGGGCAATGCCGAGCGCATGGAGGGCGTGGCCGCCATCCTGCGCCAGTACGCCCAACAAGCCGAAGTGGTAGCGGTGGTCTCCGCCATGGGCGGCGTTACGGACATGCTGATTCGCGCCGCCACGGAAGCCAGCCATGGCGATCGCCAACACTGGAAGGGAGTCCGCCAGGAGTTGGCCCGGCGCCATCGCGAGGTCAACGACCGCCTGCTTTCCGCCGGCGAGCAGGCCAACGTACTGCCGCGCCTGGCGGAACAGGTGACCGACTTTGAGAACCTGTGCTCGGGATTCTCGATGGTCCGCGAGGTGACTCCGCGCGCCATGGACACCCTCTCGAGCCTGGGCGAGGTGATGTCGGCCACCCTGATGGCCGCCATTCTGCGGTCCTTCGGAGCGGCGGCGGAAGCGGTGGACGCAACCGAGCTGATCGTTACCGACAACAATTTCGGCAACGCGACGCCTTTTCTCGACGAGACGCGCGTGAAGACGGCCGAACGCCTGGCGCCTTTGCGGCGCCGCGGCGCCATTCCCGTCATCACCGGCTTTCGCGGAGCCACCCGCGACGGCCTTTGCACCACGCTGGGACGCGGCGGCTCCGACTACAGCGGCACCATCCTGGGGGCGGCACTCGACGCCGATGAGGTCTGGATCTGGACCGACGTAGACGGCGTAATGACCGCCGATCCGCGACTGGTGCCCGGAGCCCGCATCCTTCCCGCGATCTCCTATCGCGAGGCGATTGAGCTTTCCTTCTTCGGGGCCAAGGTGCTTCATCCCAAGACGATTTTGCCGGTGATGAAGAGCAAGATCCCGGTGTGGATCAAGAACTCGTTCAACCCCTCCTGCCCGGGCACCAGAATCGGCCCTGTCACCGGCACCGGATCCCCGGGGGTCAAGGCGATCACGTCGGTCAGCAAGGCCTCGCTGGTCACCATCAGCGGCCGCGATTCCACCAGCTTTGCCCGGCTGGCGGCCAAGGTGTTCGAGTTGCTCGATGTTGAGCAGGTCTCGACCCTGATGTCCACCCAGTCGTCGGCCGATAATGTGCTTTGCTTCGCCATACACGAGGTCGACGTCAATCGTGTCCGCAGTACGCTGGAAAAGGCGTTCGAGCTGGAGATTCTGCACGAGTACATGCCGCCGCCGCAGATCATGTCGCACGTGGCGATTGTGGTGGTGATCGGCGAGAAGATGAAAGGGATCACGGGACTTGCGGGCCGTGCTTTCGGGGCGCTGGGGCGCAACAACATCAACATCATCGCCATCGCCCAGGGGTCGACCGAGCTGAGCATTTCGTTCGCCGTGAAAACGGCCGACGTGAAGGAGGCAGTGAAGGTGATTCATGAGGAGTTTCAACTCTAACATCCTTTGTCCTTCGTCCCTGGTCCTTTGCGAAAAGCTGTCAGCCATCAGCTGTCAGCACTCAGCAAGCCATCCGGTTCTCGCTGAGTGCTGACGGCTGATGGCTGACGGCTGCGAGCCTGTTTTTCACAAAGGACAAAGGACAACGAACAAAGGACGCGTGTCAAACGCTTATCTTCAGTGCATCGAGGACGGCTGCCGCCGCCGGCAGGACCCGCGCAGGGACGGACATGCCTGCGCCGCGTGCGGTGGACTGCTGGAAGTGCTGTACGATTCCTTACGGCTCGACCCGGAGAAGCTCCGTTACCAGTGGCATCAGCGGCGGCTAAGCGGCGAGCCGATCGATCGCAGCGGCGTTTGGCGGTTCCGGGAGCTCATCCCGTTCGTCGAGCCTGCCCACCGCATCATCTCACTGTCCGAAGGTTCCACCCCTTTGGTTGGCACTCGCCGCGCGGGCTGGTGGGCGGGTCCCGTTCATCTCACCATCAAGCACCAGGGCAACAATCCCACGGGCTCCTTCAAGGACCTGGGAATGACCGCTTCCATCACCCGGGCCGATTCGCGCGGCGTCCGCATGGTGGCCTGCGCGTCCACCGGCAACACTTCCTCCTCGATGGCAGCGTACGCGGCGCGGGCGGGAATGAAGGCGCTGGTCTTCGTGCCTTATAAGCAGATCTCGGCGGCCAAACTTGCCCAGGCGCTCGATTTCGGGGCCATCGTGATTGAAGTCGGTGACACGTTCGACGAGGCCTTTCGTCTGCTGCGGGAGATTGCTCCTGAAATCGGTTTACACCTGGTGAACTCGGTGAACCCTTTCCGGATCGAGGGCCAGAAGACGATCGTGGCGGAGATGATGGAGCAACGCGCCTGGCGGCCGCCGGACTACATCGTGGTGCCGGGCGGCAACCTGGGCAACGCATCGGCGGTGGGCAAGGGCCTGCGCGAGCTGAAGGAGTTCGGTTTCATCGAGAAGGTACCCCGAGTGGTAGTGGTGCAGGCGGCGGGAGCGAGCCCGTTTTATAAGACGCTGGCCACCGGCTCGCGCGAGTTGATTCCGGTCGAGAATCCTCGCACCGAGGCCACCGCCATTCGGATCGGAACGCCGGCCAACTGGCGGAAGGCGCGACGCGTGCTCGAATGGACCGGCGGTTTCTGCGAATCGGTCACCGACGAAGAGATTTTCGAAGCCAAGAAAGTGCTGGCGGAAGACGGAGTAGGCGCGGAGCCGGCCTCGGTGTCGACTATCGCCGGGGTGCGCAAGCTGGTGCGGGCTGGCAAGATCGAACGCCACGCTGACGTGGTGGCAATCCTCACCGGCAACCAACTCAAGGATACCGAATACATCATGCGCCACCGCGCCGAAAGTGAGGACAACGCGCAGCGGCTGCGCGTGGAACCGACGCTGGAAGCGTTGCGCCAGGCACTGGAAAAGCCCCTGGCGGTGACGGCCTGAGGGATTGACGATTGCTGCTTGACGATTGCAGGGCAAGCTGTCAGCTTTCAGCCATCAGCCTTCAGCAAGAGGGCACCCCTGGGGTGTTTTTTGCTGAAAACTGATAGCTGAGGGCTGAAGGCTCTCCTTAACCACTAACCACTGATCACCAACCACTGTTGTTTATGGACGAACTCCTGCGACATGAAGTTCGGCTGCTGACCACTCGGCTGGGGGCCGTGGTACGGGAGCAGTGTGGTCCCGCGGTATTCGACGCCATTGAGAACCTGCGGAGCCTGGCCAAGAAGAGCCGCCAGGATGCGGTGCCGGGCGTCATCCAGCAGATCGAGGCCCAGGTCGAGCAGTTGTCGCTGGACCAGGCTTCGGAGGTCGCCCACGCCTTCAGCCTGTTCTTTCACCTGGTGAACCTAGCCGAAGAACGGCAGCGGATCCGCCGCCTGCGCGCTTACGAACCAGACGCGGGCGCGCCGATGTCGCTGCGCCACACCTTCACCGAGCTGCGTCGTCATCAGGTGGCGCCTTCCGCCGTCGCACACCTCCTGAACTCGATGCGAATCGAGCCGGTCCTCACCGCTCATCCCACCGAAGCCAAGCGGCGAAGCGTCCTCAATCACCTCAGCCTCATCAGCCGGGCCATCGAGCAACTCGATACCGGCTCCCGCGACCCGGCCGCCACCGCCTCCGAGGCGCTCGATGCCTGTGTGGAAGCGCTATGGCTCACCAGCGAGGTGCGCGAGCGGCCGGTGACGCCCGAGACCGAGCTCGAGAGTACGATGGTTTTTCTCGAACGCACCATTTACGACCTGGCAGGGTCGTTCTGGCAGATCTTCGTGGAGGAGCTTGCGCGCTACCGGCCCGGAATGAAGCCGCCGGCACCTTTCCTGCGCTTCGGCTCATGGGTGGGAAGCGACCGCGACGGGAATCCGAACGTGACGCCCGAAACCAGTTTGCGGGTGGCCGCTGAGTTGCGCGCCAGCGTCCTGCGCTACTATCGCCAGGTTTGCGAGCGCCTGCTCTGCGTGATCTCGTTTCGCTGCCACAAGCCGTCACTCGCGCGGGAGCTCCGCCACGACCTGGAGCGCGACATCGAGCGATTTCCTGCCACGCGCCAGTTCGAGGCCATCGATCAGCCGCATGAGCTTTACCGGCGCAAGTTGCGGATTATGATCTGGCGCCTGGACCGGACCCTAAATCGAAACGTCGACCGGAACATGGACGGCGCCGAAGGCGGCTACGTGGACGCGGCCGAGTTCATTCGCGACGTCGCGTTGCTCGAACGCCTGCTCCTCCAACACCCGAGCCCGCGGGTGGCGCATCTGGGGCCCGGCCGGCTGCGCGCGGCGGCGGAGATCCTCGGCTTTCACGCCGCCAGCTTGGACTTTCGGCAGCACTCCGCCGTGACGCGATCGGCGGCGAGCGAAGTCCTGGCCCGCGGCGGCCTTCCCGAACAACCTGCGGACGCTCGCATCGCCTCAATCCAGGAACTGCTCACTCGCTCGCTGCGAGTGGATCGAGAGGCCCTTTCCGAGCCCACGCGCAGGACGCTGGCCGAGTTTTGCGGGCTGAAGGATATCCAGGACCGTTACGGTAAGCAGGCCGCGCACCGCTACGTGCTCAGCATGGCGGCCAGCTGCGCCGACGTCTGGGACGTGCTGCTGCTGGGCCAGCAGGCTGGCCTCGTGGGTTTGGCCCGGCCGGACTCAGGCGGGCCGGCCGTGCTGCGCTCCTCCATGGACGTCGTCCCCCTTTTCGAGACCTTCGACGATCTTAGAACGTGCCCGCACGAGCTCGATGGGCTGCTGGCCGATCCTCTCTATCGCGCCGTGCTGCGGTCGCGCGGTGATTTTCAGGAAGTGATGCTGGGATACTCGGATTCGGTGAAGGACAGCGGATACGTGGCCGCCAACTGGTCGTTGTTCCGCGCCCAGAAGGGTCTGGGCCAGGTGGCGGAACGGTACGGAGTGCGCCTCGGTCTCTTTCACGGGATCGGGGGCACCATCGACCGCGGCGGCGGCCAAAGCTACCGCAGCGTTCGCGCCCAGCCCTACGCCGCACCCGGCGGACGCCTGCGCATCACCGAACAAGGCGAAGTGATCTCCCTCAAGTACTCGAATCCCGCCATCGCCGAGCGCAACCTCGAGCAACTGGCGACCTCGGTGATCGACTCCACCCTGCTGGTTCCGCGGCGGGTGCCGCAGGAACGCCTAGCCGAGTGGGAATCGTACGCCGAGGAGTTGGCGTCCGCCAGCCGCGCCTTCTATCGGCAGCTGGTGTATGAGACGCCCGACTTTCCCGCTTATTTCCGGCAGGCCACCCCCATCGACCTCATTTCCGAATTGCGCCTGGGCTCGCGTCCTAGCCGGCGGCGGGCCGGTGACAACCTGGGCGACCTGCGCGCCATCCCCTGGGTGTTCGCCTGGACCCAGTCGCGCCACTTCCTTCCTTCATGGTATGGGTTGGGCTTCGCGCTGGAGAAGTTCGTGCGCGACCATCCGCCCAGTGGACCAAGTGGACTTGACAGGCTGCGCGAGATGTATGCTCAATGGCTCTTTTTCTCCGTGCTCATCGATAATGCCGAGGCGTCGCTGGCCAAGACCGACCTCTACATCGCCGGCGAATATGCGGCCCTGGTCCGGCCCCAGAGCCTGGGCGAGCGGATCTTCGGCCAAGTGAAGGAAGAGTACGAACGCGCTCGCCGCGGCGTGCTGGAGATTTGCGGCCGAACCCAACTGCTGGCGCATCAGCCCGTGCTCGCCGAATCGATCCGCCTGCGTAATCCCTACGTCGATCCGCTCAATTTCATCCAGATCAGGTACCTCAAGCGCTGGCGGCAGTCGCGCCGCACCGACCCTCGGCTCATGCACTTGTTGCAGACCACGGTGGCCGGCGTCGCCTTCGGGATGAAGAGTACGGGCTAGACTGGTGTGCTGTCACGCCTAATTCTCGACAGTAGCTAAGCGGCTCCGCCGCCCCGCTGGCCGTTGTCTAGTCTTAGGTGTGACAGGACACCAGCACGCTGCGGGAAAAAGGGTCTTTGTCATGCTGAGCGCAGCGAAGCATCTCTCTTAACTCCTTGAAAACAGAGAAGAGGATCCTTCGCTTGTGACTTTTTGGTTTTTGGGCCGATTTGAGGCACTTAAGTCTCCTGTTTTCAGTACCGTTTTGCGGCGACTTTCAAAAAAGTCACAATCTCTCAGGATGACATGCGCGGAAGGCCTTTTCCGCACCTTGCTGGTCTAGGCGGTCCCGGATCGCCGATTGTTCGATTGCCGATCCCTCCCGGTTGCTTCACCTTTCATCTGTTCGTTTCCCACGCCACTCGTCACTGGTCACTGGCCACTGCCTTCCACTCGTCACTTGTCACTGTGGAACTTTTCTTCTCCTTGGCTCGCTTTAGCGTTATCTCCGACTTGCCCCACGGCCCTTCCACATGTAACTGGATCGTGTCGCCGGAAACCGTCCCTTCGTGGGTGACTTCGCTGTCGTTAACGTGCGTCTTGAAGGAAATGTGGTCGCCCTCCACTTTCCCTTCTTCGATGGGAATGTCTCCGTTGGGAAATTCCACCGAACCCGTCAGCTTTGCGCCATCCGCCTTGAAACTGAATGCGATTTGGATATCCCCGTTCGGCCCGGCCATGCTGCCTTCCCAGCGCCCGTCGATGTCCGCCGCCAGGCATGCGGACGCAACGAGTACGCTGAGAATTCCTGCCACCAGCGCGTGTCGGATCATGCTTTTCTCCTTTTTTGAGGCTTTCCCCCGCTTCCGTCTCGCAACTACCTCAAAGGGGTAAAACAGCTAATCTTCCTCCTCTGCTTGGCCATGCGTCAACACCGTTTTCAACGCCCCTACATCGCTCTAAGCGGCTTTTTCGGCACCTTGCTAAACTAGCCAAGGGCTTCGGGAGAGTAGGGCACAGGCGCCTTACACGGGCGGCACGGTTCCTGCACCCCCTCATCGAACTGGACGTGCGGATTGCCCGCATCCAGCTCTCCGACCATCTTCTTCCGGTGGTATGCGCCGTAAGCCAGGCAGATGGCTCACTTTCCCTACCATGTGGTATAACCGGCAGCGTTGATAAAGGAACCGATAGTTCCAGCGCTTCCGAGCGGATCGCCAATTGCATTGATGTTTGCGTCGGAGCCACAACTACAGCTCACTCAGCACGGCCCAGTCGATCTGGTGAAAGGTCCGGTTGCTGTTGCCGACCCGAAAATAGGTACACCACCCATTCAGGATCGGATTCAACTTCCGAATCACCTCACCAATCGACGCGCTACTGGGAAACGACCGGACCACTTCGCGCACCCGGTCGCGGATAAGAGAATAGCCTTCTCTAAGGGGAGAAGGTGGCTGACGCAGGAGGCCGGGATGAGGGGTTCTCCCCCCTGGGAGGGCGGGCGTCTTAGCCGGCGCTCCCATGGTAAATTATTGAAAATAGGACTAAAAATGTTGTTGACAACGACAGACTCATATTGTATTATGCTTACAGGCTCATAAAAGTTGCATCCACGCTCACCCGTGATGCATCAAAGAGCTGTGAAGTGAGAACAAATTCTTTAGGAGGTAGAAGGCAATGGCGATTGTACGATGGGAACCTTTCCGAGACTTGGCTACGACCCAGGAACGACTGGGCCGATTGTTTAATGAGTTGTCGCGTGGGTTTTTGGACGAAGACGGTGGCACCCGCCCGTGGTCACCGGCGGTAGACATTTTTGAGACCGATCAGAACCTGGTTGTGAAGGCTGAACTGCCGGGCGTCGACGCCAAGGACGTTGAGATTCGCGTCGAAGACAATACCCTTTATCTGAAGGGTGAACGGAAGTTTGAAAAGGAGACCAAGGAGGAGAACTACCACCGCGTCGAGCGCACCTACGGGTCCTTCGCCCGCTCCTTCTCGCTGCCGAACTCGGTGGATTCGGACAAGACCACGGCCGAGTACAAAGATGGTATTCTGACCGTGACCATGCCGAAGCGCGAAGAGGCGAAGCCGAAGACGATCAAGGTCCAGGCTGTCACCAAGAACTAACGGAAGTGGCGAGTGGTCAGTGGCTAGTGAAGGCAGCCGCTAACGCTCGCCCGGCTAACCATTGCTCGGCATTGGGGCCTACGCTCGAACATGGATTCTGAAGCCGCGCGCGGTTGCTTCGGTGGCCGCCGCGGCTTTTTCTTGCGCTATCAGCCATCAGCGCTCAGCTGTCAGCAAAACCCTACTTGGCCGCTGCTTGATTCCTGACGGCTGATCGCTGATGGCTGTGAGCTACAGCAAACTGAGAACCTAGCAGGCTGCGGGAAAAAGGCTCCCCAACCTGTCATCCTGAGCGAAGCGAAGGATCTCTCTTTTGTCTTTCCAACGAGTTAAGAGAGATGCCTCGCTGCGCTCAGCATGACAGAACCCTTTTTTCCGCAGCCTGCTAGACTAGGACTGAGGGTCAACAATGGCAACCCGATTTGACAAGTTCACGGTAAAAGCACAGGAAGCCCTACAAGGTACGCAGGAGGTCGCCGAACGTTTTGGCAACCAGCAACTGGAACCCGTCCACTTGCTGTTGGCGCTGGTGGAGCAGCCCGAGGGCATCGTGCCGGCGATCCTCATCCGTTTGGGCGTATCGACGGCGGCGGTGACTCAGGAGGCCGAAAAGGCGCTCGAAGCGCTGCCCAAAGTGGGCGGGACCACAGACCATCATCTCTCCCCGGCGCTCAAGGAAGTCCTCGATCAGGCCCCCAAAGAGCAGGACCAGTTCAAGGATGAGTTTGTCTCCACCGAGCACCTGCTGCTGGCGCTGGCCAGAAAGCCGCGCGAGACGGCGGGGCGGATTCTCGCCAAGCTGGGCGTCACTCACGACGCCATCTTGAAAGCGCTGGTGGCGGTACGCGGATCGCAGCGGGTGACCGACCAGAATCCGGAGGCGAAGTACCAGGCGCTGGAGCGCTACGCTCGCGACCTGACCGATCTCTCCCGGCGCGGCAAGCTCGACCCGGTGATCGGCCGCGACGACGAGGTGCGGCGCGTGATCCAGGTGCTGTCGCGGCGCACCAAGAACAACCCGGTGCTGATCGGCGAGCCCGGCGTGGGCAAGACGGCCATCGTCGAGGGCATCGCGCAGCGCATCGTCGCCGGTGATGTGCCGGAATCGCTCAAGTCGAAGCGCATTGTGGCGCTCGATCTTGGGGCGCTGGTGGCCGGCTCGAAATACCGGGGTGAGTTTGAGGACCGCCTGAAGGCGGTACTGAAGGAAATCGAAGAGTCGAGCGGCCAGGTTATTCTCTTTATCGACGAGTTGCACACGCTGGTGGGTGCGGGCGCCGCCGAGGGGGCCATCGACGCTTCCAACATGCTGAAGCCGGCGCTGGCGCGCGGCGAACTGCGCTGCATCGGCGCCACCACGCTCAACGAATACAGGAAGCACATTGAAAAGGACGCGGCCCTGGAGCGGCGCTTCCAGCCCGTTTACGTGGGCGAGCCGACGGTGGAGGATACCATCGCCATCCTGCGCGGACTCAAGGAGCGCTACGAAGATCACCACAAGGTCACCATCAAGGATACCGCGCTGGTCGCCGCAGCGGTGCTCTCCCATCGCTATATCGCGGACCGGTTCCTGCCTGACAAGGCCATCGACCTCATCGATGAGGCGGCCTCCAGCCTGCGCATCGAGATCGACTCGATGCCGGCGGAGATCGACCAGATCGAGCGGCGCGTGATCCAGCTTGAAATCGAGCGCCGGGCGCTAAGCAAGGAGGACGATTCCGCCTCGCGCGAGCGCCTGGAGAAACTGGACAAGGAACTGGCCGAGCTCAAGGAAAAGTCGAGCCAGTTGAAGCTGCGTTGGAAGGCGGAAAAAGAGGTCATCACCCGCATCAGCGACCTCAAAAGCCAGATCGAGCAGGCCAAGCTGGAGGAGCAGCGTGTCACCCGTGAGGGCGACCTTAACAAGGCGGCGGAGATCCGCTACGGCAAGCTGGTGACCCTGGAAAAGCAACTGGCCGCCGCCACGGCCAAGCTGGAAGAGATGCAGAAGGCCGGCCGCATGTTGAAGCAGGTGGTGGACGAGGAAGACGTGGCGCGCGTGGTCTCCAAGTGGACCGGCATCCCGGTGTCAAAGATGCTCGAAGGCGAAGTGGCCAAGCTGGTGCAGATGGAAGACCGCCTGCGCCTGCGCGTGGTGGGTCAGGACGAAGCGTTGCGCCTGGTGGCCAACGCGGTACGCCGCAGTCGCGCCGGGCTCTCTGATCCCAAGCGGCCCATCGGGTCGTTCCTGTTCCTGGGACCGACGGGCGTGGGCAAGACGGAGTTGGCGCGCGCGCTGGCCGAGTTCCTGTTCGACGACGAGCGCGCCATGCTGCGCATCGACATGTCGGAGTACATGGAAAAGCACACCGTGGCGCGGTTGATCGGCGCCCCGCCGGGCTACGTAGGCTACGACGAGGGCGGGCAGCTCACCGAGCAGGTCCGGCGCCGCCCCTATGCGGTGATCCTGTTCGACGAAATCGAGAAGGCGCACTCCGACGTGTTTAACATCCTGCTGCAGATTCTCGACGACGGCCGCCTTACCGACGGCAAGGGTCGCACGGTCGATTTCCGCAACGCAGTGATCATTATGACGTCGAACATCGCCAGCCACGAAATCCACGAGGCGATGGGTAGTCGCGGCGCGGGCACGGTGACCGAACAACTGCGTAAACAGATCCACGCCACCTTGCTCCAACAGTTCCGGCCGGAGTTCATCAATCGGGTGGACGAGATCGTGATCTTCAACTCGCTGGGCAAGGAGCAGATCGAAAAGATCATTGACCTGCAACTCGAAAATCTGAGGAAAATTCTGGCCGAGCGCAAGATTGAGATCAATCTGACGCCCGGGGCCAAAGAACTGCTGTTCCGCGAAGGGTACGATCCCCAGTTCGGGGCGAGGCCGCTGAAGCGCGCCATCCAGCGCACGATTCAAGATCCGCTGGCGCTGAAGATCCTGGACGGCGAGGTGCGGCCGGGCCAGAAGATCGAAGTGGACGCGGACCTGAAGAAAGGCGAGATGAAGTTCGAGCGCGAGGCGGCGAAGGTGGCGCGGTGAGAATTGACGATTGCCGATTGACGATTGTAAGGCAGTGACGCCGCACCGCACCTATTTTAGAGACTTAGGAATGGAGCGCGTGTGGGCGAGCCTGGGGATGTCCTTCAATATCAAGCTCAAGATATCCAAAGAGAAGCAACGGCCATTATAGGCAAGCAATCCTGAATATAGCGGCCTGTAAATATACTGGTTACCCAGCGAAGAATCTCTTTCAATCGTCAATTGACAATCCACAATCGTCAATTCTTGGGTTGCCGCCACTGACCGCCGCCGCGCATCTGGCCGCTCATCACCCGCGTCGCCGTGAACTGCCCATTGACGGTCTTGCCTAGCGCGAAGATCCGGTCGCCCACCTTGAGATCCTTCAGCGCGCTGGC
>Ga0335081_10014648_pt1 | contig 12686 bp, 9 predicted proteins | sample Lox_Sample_35_FD_206713 | JGI IMG/M metagenome (GOLD analysis project Ga0335081, IMG submission 206713) | Soil microbial communities from Loxahatchee National Wildlife Refuge, Florida, United States - Lox_Sample_3.5 | ecosystem: Environmental > Terrestrial > Soil > Wetlands | place: USA: Florida...
GTTGACCAAACTCAGCCTCGTGGCGACCGGGATATTCCTTGCGGCCACGAGCAGCGGCTTGGCCACCGTGCGCTACGTGAACGTCAACAACGCCAACCCCACGCCGCCCTACACCAACTGGGTCACCGCAGCCACGAACATTCAGGATGCGGTGGATGCAGCAATAATTGGTGATGAAATCGTGGTGACCAACGGCACCTACGGCCCCGTCACAGTGAACACACCGCTGACGCTACAAAGCGTCAACGGCCCGAACGTCACCGTAATCAATGGCGGTGGCGCGGCCAGTTGCGTTCACCTTGCCAACAACGCGTATATGGTGGTGGGCTTCACCTTGACCAATGGTCTGGCCTACTATCCCTACGGCGGCGGAGGGGTGTTCTGCGAATCCACCAACGCCGCGCTGACCAATTGCGTGCTGAGCGGTAACTCGGCATACGCCGGCGGCGGGGCCTATGGCGGCACGCTCAACAGCTGCACGCTAATGGGCAACAACGCATCAGGTATGCTAGGAGTTGCAGGCTTCGGAGGCGGGGCTGCGTATTCCACGCTCAACAACTGCAAGTTGACCGGAAACTCGGCCTTAAACGATGACGATGGTGGCGGGGCATATTCCTGCACGCTCAACAACTGCACGCTCACGGGCAACTCCGCAGGCTCTGGCGGCGGGGCCTATGGCTGCACACTGAACAACTGCATCGTCTATTTCAACACGGCCTTTAGTGGGGGCAACTATGACCCTTCCGGCACGCTCAACTACTGTTGCACGATGCCCTTGCCCACCAACGGGGTCGGCAACATCAGTGCCGACCCGCAACTAGCCAGCGCGTCGCATCTGAGCGCCGAATCCCCTTGCATCGGGGCGGGAAACGCGACTTACGCCAGCGGCACCGACATTGATGGTGAGCCTTGGGCCAACCCGCCGTCCATCGGCTGTGATGAATACCACGCCGGGGCGGCGACGGGACCCTTGACGGTGAGCCTGACGGCAACCTATACGAACGTGGCCACAGGCTTTCCCGTGGGTTTGACGGCGTTCATCGAAGGCCGGACGGACCTGGGCGTGTGGGATTTCGGCGATGGTGACGTGGCGGTCAACGAGCCTTACACGTCACACACATGGACGCTGCCGGGCGATTATCTCGTGGCGTTGTGGGCCTTCAACGACACCTATCCTGAAGGGGTGAGCGCGACGGTCACCGTGCGGGTTCTGAACCACCCGGTGCAATATGTGGCCTTGGGCAGTACGAACCCGGTCGTGCCCTACCTGTCTTGGGCGACGGCGGCCATCAACATTCAGGATGCAGTGGATGTGGCGCCAGCGGGCGCGACAATCTTGGTGACCAACGGCACCTATTCCCCCGTCCTAGTAAAAAGATCGCTGACGCTGCAAAGCGTCAACGGCCCAGACGTCACGGTAATAGATGGTGGTGGCTCGACTCGCTGCGTTTACCTAGCCGATGACGCCGTGATGGTGGGCTTTACTTTGACCAATGGTGTGGCTGTCGATGGTTACGGCGGCGGGGCCTACGGCGGCACGCTCAACAACTGCACGTTGACCGGCAACTCGGCCTTAGAGGAAGGCGGCGGGGCTGACTATTCCACGCTCAACAACTGCACGTTGACCGGCAACTCGGCAGGCGTTGGCGGCGGGGCCTGGGGCGGCACGCTGAACAACTGCACGTTGACCGGCAACTCGGCATCGTATGGCTACGGCGGCGGGGCTTATGACAGCACGCTCAATAACTGCATCGTCTATTTCAATGGGCCCTACTATGCTCCTTACAGCACTCTTAATTACTGTTGCACGACGCCCATGCCCTACAATGGTATAGGCAACATCACCAACGCGCCGCTGTTCGAGGATTACGCTGGCGGCAACCTGCGCCTGCAATCCAACTCCCCCTGTATCAACTCCGGCAACAATGCCCATGTCGTCGGCAGTACCGACTTGGACGGCAAACCGCGCATCGTCGGCGGCACGGTGGACATCGGGGCTTACGAATATCAAACACCGGCGAGCATGATTTCCTACGCCTGGCTCCAGCAATATGGATTGCCCACCGACGGCTCGGCGGACCACGACGATTTGGACGGCACCGGCATGAACGTTTACCAGGATTGGGTCGCCGGCTTGAATCCTACCAACGCACTTTCGGTTTTGAAGATGCTACCACCAGCAGCCACAAACAGTCCACTGGGGTTGGTGGTAAGCTGGCAGAGTGTGAGCAACATCACCTATTTCCTCCAACGCAGCACCAATCTGGCGGCGCAACCGGCCTTCTCCACCATCCAAAGCAACATTGTCGGCCAGGCCGGCACGACGAGTTACACGGACACCACTGCCACGAACGCTGGCCCGTACTTCTATCGCGTGGGCGTTGGAAATTGACTTGTGCGGTTTGCTGGAATCGGGTTACGGAAGGACTCAAAGGAACAAAGCCGCGAGCAAGCGACTTCACTTTTACAGGAACGGTTGGACTTGACCGAAGCGCGGGGCGGCTATTTATTTTTCGGCTCAAAATCGAGCCAGGCCAGATTCATGTTGCCTTCGGTGACGATGTGGAGGGTCAAAACACTCACTCCTTTTGGTAACGCCACTTCAGCCAGGTTGGTCATGACATTCCAGTGGTGCCACTGACGCCAGGCAAAGGGGTCCTTGTCAGTGCTGGTTGAAATGATGTTGATCGAAGAAACCAAAGGCTTGCCGTTTCGATCCAGAGAAATCGTCCCGCCCCGGTTCGAGGTGTACAGGAGATCAATGCTATAAACACCAGCCTTTTCAACCGCAACGGTCATATTGAACCATTCGCCGGGCGCCGTCCAACCGACGTAAAGCTGTCCCTCGGGCGGTTGCACCAGGTTATATGGATTATTGTCAATCGCGTCGTGGAATTTCGTGTAGGACGTATCAACGCCCTCATACATTCGAAACTCATTGAGATACGTCCCGTTGGCGGGATTCAGACTCCCGCTGCCGTTGTTCGTCCCATCCGAATCGTGATAGGCGACGCCTTCCCCGCCGAAATCGTAGTAGGCGCATTGGACACGTCCGGGAATTTTCTGCGGACCTCCACGATACACGCTGTCCTGGAACGGTTTTCCCTGATATGCTTTCGGTCCGGCGGAGGCGCAGCCGCCCAAATAAAGGCCGCCAATGAGCATCAGGCACGCTGGCAGGATAAATCGAAGATTTGCTTTCATACCGGAATCGCCAAGGTTTGAGCTTTAATCCGAATTCAATCAAGAACGGCGGTCCGGGAAATAAAATAAAGAAATCGCGGCGCGATGCAAGTTTTCCGCGCCACCGGACCAACGTTCAAAGCTTGAATGAGAATACCGCTCTGAGCATCCTTGCGCCATGCCCGCGAACGTTAGAAAGATTTCCCCGAATAATTCCGCCACCAAACAAATCTCACGCAGGTTGAACCTGTCTCTCTGGGTTCTGTTCCCGGTGATTTTGGCAACCTCAGCCTCGCCGGCTTCATTTTACCCGCAGCGGTTGGAGGATCCCCGGGCGGTTTACGTTTCGCCTTCGGACGGCGACGACACCGCCGCCTTGCAGCAAGCCGTGAATCGGGTACAGGAAACCACACACCAGGGACTGGTTCTGCTCGCACCTGGACGGTATCGCCTCAGCGATACGCTTTATATCTGGCCGGGCATCCGGCTGATCGGCTACGGCGCCGACCGGCCGGTGCTGGTCTTGCCGGCGAATTCTCCGGGCTTCGGGGACGTTTCGCAGGAGAAGGTCATGATTTTCTTCGCCGGCCGGCGTCCGCGCAATTCGCTGGCTGACAAAAATTCCATCCCAGACGCCAACCCCGGCACTTTTTATTCGGCGCTCGCCAACGTGGATGTGGAGATCGAAGCCGGCAATCCGGGGGCGGTGGGCGTGCGGGCGCGCTACGCCCAGCATTGTTTTCTGGCGCACATGGATTTCCGCCTCGGGTCCGCGCTGGCCGGTATTCACGAGGGCGGGAATGTGGTCGAGGACGCCCGTTTCTTTGGAGGCACGCATGCGATTTGGACCTCGAGACCATCGCCCGGCTGGCAGTTCACGCTTGTGGACTGTTCCTTCGAAGACCAGCGCGAGGCCGCGATTCTGGAACATGAGGCCGGCCTGACGCTGATTCGACCGCAGTTCCGCCATGTGCCGACGGCGGTCGAAATCGAACCGGGATGGGTGGACGAACTCTGGGTCAAGGACGCCCGGCTCGAAAATCTTTCCGGCCCGGCGTTCGTTTTCGGAATGGAAAAAAGCCTGGGCAACGAAATCAACCTGGAAGGAATCACCTGCCGTAACGTGCCGGTCTTCGCCGCCTTGCGCGACAGCGGCAAACGCTTTGCCGCGCCGGCCGAAATTTACGCCGTAAAAACTTTTTCCCACGGATTGCGTTATGCCGACATGGGAGCAACGCCGGACATCGAAACTCATTTCGACGCTGCGCCGTTAGCCACGATGCCGCCGCCGGTCACCTCCGACGTGGCTCCCCTGCCCGCCGGCGATACCTGGGTCAATCTGCGTGAGTTGGGCGCCAAAGGCGACGGCCAAACCGATGACACCGAAACGCTGCAAAAAGCGATTGCGAACCACCGCGCCATTTACCTGCCCTCTGGTTTTTACGTCGTGCGCGACACGCTCAAGTTGCGTTCCGACACGGTGCTGATCGGCCTGCACCCGGGCGCGACGCAAATTATCCTGCCGGATGACACGCCGGCGTATCAAGGCATCGGCGCTCCGAAAGCCTTGCTGGAAACGCCCGCGGGCGGCAGCAACATTGTCATCGGCATCGGCCTTTACACCAGTGGGAACAACCGGCGCGCCGTCGCCGCGCTCTGGAAGGCCGGCGCCAATTCCATGATGAACGACGTCCGCTTTCTTGGCGGCCACGGCACGCCTTTACCGAATGGTTCCCGCGAGAACCCGTATAACGACAATCATACTGCCGATCCCGACCCGAACCGCCACTGGGACAGCCAATATCCCAGCCTGTGGGTCACCGATGGCGGCGGCGGGACATTTCTCGACATTTGGACGCCTTCGACCTTCGCCCAGGCCGGCATGGTCGTTTCGGATACTCAAACCGAAGGACGCGCTTACCAGATTTCGAGCGAGCACCATGTTCGCAACGAAGTCGAAGTGCGGAATGCCGCGCACTGGCGGTTTTATGCCCTGCAAACCGAGGAGGAACGCGGCGAAAGCGGCTTCGCGCTGCCGATCGAAATTGACTCTTCCCGTGACATCACCTTCGCCAACTTCCACAGTTACCGCGTCATCAGCTCGTTCCAGCCGTTTCCGTGGGCGGTGAAAGTTTCCAATTCGCGGGACATCCACTTTCGTAATTTCCACTGTGACAGCAACAGCAAGGTCAGTTTTGATTCCTCGATTTACGACCAGAGCCACGGCCTCGAAATCCGGCAACATGAATTCGCCTCCCTGGACATCTCCGGCCAGGCTCCCCACCTTAGCCCCATGACCCTGCCATCCACGGTGGCGCACGGCGCTAAAGTGGAGAAGCTGGCGGGTGAATTTTTCAATATCTCCGGCGGGGCGGCAGATGCCCGGGGCGATTTCTATTTTGTGGACGCGCACTGGCAGCGGATTTATCGCTGGGACGTTTCGGCGCGTCAACTCCTCACCGTGAGCGATTTTCCGCTGGAGCCGGTCAATCTGGCCGTGGACCGGGCGGGCAATTTGATGGTGATTTCCTACGCGGGCAACGGTGTGGTCTATTCCCTGACGGCAAATGGCAAAGTCGCTCCGCTGGCACCGCAATCCGTCGCCGATGCGGCCGGCAAAGATTTGTGGTTGCCTGTGAGCGACTGGCGTTTGAACCGCGATTCGCTCTCTCATCCGTCTGCGGATTTTATTTCGCCGGACGGAACCACCGCGCTGCCCGTCGGCCGGGATTTTCTGACCCGGGCCACCAGTTGGGGCGTCAAATCAAGTCCCCAGATCCGCTCTTTCGGCCTCGCCAAAGCCAAACCCGGCGAACCGTTCTATGTGACCGATGAATCCGCGCTGAGGACGTGGAAGGCCGACGTGAATTCGGACGGCAGCCTGACGAACTTCAGCCTTTTCGCCGAGCAGGGCGGCGAAGGTGTAACGACGGATTCGCGCGGCAACGTGTATATCGCTGCCGGCCAGGTTTATGTTTATGACGCTGCGGGCAAGCCGGTCGGCGCCATTGAGGTTCCCGAACGCCCGGTGCAATTGGCATTTGGCGGCAGCGACGGCAAAACGCTCTTCATCGCTGCCCGGACATCGCTTTACGCCGTGCGCATGAGGTATCCGGGAAGATGAGGGAAACGGCCCAAAGCCGGCGGTCAAGCGCGTCACCGGCCGATGCTTCGACCTCATACTGATGTGCAATCAAAGTGCTATAAATACCTTGGCAGACATCAAACATTCTGGCAACGCGCCCCCTCGCCCCGGCCCTCTCCCCCGCTGACAGCGGGGGAGAGGGTGCCCGCAGGGCGGGTGAGGGGTGTGTTCATTGGTTTGTGGTATTTTGAACGCAATTTGGTATCAGGCCCTCCGGTAAATCGGCTTGGGCACGACGACGGCCGGCGAGCGTTTACCGCGAATTTCGATTTCAAGTTGTGTGTCCGGCTTCGCCCATGGAGGTGGCACGTATCCCATGCCGATGCCGATATTCAGCGACGGGCTTTGGGTGCCGCTCGTGACGGTGCCGACGCGGACAGGTGGCACGGGCGTCTCGCCCGTGTGTTGCTCGCTTCCATCAGACGGGCGGGACGCCCGTGCCACTACCCAAACCGGATAATGCGGCCGTGGCGGCGCGGATTTGCCGGTCATTTTGAACGCGACCAGTTTCTTGCCGGTTCCGTTTTTCTTCTGCCCGGCCAAAACGGCGCGACCGTTGAATTCGCCCTTGTCCAGCGCGACAAAAAAACCCAGTCCGGCTTCAATCGGCGTCGTGTCTTCGTCCAGTTCATGCCCGTAAAGCGGGTAGCAAACCTCCGTGCGCAGCGTGTCGCGCGCCCCGAGACCGCACGGTTTGATCCCGAACGGCCGGCCCGCCGCGAGCATTTTGTCCCAGACATGCAGGATGGCTTCATCCGGGCCCATCACCTCAAATCCGTCTTCGCCGGTATAGCCCGTGCGCGAAACCAGGACGCAGTGATTTTCAAATTTGAACCCGCCGATCTCGTTTTTCTGGAGGTCCGTCACGGTCGGAACGCGTCGGGAGGTAATGGAGGCGCCCGGAATGCACTCGTTAATGAATTCTTTCACCCGCGGACCTTGCACGGCCACCGCAGCATAATTATGCGAGGCGTCGGTGAGTTCGAGTTGGCCGGAAAATTTCGCCGCCTGCGATTGCAGCCAGGCCACGTCCGCCTCGATGCGCGAAGCATTGATGATGAGCAGGAAAACCTCGTCGGACAGCCGGAAAGCGTAAAGGTCGTCAACCGCACCGCCACGCTCGTTGGTCATCAGGGTGTATTGCCCTTCGCCCGGCGCCAGTTTCCGGATGTCGTTGGTCAGGATGCGATTGAGGAATTCTGCTGCGCCGGCGCCGGTGGCGGTTACTTCACCCATGTGCGAGATGTCGAAAATGCCGGCGGCGTTGCGGACGGCCAGATGCTCCTCGACGATGCTCGTATATTGGACCGGCATTTCCCAGCCGCCGAAATCTATCAGTTTCGCGCCGAGTTTCTGGTGCGCGGGAAAGAGAGCGGTGCGTTTGAGCATGATTTATTCAACCAAGGATGCACACGAATGGACACAGATAAAAACAAAACACCACCCGCAAAACTTTTTCAATCCGTGTTTATCCGGGTGAATCCGCGGTCAATCCTTTATCCCCATTTCTCCGTTTTCATCTGCTCTTTGGGCACTCCAAGACCGCGCAGGACAACTTCCTCGGCAAACTCCACGAGCGGGTTGGGGCCGCAGGCGTAGAAAACCGTGTTCGCCAGGTCGCTGATGTGCGCCCTGACCCAGTCCGGCGTGATGCGCCCCGCGCGCCCGTTCCAGGTGTGTTCCGGCTTCAGGCGCGTGCAGGTGACGTAAAATTTGAAGTTCGGATTTTCCTGCTCCAACTGCCGGAATTCGTTGTCAAAAATAATGTCCGTCGGCGTGCGGACGCTATAGAGGACGGTGATTTTCGTTTCCAGTTTCCGGCGGGTGGCTTCGCGGACAAAGCCGCGAAACGGCGTCACTCCCGAACCGCCCGCCACGCAAACCAGATGCTTGTTCGGCTCATAGACCGGCAAAAACTTTCCGACCGGCGGAATGACGAAGAATTTGTCCCCGGCTTTGGCCCAGTCCACGATGCGCGTGCCCATCTTGCCGTCGCGCTTGACGGTCACTTCGTAAAAGCCGCGGTCGAGCGCGCACGAGGAGAGCGAATAGGCGCGTTTGTAATTGGGCGTGTCCGGCCAGTAAAGCGTGATGAACTGGCCGGTCTTGAAATCGGGATTGTGGCCGTCCGGCCATTTGAGGCGGATGGTTTTGGTGTCGGGCAGTTCCATCGTCGCCAACTCCACCGGCATTTCGAGAATTTCTCTTGCCATAAATTTGTAAGAAGCCTGAGGCTAATCAATTCGTTCAACGCCAGCAAGCGCCGGATGATTTACAATTTTCGAACCGGCTGCTTGCCGTTTTCTGCTGAATTTTGGACCGTTATTGCCAATCACCGGGCATCCAGCCGCGTGAGAACTTCCTGCGCGAGCAGTTCATACGCGGCCGCGCCGGAACTGTATTTGTCGTAATGAATGATGGGTTTGCCGAAGCTCGGCGCCTCGGCGAGTTTGGTGCTGCGCGGTATCACCGTTTCAAAAACCCGCGTCCCCAGCAGATTCCGCACTTCGCCGACCACCTCGTTGGCCAGTTTCGTGCGGCCATCAAACATCGTCATCACCACGCCGAAGATGTCGAGCCGCGGATTGACGCCCGCGTCGCGCAACTGGGTCAGCACCCGGTTCATCATTGAAATGCCTTCGAGGGCATAATACTCGCATTGCAACGGGATGAGCAGGCCGTCGCTCGCGGCAAAGGCGTTCAGCGTCAAAATCCCCAGCGACGGCGGGCAATCAATGAAAACCACGTCAAACCGCTGGGATTCCAGCACGGGTTTCAATGCCGCAGTCACGCGCAGCAAATAATTGTCCGCCCGCGCCAGCTCCACGTCCGCTCCGCACAAATCCACTTCGCTGGGGACCGCTTCCAGCCGCTCGAAGCCCGTGGTTTTGACTTTGTCGAGGAGATTGCCTTCACCCAGCAGCACGTGATACGCGCTGGCGCCCACGGTCTTTTCCAGGCCCAAACCGCTTGTGGCATTGGCCTGCGGGTCGAGGTCGAAGAGTAACACGCGCTGGCCGACGGCGGCCAGGCACGCGGCGAGATTGACAGCCGTGGTCGTTTTGCCTACGCCGCCTTTTTGATTGGCGACCGCGATGACTTTGGTTGGCACCTGCCTGATTAAAGGCAAAGTGCGGCGCGGTTTCAAGCGCGCAACGCAGGGCTGGGACGAATCAGTTACCGCCCGGAAGTGAAAGGCTGACCGGCTGGGCCAGCGGGTTTTGCTGGCCAAACAGCATAGCGACCGGTTCGAGGCTGAAAACCGGATTGGTGTTGACCATCAAACCCGTCGGCTGCGACGACGAATAAACCGCTGATTTTGCGTCAACGAGGGATACCGGGGGCGTAGTCAGAGCCGAGAAGATGGAAGGTTTCTCTGTCGCATCGGGGCGTTCGGCATAGATGATGCCAAACAGCAACAGCAAGCAGAGCGAGCAGGCAAACGAGCTGACATACGCCGGTTTCGCTTCAAATGCCTGGAAAAACTTCAGCAGCCACGATGGCGCCGTGATTCCCTGTGGCGCGTCGGCTTCGCCTGCGCGCAGGCGGGCCATTATCTGGCCGGGAAGATTATTAAAATAACCCGGCGGCGGGATTTCATGGCGCTTGAGCGCCAGCAACCGGCGCAGCGATTCGAAGTTGTTTTCGCTCTCGTTCATGTTGGCCTCAGGTAATCGGACAGATACCCCTGCAACTGCTGCCTTGCGTAAAACAGCCGCGACCGCACCGTGCCGATGTTACATTCCATAATCCTGGCAATTTCGTCGTGGGACAACCCCTGCACATCATGCAGAACCACGACCAATCTATGGGGTTCAGACAACTTCAGCATGGCCGCGTTCAACTTTTCCTGTAATTCCGTCAAACCGGCCTCCCGACGGGGGGTCTTGTCCGAAATCAACGCCACCAGGTCCGGGTCGTGCTCGGCGTTGAAATCCAGGTCGTTCAGGCTCATGTGCGTGCGGTTTTTCCGCTGTTTCAGGAAATTAATGGTTTTGTTGACCGCAATCCGGTACAGCCATGTATAGAAACTGGAGCCGCCTTTGAAGGTTTTGAGCGCCTGAAACGCCTTGATAAACGATTCCTGGGCCAGATCGTTGGCGTCCTCGTGGTTGGACGTCATGTGATAAATCGTCGCGTAAATCCGCTCCTGATAGCGCCGCACCAATTCATCGTACGCGCCCAGATCGCCACGCCGCGCCCGCCGCACCAGCGCCTCTTCATCCACCGGCGCGGGCGATTCCGGGTCCTGTCGTGCGGCTGGTTCGGCCATAATCATAAGTATCCAATTAAACCGTCAAAGCGCCCGTTTGTTGCGCCAAATAATCCGCCAGACCCAGCAACCCCGCGCGCCCGCCCGACTCCGGCAGGACGCCCAATGCCTGCCGCCCCTGTTCCAGATACCGCTGAATGATGGCCAGCGTCGGACCCAGCGTCCCGTATTTGGCCAGCAATTCGTTGACGCGCGGCAACGCCGCCATCTGCCAGTTCTGCGCCAATTCTTCCAACTCCGCGCGGTCGGGGGCGCTCGCGCGCTCCCACGCCAGCAGCACCGGCCAGGTCAATTTGCCATTCGCCAGGTCCGTGCCCAGCGATTTGCCGGCCTCGGCTTCCGAACCGAGCAAATCCACGCAGTCATCATAAACCTGATACGCCGAACCGAACGCCGAGCCGAATTGGCGCAACGCCGCGCGCTGTTCCACCGCGGCATGGCTCAAAAACGCCGCCAGATCGCAGGACAACGTGAACAGTTCAGCCGTCTTCATTTCGATGACGCGAAAGTAATCGCGCCGCGAAGCCTGGAACTTGCGGCGATGCTGCGTCTGGAGGATTTCCCCCGCGCAAACCGTGTCCGTGGCGGTCGCCACCGCGCGGCAGACTTCCGGCGTGGGAAAACCTGCCGCCAGCTTGAGCGCCTGCGCAAACAGGCAATCGCCGAACAGCACCGCGATTTCGTTGCCCCAATTCGCCGCCAGCGTGGGCCGGCCACGCCGGATTTCGGCCTCATCAATCACGTCGTCGTGGATGAGGGTGGCCAGATGCACCATTTCGATGATGACCGCCGCCGTCACGTGCGCGTCGGTCACTTCGCGCAGCGAACCGGCGGCCAGCGCCACCAGCGTCGGACGCAAATGCTTGCCGCCGCCTTTGAGCGCGTATTTGGCGTAAGGGACGATTTGGGGATCGAACTCGTGCACCTGCCGAAGAAGCTGCTCCGTGACCGCCTGGAGAAATGGTTCCACCGGTTCCACGAGGTGCTTCCAGGAACTGTTCGGATTGGCATTCGGCGAGCCACGCATCGCTCTGGTCGCCACCTTTGATTCAGCCGCCAGCATTCGCTCACGAATCTACGGCGCACGGGCGGCTTAGTCAAACTTGTTATATCTTGCATTACCCGGAGCAACAGGCGCATGAGCCCCAATCAAGCCGCAACCGCCCGCCGCGTGAGGCGAAGCCTTTTACGCCGCTTGCCGCGTGAGGCGGAGCCTCTTAAGCGGCCGTTCTTAAATTAATTCTTTGTCATAATTCAAATCGCCATTGATAAACGGCGTTGGGATTGAACGACATGGGCCTCACCACAACATTGAATCTATGAAACCAGTTTTGCGCATCCTGTCCGCGGCGGGAATCGGCCTGCTGGCCGGCAATGTTCTCGCGCAACCCGACACCCCTTACAAGGTGCTCGACACCACCCGGCTCATGGGCAGCGGCGGCATTGACTATGTCTATGCCGACAACGACGGCCGGCGCGTTTAGGTGCCGCGCGGCGGAAATACCTTCGTGTTCGATCTGGACGGTGTTGTCCTGCCAGATTGTTGCTGGATTGACTTTTCTTGATGTTTGGTCGGTGGAAAGGCTAATCGCAGAGTGCGCCAAATACTGAGGTTGTGAAAGTGGCAGTTGCCTTGTGAAATGGTTCTGCTACCTTTGGGGCGCGATGAGTGCTTGTCTTCCAGACACGGAATTGAAAGAGCTTGGCGATTCAATCATATCGGGTTTTGACCTCCGAATTGCCTCGATTCCGCGAGATTTGTGTGCGCCGTTCCATCAAGAGGCGCGGCAGCTCGAAATAGAACTTTTGACCATTTACAAAATGGTTGCTCTGACTGTTAAGAAGGACGATGACCTCAGCATGGTGTCAAGGCGGTGGGCCGTTATGGTTCAGATGTGTGACAACTCTGCAAAACGCTTAAACCAGCTAGTGTAGTGTAACAGTTAAAGGTTGACAACTAGGCGGGCTGGTATTATGGTCTGGGCATGTGGCAATCCGCCGATTCACTTCCACTGACGGACGAACAAAAGAATCAACTGGAGAGTTGGGTGCGGGCGCCATCGACTCCTCAGAAGATTGTGCTGC
>Ga0335081_10014649_pt1 | contig 12685 bp, 14 predicted proteins | sample Lox_Sample_35_FD_206713 | JGI IMG/M metagenome (GOLD analysis project Ga0335081, IMG submission 206713) | Soil microbial communities from Loxahatchee National Wildlife Refuge, Florida, United States - Lox_Sample_3.5 | ecosystem: Environmental > Terrestrial > Soil > Wetlands | place: USA...
TGCATTGCATACTGCAAAACAACTGAAGAATTTCGCGGCTGTCTTGATGCCGATTGCTGGACGTCTGCCCTTTGAATGGGTCTACCCCACCGGCGAAAAGCAGGAGCATCGGATTCCCAAATTTCAAAATTATTATCATGACGCGACAGTGACCGCAGGTGATTGTCTTTATGTCAAGCGCCACCTGCCTGATGATATGCAGGGTAAGATCATTGTGACGAACACAACCACGCCGGAAGATGTGGCATTATTCAAGCAATGCGGCATCAAGTATTTGATGACCACCACGCCGGTGCTGGACGGCCGTTCGTTCGGGACCAACATGATGGAAGCCGCGCTCGTTGCGGTGTCCGGCAAGAAGCGGCCGTTGACGCGCGATGAATATAATGAAATGTTGACGAAGCTCAAGTTTGAGCCGCAATTGCAAGAACTTAATTAAATACAAAGGAGCATTTATGGATGCAGTAGTCACCGCAGGTGGAATCCCACAACCCGATGAGCCGTTATACGCTTACACCAAAGGCGAATCCAAAGCAATGGTGGACGTCGCCGGTAAGCCGATGATCCAGTGGACGCTCGATGCATTGAGCGGCGCCAAAAATGTAGATAACGTTATTATCACCGGTCTTTCTCCGAAGAGCAACCTGACATGCAAGAAACCGCTTCATTATCTATCCAATCAAGGCAAGATGCTGGATAACCTGGTGGCCGGTGTGAACAAGTCACTGGAGCTCAATCCAAAAAACAAACACGTCTTGCTGGTTTCTTCCGACATTCCCGCCCTGACAACGGAAATGGTGGACTGGCTGATCAACACCTGTATGGAAACCAGCGACGACATCTATTACGGCGTTTGTCCGCGTGAAGTGATGGAAGCGCGCTATCCCGGATCGAAACGAACCTATACCAAACTTAAAGACATGGAAATTTGCGGCGCGGACATCAATGTTGTCCATGTCCGCATGGCAAGCGAACATCTCGATGTGTGGGATGCGTTGATTGCCAATCGCAAAAATCCGGTGGCACAAGCGCGCGTCATGGGCTTGGATACGCTTTATTTGCTTCTTACGCGTCAGGCAACGCTTCAAGATTTTGTCGGCCGAGTCAGCAAGCGGATCGGCATCAAGGGCCGCGCCATCGTCTGGCCCTATGCGGAAGCCTGCATGGATGTGGATAAACCCAATCAACTGGAAATGATGCGCGCGGATCTAGAAAAGCGTGCTCGACTCACTCCCAAAAAATCCCCCGCAAAAAAGTCGGCTGCGCCCGTGAAGAAACAGAAAAAGGCTGCTACGAAAAAGGTCGCTGCCAAGAAGCCAACTCGTAGACCAAAAACCAAAAAGAAATAGCAGATTTAGATTGATCTCAACATGTCACTCTGAAACGATAAGCCACTTCAGGCTTTTATCTCAGAGTGACGTGTCTTTTGAAGGGTTCATGAATCTCACATCTCTTCTCAAACTCGATGCGCGTCTTTCGGATCAATTGCGCGTGGCAGAAAAGCCTGGCGCGCTTCGGAACATTGCCATCTTTTTCGCGCATTCCGGCGACTCATGGTTCTGGGGAGCGGCGCTGATCATTTTGTGGTGGCTTGGAAATTCATTTTGGAAACAATGGGCAATCATTGAATTAGTCGGCATATCGATTCTTGCTGCGCTGGTGATGTTGCTTAAATTCATCATCCGCAGACGCCGCCCCGAGGGCGAATGGGGCAGCATTTATCGCAACACCGACCCGCATTCATTTCCATCCGGGCACGCCGCGCGCGCGTTTATGATTGCTGTGGTTTCAATTGGATTGGGGCCAAGTTGGATTGCATTGATCTTATGGGTTTGGGCTCCACTGGTTTCGCTCGCGCGCGTGGCGATGGGAGTCCATTATGTGTCCGATGTTGTGGCGGGATTTATCGTCGGCGTCGTGATGGGGTTGATCGTATTACAAATCCATCAGCCGTTTCTAATGTGGCTCACCGCATTTATTCATATCCCGCTTTGGTAAATTACACTTGCACCTGTGCTACAAGTGCAGATGAGGACGGGTGGGGTTACTTCGCCTTCTTCACTGTAGCCAAATGCTCTTCGATGTGCGCCAGACTGCGCTCCGCCCAATGCTGTAAAGTGAAGCCCGCGCCTTGTGTAGCATGACGCGACTCACGCGTCCAACTTTCAGCGGATAAGCCGCGTAACATTTTCGTTAACTCATCAATACTTGAAACCAAATTGTTCAATATATTTTGAAGCGGCTCTTTGGCATCGTAATGCGCCGCCATGTACGCGTCGCCATCGAAGTTTGGAAATTCGGGGTTATCTTCTTGGATGGTGCGGCGGGCGCGCACGCCATAAACTAACTTATCCACATCGCGGGTATGCACAGCTAGTTGATGCACATTCCATCCGGCTTCAATCGGCGCAGAAGGATTCTTAACCGCCAGACATACCGTGCGAAATTCTTTTGCCGCTTCACTCAGCCGATCCATTAATTGCTTGCGATATTCAATCAGCTCTTCCATTCATGCCTCCACATGGACAATCTGTCCATTCAACGATTCATTGCGACATAAATAGTACACGGCTTCCACAAGATTATGATGAGGAACTTCTGCCTGGATGCGCTGAAACTCCTGCAGGCCGGTGCCCGCCGCGTGCACGCGAATCCCAAACAACGACAACTCCTCGGCGGCACTGCGCGTCAGCGCGACCAATCCATATCGGCTTGCGAGATACGCCGCTTCGTTGCGGGCCTCCGGCGGCTTTGCCATCGTCAAATTGATCATTACGCCTGAACCTTTTTCCCTCATCACGCGCCCCACCGATTGCATCATCAAGAACGCGCCGGTCAAATTGACATCCAATACGCGATGCCAATCCCATTCATCCATATCGAGCAGAGGCGCGCGCGGCTCGACCGCGGCGTGATTGATCAGAATATCAATCTTTCCAAAATCATCTTCCGTTTGTTTGACGATGGATTGCGCGCCGACTTTCTTGGCAACGTCCTCCACATAGGTTTTGATCAGCCCATTGCTCTGAGCCGCCAGCGGGTCGAGATTGACCGGTGAAATATCATTTGCCGCGACCTTTGCGCCTCTCGCCGCGAACGCTTCCGCCAGTGCGCGTCCATGTCCCCTGCCCGCTCCAGTGATCAAAACTACTTTATCTTTGAAATCTTCTGACATCATGCAATCATCATATCAGGTTTCTTTTGGAAATTCAAAACGATAGAGCGCACTGCTTGACCGACGGTGTGCCTCACGGTAAAATCATTCCATTGCGGGAGTCGCCAAGTGGTAAGGCGTCAGCCTTCCAAGCTGATATTCGCGGGTTCGAATCCCGTCTCCCGCTCTGCTTAGCGGTTAGTCATTAGCGTAGTGATCCATCCACGTTAACTGCTAATCGCTAATTGCTTTCGGGGCTTGTGGCGCAGTAGTGAGAGGGCGCGACTCATGCTCACCTGGTCATGAATCGCTGAATAAGCATGCATATTTAAAGGGCATAGAACTGGAACCACGAGCTGCTGAATAGAAAGTAGGAAAATCTTGCTTACGCTCGAAGAAATCAAAACCGAAGTAGACAAACTCGCGAATATACTTGGAGTGCCAGCGAGCAATCTACCAACTTATGGATACTCTCAACAAACCGGGCATCCTCATGTGGAAATTGATTCACAGGGTTATTATTACGCTGTCTTCGAGCGCGGCCATATCGTTAAACACCACCATACAACAGACATTGACGAACTCCTCTACTATATTTTCGCGGATGTTACGTTCGAGCTCTCAATAAAATATGAACTGACTCATCGCATTAAAAATCAGGACAGCCGGAGAATATGGTTCGAATATCAGGTGCGCTTATTAACTATGCTCTCCCCTCAATGGGGTTTACGCGAAACGCGCGAACATGAAAGCATTCTTGCGCAACATCCATTCCACGATACTACCAATGAACCTTGACGCGACAACCGCCAGTTTAGCAATGTCACGCAATTCAAGGCAAAATAATCATAGCCGAACTGGATTTGAACCAGAATACGCCTGGTCGATGGTTCGAATCCAGCCGGGCCCACCTTTTATCCATCTTTTAAGGTGCAGTAAACATTAATTTACGCGCGGCGATTTGTGTTGAAGGTCTCAAACTGACAACTACAAGGTGAAAGTGTGGACAGGCCATCTATCGGAAAAAATTCTGTTGACCATTCTCAATAACTTGTCAAAAACAAGGAGCATACCCATATGAGCAAGAAAATATCATCTGATGAATTAGAACAAATATGGGGACGGTGGCGTCCGTATGGCATCCACCCAGATTCACAAAAGGAGATAACCGAACTTGTTCTAAAAGTTAACAGGAAAATAGTCGAGATGATTCAACTGTATTTGCATTCTGATTATGCGTATGCAACAAAATTGCGGGGATTGGTCAACGATTATTCAACAATAGCATTCCTCCAATGCTATTATATAGGATATGAATTGGCATCCGGAAAAATGAATCGCGCCGATGGCACTGCTTACCTCATGGCTGCGACTGCCCCGCTCGGTGACTTCGCTTCACATATTCAGGCAACTCTTGTACTTGACAAACTGCTTAGCCACGAAGCGGGCCAAAGCATTGGCTTTGAAATTTCTACACTCATTGCCGATACAGCAAATGAGATATGCATTCTCGGAATCAATAATTATGCAAAGATTAAAACGCCATAATGCAGAGTCCAAACCACTGATAACTAACTGCCAAAATTAGCACCATAATCAATCCCCCATAAGCAACGTCCCCACAGATTTATTTCTGCCGAGTCCTCTCTGACTCAGCCAACAACTTCTTGTTCAGAGTTATGAGTTCATCCACACTTCTGTCTTCAGACGACCTAGAATCCTTCCGGCTAAGCCCAATTATTTGCACTCTAACATCATTCTCAGAAAGAATTCCATAGACCCCGTCCGTAATTGTTAAATTCTCATGCATCAGATTTTGACTAACTGCCTTTAGCGCAGAAATATCTTTAGCATCTGTATAGCCGAACTGAATTCGAGCCAGCCAAGCTCGCCTTCGTTTGCCGCCGAAACACACCTGACAAGTTCTGTTCCCGAACGGTTTATAATATTTCCGGCTTCAAGCTGCATTCCAGTTAAAAGGATGGCTGGCGCATTGAATCTAAAATACCCACACGCGTTTTCCGGTTTGATCGCAATCCTATTAACCTTAGGAATGCTAGCCTTTGGGACACTTTACGCGCAATCGCTTGAACAACAATATGTTCATCTCTTGGCTCCTTTAATGCTGCCCCAGTCTATCAACGGAATCGCCTTACAACAAGCAGGCTTGCAGCAACCTGATCTGCTGATGGTGTATGGCGCCTCAGAAATGCTGGTGGAAGATGTGCCGACGAAGATCAAATACGGCCAATCGATCATCTCCGTTCCAGGCACCTCCTACGGCGCATCTCAATTCTTCAAAGATGAACCCTCGGGGTTCGGTGTCTACGAGATCGCCGCGTTTGGTGCACCTTCGCTGAGCGTAGCCCAAGACCTGGCCGCCATCGGTCCCGAACTGCGAGGGAAGAAGGTCGTAATTTCCCTGACGCCATCTATCTTCCTATTTGAAAAAAGAGCGCTTCTCTCAGACTATCTTGTAGACTATTCTTCCTTGCACGCCAATGCTTTGATTTTTACTCCTTATCTCAGCCTGGCTACCAAAACAATTGCAGCGCGCAGCATGAACAATTACCCTTCCATCTTGACCGAGGATCCTGTCCTACAATTTGCAGTTCAACAGCTGAACTGCAAATGCCGCACGGGCCGGTATGGATATTATCTGGTATGGCCGCTCGGGCAACTGGGTATTTGGATTATTCGCTTGCAGGATCATTGGGAGGCGTTAAACCTCATTTGGAATTATCCGAAGGTCAACACTCCAATGGTTCGCAAACCCACTCCAATCGATTGGTCAGCAGAAATCTCCCAGGCACAGGTACTCCAGAAGACCTATTCAAACAACAATCCCTATGGAATCGAAAACGAGGTTTGGAGTGCCTATTATTCGACACGATTGGCCGATCCTAAAAAGCCCGGCTCCGCTGATTACGGATTCACCCATAACTTGAACACTTCAGGGGAATGGATTGACCTTGATCTTATGCTACGCGTACTGAAGGAAATGGGTGCGCAACCGCTGATCGTGAGCCGTCCGCTCAGCGGTCCGATTTGGGACGCCATGGGAGTATCAGAACATGCTCGCAGTCGATACTACAGCAAACTTCACAATGTAGTCTCGACCTACGGCTTCCCTGTTGTGGATTTTGCCGACCATGACAGCGATGCTTATTTTTGCACAGATGCATATTCGCACGCCAGCCGCATGGGTTGGGTGTACGTAGACTTGACGCTGGATGAGTTTTTCCACGGAAAGATCCATTAGAGCAAGAAAACAATCTACACTCAAGCAGAACGAGATACTGCCACACTTGTCAGGATAAGTGCTGAAGTGACACGTCCCAAACCACATTCTTAAGCGTCATGCCACATAACTTTTGTGCGGATTGGTCACATATGTTTTTTCAGCCAGACTTTATCCATATAGATATTCATAGATACTGTTTACTTTCAAAGTAAAATCATGGCCGAATTGGATTTGGGCTAGAATACGCCGGGTCGCTGGTTCGAATTTGACGTATCTTTTAAAGAGCAATTAATCAATAGTAAATCCTATGGCTAAAGAGCTTAGAGAAGATGACTGTAAACATCAGCGTTCGTAACGATCGAGGACGAGAGCTTTATTTGCGCAAGAGTTTATTTCCCACAAGGAGTCTTTGATGAAGCCATTTAACAGCACCCGTATTCTTTGGAAGCCAATCATCGCTTTGATTGCGATATTTGCTGCTCTCGCCGCATGTACTGGCTCGAACTCCGTTATCCCTTCGCCTTCGGTCAATGATGTCGCAACTGTTGTGGCCGCAACGATGGAAACGATGCAGGCACAAGCCGCACCTACTTCAATACCGCCAACTCCACTGCCGTTTGCCACGGCTTTACCAACCGCCTCTCCCTTGCCTCTGATGCCGGTCCCTCGCGCCGCGACCCGTCTCACCTTTGTGCACGATGCCACCTCTGGTTCGATAACGGAAAAAATCCATCCGGGTCAGGTTCTTAACTATGTGCTGAACGCCGCACAAGGACAGCCGCTGAATGCCATCCTTACTTCGACGAACGGCGATGCAACCATGACGATCATAACGGCTATTGGCACACCCCTGCTCATTGCTGGACAAAATTTGAATGCGCCATTGAACACCACCGAAGATTATTATATTTCTGTGAACGGCGGTGCCTCCACAGAAAACTTCTCATTGTCCATCAATACTCCAGCTCGCATCCAGTTCGCCTCAGATGCAACCAACGCGACGCTATCAGGCAAAACCACAGGCGGCTTTACAATAGCACCTGCAGGAGGCGCCGATGTCTCATATGTATTATTCGCTAATGAGGGACAGCAAATAAACCTCAACCTGAATGGAGTCGGCAAGGATGGCGCGTTGGCGATGTACGGTTTTAGTGACGGACAACCCTATCTACGCGATGTGACCGAGCAAACCACTTTTAGCATGAAACTACCATCGTCACAGGACTACATTATTCAGGTAGTTCCCAGAGCGGGCATGGTGATCAATTACACGCTGGTCGTGACCGTGCAATAAGGCAAGTGCACATCATTGCAGAAACATCTTTGGCGTTTTTTAGAACATACACCGCGCGACCACGCCGAAGCAATTATTTCATGCTGGATGCCAAGATCTGAAAGTCATCCGTCTTTGGAAGAGACCGCATTGCCTGAAGCAGCGCCTCCGGGGGCACAATCAGTTTGCATGTCGAAAGATCAAGCCAGCCGCCGGCACTCGTTACCCGCGCGGCAAGTCTTCCATCCGTTTTGTAAAATTCATTCCTGATCGAGAAACGAGTGCCATCCTCTGCCAATCCCGCCTGATCCAGAGTTACCTTGAAAATCTCCAGCAAGCCAAATTCCTTGAAATACTCCACTTCATCCTTCAAAATGACCGGACCAATTCGCAGGCGGAAAAATTCAGACATTGGGAATCCGTTCTCAGAGAAATACATCATGCGGACATCTGCAGATTTATCAAGGTAAGCTGTGTTTCGCATGTGCGAATTGAGGTCTATATCTCCCCAGCCAGCGGTGAAAATTTTTTCATACATAAGACGCCTCCAAGCGACGATTTTCTTTTACACTATGCTATTTTAGCGCGTCCTGAAATCTCTTCATTCGTTCCACATTTCACCATCCCGCTAACTGCATTTCCTTGACGGTTTAACAGATTGCTTGTATCATCGGTATTTGCAAGATGCCAGTACGTTATCGTGGGAAGTAGAACAGAACGACCCGCGCTGAAGAACGCAGTGCATGAGGCTTCGGCGGGTTGTTTGGTTAATAGACCGTTCGATGGACGTGCGACATCACCATCATTTTTTCTTTTTGCCAGAAGGAGGCAAAGCAATGTCCGAACGTATCGTCGGAACGGTCAAGTGGTTCAATGCGGAGAAAGGCTACGGCTTCATTTCTCGCGACGGCGGCCCTGATGTGTTTGTCCACTATTCCGCCATTCAGAGCGACGGCTTCCGCAAGCTCGTGGAAGGTCAGAAGGTGGAGTTCACGGTCGAGCAAGGTCCCAAAGGCCCGCAGGCAGCCAATGTAATGCCCATATAATCACCTGACAAAATCCCCGCTCGTTTCTGAGCGGGGATTTTTTTATTCGCATCTTGCGCGGACCTTGGCAGGACTGCGCGGGGGGTTGATCCAAAAGCCAGAAGACGATGAACAGCCCCAAAGTCCAGATCGGAAGCGCAATAAAAATCGGCTTGTGAAATTGATCGGGAATGAAATCCAATGGAGCATCAGCATCATCGCATATCTCCTTTGAATAGGCGGCGTTAGATAAAGTAAATAACAAAACATAGAATCATATGAAAGTGTCAATCTTTCTGACTAGCATCTGACGGAAAAGACTATCGTGTTGTACAATTATCTCGATCCAGTCAGTGAGGCGATATGACATTCAAACACAAAAGGCTCCTGCAGACCAAAGCGGAGGAAATATGCCAAGACTAAAATTGGATTCTGAATTAATCATCCCCGACGATATTTTGATCGCTGAATACGAATATATTGCCAGCACGGCACATGATGCCAACGAAGATCGTTCCCGCGTGGCTTCATTCTATTTTGTTTCCGTGGGTTCCATTGTGGCGGCGATCCTCGGCACACAATTTGCCAAGGATAATCTAAGAAGCGTCTCCATCGCCTTTTCGATCCTATTTTTTGTCTTGACCCTTCTCGGCGCGCTGACTATCGCACAGTTGGCGCGTCTGCGCGCGGCGTGGCATGAATCCATCGAGGCGATGAATCAAATCAAAGATTTTTACATCCACAAATTTCCTGAAACCGAGTCTGCATTCAAATGGCGCATACGAACTATCCCACCCACCGACAAGCCTTACAGCATTGCGAATCTCATCGCCCTCGAAGTGGCTTTGCTCGGCGCGCTGACCACCGCGGCGGCGGTCTATTTTATTTTGTTCGCGCTCGGAGAGGCCGCCTGGTTGAGCTGGGGAATCATCGCCGTTGCATTCATGCTGGGAGCCATACTCCAATGGAGGTGGTACAAACATTTGTTGGTAGATGACCGGTAGGAATTATTTTTATGTCTCGCGATTACAGCCTCAAGGAACAAAAGCCGACCGCTCATCAGCGCATCCCAAAATATAAAGTCAACGAGGATTGGATTCGTGAATATCTCCATGACGGACAAATTGCCCACATCGCCTCGCTCTGGGACGATCAGCCTTTCATCACGCCTTCGATTTATTTCTACGATGAAGTGAACCATCGCATCATCTTCCACTCGAACATCACCGGACGCATCCGCGCCAACCTCGAGCGGAATCCACGCGTCTGCGCGGAGGTCAGCGAACTTGGCAAAATGCTTCCATCGAACGTGGCTTTGGAATTCTCGCTCCAATATCGAAGCGTGCTGGTATTCGGCACCACGCATATCATCGAAGATCGCGAAGAGAAGCGCATCGTTCTTCATCAACTGATCGAAAAATATTTTGGAGAAATGAAACTCGGCACGGATTACCGTCCCGCGACCGATAAGGAACTTGAACGCACCTCGGTCTACGAAATCAAAATCGAATCGTGGAGCGGAAAAGATCACTGGAAAGAAAAAGCCGATCAATCCGAAGAATGGCCGCTATTGGATGATAAATGGTTGACATTATATAGATGACGCTACGTAAAGGAGAAACCAATGTCTGAAGAAAAATTTCGTACGGAAGAATTTCGGGTCGACGGGGAAGAACTGTTGAGCAGAATCAAAAAACTCGTCCACGAGGGTAACATTCGCCGCATCATCATCAAAAACAAAGATGGCAAAACAATGATGGAAATCCCGATGACGTTCGGCGTAGTCGGCGCATTGATCGCTCCGCAGTTAGCCGCTATCGGCGCGATTGCCGCTTTGTTAACGGAAGCCACCGTCGTCGTTGAAAAGGTCGAAACGACTTAATCCGGTAAAGCTAGTTAATTCCCACACAATAATCTCATTTTCATTTCAGAAAAGAGTTCTATAATTATTGCCATTGATCGTTGAAATTCATCGGGTGGCATCTTCAATCATTTGAAGAAAATTTTTCAAATGAATGGATTTGCGATTGCTTAGAGGTGAGTGAAAGAGGAATGGCTGAATCATCCGCTTCATGTTCAGGATTGTGGCGAAAGCGTTGGCAGCGTCTCCGCATAGGAATACGAAGAACCGCGCCGTTTGCTGGCGGTGTATTGGCCGCGCTCGCCGCACTCATCCTTTACAACATTCTTTTTCCCGCTCCGCATCCATTAACAAATAATGATATAAGCACGGCCATCGCGCAAACGCTGGCGTCTGCCACGCCGCCTCCGGCTTATTCCGAGCAGGTGTTTCAAGTGATACAACCTTCACTCGTTCTCATCCAAACCAAGTCCACAGATGCGAGTGGCAACGCTGAAGATAGTTTGGGCACTGGAGTCGTAATCGATGCGAGCGGCGATATTCTTACTGCCTTGCATGTTGTCGCTGACTCATCCAGCATCCAGCTAACCTTCGCCGATGGAACACAATCCGGAGGCGAGGTGACAACTAAACAACCACAAAATGATATTGCGGTCATACAACCGGATCAGCTTCCCGGATGGCTTGTGCCTGCTGTTCTTGGGAATCCGCGCGCCATGCGCGTCGGCGACGAAGCGTACGTGGTCGGCAATCCTTACGGCTTGTATAGTTCGATGAGCGCAGGCGTCATCTCCGGCTTTGATCGTTCATTTCAACCGGTTGGAACTGATATAAAACTTACGGGGCTGATTCAAATCGACGCGGCGGTGAACCCCGGAAACTCTGGCGGACCGCTGCTTAACCGCGACGGCGAGGTGATCGGTATCGTCGAAGGGATTGTGAATCCGACCGATCAGAATTTCTTCGTTGGGATTGGATTTGCGATTCCGATCAACACCGCGGCATCCGCCGCCGGTTTGCCACCGGATTAAGAGTCCATATGTCATTGCGAGGAGCGCACAGTGCGACGACACTTGCACCTACGCTGCAAGTGCAGGTGAGCAATTCCCTCGCGAAGTAGGAGATTGCTTCGGGAAGAACGCCCTCGCAGTGACATACAACTAAAGGAAAGGAAAAATTATGGATCAAAAAACAGAATCAGATCATACACCGATGGAGCGCGTGTTATATGAAGTGAAGAAGATTATCGTTGGGCAGGATCATTTGCTGGAGCGGATGGTTGTAGCCCTGCTGGCACGCGGACATATTCTCGTCGAAGGTGTGCCGGGATTAGCGAAAACGATGGCGATCAAAACTTTGGCTGAGTCGATTGGCGGCGAGTTCAAACGCATTCAATTCACGCCCGATCTCGTTCCCGCGGATTTGATCGGCACGCGCATCTATAATCAAAAAACGGGCGAATTCAACACCTCGCTTGGACCAGTCTTTACCAATCTATTGCTGGCCGATGAAATCAACCGCGCGCCGGCCAAAGTGCAAAGCGCGTTGCTCGAGGTGATGCAGGAGCATCAGGTCACGATAGGACGCGAGACATTCAAGGTTCCGAATCCTTTTTTGGTGCTGGCAACTCAAAATCCCATCGAGACTGAAGGCACGTATGCGTTGCCCGAAGCCCAAGTGGACCGCTTCATGCTGAAAGTGCTGGTAGGTTATCCCAATACGACTGAAGAATTTGTGATCGTCGAACGCATGACCGGCCTGTTACAAGCTGTGCAAAAAGTTTTGACCACCGATCAACTGCTTGAATTGCAAAAACAATCAGATCAGGTATTTGTTGATCCGGCGTTGATCGAATACGCGGTGCGCATGGTGACCGCCACGCGCAAACCGCAAGACATCGGTTTGAAAGAATTGGAACCTTACATCCTGTTTGGCGCAAGCCCGCGCGCTTCCATCAATTTGATCCTCACCGGACGCGCGCTGGCCTTCGTGCGCGGACGCGATTATGTGCTTCCGCAGGATGTCTTGGATATGGCGCCGGATGTGATGCGGCATCGAATGGTGCTTTCTTACGAAGCGCTTTCAGATAATGTAACTGCGGACGATCTCTTAAAAAAGATTCTCGACC
>Ga0335081_10014650_pt1 | contig 12685 bp, 9 predicted proteins | sample Lox_Sample_35_FD_206713 | JGI IMG/M metagenome (GOLD analysis project Ga0335081, IMG submission 206713) | Soil microbial communities from Loxahatchee National Wildlife Refuge, Florida, United States - Lox_Sample_3.5 | ecosystem: Environmental > Terrestrial > Soil > Wetlands | place: USA: Florida...
TGAGGCAAGAACCACGTCGCCGGTGCTTGCAGGGCCGGTCTGAACCCAGGAACCGCGGAGGACGGTGGTCCAGGGTGCGGTTTGCGCGAAGCCAGGCGCGGCCCACAGCAATACAGCGCCGATTGGAAATAGTTGCAGTCTCAAACGAATCCACTATAACGCCGTTGCGGTAAGCGTAAGCTTCGTTCATTCGTGATTTAATAGGCAGGATGCGTGGTCCGATCTGGGGTGGAATCGCTTTTCTGGCGGCCTGCTGCTGTGCCCCGGCGCAGTGGGTGAATCAGCCGATGGCCGGGGCTCCGCGGACGCCCGACGGCAAGGTGGATATGACCGGGCCGGTGCCGCGGGTGAACGGCAAGCCCGATCTTTCCGGAATCTGGCAGGCTGCGGCGGAGCCGCGTGGGCCGGGCCTCTACGGGCTGGGCGAATCGCCCAATTCCAAGTACTTTCGGGACGTTCTGGCCGATTTCAAGCCCGGCGACGAGCCGCTGACTCCCGAAGGCCGGGAAATTCTCCGCAAGCACGCGCAGCCGGGCGCGTTCAATCCCACGTTGAACTGTCTACCGGATGGAACACCGCATGCTGATCTGCTGCCGGAGCCGTTCAAGATCATTCAGACGCCGGGCGAAATGGTGATGCTGTACGAAGTCGAGACCACGTTCCGGCAGATCTTCACGGATGGCCGGAAGCAGCTTACTGATCCTTCGCCCTCATGGATGGGCTATTCGGTCGGCAAGTGGGAAGGCGACACCCTGGTGATCGATACCCTCGGATTCAATGATCAGAGCTGGCTCGATGCGCGCGGCCACGGGCATAGCGAGGACATGCGCATCGAGGAGCAGTTCCATCGGCGCGATTACGGGCATCTCGAGGTTCGGTTGACGATTACCGATCCGAAGACCTTCACGAAGCCGATCACGATCAACTTCGTCGAGGAACTTCTGCCCGACACCGATCTTTTCGAGCACTACTGCCTCGAGAACGAGAGGGACGCCGGACACCAGCCGAACCGGGCAAAATAACGGGCCTGCCAGATCCTGGCGTTTTGCGGAACAGATTGCGAGAATTTACGTCTAAGTACGCAATATGGATGCCTTCTGGAAAGACCTGAAGCACTCTGCCCGGATGTTCCGTCAGACTCCGGGGTTCACGCTGATCGTGATCGCGGCGCTGGCGCTGGGGATTGGCACCAATACCGCCATCTTCTCGGTGGTGAATACCGTCCTGCTGAAGCCACTGGCATTTTCCGATCCCGAGAGGATCGTGGTTTTTCAAAACCTCTTTAAGCAGGGTGGACGCAGCCAGGGCGCCTCGCCGAACGAATACAACTTCTGGCGGCAGCAGACGCAGGGGTTCCAAGATGCCTCGGCATACGCGTTCAATGTGGCGAACCTCACAGGGGACGCGTCTCCGGAGCAGATTCAAATGACGCGCGCCAGCGCGAATTTTTTCCGGTTGTGCGGGGCTAACGTAGTGCTCGGGCGCACCTATACGGCCGAGGAAGACGTGCCGCACGCACCCAAGACAGCGGTGCTTGCCTACGGCTTTTGGCGGCGGCGGTTTGGCGCGGATCCTGGGGTCATCGGCAAACAAATGATGCTGAGCGGCGAGAGTTACGAAATCATCGGCGTGGTGGGCCCCAACCTCAAAATCGAAATCGATCAGCCGCCGGATGTGTATGTGCCGTTCCAACTCGATCCGGTTCGCGACGATAACGGCCATTACTTCACCGTGATCGGGCGCTTGAAACCGGGAGTTACTCTGGCGGCGGCGAATGCGCAATTGCAGGCGGGTTACGACGGATATCACCGCGCGCATGCGCTGCCGTTCGACTTTCCGCAGATCGGATTCGGCGTGCAGCCGCTTCAGGATGCCATCGTAGGGGGCGTCCGCCAATCGTTGTTTATCCTTCTCGGCGCCGTGGGATTCGTGCTGCTGATTGCGTGCGCGAATGTGGCGAACCTGTTGCTGGCGCGAGCCACGGTACGGAAGCGCGAGATCGCCATCCGCGCGGCGGTGGGTGCGGGCCGTGGGCGGATCATCAGGCAGTTGCTGACGGAAAGCGTGATGCTGTCGCTGGCGGGCGGCATTGTCGGGTTGGCTGCCGGCTACGCCGGGATTCGGGCGATTCTGAGTGTCAGCCCCGGTAATATCCCCCGCATCGGTTTGCAGGGAGCGAGCGTGGGGCTCGATTGGCGCGTTCTGGTTTTTACGCTCGCGTTATCGGTGGTGACAGGCATTCTGTTTGGGCTGGTTCCGGCACTGCAATCGTCGAGGGCGGACCTAAACAGCACATTGAAAGAAAGCAGCAACCGGAGCGGCACCGGGCTGCGCCACAACAAAACCCGTGCGCTGCTGGTTACGACTGAAATGGCCTTGGCAGTGGTTCTGCTGGTGGGCGCAGCGTTGTTGATCCGAACCTTTATTGCGATTCGGGAAGTGAACCCCGGTTTCGATGCGCACAATGTTTTGACTATGCGGATGTCGCTAACCGGCCCGCAGTTTGAGAAGCCGGCGGGCGTGACGCAATTGGTTCACGAAGGCGTGCGACGGATTCGCTCCATTCCGGGTGTCGAGGTGGCCGGGACCACCTGCTGCGTGCCGCTGGAAGGAGGCTTCGGCCTGCCGTTCCAGATTCCAGGCCGGCCCGACGGGCCGACCTCGAAAGGCGGCGGCGGGTGGACGATGGTTTCGGCCGGCTATTTCGAAACTTTCAAGATCCCTGTGCTGCGCGGCCGCGCATTCACCGAACAGGACGACAACGGCCCGCCGGTTGTGATCATCAACCAGGCGCTGGCGAAGCAGTTCTGGCCGAAGGGCGATCCGCTGAACGACCGGATCGTCATTGGGCACGGCGTCGGGCCGGCGTTCAACACAGAGCCGCCGCGACAGATCATCGGCGTAGTGGGCGATGTGCGCGACGGAGCCCTGAACCGCGACCCGCGGCCGAACATGTATGTGCCTTCGGCGCAGATCACAGAAGGGGAAAACGCGCTCGCGGCGCAGATCATCCCGTGGGCCTGGGTGGTGCGCACGCGCGTACCGCCGCTGTCGTTGAGTTCGGCCATCCAGAAAGAACTTCGTGACGCGAGTGGATTGCCGGTGGCGAACGTCCGGACGATGGAACAAACGATAGCGCGTTCGACTGCGAACGAGAACTTCAACATGCTCGTATTGACAATTTTCGGGTGCGCCGCGCTTCTGTTGGCGGCAATCGGAATTTACGGGCTGATGGCGTATTCGGTGGCGCAACGGACCCAGGAGATCGGGATCCGCCTGGCACTCGGGGCTGGAGTGAGCCACGTACGGAACATGGTAGTGTTTCAAGGGCTGCGCTTGGCGTTGGCGGGGGTGGCCGTAGGGATAGCGGCCGCATTTGGGCTGACCCGTCTGATTTCTAGTTTGTTGTTCGGAGTGAAGGCCTGGGATCCGATGGTGTTTTCTGCGATTCCCTTGGTTCTGATTACGGTCGCGTGGGTGGCGGTGTGGCTGCCGGCGCTGCGCGCCAGCCGGGTCGATCCGATTCAGGCGCTCCGTTACGAGTAACGGCTCTGTCATAGACGCGCGGCAGCCCGCCCGCGAATCTGTGGTCTGATAGGAAATGGGCACAGTTAGCAGCAGCCCGCCCGTTCTCCTATGCACAACTACCATCTCGCCACTCTTGCGGCGATCGTCCTGACGAACATGCTAGGCGCCTCGCCGGCACGCACTGCGGCTCCATCTCAGCCGTTGCCGCGGACCGCAGACGGAAAGCCGAACTTGGAGGGCATCTGGCAGGCCTCGGGAACGGCGGCTGCCGACCTGCAGGATCACGCGGCGCGCTGGAACATGCTGGCCGGGCAGTCGGTGGTTTCCGGCGGCACGATCCCATACCAACCGTGGGCGGCGGCCAAGAAGGCGGAGAACTTTCAAAGCCGCCAGAAGGCCGATCCGCTAAATCAGTGCTACATACCGGGCGTTCCTCGGGCGATGTATCTGGATTACCCGCTTCAGATTTTTCAGACGCCCCAGGCCATCGGCATCGCTTTCGAGTGGTCGCTGGATTATCGGCTGATCTATATGGACGGCAGCCGCCATCCGATGGATATCGATTTCTGGATGGGGGATTCACGAGGCCGGTGGGATGGTGACACGCTGGTGGTCGATGTCAGCAACAACAATGACAAAACCTGGTTCGACATGGCAGGGGACTTTCACAGCGACGCGCTCCACGTAGTCGAGCGATATCGCATGACCGATCCCGATACGATCCAGTACAAAGCAACGATCGATGACTCAAAGATTTTCACCAAGCCATGGACGCTGAACGTGACGCTGCATCGGCGGACCGATCGCGACCGGCTTTTCGAGTACGTCTGCCAGGCGGAAAAAGAAGAGGCGGACGGAGATTTCACGCGCGAAAACCGAACGTGGTATCCGGGTGACGGAAGTGCGGTTCCGACGATCGCCGTGGCGGCACCGAGTGCGGCTCCACAGAAACCTGCGGCCAACATTCGACGGCGGGCGGACGGCAAGCCGGATTTGCAGGGATTCTATGAGCCCGACGCCGGGGGCGCGAACTACGGGCTGGAGCGCCACACGGGTGATTCGCTGACACCCGGCGGACGCGGGGTCATTATCGATTCGCCAGACGGCAAACTCCCCATGCAACCGTGGGCCGTGAAGGAATTGGCGGACCGGAAGACAACCGAACGCGGCTACGACGACCCGACCGCGCATTGTTTTCCCGCCGGAGTTCCCCGGTCGATGTACGTTCCCACCGCGATTTACGTCATTCAAACCGCCGACCAGATTCTCTTTATGCATGAGCGCACAGCATGGCGCATTGTGCGCCTGGATGGGCGCCAGCACCTTCCGGATTCGATTCGCTTATGGCAAGGCGATTCAGTGGGGCACTGGGAGGGGGACACCCTCGTGGTCGATACCGCGAATCTGAACGGCAAGACCTGGCTGAACGAGGGCGGCGAAATCGTGAGCTACGCCGAGCATGTGGTGGAAAGATTCACGCCGGTTGGACCTGACAGGGTCAGCTACGAAGCGACGATTACCGACCCCGTTGTGTACACGCGGCCGTGGACGATCGCGTTGGCGTTCAATCGCGAGAAGTTCGATCTGACCGAAGGCGCGTGTCACGAGGAAGATCACGATTTACCGCATCTGAAAGCGCTCAAAGAGGGGGCGAAAAAGAAGTAGGCGGTTCCGGTATACACCGTATTGACTCCTCTGGCCAGAAAGGGGATGACAACATCCTAAATCCGACTATAATGGATGACGTCAGTTGGAGGTATGTATGTCTTCCCCTGCGATTCTAAAGCCGCAATTTCCTTCACCCATAGGTGGCGTACTAGCGGAAGAGTTACGAAGAATCAAGGATTTGCTCGACAAACATCTTCTCCAGTACACCCAGACGATTACTTTTGATCAGGACGCAGGCGGGCAAGGCGTCACGGACGGAACGGTCGTTGATACGCTCTATCAGACGCTCGGATGCACGCTCACGTTTATTCCAACCCCGAAGGGAACGGTGTTGGGCACGCATGTCTATGCGCGGTCCATCAACTCTCACTCGGCCCCGAACAGCATTTCGCCGGTTGCCGCCCCGGCCATCATCACATGCATAGATGATAGTTGGGGACAAATGAAAGCTTCGTTTGCGAACCCGGTGTCGGGCGTGACCGTTTATGCTCGACCCATGCTCTCGCCGGAATGCCTGGGCAGCGTAACGGCTCGTCCCTATCTGAGAGCCTACGATGCGCAGAATAATCTTGTGAGCGAGGCCTTTTACCCGCTCCAATACGGGAATTCGTCGTGGGGCACCTATCAACCCCTTTCCGTTACATCGTCGTCAAACAACATCGCATACGTGAAATTCTCTTCCGAATATCACGACGGCGCCCAGGTCTACGCGCTGTTTGACGATCTGGCTTTCACAATCAAAGCGGTGCCGCTGCCGTAGAAGACCTGGACTTCGATTCACCTACGGCTTCTGAGTTTCCGGCCGTTTCGCGGACTCGGAAGCGCGCGCGACAATATACGCCCTGATCGCCTGTACTTGCTTCGCCTCGAGCACCTTCTGGAACGAGGGCATACCGAGGGAGGCGCGCTTGCCTCCGAGAACGATGTCATCGAGGTGCTCGAGAGTTTCTTTGTTCGCATAGCGCAGATCCGGGAGTGGGCCGGCTACGGCATTGATGCCGTGGCAGCCAGCGCAGTGTGTGTTGAATAAGAGGCCGCCTTCGTGCACCATTGAAGCCGGTGCGTTAAGCGTGAGGGAAGGTGTCGGCGGCTCCTTGTGGCCATAGGCAGGCGGCTTCAGGTTGGCGGTGCCGCCCAGCGTGAAGGTGACAAGCCGGCCATATCCAGGCTTCACTGTGCCGGAGCCGGGCGCGTTGAACAGCGCGGCGGAGCCGCCCCAGCCCACCATCAGCGAGATGTACTGAGTACCATCCACAGTGTATGTGACGGGCGGCGCGATGATGCCCGTGCCGGCATCGAACTGCCAGAGTTGGGTGCCATCGGTCGCTCGATAAGCCGCGAGGATACCGTCGGCCCGTCCCTGAAACACCAGGTTGCCGCCGGTGGCCAGCACGCCTCCGCCGACCAGCGAGGGATAACTGACGCGCCACGCGGCCTGTTCCTTGACTGGATCCCAAGCGACCAGCTCTCCTTTGGCAGGAGGCATGGAAACCAGCTTGGCATTCAAAGGTCCGTCGTACTCAGGGTCAAGGCCGAGATTCAGGCCGGCCGGATTGTATTTCCATTTCGCATTGGGGGCGTGGACGAACTGGGTACCGGATTTGGCAGGCAGGTAGACGAGCCCGGTGGCCGGGCTGAACGCCATTGGGTTCCAATTGTGCGCGCCATCCGGACCCGGAGAGACCATCACCGGCTTAATCTCGGCGACGCCAGGCGCTTCAATCGGCCGCCCGGTCTTCGGGTCGAGGCCGGTGGCCCAAGTGATCCCGCTGACAAACGGCGCGCCCGAAATGAACTCTCCGGTCTCGCGATCGAGAACATAGAAGAAGCCGTTCTTATTGGCCTGCATGATCACTTTTCGCATGCGGCCGCCGATGGCGAGGTCGGCTTGTACAAGAGGCTGGGTGGCATCGTAGTCAAAGTTATCGCCGGGGGTGGTCTGGAAATACCATGCGAATTCGCCGTTGCTGACATGAACGGCCACAATCGAAGCGGTGTAGAGGCTGTCCCCGCCACCGCGCAGCGCGCGATACCAGGCAGTGGCGTTTGAGGTACCGAAATACAGCAGGTCGAGCGCGGGATCATAAGCTACGCCTTCCCAGGGAGTGCCGCCTCCGCCCGCCTTCCAATATTCTCCCGACCAGGTTTTGGCCGCGCTTTCGAGGGCTTTGGATTCCAATCCTTTTGATGGGTCGCCAGGGACGGTGTACGTGCGCCATGCCTGCTTTCCGGTTTCGGCGTCGTAGGCGGAGATGTAGCCGCGCGCGCCATACTCGCCGGCCGCATTGCCGATGACTACCAGACCTTTGGCGATGCGCGGCGCGCTCGTGATGGAGTAGGGCTTGTCGGCATCGGTAGTGGTGTTGGACCAAACCGGCATACCGGTCTTTTCATCGAGGGCGATCAAGCGGCCGTCCAGCGTGGCGACGTAGACCTTGCCGCCGTAAAGCGCGACGCCGCGATTGACGACATCGCAGCAGATGAAATAGGCGCGGTCGCGAGGGACCTTGGGATCGTAGGACCAGCGGACGTCTCCGGTCTTGGCGTCGAGGGCTTCGACCGTGCTCCAGGATCCTGTTGTGTAGAGGATGCCGTTTTCGACTAGTGGGCTAGCTTCGAGGCCGCGGGTTGTTCCCATTTCATGGCTCCACGCGAGCCCCAGCTTTCCGACAGTTTGCTCGTCGATCTGCTTCAACGGGCTGAAGCGGTGATCATCGTAGGTTCGGCCGTACATCAGCCAATTGGCGGTATCTTGATCGGCGGCGCGGAGCGTCGCGTCGTCGACCGTTTTCTGACGGTTGCAGCCAACGGTTATAAAAGCAGCGGGCAAGAACACCCAGGCGATGACCCGGCGGTTCAACATGGAATCAGCCTCCAATGGCGTTGTTTTTAGGGTCAACTATAACACCGCAGCGATCGGAGGAGGACGGGGATCAGCCCGCTGCAGTCGCGACTAGTCCTGCGGGCTCTCCGCCACGAGGTTCGCGATCCGCTCCGCCAACTCCTGAGCATCGAACGCGCGGCCCGGCAATTTCCGCGTTAGCGGTTGTGTTTCGATGCCGTCCCGGATCAAGACGAGCTGGACCGTCAGCGTCTCACGCGAAGACGGATCGATTGTTTTGGGTTTAGGGGATCGGCGTCCGAACGTGACCGCGCAACCGATGCAGATCTGGCGTCCGAACTCGTAGAATGCGCGCGGAGGAAGCGGGATAGCGCCGCGGACGATTTCCGTAGTGGTCAGATTCATCTCATCTGCTCCTTTCTGGACGGCCGGACACCGGCCGGATATTAGTAAGTGCGAGATCCGAAGAAAGATTTGGCGCGCCTGGAATCCAAAAACGTACTGGAACCCTTCGATACTGTGGCCGGCCGCACGATTGTTTGGCAGGCCGAGCGCCCAGACCACCGCAAAAATTGTGGGGCAGTCTTTTCAGGCTGCCGATCCGCTTCCAGTGAGTTGAACCGGCTGAAAGCCGGCTGGGGCCAGGCCTGGCTGCCCCACCATGTACACTCAGTAAGCGATGAAGAACAAGCGGAGCAGTGCGTGGTTTCAGAGTCCGGAGTACTACGGGTTCTCGCGGCGGGCGTGGCTGCGGTCGGAGGGATTCAACCGGGATATCTTTGAGGGCAAGCCGGTCATCGGAGTCTGCAATTCGTGGAGCGAGCTGAACAACTGCAACGCGCATTTGCGCGAGGTTGCGGCGGCAGTGAAACGCGGAGTGCTGGTCGCAGGAGGCGTACCGCTCGAATTTCCGACCATCTCGTTGGGCGAGATGTTCATGTTGCCGACTACGATGATGTTTCGGAACTTGATGGCGATGGATGTGGAGGAATCGATCCGCGCCAATCCGCTCGACGGCGTCGTGCTGCTGTGCGGGTGCGACAAAACCACGCCGGCACAATTGATGGGTGCGGCGAGCGCGGATATCCCGGCGATCATGGTGCCGGGCGGGCCGATGCTGGCCGGCGAGTGGCGCGGCCAGCGGCTGGGATCGGGCACCGACGGAAAGAAACTCTTCGATCTGTATCGCACCGGCCGGCTGACGGAGGAGGAGTGGTGCGAAGTCGAAAGCTGCATCGCGCGCAGCACCGGACATTGCACGGTGATGGGCACAGCCTCGACCATGACGAGCCTGGCGGAGGCGATGGGAATGACACTGCCCGGATGCGCCAATATCCCAGCGCCGGATTCGCGGCGGCTCGCGATCGCCGAACTCAGCGGGCGGCGTATTGTCGAGATGATCGAGCCGGGGCTGACGCCGTCGCGCATCATGACGCGCGAGGCGTTTGAGAATGCGATCACGGTACTCATGGCACTCGGCGGATCGACCAATGCGGTTGTGCATCTGATCGCTATCGCGGGGCGACTCGGAATCCGGCTGACACTGGACGACTTCGACCGGCTCTCGCGCCGCACGAGCTGTATCGTCAACGTGAAGCCTTCGGGGGAGTATTTGATGGAGGATCTGTTTCACGCCGGCGGAGTTCCAGCGGTGATGGGGCGGATCGCTGACCTGCTGAATACCAATTGCGTGACCGTGAACGGAAAGACCATTCGCGACAATCTCGGAAGAGTGCTCAACGACGCCGTAATTCGGGGCCGTGAGCAGGCTCTTTCGAGCGAAGGCGGGATCGCCGTGTTGTACGGCAACCTGGCACCGGATGGTGCGGTGATCAAGCAGACTGCCGCATCGCGCGAACTGCTGACACATCGCGGACCGGCGTACGTTTTCGAAAATCACGAGGAGATGCTGGCGGGCGTAGAGCGGGAAGATCTGCCGGTTGACCGGAACACGGTGCTGGTGATGCGGAATTCGGGACCGAAGGGAGCGCCCGGATTTCCCGAGTGGGGGCACATCCCGATGCCGCGCAAGTTGCTGAACGAAGGCGTCAGCGACGTCGTGAGGATCTCAGATGCGCGTATGAGCGGGACATCTTATGGAACTGTGGTGCTGCACGTCGCACCGGAATCCGCGGTAGGCGGGCCCTTAGCGATTGTGCAGACCGGCGACGAGATCGTTCTGGACGTCGCGTCGCGAAAGATCGAGCTGGTGGTGCCGCAGACGGAGATCGAACGCCGCTTGCGCGTCTTCACGCCGCCTAGGCGGCACTACGACCGGGGCTACGGCCGGCTGTTTCTCGATCATGTGACGCAGGCGAATCTGGGTTGCGATTTTGACTTCCTGATGCCGGGTTATAAGTGAGGCGAGGGCGGATGAGGATGGCGCAGATTCCGGAGAAGACGAGCCCGCCAACCATGAACCAGGTACCGCCGAGGAATGAGCCCGTCTGCTTGCTGAACCAGCCGATCGCGTAGGGGCCGGCGAATCCGCCAAGATTGCCGAACGAGTTGATGATCCCAATGCTTGCGGCGGCGGCTGCTGGGCTAAGAAAGCTCGTCGGCATCGCCCAGATGGCTCCGTAAGCCGCCATGATTCCGCAGGTGGCAATCGTAAACAACGTCAGCGCCAGCGGCACCCCGGCGGACTCGAGAGCGAGGGCCGCTAGCGCTGCGGCGGCGATCCACCGGGGAATTGCGGCATGCCAGCGGCGTTCGCTCGTGTGGTCCGAGTGCCAGCCGCCCAAGAGCATCGCAGGAATCGAGACGACCGCCGGGATGGCGGTAAGGAGCGCGGTCCGGAAGGCCGTCAGGTGTCCGAGCCGTTGCAGCATGATTGGGAGCCACAGGCCGAGTCCATAATCGGCAATGGTGCCGCCAAAATAGGTGGCGCAAAGCAGGAGCACGTTTGCCCCCGCAGAGAGCGCCGCCGCTTTCGAGCGGGCCGTGGGTTTTGCCGCCGCCGCGCTTATCTCGGCTGCCAGCCATTGCCGCTGCTCCGCATCGAGCCAGCGAGCTTGCAACGGCCGATCAGTGAGATACAGCCAGGTGACGATTCCGAAGATCACGGCCGGCACGCCTTCCAGGATCAGAAGCCAGCGCCAGCCCGTGAACCCAAGCCAATGCACCTGCAACAGCGCGGCCGAGATAGGAGCGGCAATGGTCTTGGAAACCGGAATCGCGGCCATGAACAGCGCGACAGCTTTAGCGCGATCGTGCGGCCGATACCAATGTCCGAGGAACGTGATCACGCCGGGAAAGAAGCCCGCCTCCGTTACCCCGAGCGCGAATCGCATCGCGTAGAACTGTGGGGCGGTGTGAATGAACCCGGTCGCAGAGGCGACAAAACCCCAAACCAGCATAGTGACGGCGATAGTCTTGCGGGCGCTCCACTTTTCGACCAGCAGCGCCCCGGGGATTCCGAGCAGAAGGTACCCGACGAAGAAGACGCCGGAGCCAAACCCGAACACAGCGTCGGAGAAGCCGAGCTCGCCGGTCATCTGTAAACCGGCGAAGCTGATGTTGATGCGGTCGATGTAGGCAATGATGTAGAGGACGAACAAAAACGGCATCAACCGTCGGGTGACCTGGCGGCGGGTACGGTGGACGAGATCCGGATGGACGGCTGCCGGGTTGGCCATCGCGGCCAGCATATCACTTGGTGGAGACGTGCGCTGCAGTTCTTCAGCTTAGCGTGCCGATTGAGGACAGTTATTTTTTTCGTTCTGCGCAGGGCCAGAACGGCCTAAAAGCTCGCTAGCGTTAAGCAAACGATCGCCATGGAACAGGTGAGCCGGAGGATGAAATCGGCCATTGAGTCCGGCGCTGCCACACTGCCAGGATTGTGACTCCTAGAACGCTTATGGCTAGCGACAGCCAACCCCCCGCTTCGGGGACGGTATTCACGACGGAAACAGTGGTTTGCGGAGAGAAGTTCGTCACCGTCGTCGTGCCATCAAGGTTGACATCAATCGTCGCAGCAAAGCCATCGGTAAGATCCGTGGTAAGCGTCGGAACTGCACCAGCGGCATCAGAGAACATGCTGAACGCAAATGTGCTCCCCGATGTCGCCGTTCCGTTCGGTGTGGTTAATGCCGGCCCGTAGAGTGTCACATCAAAGGAAAGCGCATTTCCGAATGTAAAACCGTCAAAGTAATCGTTGAACGCGGTGCCGTTGTCAAAGGTCACAGTTCCCGGAAGCGTTCCGGAGACATCGCCGGTGCCGCAAAAGCCCTGGACATTCGATGCACAGTTTTGGAGCGATCCATTCGAGGAGAAGTTCAGAATCTGTAAATCAGCCCCTTGCGTCACCAGCAGGCCGGGATTGAAGTTGAAATCCAGGGAGCCCGTGATGCCGGCAAGCAATGAAGTATTGACGGTGATACTGTACTCGACGCTATCCGCGAATGTAGTTGAGGCAGAAAGCAACCCAATGGCGATGGCACAGAACATCGCGCCGCGCATTGCTGTCAGAAACCTAAATGATGTCCCAAACATGGCCGGACCTCCAGCGGAATGGTATTTACGCATATCAGTTAAAACTCCCCGAGTACACCAGTGGCGTGGCATTAATCGTTACGTTCGATGGATTCTTAAACTGCACCGCAACTCTTGCAGACTGCCCCAGCGCCAGATTTCCCTGAGGCAGCG
>Ga0335081_10014651_pt1 | contig 12684 bp, 11 predicted proteins | sample Lox_Sample_35_FD_206713 | JGI IMG/M metagenome (GOLD analysis project Ga0335081, IMG submission 206713) | Soil microbial communities from Loxahatchee National Wildlife Refuge, Florida, United States - Lox_Sample_3.5 | ecosystem: Environmental > Terrestrial > Soil > Wetlands | place: USA...
ACGCCGTGGCGCAAATGAAGCGCTCAGCCCAACGACTCTGCGGCAATATCTGGTCCGCGCCGGGGGCGGGGCTCAAGCAGCCGAACGTCGCGGCCACAAGCGAGGTTGGGTTCTGAGGGCGCAGGCAAAGCACGAGATCAGTGATCCGATACGTCACATAGCCTGGGAGGAACAGATGCAAATCGATGTCCTGGCCGACGTCAAGACTACCCTCGGTGAAGGCCCGCTCTGGGACGTACAAGAACAGCGGCTCTATTGGGTCGACAGCTTCGACGGCCGCGTCTTTCGCTGTACCGAGGACGGGCGAGAGATCCGCGCCTGGGATGTCCCGCAAAAGATCGGCTCCATGTGCCTGCGGCGGAGCGGAGGGGCCGTGGTCTGCCTCCAACGCGGCTTCCACGCGCTCGATTTCCGGACCGGGGAGGTCTCGCTGATCCATGACCCCGAGCCTGACCGGCTCCAGAACCGGCTCAACGACGGCAAGGTCGATCGGCAGGGCCGCTTCCTGGCGGGGTCCATGGACACGATGGAGGAGGGCGCAAACGGCGCCCTCTACCGCCTCGACCCGGACCTCAGCGTCCACAAGCTCCAGGGCGGCATCATCTGCTCCAACGGGCCCTGCTGGAGTCCTGACGGGCGGACCTTCTACTTCGCCGATACCTGGGTCGGGGAGATCTGGGCCTACGACTACGACCCTGCCACCGGTGCCGTGTCCAACCGCCGGACCTTCGCCTCGATCGATATGTCGAGCGGCGGCGCGGCCGACGGCTCAACGGTCGACGCGGAAGGGTTCCTCTGGAACGTGCAGGTGTACGACGGGAGGATCATCCGCTATGCGCCCGACGGTTCCGTCGACCGGGTGATCCAGATGCCGGTCAAAAAGGTCACGAGCGTGATGTTCGGTGGTGCGAACCTCGACGTCCTGTACGTGACGTCCATGTCTAGGCCGCCGCTGCCGCGCTTCCCGGGTGACGGCCCGCTGCGGGGGAGCCTGTTTGCTATCCGCGGTCTGGGCATCCGCGGCCTGCCCGAGATGCGCTTCGCCGGGTGAGAGCGCGACCAGCCGGAGATCCAGCGGCTGGCTTGTGTCCTGTGCCTTCCATGAGAGGGTCGCCTGTGGTCAAGATTACGCCCGGGGTCGCATCCCTGGGCTGACAAGGTTCCAATCGCACGGGGTGCGGGGACGCGGTGCATGTTGGAGTCCATCAGCCCGACAGGGGCGCTGCCATCTTCGACGGTCGGGCCCCCAGGTACCAGGTTCAGGTCGGCCGGCACATCAGGCGTCCGAACTCGTAGCCCAGAAAGCGGAAGTTCTCCTTCCATGCGTCGCGCAGATACGTCTTGGCTTCGTTGAGCGTCAGCTTCACCCCAACGATCCACCGCCTCACCTCTGCCAAGATCCTCGCAGAACTGTGTCTACACAGCACCACGAGGTGAGTGGGCCGGGGGAATCTCACTCCCAGCCACTCGCAGAACCGTACTTGAACGTCTCCGCTGCCGGGTAGGCCGGAGGAGTTGCACCTCTAGCCCCCCACAGACTCCGTACGTGAACCTCTCGATTCATACGGCTCGTAGCAACGATCGTCCTGGTACCTCTCGGCACCACGACCATGCCAGATCGTTTCGGCTCCTCCCCTGTCGGGTTGGCCTAAAGTCTCCGCACGTCGCCACAACCGTCGGTTCCGCCATGCGGCCCACCGAAGACGCCGACGGTGTCACCGCCTCATTCACCGAAGGAGTAGAGAACACCGGTGCTGCTCCCGCTGCGCTGTTGCTCGACAACAAGGCGCCCAACAAGAGCGCCGCGCTCCTGGCGGCCTTGCCCGCCGGCACTTTCCTCATGCACGGCACCCTGGGCCGCGGCCAGAGCAAGGCCACTCTCGAAGGCAGCTTCGGACTCTTCGCCCAGGACCTCGGCCCCGTCACCGCCATGGTGGACGTCGCGAGCCCGGCCAGCTTCGCTCTCTCGGTCGCAGATGCCGTCACCCGCGCCTACGCCACCGGCCGCAACCGCCGCCCGGGGCGCAAGGATGGCAAGTCGCCGGTCGAGCACTACCTCACCGCCGACCCATCGCCCGAGAAGTGGCTGCCGCCATCGTCACGATCCGCGCGATCAAGGACCGCATCGACCGCCGCGAGCCTTGGAGCAAAGGGTGAGGTTACACCGGGAGATCCTCGAGGACCTCCACGCGCCATCGGCTATCGACTGGTTCCGCGCCGCGCTGGCTGCCCCGAGCGTCCTGGCGAAGAGGGGGCGCTGAGACCGGGCCGAATCTGACGGATGGCGGCAAGCCGGGCGGCTCTACTACGCTCGGCCCCGGATTCGAATAAATCGCCCCCCAGCCGAGCGAGACGCCGCCTCCGGTTAGAAACATCTGAAGGAGTATGCCTGCAAGGCCCTTCCCCCCCATGATTGCGTTGGCCATCCATTTATCGTACCTTACACACGGATATGGTCGAACTTGCTGCAGTTTCCCACCGCCAGCTCTCTCCCGCGTGACCATCCCTAAGGAGGTACGAGCGCATGCGGCGTCTTGCCCTCACCCGCCCGAAGACACTCGTGCACGCGGTCGCCGATCGCCTCCACCTCGCCATTATCAACGCCGAGCTTAAGCTCGGCGAAGCGCTCTCGGAGGACGGCCTCGCCACAGCGTTCGGAGTGAGCCGCACGCCCGTGCGCGAGGCCTTGAGCCTGCTCCAGCTACAGGGGCTCATCGAGATCGCTCCCCAGCGCGGCAGCTACGTCTTCAAGCCGACCGTGGCGGACATCGAGAGGCAGTGCGAGTACCGCATCGTGCTCGAGACCTCCGTCGCGCCGCTCGCCGCCGAGCGGGCCCACGCCGAGACACTGGCGGTGATGGAGCAGCGGATGGCCCGCAACGAAGAGTCCTTCCGGACTAAGGACGGACTCGGCTATCTCTCCTCTGACAATAGCCTCCATCACGCGCTTTTCGAGCACTGCGGAAACGCCTACTTCCAGAACGCCTACGCGCTCATCTCCAGCAAGACCGCCGCCCTCAGGACCAACTTGGCGGTCGATGACTACAGCGACCTGGAGATGTCGCTCGGCGAGCACCGCCTCATGGTGCAATACTTTCGCGCCAGTGACATGCGTGCCCTGGTCTCCCTCCTCACGACGCACATCAACCGGTCGGGGAAGAACTTCATCGAGGCGTTCAAGAGGGGAATTCACGCACCTCAGCCATCGCCGCGGCAGACCTACCCGTTCTCGCTCCCGGAGTGACGGACAGTACCGGAGTCCTTCTCCCTCCGCGACCTGCGAACGGCCCCACCCGGAGCACCCCCACTTGTCGCCGGAGCGGGGACCGCCACGGCATCGCCGCCCGCATAACCCTGGGCCTGCTCGCAGGTCAGGCGATGTCGTGCCCTGCCAGCATCTCCAGCGCCTGAACCATCGCCGAGTGGTCGCGGTCGGCTCCTCCATGCGCCGCGCAAGCGTTGAAGAGCTCCTGTGCCGTCGCGGTGTTCGGGAGCGCCAAGCCGAGCTGCCGCGCGCTGCTCAGTGCTAGATTTAGGTCCTTCTGGTGCAGGCGGATGCGGAAGCCGGGATCGAAGGCTCGCTTGATCATTCGCTCGCCGTGAACCTCGAGGATGCGCGAGGAGGCGAAGCCGCCCATGAGCGCTTCGCGGACCTTGGCTGGGTTGGCGCCCGCCTTCGAGGCGAACAGCAGCGCCTCGCCCACTGCCTCGATGGTGAGAGCCACGATGATCTGGTTGGCCACCTTGCACGTCTGACCGTCTCCGTTGCCTCCCACCAGAGTGATGTTCTTGCCCATGAGCGCGAAAAGGGGCCGCACCGTCCGGAACGCGCTCTCAGGCCCGCCCACCATGATGGTCAGCGTGGCGGCCTTGGCACCGACTTCCCCACCTGAAACTGGGGCGTCGAGGTACTGACACCCCAGTTTCCCGATCCGCTCCGCGAAGACCTTGGTCTCGACCGGAGAGATGGAACTCATGTCCACGACGATCTTGCCTGGCGCCAGCCCCTCGGCTACGCCGTTGGCGCCAAAGAGCACTGCGGCGACGTCGGGCGTGTCGGGGACCATGATGATCACGACCTCGGCCGCCTGCGCCACTGCCCGCCCGTTCTGCAGCGCTTGGGCACCCTTCTCGAGGAGGCCCGGGGAGATGGGCTTGACGTCGTTAACGAACAACTTGTGGCCCCCCTCCAGCAGGTGACCTGCCATCGGGGCTCCCATGATACCAAGGCCAACGAAGCCGATGTTCATGATGTCCTCCTTGAACCGTACCCGAGCTCCCAGCGAGGTCAGGACTGAGAATACGAGGCCATCCATCGGAGGCCCGCGGTAGTGGTGGTTCTGGGCTTATACTCGCAGCCGACCCATCCCGAGTAGCCGATCCGGTCAAGGAAGGGCAAGAGGAAGCCAAAGTTGATCTCGCCCGTTCCAGGCTCGTTCCGTCCGGGGTTGTCGGCGAGCTGGACGTGTCCGATGCGCGGCAAGTTGGTCTGGAGGGTCTCCGCCAGATCACCCTCCATCCGCTGCATGTGGTAGATGTCGTACTGATAGAGAAGGTTGTCCGCCCCTACCTCATCGAGCACCGACAGGGCGTGCCGGGTCGTCGAAACGAAAAACCCGGGCATGTCTCGCGTGTTGATCGCCTCCAGGAGTAGCGTGCTGCCGTTCTTCTTGAGCTCGGCGGCGGCGAACCGCAGGTTTTTCACGAGCGTCTCTTGCGCCTGCTCGACCGAGATCCCTTCCGGGCGTTTCCCCGCCATGCAGTTAAGGCGCGAGCAGCTCAGGGCAGCGGAGTAGATCAGGGCGCGCCCCACCGAGTCCTGGAACTCACCTACGCGCCCAGGGTGGCAGGCGATGCCGCGATCCCCCGCGGCCCAGTCGCCAGCCGGCAGGTTGTGCAACACCTGCTGCAATCCGTGAGCGCGCAGCCGGTCCGCGAGCGCCTCCGGCTCGTGATCGTACGGGAACATGTACTCGACGCCGCGGAACCCGGCGGACGCTGCCGCAGCAAATCGATCCAGAAACGGCAACTCCCCGAACAGCATGGTGAGGTTGGCCGCGAATCTGGGCATGGCGCTCTCCTAGATTAGGCGGTACTGCGCTCGCGAGCTTGCATTAGCCTCGGCCGTGATGCCGAGCGCTCCATGAGCTCGTCGGGCAAACCCGGGTCGCGTTCGCCATCCGCTTCAGATCGATTTCGCTCGGAGTTGAGGTCACGAGGTCACCGATGGTCGTGTGTAAGGTACTATTATCGCTTCGCGGACGAAGTTGTCAACGACGCCAGGCATTCCAGACCGGCGACTGACTCGCACTGACGGCAACACCCGGCACCTTCTGAGGCCTGGTGCGCGGGCTGGGTTGATCTGTCCACCCATCGATGATCCCTAAACAAAAATGCGGCGACATCGGCGAGGTCACGCGCCGAAGACACCGGTGAACCACCTTGCAATAAGGTCCCCGTGGCGAGCTAGCGAGAACTCCTAGCCACTTCACTTCTGTTCCTGTCTACCACTACTGCGGCGGTTGACACCTGCGACAAAAACTTGCTAGCGTACCTTACACACGCTGCGGTTGGCGGACCATTGTTGGTGGACCATTGATCGTTCACCCCTGTCCGAAGGGAGGCAGGTTGGTTCTCGTGATGGTCCCTGAGCGCAGTTCGTTCGCAGCAACAGGCCCACTTCGGCCGCGGTACGGTTGCTATTCAGCGTTCGTGGTTACGCTTCTCGTTTGGTTTCCAGTAGCCTCGCTGATGTGACGCCCGCATCGGAGGTTCGCTTGAAAAAGACCGAGCTGGAAGTCCTTTCGCGCGAACTGACCGACCTCCTGCTTCCCGGCGCAGCGCTGGAAAAGCTCCATGGCGGGCGCACGTGGGCCGACGGGCTGGTCTACTTCCCTGGCGGCGACCTCGTCCGCTGGTCGGAAATCTCCGCCAACCCGACAGTTTCGGAAACGTCTGGTGCTCGTCGGCGCGTGGTGTCGAGGCCTTCTAGCCGGACGGCCAGCATTTCGGCTGCATCCGGATCCCCGAGGTGGTCGCCCACCTCACCTTCGGCGGACCCAAGCGCAATCGCCTCTTCAGCGGCGCGACCAACTCCCTTTAACGCGTTGTACGTCGGCGTGCGAGGTGCCACGGTGGTGCCACCGGCTTCACGAGAGGGCAGTGGGGCAGTAGCTGAGTAAGTGTATCCAACCGAGTGGGAGGTAACATGTCGGACAAGTCGAAAGTGCTCCGGAATAGAGGCCGGCGGCGGTTCCTCCAGGGGACCGCGCTCGGGACTGTGGCCCTTGCGGCCGGCACGGCCAGCACGGCAGGTGCTGGAGTACTCTCCTCGTTCGTCGGCAAAACCTACGCCGCGGAGCCGCCAAAGAAGCTGAAGATGGCCTTCGTGCAGTTCTTGCCCCACACCGTTCCCGCCGCCTGGAGCAAGGGTATCGAGAGCGTCCTGCGCTCCCAGGACAACATCGCGTACGAGCTGCTCGATGGCCAGTCGAAGGTCGAGGTGCAGATCAGCCTCATGGACACGCTGATCAATGAGGGCGTGGCCGCAATCTTCCTTCAGCCTGTGGACAGCGTCGCCGTCGCCCCTTCCATCGCCAAGGCGAAGCGCGCAGGCATCCCGGTCATCACGCTCAACATCGACGCGGCCGAGAAGCATGCCGCCCACGTTGAGATGAGCCACTTCCTGGGGGCCAAGGACATCGCCAAGGAGATGGGCGCCCGGATGGGCGGGAAGGGCAAGGTCGCGATCCTCAACGCTCCCCCCGGCATCGTCATCCGCGACATGCGCACCAACGGCTTCATGCAGGGGCTGAAGGACTACCACCCCGGCATCAAGGTGATCGCCGACCAGGCGGCCGACTGGTCCCGCAAGAAGGCGCAGGACGTCCTCTCGACCATCCTCGCCGCCAACCCTGACATCGCCGGTGTATACGGCGTCAACGACTCGATGGCGCTCGGAGCCGTCGATGTAGCCAAGCAGAAGGGCATCCTCGACAAGCTGGTTATCTTCGGAAACGACGGCGAGAAGGATGCCCTGGAATCCATTGAGAAGGGGGAGCTGACCGGCACTCAGTACACCGACGTGTACCAGCAGGGCCGTTTCGCCGCTGTGGCCGCGACCGTCCTAGCCACCGGCGGTGTGTCGGCGCGCTCCTTCACGAGCCAGGGGCGGGTGTTGATGCCCTACATCATCGCCACCAAGGAGACGGTCGGGCAGATTAGGCCCGACCAGCGCTGGTAAGAGCTCACAAAACCATTCTGGGCTGCGGGACGCGCAACCGCGTGATCCCGCGGCCCCATGGTCTACAGGGCGAGACGATGGCACGACTTCGTCGGTTACCCAACCTCCCGCTCGCTCTCTTCTTCGTGGCCCTCTACGTCGCCTTCTCCCTGCTCTCTCCCCGCTTCAACAACGCGACCAACATCGAGAACATCCTCTCCGGCTATTCATTCATGGCCATCCTGGCCATCGGGGAGTCGCTGCCGATCCTCACCCGGGGCATCGACCTGAGCGTTGGGTCTACCGTCGCCTTGGGCGGGATGATTCTCTTCGACTTGTCCATGATCCTGGGCCTCCCCGGGTACATCGCGGTGCCAGCGGCGATCCTGGCGACCACCCTGGCCGGCGTCGTCAACGGTCTCCTTATCACTCGGCTCCGGCTCCAGCCCTTCGTCGCCACGCTCGCGACGCTGGCGGCCTACCGCGGGAGCGTCTACGCCATTTCCGGACGCCAGCTCTACCCGGAGCTCGGCACCAAAGCCATTCGGGACCCGTGGCTGCTGGGGGTCGAGACCTACTTCGACGTCGGCGGCGCGACTCACCTGGACCGGCTCTTCGGCTTCCCGTTCATCCCGCTCTCCTTCTTCATGATGCTGGCCGTATTGGTTGCTACCCAGATCGTTCTGTCGCGTACACGCTTCGGCCTAGATCTCAAGACGGTCGGCGGGAATCCGGAGGCGGCCAGGCTAGCCGGCATCCGCGTCGATCGGACCATCGTCGCCGCCTACGCCCTGTCGGGCTTCTGCGCCGGCCTTGCCGCGGTCATCCTGGTGGCGCGCATGACCACCTCGACCGAGGCGCTCGGCACCGGGATGGAACTGACCGCTATCTCGGCAGCCGTCATCGGCGGCGTGAGCCTACAGGGCGGCGTGGGGAGCGCCTCCGGCCCGGCCCTTGGCGCGTTCCTCCTGGGCGTGATCCTCATCGGCCTCACGCTCGCGGGCTTTTCTCAGTACGTGCAGCAGATCATCACCGGCACCATCCTCATCGGCGCGGTCTGGTACGACCGGGTGCTGTCGCAGCGGCGGCGCCGCGTAGCCGAGCGCCTCCAGGGGGGCGAGCATGCCAGCATCGCCTGAGACGCCCCTACTCCAGGCCAGGGGCCTAACCAAGCGATTCGGATCCTTCGCGGCACTCAGCGACGTAGATTTCGTCTTGGAGCCAGGTGAGGTTCGTGGCCTGGTCGGGAGCAACGGCGCCGGGAAGTCTACGCTCGTCAAGATCCTGACCGGCGCCCACGCCCCCAGCAAGGGGCAGGTCTTCCTGCGCGGTACCCCACTGCCGGCCGGGGCCCCCCTCGAGATGCTGGAGGCCGGGATCGCCTGCATCTATCAGCACTCGAGCCTCGTCCCATCCCTGCCGGTCCTCGACAACGTCTTCCTCGGTCGCCAGCCCACTCGGCGGCTCGGCTTCATCGACCGCAGGACCCAGCGAGAGAGGGCGGAACGCCTGATTGCGGAGCACGGAATCGAGGTCGATCTCGGCGCTCTGGTCGGCAATCTGTCCACCGTAAAGCAGAAGGAGGTGGAGATCCTCAAGGCCCTCGCGCTCAACGCCAGGATCATCCTCATGGACGAGCCGACCGCCTGGCTCTCCCGCTCCGAGGTGACCAAGCTCCACCGCACCATCCGTCGGCTTAAGTCCCAGGACGTGGGAGTGCTTTACATCTCCCACGTCCTCGACGAGGTGTTCCAGGTCTGCGACAGCGTCATGATCATGCGTGATGGCCGGGTGGTCTGGAACGGCCTGGTGAGCGAGATCGAGCGGCAGCGGCTCGTGGACCTCATGGTGGGTGAGAAACTCGGAGCCGCCTCGCGCGCGGCCACCCACCAGGAGCGCAAGCCGGGCGGCACCGGCGAGGTTCGCCTCTCGTGCAAGGACCTGACCCGGCGGAATCTCTTCACGGGCGTGAGCTTCGACCTGCACGCCGGCGAGATCCTCTGCGTCGCCGGTCTAATCGGCGCCAAGCGGAGCGAGCTCGTGCACAGCATCTTCGGTTCCGACCGCTTCGACTCTGGGACGCTGGAGCTCAACGGCGCGCCGATCCGGATCCACGCTCCTGGAGGGGCGATCGCTTCCGGCCTCGGGCTCGTCCCCGAGGACCGGCATCGCGACGGCCTGTTCCTGGCTCACTCCGTCGCCGAGAACCTCTCCATGGTCGCGCTGAACAAAGTCTCGCGGTTGGGCCTGCTCCGTCGTGCCGAGATGAACGGGGCCGCCTCGCGTCAAATCGAGCGCCTCGGCATCGTACCGCAGGACGCCTCGCGGATCGTCGGACGGCTCTCCGGTGGGAACCAGCAGAAGGTGATGATCGGCAAGTGGCTCGAGGCCGAGCCGAAGATCCTGATCCTGGACGAGCCAACGGTAGGCGTGGACGTGGGCGCCAAAGCGGAGATCTACACCATCCTCCGGCGGCTGCGCGACCAGGGCACGGCCGTCCTCGTGATCTCCTCGGACATCGAGGAGGTGATGACTCTTTCCGATCGGATCGCTGTCATGGTCTCCGGGCGGATTCTGAGCATCCATGATGCCGGGACCATCACCCAGGACGAGCTGGTTGCTCGGATCGGTGGTGCAGCGTGAGGATCCTCATCGGCAACGCCAGCCTGGATCCCCGGCGCTTTCTCGCTGCCTATGCTCTGCCTATCGCCCTGGTCCTGGTGGCGGCAAGCTTTGCGGTGGCGCAGCCGGCGTTCCTGTCAGTCGGTAACCTGACCGGCATCGTCCACCGCGTCACCACCACCGGCATCATGGCCATCGGCATGACCTTCGTGATCATGACCGGTGGGATCGACCTGTCGGTCGGTCCCGTGATGGCGCTCTCCGGGCTGGTGGCCTACTTCGCACTACAGGCCCCGGGCCTGCCCACTGGTGCGGCCGTACTGGCCGGGCTACTCGCGGGGATGCTAGTCGGCGCGATCAACGGGCTCGCCATCTCATTCCTGCGCCTCCCGCCGATCATCGTAACACTCGGCATGCTCTCGATCGTCCGAGGCGTCGCTCTGACCCTCGGAGGACCGGAGCTGCACCAGATCAACGGGCAGCCGTCCTACACCTTCATCGGCACGGGGTTCTTGCTCGGGCTACCTTTCTCGATTTGGATCTTCGCGGCGGTTGCGCTGGTGATGATCTTCGTGCAGGTCAAGACTACCTTCAGCTTGCAGATTGCCACTATCGGGGACAACGAGCGGGCAGCTTACCTGTCCGGAAGGCGGGTCCGGCTCGTCAAGGCGATGTCCTACGTGCTCTGCAGCCTGACAGCGGCCGCGGCTGGGATCATCGAATCGTCGCAGGTTTATACGGCCTCCGCCACCTTCGGGGAGTTCGGGACCGAGCTGGACGTCATCGCCGCGGTGGTCCTCGGCGGGACGAGCCTGCTCGGCGGGCGCGGCTCCGTCGCGCGCACGCTCGTCGGCGTGCTGTTCCTGGGCGTGGTCAACAACGGCCTCAACATCTTGAACGTGCCGATCGACGTTCAGCTTATCGTAAAGGGCGCGATCATTGTGATCGCCCTCGCCTTCAGCGAGCGAGTGGCGGCTCGAAATCAGACCTGACGCCACCACCCGAACGTCACGGTTAAGCCATTGCGCCAAATACAATGATCAGCCTCGTCAAAATCGTTACCGGTGAGGGGAACACGGGACTCCGGGAGGTACCCATCGCTGGCTAGGCGTTCTCCGGGGCGGTCACGCGAGTCGGGGACAGCGTCGGTGGATGGAGGGCTTTCGAGAAGTTCGCTCAGGGAATTGGGATGAAGATCAGGTTCGAGCCGTGGGTCGGAGTGCGGCAGGGGCAGTTTCCGCAGTTTAGGCAGAGCGGGGGCTGCTGGCCTCGACCAGGCGACGCGGCGCGTACGCTCGCTCCCGGACCGCGAGGTATTATCGCGTGCAAGGTATACGGCACTCGGTCGTTTACGCATCTGAAGGGCGCGGCGTCGACTACTCCGCATCCCACGAACGGTCAGGGCTGGAGTACGGCAGCACCGCAGGCGTCCTCCAGCTCGACTCTGTATCCGCCGGCGGCGGCGCACCCGGCGGCCGCGTTTCCACCCTCCGAGGGAGCACGCAATGGCACGGACGAGCCCCATTGAGCAAGAGCTGAAGGCGCGGATCCGCCAGGAACGGGAGCGCGAGGAGAGACTCTCGGAGGATGTTCTGTGGGCGCGAGTGGAGGGCGGTGATCAGGCCGGCGTCCGGGCGGCGCTGGTCTACTTCACCGACCCTACCCTCGTCTCGGCGCTCCACGCGCGAATCCTCGAGCGGGTGGAGCGCAGCGCAGTCGGTGCGGAGTCGCTGCAGAAGGTAAACCTCCTTCGGCTGCTCACCTACCTCGCCATCGACCTCGGCTCGGCCGTACCGGCATGGGGACGGCTCAGAGGGCTCCCGCGAGAGGCCTTGGAGCTCATGATCGCTCGCACGCTGCGAACCCTTGAGGCCCTCGAGCAACGGGAGGCTGCGGCACAACGACACCTCCTCGTCGATCTGCGCGCCGAAGCGGCCGGGCGAGCAAAGGCCGAGGGGATCTCCAGGGATGCGGAGCTCGCGGCGAGCGAGGAGGACCTAGTTGGGACGTCCCTCTGCGACCACGCGCGCCGCACCATCCGGGCCATCCGGGCATCCGGCCTCAGGGCCGCCGCTGCCGCCTTTCAGGAGGGGCGGCTCACGACCGTGTTCGGTAACGATTACGCGGAGTTCCTGCCGCTGGTGATCTGGCTCGGCGGGGCCTTCGCGACCACCAACCCGGTCCTCGTCAAGCTGGCCTGGGACATCGACCCTGCGTACTGGAATCGGCACGTCGACGCTGTGATCGGCACCCGTTTTTCCCGGCAGAAACTGAAAGAGATCTTGGTGGAGGGCGCCGGACCTCTCGCGGAGGCCGTAGACGCCGTCGCCACCTTGGTCACCATCTCCGTGGTGGAGAGAAACTGCCGCTTGCTCCGGCCCGTCTTCCTCGCGACCGAGGGCGCCCACGGGTACGTTAGCGTGCAGGTGGACCCGAGCGCGCATGACGACCCCGCGAGAATGGTGGCGGGCGCGCTGGCTATTTACCAGGAGCTCGAGCGGCGGCTAGGGGGCGTCCCCAACGCGGTAATCAAGGTCCCATCCACCGCCGCCGGGCTGGTCGCTGCCCGGGAGCTCACGTCCAAGGGGATCGGGGTGACGGTCACCCTGACGTTCTCGCTCTTTCAGGCGCTCCCCTTTGCCGCAGCCCTCTCGAATGGCAACGCGCTCGTCTCGTTCATCGCCATCATGAATGGGCGGCTCGCCTTTCCAGTTCGCGACGAGATGAAGCGGGCGAGGGTTGTGGGAGGCGAGGAAGCCGCTCGTTGGGCTGGGGTCGAGGTGGCGCGAAAGACCTGCCGCAGGCTTTACTCACCGGAGCGGGACGGCGGGCTCAGCATC
>Ga0335081_10014652_pt1 | contig 12682 bp, 10 predicted proteins | sample Lox_Sample_35_FD_206713 | JGI IMG/M metagenome (GOLD analysis project Ga0335081, IMG submission 206713) | Soil microbial communities from Loxahatchee National Wildlife Refuge, Florida, United States - Lox_Sample_3.5 | ecosystem: Environmental > Terrestrial > Soil > Wetlands | place: USA...
TTATGACCACAGCGGTCTTCATGTGTAACTGGCCGACCAGAAGGTCCTTGGCGGCGGCGCAGGTGGCGTCGGCAATGCTGGTTGACGTCGCATAGCCATGGAACATGTATTTGAGGTGATCGTAGTCCTTGGCGATGTTCTGCGTGATGACATCGGAGGCAGCGCCAGGCGTCACCGTCACCATTTTCAATCGTCCGGCCCACGGCTCGAGCGCCAGCACCACTTCGCTGATGTAGCTCGCGATCACCGCGTTGACGTGATCCTGGGTGGCGGCGCGCTGGAAGGCGCGCACCGACTCGGCGGCGGAGGAGTGATTGTCGTAGGAGACGATCTCGATCTTGCGGCCGTTGACGCCGCCCGCGGCATTGATCTCGTCGGCGGCGAGTTGCGCAGCCTGCGGGATCGAGGAGCCGGCGACCGCCGTCGCTTCGGCAATGACGCCAATCTTGATCGGCGCGCTCGACTGAGCGGCGGCTGGTCCCGCCAGCGTCAGCGCAACCAGCGCGGTGCCCGCAGCGAGCGCGGCCAAAGCCGGCGCACTTCCAATCTTGTTCATACCCTGTCCTCCCTTGACGGTTGCAGCTGCCTTTATCGACAGCCGCTGCTTGGAGGCCAGTCTAACGGATCGTCTTTGGACGGCAAGCCCGGAACCCGCTGCGCCACAGGGCGCACGCGCCGCCATGCCGATATTTTGAGCAAGAGCCGGTGGGGCGACGGCCTCACTCGACGAGCGGACCACCTATCCCATTTGGGCGAGCCTGTCTTTCCCATTCAGGCCTATTGCAATCCCAGGGCTGGTCTTATCGTGACCGTCCTGTAATCAGGACCATTCAAGCCACCAGGGAGATACGATGCACGGTCAGATCGAGGGCAATAATAATGGCAACACGGCTACGGAGGATGAGCAGCGTCTGCGCTACGAAATCGCCGCGGTCACGCGGCTTCTCGTCAGCGAAGGTCTTCTCTGCTACAGCGGCCATGTCACCGCGCGCCTGCCTGATCGCGATGCGATCCTGATTCAACCGATCCATCACGGCCGGTCCGAGCTGCGTCCCGAACATCTCCTCGTCTGCGACATGGACGGTCATGTCATCTCCGGGCCGGAAGGGGAGCGCCCACCGTCCGAAATTTACATCCATACCGAGCTCTACCGGGTCCGCGCGGACGTCAACGCGATCGCGCATTACCACCACGATCTCACCACTACCTTCAGTCTTGTCGAGGATGTGCCGCTGCGGCCGATCAAGAACCACGCGGTCCGCTGGGCGGGCGGAATTCCGGTTCATCCCGAGCCCGATCACGTCAACACGCCGGCGCTGGGGCGCGCCCTCGCCAAGACACTGGGACCGCACCATGCGCTCATCATTCGCGCCCATGGCGAGGTCGTGGTCGCCGAGACTCTGCCCGCGTTGCTTATGGACTGCATCCACTTCACCGAGAATGCCGAGGCGCTCTATCACGCCTCGCTGCTCGGCCGGGTCGTCGCGTTGACGCCCGACGAACTCAAGCGTTTCGGCCAGTCTCTCAAGCGGCCGAAACATTCGGTCAAGCTATGGACCTATTACATCGGCCGCGCGCTGGCCGAGGGCCTTCTTCCGCAGGATTGGCGATCGCACCTTGAGATCGAGGACCGGTTTCGTCAGCCGGCATAACTGTATTGGCGCTCGCTATTGGTGCTGAACCTGCACCGTAACATGCGACAGCGAGCGGAAACGTTTGAGCAGGGACTGATAATAATCCGCTCCGCGCTGGCGGTGCGTCGCGACCGACAGGATCGCGCCGAGGTGGCCTGGGCCCAGCCGCCACAGATGGAAATCGGTCAGGCGGTCGCCGTCGGCCTCGATGACGGCGCGCATGCGTTCCGCCATGGCGCGGTCGGGCGTCATGTCGAGCAGGATCGCGCCGGTGTCGCGGATCAGCGTATAGGCCCAGGCGGCAATGACTGCAGCGCCGACCAGGCCGACGATGGGATCCATCCAGGTCCAGCCGAGCAACCAGCCGAGCGAAAGTCCCGCGATGACGAGAAGCGACACCGCAGCATCCGCCAGAACGTGAACGATGGCGGAGCGCATGTTGTTGTCGCGATGGGCGGAACTTTGCGCGTGCTCGTGTTCGGCGAACGCAACATCGTGGCGCTCGCCGGCAAGATCGACGCATGCCGTGAAGGCGTGCGGTTCGGGTATCTCGTCAAGCGATTCCAGATAACCGGGGCGCGACGCCATGATGAAGACTTGGCGCACGCCGCCGGGGCGTAGCGTCTCGATGACGATTTCGCGCGCCGCGAGTTCGCGACCCACGCATGACAGCCGAAAGCGCGGCGGCACGCCGTCTTCGAAAATCTCCAGCGTCATCGCTCCTGCGCTGGTCTGCACGGCGTGGGCTTGATCGTGGGCATGATGCTCGCGGCCGACGCCACTGTGGTTATGCCCGTGGCCATGGCTGTGACCGTGATCGTGACTGCCGCCGCTGAGCAGGAGAACGCTGGCGATGTTGACGATGAGGCCAAGGACGGCGATCGGAATGGCGTCGGCGTAGTGAATCGGCACCGGCCAGATGAGTCGGATCAGCGCCTCGTAGCCGATCAACAGCGAGATCATTGCGAGGATCACCGCACTGGTGAAGCCGGCGAGGTCGCCAAGCTTGCCGGTGCCGAACGAGAAGCGCGTATCGTCGGCGTAGCGCCGCGCATAGCTGTAGGCGAGGGCGGCGAGCAGCAGCGCGCTGGCGTGCGTCGACATGTGCAGCCCGTCGGCGACGAGCGCGATCGAACCGAACAGAAGCCCGCCGACGATCTCCGCGACCATCATGACGGTGCAGAGCGCGATCACCATCCAGGTGCGGCGCTCGTTGCGCTCATGGCCTTCGCCGAGAAAGACGTGGCTATGCGCGTCTGTTTCGCTGTGGGCCATGGCCGCTCTCTATACAAGCCGCTCTCTGATGAGTGTCCGCCGGCGTCACTTGAGATAAGCGCGAACCACGTCAAGCAGATCGTTCGCGCCTTCGGTGCGTTCGCGGGGATCGAGCGTCACCGCAACCACATGATTGCGGATGTGGTCCTCGATGACCTCGGCCATCAATCCATTGATGGCGCCGCGCACCGAGGCGATGACTTGGAGCACATCGGCACAGCCGACTTCCTCTTCCAGCGCCCGCTCGACCGCTTCGACTTGCCCGCGGATGCGGCGCACGCGCGCCAGGAGCTTGGTTTTTTCGCGAATGGTGTGGGACATGGCATTCCCTTTCGTCGCATTAGTATAGGGGGCTAGAGTATATCGTCCAAGGAAAATAGTACCTGCGCCTGTTACAACGACGCTCTGACGTCGCCGACGCACGCATCGGTCGAGTATCAGTTCACCGACAATCCCGGTTACAACGCTGATCGCGGCCTGGCCAACGTGTTCGCTGGCCGCTTTCACTGGCAGTTCTGAACGGCGCCGTCTGCGCCGCGCCGCATCGGTGGCCTCACCTTCGGCGCAGCAGATTTCGCGTTCGCTCTGGGCAGGCCCGTGCTAAGGTGCCGCCAATGTTGGGCTTGCGACGATTAAGACGCTCCAAGCGACTGAGCCGCGTGCTCGCCCTATGCGTTGCCTATGCGCTGGCAATTCAGGCGATGATGGCCAGCGTCGGTACGGGCATGTCCGCCTTTGCGGCGCCCGGGAAGGCTGGCTTTGCCATCTGTAGCCAAGTTTCGGCGCCTGGACCGGCCGGCGATCGGCACGCTCCGGGCTCCGTGCCACAATGTCCGTTCTGCTTTGTCGCAGCGCAAAGCGCGGGACATTTTGCCCTGACCAGCGCCGCTCCGGTCACTCCGGTCTACACGGCTGTGGCGTTTGCCGGGGTAGCGGACCGGATCGGCCGCGCTGCATGCGTCTTACGCTTTCCCCGCAAGGTCGGAGATCCACGCGCGCCTCCGGCCTTCTCCGCTTAACGCTCGCACTCGCTCCGTTTCGGCGGAGCCATCCCTCATGCGTTTTCGGAGAACATCATGCGCATCTTAGCGAAACTCGTCTTCATCGCAGCGCTGGTCGCTGCCGTCCCGGCTGCCTTCGCTCAAGGCGGTGGCAATAGCAAAATCGACGTTGAAAAGCCTTGGGCCCGCGCGACGCCAGCCGGCGCCATGAGCGGCGCGGCTTACATGACGCTCGCCAATAAAACCGCAACGGAGGACCGCCTGACTGGCGCGTCGTCGAACGTTGCGGCCAAAGTGCAGGTCCATGAAATGAAGGTCGTCAATGGCGTCATGCAGATGCGAGAGGTCGCTGGCGGACTCGTGATTCCGGCCAACGGATCGGTGACGCTTAAGCCGGGCAGCTACCACGTGATGTTGATGGGGTTGAAGAAGCCGCTGGTCGCCGGCCAAAGCTTGGCGCTGACGCTGACATTCGCCAAGGCTGGGAATATTTCAATCACAGTGCCGATCGAGGCCCTGGGCGGGGGTAGCGGTAACGGCGGCATGGGCGGAATGGGCGGAATGGGCGGAATGCAGCACGACCAACCCGGCGGTATGGGCAAGATGGAGATGAAATGATGCAGGCGCGCCGGTGGATTATCATAACGATGGCCGGCGTTGCCGGGTTCGCTGTCGCGGCGCTGGCGATCGTTTTTGCAGTCGGCGCCGGGAAAGCCGGGCATATCGGCGTTGCTTCGATCGGCGGCCCATTCACGCTGGTCGACGATACCGGCAAGCCGGTGAGCGATAAGACGCTCGCCGGGAAGCCCTACGCGATCTATTTCGGCTACACCTACTGTCCGGAGGTGTGCCCGACGACGTTGTTCGATCTGACGCAATGGATCAAAAAACTCGGTCCGGATGCCGACAAGCTCAACTACGTGTTCGTGACGGTCGATCCGGAGCGCGACACGCCGAAGCTGATGCATGCCTATCTATCGTCTTTCGACAAGCACATCCGCGGCTTCACCGGCACGCCGGCGCAGATCGCCAAAATCGCCGGCGAGTATCGCGTCTACTATAAGAAGGTACCGACCAGCGACGGCAGCTACGTCATGGACCATTCCTCCATGATCTATCTGATGGACGCGGACGAAAGGTTCGACACCGTCATCACCTATCAGGAGAAGGACGCCTCGGCGGTCTCAAAGTTGAAGGCACTGGCGTCGCAGGCGCCGACATCCTGAGCCAACATGCGCAGCGCGGGTCGGTACAGAATTGACGACCCGCGCTATTTATTTCGGGTCGATGACGATCGGCGCGGCAAGCTTCAGATGCTTGCCGGAAGGCAGTAGCGCGTCGACGGCGACAGTCCAGTTGCCGGGTGCGGTGAGCGCGATGCCGCCAACGTGCCAGGTGCCGTCGGCATCGACGATGGCAGAGCGCGTGATAGGCTTGCTGCCCGGCGTAGGCGCGGTCAGCGCGAGCGTCAGCTGCCGCGCCACGAGGGTATCGAGGTCTTCGTTGAGGAGATGCACAGCTGCGCTCACAGTGCCGACGTGGCCGGGCTCGATAGTCACGTCCGCCATGCCGTGTTCGCCATGAATGTGCTGGAACGAGGCGTCGGCGGGGATGGCGCCCGCGGCCGCGTGCTGCGTGAGATGGTTGCCGGGCGGCAATGTTCCAAGTGCCGCAACGATGGCGAGGACGGCCGCACCGAGCGCCGTCTCGATCGTGGCGTTGCGGCATAACGCGCGACGCGCGCGCTGCGTGGCCTTCGCATTTTCGTCCGCGACCAGCCGCGGCGTCAATCGCAAGCGATTGATGGCGGCCACGCCGACCATGGCAAAGAACAGCACGATCTTGATGACGAGGAGACGGCCGTAATCGGTTTCGGTCAGCGCATCGATGCTGCCGGCGAGGTACCAGGTGTTGACGATGCCGGTGACGAGCAGCGTCGCGACGCTGACGATGCCAAGCGTCGAGAAACGCAACGTCGCGGTTCGCGCCATGCCGAGCGATGTTGAATCCTGGCCGGCCGTAGCGAGGAGCAGCGCCAGCGGCACCAACGATCCGGCCCACGCTGCGGCGGCGATGAGATGCAGAACGTCGGCCACCGGATGAATGATGCCTTCGGCGCCTTCAGCACCGATGGCGTGGCCGGCGAAGGCCAGCGATCCAACCAGCGCCGCGGCCAAAACCGCCGCGATCGTCTTCAACGACGGTGAGGTAGGGCCATTCTTTGACAAGAGCGGGACGATTGTGCCGCCAAGAGCGCAGGCAACGACTAGGCGGACGAACCAGTCGTTACCGAAATCGGTCTGCGACAGCACGGTCCACAGCACGTCCTGCGAATAGATCTGCGACAGCGGTTGCCCGCTCATCGATGTCGCCGTCAGCACGAACCAGGATGCGCCGGACAGCACGCAGAATGCGAGGCTGATCCAGGCGCTCCAGGCGAAACGGCGGCGCAGCGTTGCGGCAAGTGCGCCGCTCGGCGCCCCGCGCAACGCCGGCTCGAAGATACAGACGGCAAAGAAGACGATTCCAGCCGCCATGATCGTCGCGGCGAAATGAACGGCGCGCGCGTAAATGAGCAGGCTGGGCAAGTTATTTGCCGCTCACGGTGAAGGTGAAATCGCCCTGCGTGGTGTGGGTATCCACCGACACCGCGTGCCAGTGCACATGATAGGTGCCGGGGCTCAAGACCTTGAGCGCGGCGCTCATCGTGTTGCCGTTGATCCGCGGTTTGCCCTCGTCGACGCGAGCGCCGGCTGAGTCGGTCACCGCGACGGTGCTGAACGCCGGCTCAAGGTTCTGCGTGAACCAGATCGTGAGGTCGTGCGGCGCAGTTGACACCGTTGCGCCGACTGGCGGGCTGGCATGATCGAGGTGCGCGTGGGCGCTGGCGACGACGGGCGCCAGTATGACAATCGCCGCCGTGGTGAACGCGATGAGCAATCGCATGTGAGGGTACCTCCGAACGTGAGTTTCCTTAGCGGGCCGGTGCACTGCGCCAGCAAAGCTCGTTAGAACTGATATTTCGCCGCCAGCACGTAAGTGCGTCCTGGAAACGGATGAAACAGGAAATATTGTTCGTTGAAGATGTTGTCGATGCCGGCATCGAACGAGAAGTTCTTCGTCGCATTGTAGTGCAGCTTGGTGTCGACGACGAAATAGTTATCGAAGGCGCCGTAGACGTGCGGCACGATGTCGGTATTGTCCAGTGTCGAATACTGCTTGCCGCTGTAGCGCGCGGCGACCGTCCACGCCCAATTGTCGTCGTCCCAGTGGTAGGTGTAGCCGAACTTGGCCCGCCAGTCCGGCACGTAGGGCACGCGCTTGCCGACGACGGTGTCGGGCAGGCCGGTGAGCGGATTGGTGCCAGCCCAGTTCGGGTCGGACAGGATCCGCGAATCGACGTAGGTGACGCTGCCGAACAACTGCAATCCCTTGATCAGCACGTTGTTCTTGTCGGCGTAGGCCTCGGCGCCGCGCATCCTGATCGCGGCGACGTTGCTGATGGTGGTCGTGGGCGTTTGTCCCCCGGTCACCGGATTGGTCACGAGATTGGTCTGCGAGATGATGGCATTGTTGGTACGCTCATCGAACACGGTGAAGCGCACGCGGCCGTCGCTCCATTTGCGCTCGATGTTGAGTTCGCCGTTGAGGTCTTGCTCCGGCGTCAGGAACGGATTGGCGAAGGTCGCTACGCCGTTCACCGTGACGTTCTGGTAGAGCTCGGTGACGGTTGGATAGCGATAGGCTTCGCCGAAATTGGCGGTGACGGTCCAGTCCTTGTTCGGCTCGAAGGCCAGCGATGCCTTGGGCGAAAAGTTGGTGGCGTTGAGGCCCGGTTGATTGACCGCGGAGGTCGATGTGATGACCCCGGCACCAGTCGCCACGGTGTTGATATTGAAACCGTCCAGCGCCTGCCACGCCTCCAGCCGGCCGCCCACTGTCAACTTCCACATCGGGGCGAAGCGCCAGGCATCCTGCGCCCACAGCGCGCCGGTGCGCGTTTCGCCGACGCCCTCCGAATAGGTCTGGCTGGTGACGCTTGAGGCCTCGTTCCAGACCGACGAGCCGTAAACCGGATTGGTGAAGTAATAGCGGTCGCCATGAATGCCGAAGCTGATCTCCTGCGGACCGCCGTAACCATCCGGCCGCCAGATGCCCTTGCCGTCGACGTTCTGCCAGTTGGTCCCGTCGTTGCGGGTGATCTTACCGTTCTGGGAATAGCCAACCCCGGCCGCGGCCACGGTGTACGGGTTGACCATGACGTCTTGCAGATAATTGTAGCTCGAGGCCGAAAGGTCGAAATCGAATGCGCTTTTGGTGTCGCTCCTGAGCGACACCGCGTTGCTCATGTGCGTCTGGTTCCAGATATATTCGTTGCTCGCGAAGCTCGAGACGCCACCGAGCGTCGCCAAGCCGGTCGCCTTCGACGTGAGGTAGCTCTGCGGATTCGAAGTCTGCACGTTGTTCCAGATGCCGAGCGAGTAGGTGGCCTGGACGGTAGGCAGAAGATCGTAGGCAGCCTTGAAATTGGCCGACGTCTGCTGCGTGTGAATGAGCGCGCCGGTGCCGACCACGTCGGCGACGACGCCCTGCTTGTTCAGCGCGGCGATCGTCCCGCTCGTGCCCGCCGGCGGCGCGGCCACGGTGGTGTAGGTCAGCGGCTGCTGGTAGCCGTCGAGGAAATTCGCCGCGACGAACCATGACAGCCGGCCGTCGCGGTTGCCGACGAACATGCTGGTAACGCTGTCCGCATAAGTGTTCTTGGTGTCGTATTGATGCCAGGGTTGGACCGAGACCGTCTGTTTGATGTCGGCCTCGAATTTGTCCGGCATTTTAGTGGTGACGAGCAGGACGCCGCCCATCGAATTGCCCGGATACATCGCCGCATAAGGACCGTTGATAAAGTCGACGCGGGCGATGGCTTCCGGCACGATCAGGTTCCAGTGCGGCGAGGCGCCCGAATTGTTGTTGCCGATCAGCGCCGAGACCAGGAGGTCGTCCTCATAGATCAGGGTGCGGGCGCTGGAATTGACGCCCCAGGTGCGCGTCGCCAACACCGCCTGGTTGTCGCCGTCGTTGCGTTTACGCACGAACAGGCTCGGAAAATATTTGATGGCGTCTTCCGGGTCCTTGATGTTGACGGTTTCCTCGATCTGTTTCGCCGTCGTCGAGACGGTGTCGTTCGGCAGTTGATAGCGCTGGACGACCGGCGGCGTTGCAAAGGGATTGGACGCTGCGCCGCCCTGACCGGTCTGGGTAGCTGCGGCCGACGGCTGGGTTGGCGCGCGCGCCGCCGCTCGCGCGGCCGATGCGGACCGGCGTGCCTGACGGCGGCGAACGTGCGCCGGCTGCTTTCCAGTTACCTGGATTTGCGGCAGCGGTACCGCGGCAGACGGATTGGCGGTTTGGGCGTGAAGCGATACGCAGCATCCAACGCTCGTCGCCACAGCGACGGCGCTGACCGATACACGAACGGACATAGCACAATACTCCAGTTCAGGAGGCGTGAGATGGGCCGCGCATGGAGCGCGGCGAAATTACGCCAACTGTGGAGGTGCTCGCGATCGGTGTGTTCTGGTCTGAGGATCGGAACGAAAATCGACGACGGCCGCCAACGCCAGGACTTGGCCCGCCGATTGCTCGACCGCGACCGATGCGGTCGGCGGCGGCGGCACCGCAGCCAACTGGATGAGGCAGCCGTCGCAGCACGATTTGCCAAGGTCGCCCAGGTCGCTGCCGGGCGCCGGATTGCCAAGCTGAGCGCGCTGGCAGATGACGATGTTTGAGGAATTTGCCTCCGCGACCGCGATGCGGACGGCGTTGAAGCTCGCGATAAGGCCCGAGAGCGCAATCGCGTAAGCGGCTGCGAGCGCGACGACGCGCCATAACAGCAGCCACTTGGCGAAACACTTGTACACGAACGCAAATCCGTGTGGGAAGCACGCTGTAAAACCGGGAACATTGTAGGTGCAAAAAAATTCCCTTGTCACTCCCAAAGCTCGTCTGCCGACAGCGGATTGCACGTCGTGTGACTAAAATGTCTCAGTGCAGCTCGGCGCGCGGCGCGTTTCCGCAGCGCCCGCTCAACCGTGCGTCCGTTACTGCATTGTGTCGGGAGCCGCGGCGTTGAAGTCCGCCGCGAGGCGTTCGGCCATCGGCTCGGGCAGGTACCGGCTGACGCTGGCGCGGAAATTTTGACGCCAGGCCGGATAGAATTGGTAGAGCATCGCGATGTCCTGCTGCGCGCGCGCCCGATCGCCCGATTTGTCGGCGATGAGCCCGTCGAGCATCAGGCCGGGCGGGAAGAACGGGTTGGCGATCTGTCTGGACTCGGCGCCGGCGGCCTTGAGGTCGCCTTTGAGATAACAGCCGAGCGCCTTGAACACATGATAGCCAATCCAGCTATTCGATGATTTGACGGCGTTCTTGTCGAGCAGCGCCAGACCCGCATCGACGTCTCCGGTCAGGACCAGCATCATCGCACGGCCGAAGGCGACCGCGCCGTTGTCGGGATTGAGCGCGTATGATTTCTCGCTGGCAATCTTCGCCTGGGCGATGTCGCCTTTGGCCAGGAGAACAGCCCCGAGCGCGTATTGGGCGAACGCGCTCTCCGGCTTGATGTCGACGGCGCGCGCGGCCATCGCGTAGGCGTTGTCGAGCATGGTGGGGTCGCCGGGCGCCGCCACGACACCGAAGCGATAATTGCGCAAATAGACAAAGGCGAGATCGGCAAACACGGTGACGGCCGGCGGCGTCCGCTCGCTCGCCTGCACCAGACAGTCGCGCACCGGCCGATATTGCGATGGATTGAAGCTGCGCAGGTACTCGCTGGCGTCGAGAATGCAGCGGTATGTATCCTTCGTGGGATCGGCGGCCGCGAGCTTGACGCGCTCGCGCGCCTGAATGACACCGAACGGATCGAGCAGCGAGCGCGCCACATCGAGCGCGATTAGCCCGCTCTGCCGGCGCGGATCGGGCTTGATCGGATGATCGTATTGCCGCGTCCATGCGATCGATCCGGTTGCGGTGTCGAGCAATTGCACGATCAGAACCGCCCCCTTGTCGTCGTAGCGTATCGTTGACGTCAGCCGGTAGATCGAGGCGGGGAGCCCCGGTTCGGCCGCGGCGGCGCCGCGGTTGGCGGCGATATCGGGTTCGTCGGTAACCACAGTGACGTCATCGTAGCGCGCCAGTGCATGGATCAGGCGCTCGCGAACCATTGCGGCCGGCAAAAATCCCGGAATTTGCTGGCCAGCGGTCGCGACCGGTCCGACATAGATCGCCGGAGCACCTTCACGGGCCGAGTCCAGCCGGGCTGCGGCGTTCGTCACCGGCCGGAGGCTGTACCGCAGGCCATGATTGGGGCCGCCGACGAGCGGGTGGTCGATGTCGAACAGCATTTCCAGGATCGCGAGCACCGCAATCGTGGCGAACGCGATCTTGAAGAGTCGCGCTTTCGCGCCCATGCGGCTTGTCAGCGGCGCAATCGGATTTCGAATTTGCCATATTGATGAAGCTTGTCGTGGCGGCTCCGGCTGAGGTGGCCGGCCGGGCAGCGGCGCGAGGCGGCTATCTTCATGCCAGCCGGTGTCCGCTCTTTTGTCCAGGCACCCACCGGCAACGCTCTGCGCGCTCGCTTTGAGGAGGGCGCAGGATTCATTCAGGGTCTCTCTCGCAGAACGGATGACACCCGAAAGCTCTGAAATCTGTTCCCGCTGACTTCTGACCAGTTCGATGTTCTCGGTGACTGAGCGTCTGAATTCTTGCGTCCCGCCGAACTGCGGGTTCGGAGTTTTGGGGGTGGCGCTTTCGAACGCAGGATCCGCCCGGGCAACGCCTTGCGGCAGGGCGCTGGTGCGGCTGTAAAAAGTCGGCACGTAGGTGCCGCGCGGCAATTCGATCAGCACTGGGTCGTTGCGGCCATCCTTGGCATAGTAGCGCGCCAAGGCTTGGCGCAGCCGGCCGGCTTCCACGCGCACAATGGGATCGTTCTGCGGATCGAAATCGCCGCCGCGGTCAAGCGCTTCCGTTGCGATCGTATAGGCCTTGATGCAGTCGGTCTTGCCGGCGAGCGTCGTGGCCACGACGAAACTGAGGAAGCGCGTCAACCGCAGCGAGTCGCGGAATTGAGCGGCGGCAAGGACCCGATTGAGCTGGCCTTGGATAAGTTCGCGGGACAACGCATCCGTCGCCGGTTGCGATTTTTTGGGGGCTGTTGCCCAATCCAAGGGAGGCAGTGCTCGATTCATGGGCCACCCAGTGCGGGTATCCTTTTGCTCGTCCTCACAATTTTCTAAGCCGCGGTCCGGCGGCATGCTCGATTCATGCGACCACGATTGACACAAAAATGCCACACAACCGTCAGTGGGACTGTTCAAAATCGCACATTGTACTCATTTGATGCACAAGTCTCGCGGCATGCGCTGGCGCGCCTCGCGTTCGGGCGCGCTGATATTGTGCGGCGTCGCGGCGAGGATCGTTTGCCGCGCCTCTGCCTGCAGCGCCTGCGGCACGCGGACCAGCGCGCGCTTGAGGCAGGCCTGCGCATCGCCGGCGCAGCCGCGCCGTCTGCGGCAGCTTTTGTCCCGGCACCGGCGCCACAGCGCGAAGGCATCGCAATAGCGCCGCGCCTGCAATTCCGATTCGGTGCCGGCGCGTCGCGCATGCGCCACCGGATCGAGCTTGGGCTTGCGTTTGAGCCCCGCCTTGAGCATCGCGGAGAGCACGCGGAACTCGGAATTGTCCATGGGGGTGATTTCTCCATTCGTCATT
>Ga0335081_10014653_pt1 | contig 12681 bp, 12 predicted proteins | sample Lox_Sample_35_FD_206713 | JGI IMG/M metagenome (GOLD analysis project Ga0335081, IMG submission 206713) | Soil microbial communities from Loxahatchee National Wildlife Refuge, Florida, United States - Lox_Sample_3.5 | ecosystem: Environmental > Terrestrial > Soil > Wetlands | place: USA...
CACCCCGGCGAGCATTTCGCTTCGCTCAATGCTCGCCGACCCTCCCCCTGCAGGGGAGGGTGATCGGAGCCTGTGGCTGGCGCCGTGCGCGCGCGCGCCCTAGAAGACGTTCGATGACCTTGGTTCGCCGCCGGTTCCTTGCTGCGCTCGCCGCGCTGCTCTTTGCGGCCGCGCTGCCGCGGCCGGCGGCTTGCCTCGAATTCGGCGATCTCGGCGTGGTCTTCATCCACGGCAAGGGCGTGTGGGCGGGCGCGTTCGACGGCGGGCTCGTCAAGCTGCTGCACGAGGCGGGCGCCAAGGTCGCGACGCCGGAGATGCCGTGGTCGTTCCGCCGCCTCTATGGCGGGACCTACGCGGACGCGATGGCCGAGATCGACGCCGCGGTTGCGGACCTCAAGGCGCAGGGCGCGACGCAGATCGTCATCGTCGGCCACAGCCTCGGCGCCAATGCGGCGATCGGCTACGCGGCGAGGCACGGGCCGCTTGCCGCCGTGGTGGCGATCTCGCCCGGCCATCTGCCCGAGGTCGACGGCCTGCGCAGCCGCACCCGCGATGCGCGGATCGAGGCGGCGCAGCTTGTCGCCGCCGGGCAGGGCGACGTGCGCCGGCACTTTCCCGACATGATCCAGGGCATCCCGACCTTCGCGTCGGCGACGCCGCGCGCCTATCTCAGCATGTTCGATCCGAACGGTCCGGCGGTGATCCCGAAGAATGCGGCCGCCATGCCGCCGATACCGTTCCTCTGGGTGGTCGGCATGTTCGACCCGATCGCGCGGCGCGGCCCCGACTACGCCTATACGCTCGCGGCAAAGAACCCGAAGAGCCGCTACCTCGAGGTCTTTGCCGGGCATCTCTCGACGCCGACCGTCGCGCGTACCGCGATCGTGCGCTGGCTCAAGGGGTTGTGAGATCGGTCCCGACAGCCGTCGCGGCCTGTGGATAACTCACGCTGGCGTTTCCCAGGCGAGGCAAGCAAAATCCTACCTGAGTTCAGTCGAATCACTGGGCCGCCGGTTGCGGGCGTTACCCTCCCCTGCAGGGGGAGGGTCGGCGCAGCGAACGAAGTAAGCGGAGCCGGGGTGGGGTGGCGGCGCTTACCACACCCCACCCCGGATCGCCTTTCGCTGCGCTCGAGGCGATCCGACCCTCCCCCTTCAGGGGAGGGTAAAGGTGGTTCGGAGCGGCATGCGATCGGATCTTGCGATCGGATCTTGTGATTGCGCTCGGTGCGTGCCGCAGCAATGCCGCAAATGGTGCGGCACTATGGCGACGCGGTGCTGCGGTCCGGCCGGTCGAGCCGGGTGCGCGCCGCGCAGGGTCGGGACCATCGGGGGAAGATGGTCGGGGTGAGGCGACATTCCATTTGCACCGTCGGGACGGTCCGCGATGCCCATTGCTGAAACTCGTCGCCGCGCCGCGACGGGCATGAGGTTCGCGTGGCTCATCGGCGGCCGCCTGGCGATCGCCGGCTGCGCGCTCGCCTTCGGTGCGGCGCTCGCGCTGCAGGTCGAGGTCGCCGCGGCGAAGTCCGCGCACAGCGCCGCGAAGCACACGGTCAAGAAATCCACCGACGACGACGACGACAATAACAGCAGCAGCGCGAGCTCGTCCCCGGCTTCGTCCGTCGCCGGCGAGACCATCTCGGGCGGCGCCGGCGCCGCGACGACGCCGGGCGCCGGGTCGGGCACGAGCCGCAGCGGCTCGACCGTCAATCTCCTCGGCGGCAATAGCGCCAATGCGCCGCGGCTCGGGTTGGGCTTCAACAACGACAGCGCGAGCGTCAATGCGACGATTCCGTTCGGCGGCCCGCACCATGAGCTGGAGCCGCCGAGCAATCACGTCACGCATCCGATGCTGACGATCCCGTTCGAGCACAGCGGCGGCGGCCTTTCGCATCTGCTTTCACCGGCCGGCGCGCCGCACGCGCTGTCCTATGGCGAGACCGGCACGCCGCTCCTCGGCGGCACGCCGGGGCTGACCAACCGGCTGATCCGCAGCGTCACCACCACCTACTCGCCCCACTTCGTCAACCGCCTCGGCCATTCGCTGCGCCTGCAGGAGCCGGGCGGGATGCACGAGGCGACGGCGCCGGCGGCCGGCGCCGGCGGCAACGACCTCGCGTCGCGGCTGAGCGAGGCGAAGCGGGCGATCGCGACGGCCGCGGCGCGGCCTGCGGCCGCGGCGACGAGCGCGACGACGTCCGTCGCCAACCACGCGCCGGCGAGCATCGTCAACAACCGCTTCGCCGCCGTCAGCGCCAACGCGCTCGAGGCGCGCATGTTCACGATTCCGGCGCCGGGCGAGACGCGCTACGTGCCGAACGAGATCGTGGTCGGCGCGCCGGCCGGCCTCTCGACCGAACAGATCGCCGCCATCGCGCGGCGCAACGGGCTCGAGCCGGTCGCGGGCGGCACGTTCGCGTCCTCGGGGCTCACGCTGCAGCGCTGGCGCATCACCGACAACCGGCCGATCGGCGAGGTGATCCGCGCCCTGCAGGGCGAGACCGGCCTGCAGACCGCGCAGCCGAATTTCCGCTTCGCGCTCGCGCAAGCGGCGGGCTATTCGGAGCAGCCGGCCGACGGCTTCTCGGCGCAATACGCGCCCGCGAAGCTGCACCTCGTCCAGGCGCACCGGCTGAGCATCGGGCGCAACGTCACGGTCGCGGTGATCGACACCGGCATCGACCGGCTGCATCCGGAGCTTGCCGGCGCGATCGCGGCGAGCTTCGACGCGATCGGCGCCAAGGAGCCGCCCGATGCGCACGGCACCGCGATCGCCGGCGCGATCGTCGCGCACGGCCGGCTGATGGGGGTTGCGCCGGCGGCGCGGCTGCTGGCGATCCGCGCCTTCTCGACCGCCGGCCCCGACGCCGAGGCGACCACCATGACGATCGTGCGCAGCATCGAGTGGGCGGTGGCGCACGGCGCGCGGGTGATCAACATGAGCTTTGCCGGCGCGCGCGATCCGGTGATCGGCCGCGCGCTCGCCGAGGCGCGGCGCAAGGGCATCGTGCTGATCGCCGCCGCCGGCAATGCCGGGCCCACCTCGCCGCCGCTCTATCCGGCGGCGGACGCGAACGTCATCGCGGTGTCGGCGACCGACATCGACGACCATCTGCTCGACGTCGCGAACCGCGGCCGCCAGATCGCGCTCGCGGCGCCGGGCGTCGACGTGCTCCTGCCGGCCCCGCATGCGCGCTACCAGCTCGCGACCGGCACCTCGTTTGCGGCCGCGCATGTCGCCGGCATCGTGGCGCTGATGCTGGCGAGGAACCCGCAGCTCACCCCCGACGAGGTGCGCGCCGAGCTCGTCGCGACCGCGCGCGACCTCGGCCCCAAGGGCCGCGACGACATGTTCGGCGCCGGCCTTGCCGACGCCTACCGGGCGGTGGTTGCGGCGATCGGCGCCCCGCAGACGGTGGCGGCGGCGAAGTAGAGCGACGAGCCGCAGCGGTAGGGTGGGCAAAATCGCATGCACGGCATAACCGCGTGGGCAAAGGCGCATCGGCGATTTTGCCCACGCGGCTGCTTCGTGCGATGCGCCTTTGCCCACCCTACGGCGCGGCGAAGCGGGGCATGACGGAGAAATTCTCATGACCCAACCCGACATGCCGCAGAAGCACTTTCCGGTGTCGTGGGACGAATTCCACCGCGACGCGCGCGCGCTCGCCTGGCGGCTCGCCGGCGCCGGGCCGTTCGAGGCGATCGTCGCGGTGACGCGCGGCGGCCTCGTGCCGGCCGCGATCGTCGCGCGCGAGCTCGGCATCCGGGTGATCGAGACCGTATGCGTCGCGAGCTACAACCACATCAGCCAGGGCGAGCTGCGCATGCTCAAGGCGGTCGCCGACAGCATCGTTTCGCTCGGCGGCGGCGGCGGGCAGGGCGTGCTGATCGTCGACGACCTGGTCGACACCGGCAAGACCGCGAAGCTCGTGCGCGACATCCTGCCCAAGGCGCATTTCGCCACGGTCTTCGCCAAGCCGATGGGCCGGCCGCTGGTCGACACCTTCATCACCGAGGTGTCGCAGGACACCTGGATCTTCTTTCCCTGGGACACCGGGCTCGCGTTCCAGCCGCCGATCAAGCCGGGCGGGGAGTAGAGGGCGTTGGAATTGCTGCTGTTATCCCAGTTGGGTCATTCTGCCAAAATTGGCCACGGGCGGGCCGCGGGGAGATCATTCGATTTTCCAGCCCTGTTTTGCGCGGCCGGCTCCCGGGCATCCGAGTTTCCGGTGGCGCGATCGCCGGTCCAAGCCCCTCCCGGCAAAATACAATCGATCTGCAATGGAAAATCGCCGCCAATTACAATGCAAGGCCTTGAACGAGCGGCGAAAAAGCCGCCGGCGCAAGAACAATGGGAAACAATGAAAAGAACAATGCGAAAAACAATGGAAACAATCAGAAAGCCGGGCGAATGGTGACCTCTGGTTGTGACCGACGTGCCGCGCCGCGCGTCCTCCGGTCATCGCGGGGAGGGCGACCTGTGATGTGATTTGCGTTTCCGGCTTGGCTTCGTTCGGGCAGTTTGGCTTCGTTCGGGCAGTTTGGCTTCGTTCGGGCAGCTTGGCTTCGTTCGGACAGTTTTGGCTTCGTTCGGACACCTTGGCTTCGTTCGGGCAGCTTGGCTTCGTTCGGGCAGCTTGGCTTCGTTCGGGCAGTTTTGGCTTCGTTCGGACACCTTGGCTTCGTTTCGTCGCCTTCATCGGCATGCACGCGGCATGACGCGCCGCGCCGTACTCGTCCCCGTCTCAACCGACATTTTAGCAGCGATCATCGCCGGTGGCAAGAACATTCAGTGAACATCGGTGCGGCGCCCGCGCGCGTGGTCGCCCGGCTGGAAAATGCCTATGATCGGGACGCGCTGGGTGGGACGACAACAAGAGGGTTCGTCACATGCGCACGCTCACCGCCTACGGGATCGGCGTCGTCATCGTTCTGGCCGTGCTCAATGGCCTGGCCTGGCAGGCCGGAACGCCCCGGCTGCACAGCCTGAATGTGTTCTCCGCCGGGTTCGTCCTGGGAATGCTCGGGGCGTCGATCGCGGCCTGGGTCTACGGCTATCGCCGCGTCGCCTGATCCCGGGTCACTTCCGCCGCGCGATCCGCTAAGATCACCGACGCCAACCCCGAGGAGGACCGCCATGGACGCCGTCACGCCGAAGCAAGCCCACAGCGCCGACCAGCATTCGCACATCGTGCGCCCGGCCGAGATGGAATGGCAGAAGACGCGCTTTCCCGGCTGCGAGGCGAAGACGCTGTTGTTCGACAAGTCGACCGGCCTCGTCACCGCGCTGATGCGCTTTGCCCCCGGCGCCGTGCTGCCCGACCACGAGCACGTCAAGATCGAGCAGACCTACGTGCTCGAAGGCCGCCTGGTCGACAAGGAAGGCCCGGCCGCCGGCCTCGACGTGAAGCAGGGCGAGTTCGTCTGGCGCGAGCCCGGCAGCCGCCACGTCGCCTGGACGCCCGAGGGCGGCCTGATGCTCGCCATGTTCCAGATCCCGAACAAGTTCTTCGAGAAAGACGGGCGGGTGACGGACGCGAACGGGCAGGACTGGGAGGGGATCTGGGGCGAGGTGTTAGGGGCGGAGTAGGGGCGCGCTCCGAACTTCGACCCGTCACCCTGAGGCGCTCGGCGCGCAGCGCCGAGCCTCGAAGGGCGACGGCCGGTGAGGGGCGGCTTGCGCGGTAAAAGCCCCGTTGTTTCGTTGAATACATCCCAGATGCTAGAACACGTCACGTGCGGGCGTGGCGGAACAGGTAGACGCAAGGGACTTAAGCAACTTGAGTGCCCTCGGGGAAACCCGAGGTGCAGAACTGCCCAAATTCGGGGAAACCGGTAACAGGCAATCCCGAGCCAAGCGCATCGGTCGAACGACCGGCGCGAAGGTGTAGAGACTAGACGGGCAGCACCTAAGGCGCGAACGCGCTACGGTGAAGGTATAGTCCAGACCCCAAACCGAGCCGAAACGCCGAACGGCGCCAGGCGAGGGCGGCGAAAGCCGTAGCAGGTAAGAAAATCCCTCGGTTCGAAAGAGCTGTGCCGGTTCGAGCCCGGCCGCCCGCACCAGCATTTCGTTGAGACTCCCAATGCGCCGCGGGCGCTCTGGATTGGGCGTGGAAGACAAACAGAATGGGCCTATAGGTGCTTTTACTCAGTCTTGCCATCGCTGTCCCTGGACAAACGAAAAACCACCGTATCACGCTCACGGAAGCCCATGCGCCGGTAGAGTCGAATTGCCTCTTCTCGCGAAGGACGCGAGGTCAAATCAATCGTTCGCGCTCCCGACGCTTGCGCAAGATCAAGCGCGGCCTTGGTCAGAGCCGCGCCGATCCCCCGCTTTCGACGCGGCTTTGCGACAACCACGTCCTCGATATGCGCGCGCAGTCCTGACGGGATCTGCACTAGTACTAGCGTGAGCGTGCCGACAATTTGCGCTCCATCGGATGCGATGAAAAGATGGGTGGCAGGAGATTCGACGATCGCGGTCAATTCAGCAGCCGTGAGCCGATTGGGCTTTGTCGAGAGCGCTGGCAGGAGCGCCAAGAGGCCGTGTAACAATCCTGACGAGAACCGTGTTGCGATTTCGATCTTGATCGCGCCCATCTCGTTCAATTTGCTCGCCCCCAAGCCTGCAAGGAACTATTCTAAGCTAAGGTTTCCATTGTCCGGGTCAAGTCGAGCACGGTCCGACAGTCTCGCACTGTCCTCTGATCTGCGTTCCGTAATCCGTCAGGATCACGACCATGGCAGCCCGATGCGCGGTCGCCAGCCGCGCCGCAAAATTTCGCGCGAACCTCCACCGTCGGGCCGGCCGCAGCCGGTTTGCGAATGCATGTAAGCGCTTGATAAGATTTACAAATCTTTGCATCGCGGCGATGCGGTATCTCCGCATCCGCCGCCAGCCGCATGGCGGTACGGGGTGCCTCGCCCCTGGGGAGAGCGACCCGCGCGCGCCTTGACAACCCCGCGTCGTGCATTTATTTAAAATGCTACCTTCCCGTACGTGTCCACTGATCTTCCGCTAGGTCCGGCTATGAAATGAATTGGCGACAGTTTTTCGGAATCGTCCTGCCGCACGTGCTGGAGTCGGCATTCATTTTGCTGCTCAGCATTTTCATTCCATTTGTATTACTCATATTCAGCTGGGATCAATCACCGCTTGAACTGCTTGATTTTCCGACCCTCCTTCCGCTGGCCAACAGTCTAAAGAAACTGCCCGACGTTCTCTTGGTCATTGTTCCACTCACAAGCCTCTACATCGCCACCTGTTTTGCATTTCTCTATCGGTATAAGGCCAGTCAGACGTTCAGAGTTTCTCTCCTGTTTTTCATTCCCTTTTGGGCCTTGCTGGCGTGCCAGCCACTTCTTTATCTCTATCACGCCAAGTCCCATAGCGAGGTTTTGTCGCTCGAACACCTTGGAATCGCGTCTGCGGTCATCTATGTGGCTATCACTGCCATATTTTGGCTTGACATATTCATGTCTATCACTAGGGCCTCATCAACCCAAGTAAGGTTCCGACCCCCGCCGCCGCGAGGGCAGCGCGCGCGCGATGGACAAAGTTAGGAGCCTTTCCGATGACTGTCCTATTCTTTCTTCCGGCTGCCCTGCTCTTCGTCGTTATATTGGCGGTGGGTCAGAGGAATCGTGACTATCTATTCGAGATCGCTCGGTCATTACAGAATCAAAAAGCTTTTGCACCCGAAAACGCCCTTTCCCCGCGAGATGCAATTAGACCAACACCAGACAGTAACCGTGAGCAGCTTGATGGAGCCGCTCTGCACGAAGTGCTCGAAGAGCTATCGGCGTATGTTCGATTGATCAAGCCAGACTGGATTGCAGGAGTACATCCCGGAGGTCGTCTTTTGTCGGTCTATGTCGCTGACCAAATCGACTTTCCTAAGAACCGCTGCCTCTTCGTTAGAACCAGCCCCGATCGAACGGATAGCATTGAGTTCGAACCAAAAAGCGATATTCCCAACGAACCGCTCCAAGGCAAGATTGTTATTATTGACGACATTTCCCGAACCGGCGATACGCTGAGCAGTCTTAAATGGTTTCTGATGCGGAAAAATTATATAGAAGGTTATCAGCTGACCGAGGTTTACTTTGCAGTGCTTCTCGTCGTGTCAGAAGAGGGGGCGTCGCGTTCTAGGTTTCGTCCCGATTGGGTGTATTTTCGAACTGATAAGAAGTTTTTTCGGCTTCCATGGAGCGAACTCAGTATCGAGACGGCTGCTGCGTATGCTCATCGTCGACAAGGACTCTCATACAGTCAGGCAGTTATTGATCGGCACGAGAAAATTGTTTCAGACCCCGATTACGCGCTGCACCTTGCCAAAAGCTATATCTCCAAGGCGTGCGCCGCTGCCGCTTGAAACGGATGCGCGGTTTCAATTTTGGGACTGGTTCGACGGCAGCGGGAGGCATTGCTCTGTAATGTTGTCAGTAAGCTCTTGGATCAAGCCCCATCCGTTTTCCCGTATCGGCAACACAATCTGTGGTGTGTTCAAGACCACATGCGCCGTGTTGTCGACGTTAAAGTCCACTGTGATTGCAAGGCCTGCGGGTTCATGCCCGGCAACGTGCCCATCAAGCCGTGTGGCCGCCGATGATGAAATGATAAATCCGACTTTTTGAAACTGCTTCGTGACGCACTCTTTGATTTGTCCGATATTTGTATGCGGACGGGGGGTAAAATGCGACACGCCTGCCGCGGCGGCGAACATGTAGAGGCCGGCTAACGGCACTGCGAAAAATTGTCCAAACTTCATCCGAGCGAACCTCTAAGCGGTACGATCTTAAGGAACTTCCCCAAGATGTATAACCTTAGGAAAGGTCTCCCCGTGGCGCAAAGGAAAAGTTCACACGACGCTCTTGCAGCCCATAAGAACACCGTTTAGGGCGAAAAACGTCCACCCCAGCGGTTCGATTCTGATCTGCGCCGGTTAATAACCGGTGCATTGTGGCCAAGTTCCGTCGCCTGAGGCAGAGCTGCACTGCGCCATTGGGAGCGCATCACTGCCACGCCTCAGTCATCGCTGCGACTGGGCACGCGGACGCGGACAAGGCAAAGACCCAGGAGGCCAAGCTGAAGGCCAAGAAGGTGCGTGCTGCCTAGTTGAGCCCGGGTTCGATCCGCGAAAGGCGCATTAGCTCGTCGATTGTCAGCACTCGCATTGTTTCCTCCACCACTTTTCGACCGCTCCAATCGCGGCCTTCTCGCGGAGGCCCTGGCGACGGAGGAGGCGGCCGCATCGCCTGCGAACGGAACGCAGTGGAGGAGTGCGAAGCAGTTGCAGCCATGGGCCGACGAGCGGCGCGACATGGCCGACCGAAGGACGAGATTTGGTAGGACGGGATGGAGGAAGGTACGCATCCGGTGAGGACCGCGGAGACGGTCGTTGACAGCGCGAGATCCGCGGCTGGTAGGGGGCGTTCGCCCGATACTCCCATCCGTCGCGATCGGCAGCGCCTCAATCCGTCTCAGCCACGGCGCGTCCGGCGCTCCGACTTCCATCAACACGGCATAATTGACTTGTGATTGCGCAACAGAATTGACTTGCAATATCGCCGCGTTGAGCTTGGCGATGATCGCAGGCGGCGTGCCCGCTGGCGCGCCGACGCCGCCCGCCGCGCTCGCCTCGTAGCCGGCAGGAAGCTCGCGAGCGTCGGCACGCCCGGCAGAGCCTCGACCTCATGGTCGGTCGTCACCGCGAGCGGTCGCAGCTTGCCGTTGCGGATTTGCGCGATCGACGGAACTGCGCGATCGACGAGCCTGTCAGGTCGAACATCACCTGGACCTGCCCGGTCATCAGATCCGTGATCGCCGGCGTCGAGCCGCGGTAAGGCACGTGCGTCAGCTTGACGCCGCTCATCATCTCAAAGAGCTCGTCCGCGATATGCGTCGAGTTGCCGATGCCGCCCGACGCCATGCAGAGAAACGTTCGTCATCCGGCCGGCTTGACCAACCTTGGTCCAATCGGCAGGACTGGCGCCCCAATCCGGACGGATCGCCATGAAGCAGCTCGACCTCGCCGAAGCCAAAGCCAAGCTCTCGCACCTGGTCGATCAGGCCGCCAAGGGCAAGGGCGTGATCATCGCCAAGTCCGGCATTCCGATGGCGAAGCTCGTGCCGCTCGACGAGGGAAAGCGCAAAGCGTTCAAGTTCGGCACCCTCAAGGGCGTGCTCAGCGACGACGTCGTCAAAGCCATCGAGGCACCGGTGCCTGATGATATCCTCGATGCGATGTCGAGCGGGCCGCTCGACGCGAGCGATCGGAAATGAGGCTGTTGCTCGACACGCGCATCGTCGTCCGATTGCGTCGCCCTCACTGCTGCTTGATCCCCGCGAACTTGATCACCTTCGCCCACTTCTCGGTTTCCCGGGCGATGTGCGCCCGGAACTGCTCCGGCGTGCACAGCAGCGGCGTGCTGCCGAGCGAATCGTAGCGCGCCTTGATCTTGGCATCCTGCAGCGCCGCCTCGATCGCCGCGTTGAGCCTGGCGATGATCGCGGGCGGCGTGCCGGCCGGCGCGCCGATGCCGCCGGCGGCGCTCGCCTCGTAGCCGGGCAGGAAGCTCGCGAGCGTCGGCACGCGCGGCAGCGCCTCGACCTCGTGGTCGGTCGTCACCGCGAGCGGCCGCAGCTTGCCGTTGCGGATCTGCGCGATCGACGAGCCCATCAGGTCGAACATCACCTGGACCTGCCCGGCCATCAGATCGGTGATCGCCGGCGTCGAGCCGCGGTAGGGCACGTGGGTGAGCTTGACGCCGCTCATCATCTGGAAGAGCTCGCCGGCGAGATGCGTCGAGTTGCCGATGCCGCCCGACGCCATGTTGAGCTCGCCCGGATGGGCCTTGGCGTAGGCGATGAACTCAGGGACCGTCTTCACCGGCAGCGACGGCGTCACCTCCATGACGAGGGGCGTGACGGTGCTGCAGGCGATCGGCGCGATGTCGCGGATGAAATCGTAGGGCAGCTTCCTGTACAGCGTCGTGTTGATGTAGTTGCTGGTCACCACCCACAAGAGCGTGTAGCCGTCCGGCGGCGCGTGCACGACGAACTCCGTGCCGATCGTCGACGCGGCGCCCGGCTTGTTGTCGACCACGAAGGTCTGCCCGAGCTTGCGCGACAGGAAATCGCCGATCAGCCGGGCGCCGATGTCGGCGTTCTGGCCGGGCGGGAAGCCGACCACGATATGCACCGGCCGGGTCGGATAATCGAGCGGCGCGGCGGCGCCGGCCGCAAGGCCGGCAAGCGCGGCGGCGCCGGCGGCGCGGGCCGCGAGGGCGAGGAAGCGGCGGGCAGGCGGCATGGTGTTTCCCGGGCGTTTTTTGTCGGCGACGGGGACGCTACAGCAACCGCCAGGCGGCGTGTAGGCGCGCCACGGCGCGGCAACGTCGCAGCGCCACGCGCTTGCGCGGCGACCGGCGCCGGCGCGCGCCAAGCGGTCATCGGCCGGAGCCATCCGCGTTTGGCCGTATCGGCGGTGGGGCGGGGGAGCTTGGACGCAGGTGCCGTCCGCGCGCTTCTGGTCTGTCGCCAACTGCTTCGATCATTCCGGCGCCAGGTGAGACTCGGGCCCGCAACCGGGGACCGAGGGTTGCGACGCTGCCGGCGATCATCCCGTCGGATCGATGAAGAGGCTGACCGCTCTCCAGCCACTTGCCTCCGCTTCCGCCGCGGCGGATGATCCGCCCAACACAGGAAGCACATATGCGCTTATTCCATGTCATTGCTGCTCTCGCGATCAGCCTTTTGATGATCGCGGCTGCCGCGGCGCAGCCGGCGGAGACCCTGATGGAACGCAACATGTTGAATCCGGCGGGGGCGCCCAACTCCTGCCAGACGTTCGAGTCGGCGACGCGCAATGCGGATCGCGGGCTGATGGAGCAATTGTCCGGCGTCTGGGCGTCCGAGGTTGCCGTGCCCGCAGTCCCCGGCGTCTTCTTGCCGACCACGATGCAAATGAAGATGACCCGATACCCGCAGGGCACGCTGCTCTATGAGGAATATCAGTGCTTCCGGCCGATCGCCGCCGCCGGCTATGCGGCCCAACCGCAGCGCTGCGCAACCGCGAGCGGCCGCGGCGCCTGGTTTGCTCGCCCCATAGGCTCCGGCCAATTCGTGGTCGGCGTGCTGCAGGAAGGAAGCGGATTCGGCGGCAATCACGTCGGGCCGAACTGCACGATGATGCGCGCCCGCTTTCTCGATCAGGACACGATCCAGAACGAGTTCGGGGGCGTTGGCCATCGCGTCGCCGCGGCGCGATAGCCGTGCGCGAGGTTTGGTAGGGGGTGGTGAATCCTCCGGTCATTGCGAGCCCTCGGGTCTCGCCTTCGGCGAGCCCAAGGATAAACTCCGCGAAGCAATCGCCCTCCACAGACTCATGCGCATGCGGGTCGGGATTGCTTCGTCGCGCTTCGCGCTCCTCGCAATGACGGGGGGCGAGCCATCGAAGAGCACGTCACGCGCCCGTCGCCTATGCCCCGTACCGGATCGCAACGATCTCGATCTCTTCGACACCGGAGGGCGTGCGCAGCTGCACGCTGTCGTCGACCTTCGCCTTCATCAGCGCCTGGGCGACCGGCGAGCGCCAGCTGATCTTGCCTTGCGACAGGTCGGCTTCGTCGACGCCCACCAGCGTGACGGTGTGCTCGCTGCCGTCCGCCCGCG
>Ga0335081_10014656_pt1 | contig 12681 bp, 10 predicted proteins | sample Lox_Sample_35_FD_206713 | JGI IMG/M metagenome (GOLD analysis project Ga0335081, IMG submission 206713) | Soil microbial communities from Loxahatchee National Wildlife Refuge, Florida, United States - Lox_Sample_3.5 | ecosystem: Environmental > Terrestrial > Soil > Wetlands | place: USA...
CTCCCATAGAGACCGGCACCGGCGCTCCGCCACCTCCTCCGGTGCAGCACACCGGCGTCACGACCTACCATAATGACAATGCTAGAAGCGGAGTCAATTCCCTCGAAAGCACCCTCACACCCGCCAACGTGAACGTCGTCTCCTTTGGCAAGCTCGGAGCGATTCCCGTGGAAGGCGACGTCTACGCACAGCCTCTCTATCTTTCGAATGTCACCGTGAGCGACGGATCCAACCACAACGTGGTCCTGGTTGCGACGGAACACGATCAGGTATATGCCATCGATGCGCAGACGCGCAGCGTCTTGTGGCAGCGGAGTTTCCTGGATTCGGGTGGTCAAGTAACGCCAGTGCCGTCGTCGGACGTGAATTGTCCTGATCTGGCGCCGGAAATCGGCATTACCGGTACGCCGGTGATCGACCCTTCGAGCGCCACGGTCTATCTGGTGGATCGCACCAAAGAGACGCAGAACGGTACGGTAAGCTACTACCAGCGTCTTCAAGCTCTCCATCTGTCCGACGGAAGCGATGCGCTGGCCCCCGCCGTTATCTCTACTCCCGCCGGCAGCTTCGGCGCAGCAAGTTTCAATCCATTGGCGAACAATCAGCGCTCCGCTTTGCTGCTGGCCAACGGAGCCGTATACGTAGCCTGGGCCTCGCACTGCGACCGAGGCGGATTTGCAGGTTGGCTGATGTCGTTCGACGAGACAACATTGCACCCCGCCGGCGCCTGGACGCCGGCGCCGTCGGGCACGCTAGGCGGCATCTGGATGGGCTCGGGCGGACCGTCGACCGATACCACGGGCAATATCTATCTGGCGGTCGGCAATGGAGTCAGCGACGTGATGTTTGGAGGCGAGAACTACGGGGATTCCGTGGTGCGACTACAGCCCTCGGGCAGAGCGTTCTCGGTGAGCGACTACTTCGTTTCCTACGATTTCCAGTGGCGTTTGAATGACGATGAAGACCTGGGATCGGGCGCTGCGGTGCTTTTTCCCGACCAGCCTGAAACGATGCACCCGCATTTGCTGACGGTAACGTCCAAGGATGGCACAGTCTTCTTGCTGGATCGTGACAATCTGGGCAAATGGCAGATGGACAACAACAACCAGATTCTGCAGAGCTTTCAGAACGATAGTCAGCAGTCGTTTACCACGCCGGCACTGTGGAACAACACCCTGTATTTCGCCTTCCCGTATGAGCCGGTTCAGGCATACGCATTCGATCCGGTGGCCCAGCAAATTAATACGGTCCCGACATCCACCTCCGGCGACCTCCAAGTGGGCTATCCGGGTGCATCACCTGCTGTTTCCTCCGACAGCGGCAACAACGGCATTGTCTGGGTGCTTCAAACTGACCAGTTCCAAAACTCGGGCAGTGCCGTGCTGAGGGCATTCGATGCAACTGACCTGAGCATCGAGCTGTACGACTCAGATATGTCTTACGATCGCGACCATGCCGGCGGAGCCGTTAAGTTTACAGTGCCCACCATTGCAGCCGGTCAGGTCTTTGTCGGAGCACATAACGAAGTGGACGTGTATGGCCTGCTCCCGTAGCGAACTTAGGGTTTTCCACAGACGCATGTCCCTAGCCATTGGAAAGCGCCAGATCCGCGTTTCAATTGTCGGCCAGGCTAACGCTTTCTCCTTTCATCCGTCTGATTCAGTGGCAGTTAGCTGCCAGGTGGCCAGTCGTACCACTTTGGGTGCAGTGCCTTATAACAGTGGCTCATTTCGCTTGAATTGGGGCAAAAACCGGGCTATAGTACCTTGTTCTCTGGCTCACTTTGGACTCCTTCCCTGGTTACTTGGCCTCTCGAAGAGGTCCGGCATCACGCGCCCTGAATCGTTGTCGAAGCTTCGTGAATCCAATTACTTAGGTGGGCCAAGGCATCACTGGTAAGACAACAGTCATCCAGAATTATATTCTCTGCAGAAACGGAAATAACCTAAACATGGCAAAACGACGTGGCAATCCTAACTGGGGCAAACCGGAGCCCATTGGACCGGTGGTTCCCACTATCACCGAATTCGAGCAGGTGGTGAAGGAATTCAAGCTGCAGCCGGATCAGTACATTCGCTCCACTCGGTTGCGTGAATGGGCGCGCAAGAATAAGAACTCGAAGTACATTCCCGAACCGCTTCTGGAGGCTTGGGGCTTCGAAATCGAATCCACGCTCTAACCCCTTTCTCTCCGATCAGGGCCGCCGCGAGCGGCCCTTTTCCACTGCAAGAAACGCCCTTCTTTGCGCCATGCGCTTCAATTTCACGCCCTGGGAGCTTTCACCTCGATGCTGTGTCATGTCGTCCGGAGGTCGCTCGAGGCGCTTTTCGCGTCCCGGTCGAAGAACTGAACGTGGCGATCTTCCCTCGGGAGACAGGAACACGCTCGCTCCCACAATGTAGGATGGCAAGGCGAGCGGCCAATTGCGGAATTCTGCGTGCCACCCACCGGAATTACCCCCTTCACATTAATTTCGAATTCACATTTCTGTGTCCACCGGATGTGTTATTTTGAAAATTCGTTAAACGACTTTTCCTTCCCCGGAGGCTCTCAAAAATTGTCCAAGGACATGGTTCCTAAGCGGATCTTTCTGACCAAGGGCGTCGGAAAGCACAAAGAACGGCTCACGTCATTCGAGCTGGCACTGCGCGACGCCGGCATCGCGGCGCAAAATCTGGTTCGCGTCTCTTCTATTTTCCCGCCGAATTGCAAGCTGATTCCTCGCAAGGAGGGGCTCAAGTATCTCTCCGCGGGCGAGGTGACTTTCGCGGTGGTGGCGGAGAACTCGACGCGCGAGCCGCACCGGCTGACGGCCTCCAGCATTGGGTTGGCGATGCCGGCGGATAAGAGCACTTACGGCTATCTAAGCGAGCATCACTCGTTCGGCGAACCGGATGACGTGGCTGGCGACTACGCCGAGGAACTAGCGGCCGAGATGCTGGCCACCACGCTCGACGTGGAATTCGACGCCGACAAGTCATGGGACGAGAAGAAGGAAGTTTACCGGCTCTCGAACAAGATCGTGCGCACCGCGAACGTCACTCAGAGCGCAGTCGGCGATAAGCGCGGCCTGTGGACCACGGTGATTGCGGCGGCGATTCTGATCTTCGAATGAGCACCGGAATTGAGTCTGGCACGCAGCCGTTGCCAGATCTCCGTACGGGACAGCGCGGCAACTGCGGCCAGCTATCGTTTCAGGTCAACAAACTCATTCTGCCCATTTACGTGTCTAGGGCGTAATCTCCCATACCAGACCGCAGGCGAGGCCGATACCGCAGCCGTTTCCGGCGATACCACCAGCCTGCGCCGTTCCGTAGATGTTGCCGTTGGAATCCACCACCAGACCATCCTCGGGATACGAACCGCCATAGCCGTTGGTAAAGTCGTGCAGGTCGGTGTAGATCCAGCCCCCATTCGACGGCGTGAGCTTGAAAACGGTACCCCAGTGATTGGGACCGCCGTTCAGCGTGGTTCCGTAGAGGTTGCCGGCGGCGTCCTTTACCAGCTTTCCAAATGGACCGAAGTAATTGGGGGCGCCGCTGAGGCTGTATAGCAGGTTGAAGTTCCAGTCACCGCCCGAGGACACGAGCTCGAAGACGGTGCCACCGCCACCGGAGCCCCCAGATGACGTGGTGCCGTAGACGTTGCCGCTGGCATCGAGGATGAGACCCCCGTCCGGATAGCCGCCATCGCTGCTGTCCTGAAAGCCATAAACCGTGCTTTCCAGCCAGCCGCCGTTCGAGGGAGTCAGCTCGAAGACCGTTCCGGCGTTGGCCCGGTTCCCATCGTTGAAAGCGGTGCCGATCAAATTACCGCTCTGATCGAAGTCAACCCCGCTGCGCGGCGTCGCACCATCGGTTGTGCCGGTAAAGTTGTACAGGACATTTTCCGTCCAGTCGCCGCCGGAGCGCGCGAGTTGGTACACCAGCCCACATCCGAGGTTGCAGTACTGGGTGTCTCCCCCGTAAAACGTGGTTCCGTAGATGTTGCCGTCGGCATCGAAGGTGAGATCGCCCGTGGGCACGAAGCCGGTAGCCTCGTCGTAAAAATTGAAGGTAAAGAGAGTGGTCTTGGTCCACGGACAGGAAACGGAGTGACAAAAGCTGGTTGGCGGCTGCAGCCGGAATGCAGTGCCCTGGCCGGAGTCCGAAGTCGTGCCATAGAGAGCGCCATCACGACCGAACACGACTTTGGCCTGGGGACCGGCGCCGTCGCTGCTGCCCTGAAACGCATACAGCTTTGAAAGCACCCAGGAACCGCCGTGGTTGCTTAGTTTGAAGACGCTGCCGCAACCGCCCTCCACGCAGGAATAGCCGCCACCAAATTCGGTCGTACCGTATAGGTTACCGGCGTTGTCCATGGTTAACCCGGCAGCTGGATTTGCACCTTCCGGACCGGTGAACGTGTGGATGATGGTGAAGGTCTGGGCGGCGGCCGAAGCGAGCAAGCCGACCAGCAATGCAACGCTGAAAGCGATTATCGTCCGGAAATTAGTCGGGAGTAGCGCGCGGAGAGTCTTGATGCAGAGCGCCATAGGAATCCTCCTAAATGTTGTCGATCACGACTCGGCGGAGTCCTTGGACGTTAGCCTAGCACACGGTTACCGAGATATAGAGTACGCCCGACGCTTTCCCGGAGCAATTACACTCCGGAACCGGGATGCCGCGGATGCCGGTCCTAGCGCCGGTACTCTTTGGGCCGGGGACCCTTCTCCAGCGTCTCGCGATTCCAGATCAGTCCCTCGCGGCTGTAGTTGGCCATCTCGAAATCCTGCGTCAGCTCCAGCGCATCCACCGGGCAGGCATCTTCGCACAGCCCGCAGAACATGCAACGGCTGAGGTCATAGGTGAACTCGGTGAGCTCCTTGCGGCGAGTCTTCTCGTTGCGCTGGCTGCCGACGATGATAAGGTTCTCCGGACAGGCGAGCGCGCACAGGTCGCATGCAATGCAGAGGGTTTCGTTAGTCTCAGGATGGTTGTTGAGGCGCGGAGCCCCGCGAAAGCGCTCCGCTACTTGCGGACGCTGCAACGGATACTGTTCCGTATAGACACACTTCGGATCCTGGTTACGGAAGGTGACCTTCAGTCCCTTCACCAGATCGACAAAGAGCATCTTGCGGAGAACGGTGTTCATTCTCAGCCCCACTGCGGCGAGTGTAGCACAGCGGCGTGGGCCGCCTTTCGCTGTTCGCTTTTCGCGTTCCCAGCCGCAAGCTTTTGCCATTTTCATGGGCATCCGGATACGGCGGCACAAGGGATGCTTTCTGATTTTGATGCCGCTCGCATAAGTCTGACTCAGCCCGTACAATCGATCTTCGAAATTAAGTGCCTCGTCCAATCCATGAGCACGCCAGCGTCTCCGGACACCGTCCTCCGTCTGCCCATGCCGCAGAAACGGCAAGGACTGCTGGCGCGGTTCTTCGCGTCCACCGATTCGGGGCATTCCTCGCACAAACCGGAACGGACCTATCCCTGGTACATAGTGCTGTGGCTGACCGGCGTCGATTACTTTTCCACGCTTGGCTATCAACCCGGAATCGCCTTGATCGCGGCGGGAGCTCTGGCCGTGCCGGCGACGGTCGTGCTGATCGCCGTCACTCTATTGGGCGCAGTGCCAATCTACTCTGCCGTAGCGAAGCGGTCGTACGCTGGGCAGGGTTCCATCGCGCTCATGGAGAATCTGTTCTCCGGGTGGACCGGCAAAATCCTCGTCCTCATGCTGTTGGGATTCGGAGCCACCGACTTCGTCATTACCATGACGCTATCGGCTGCCGATGCCGCGCGTCATGCGATAGCCAATCCGTACCTGCATCCCTTCGCCGGCGACTCACGCATGAGAGTGACCTTGGGACTCTTGTTATTGCTGGCCATCGTCTTCATGGCGGGATTCCGCGAAGCGATACGGGTCGCCGACGTCGTCGCGATTCCCTACCTCGTGCTGAACCTCGTCGTGCTGCTGTGGTGCGGCGTGAAAGTCCTGCTGCATGTCGATTTGATCTCCCGCTGGCACGCGGCGCTCCTGGTGCATGGCGACTGGACGATGATCTTCGTAGCTTCGGCTCTCACCTTCCCCAAGCTGGCGCTGGGCCTCAGCGGATTTGAGACCGGTGTCTCCGTGATGCCGCTTGTCAAAGGCGAGGTACCAGGAAAAACTGAGGAGACCATCCCCGGGCGCATTCGTGCCACCCGCCAACTGTTGCTCTCCGCGGCGGTCATCATGAGCGTGATGCTGCTGCTTTCGAGTTTTGTGACGGCAGCCCTGATCCCGGAGAGCGCCTATCGGCCGGGAGGCGCGGCGGATGGAAGAGCGATCGCCTATCTGGCGCATCTTTACCTCGGCAATGTCTTTGGAACGATCTACGACATCTCCACCATCCTGATCCTATGGTTCGCCGGCGCCTCCGCCATGGCCGGTCTGCTGAACCTGATTCCGCGCTATCTGCCGCGCTACGGCATGGCGCCAGAATGGGTCGCCTATCAGCGTCCGCTGGTGTTGGTGCTGTTGGTAGTCGACGTAGCGGTGACGCTGGCGTTCAAGGCCTCCGTCACCGCGCAAGGTGGCGCTTACGCTACCGGCGTTCTGGTGCTGATGCTTTCGGCGGCGGTGGCTGTTACGGTGTGTCTGTGGCGCGAATCCAGCATTCGCCATCCCCAGGGCATGTTGCTCTCCTTCTACTTCCTGCTGGTCAGCGTGGTGTTCCTGTATACCACCATCGCCAACATCATTGAGCGGCCAGACGGCGCCATAATCGCCAGCATCTTCATTTTCTTATTGCTGACGGCCAGCGCGCTGAGCCGTATCCTGCGCTCCACCGAAATGCGCGTCTCGGAAGTCAGCTTCGTGGATAGCGAATCGGTTGCCCTGTGGGAGGGCATCCGCGGAAAGAAGGTCAATCTCATTCCCCACCGCATCCCTACGCCGGAACACCGTGAGTTCGTCTCCCAGAAGGTACGCGAACACTACAAGGTCGAGGGGCCACTGGCATTTCTTTATGTCCACCTGATCGACAACCGAAGCGACTTTCTGGCGCCGCTGAGCCTGCGCGTCTATCGCGACGGCCAGAACCTCGTGATCGAAGCCTTCGGCGCGGTCGCGCTGGCCAATTCCGTTGCCTACATCAGCGAACTGCTCGATCCTCTCAGCCTCGTGCTCACGCTTACACGGAAGCCCTTGATGAGGCAATCGCTGGAGTATCTGCTGTTTGGCGAGGGCGAAACAGGACTGCTGGTGTATTCGATCCTGGTCCGTTACTGGGAGAAGATCAAGCGCAACTCTGGCCTGCCGCTGATCCTGCTGGTCAGCGACTCAGCGTACCGCTTTCCGGCAAGCGATGCGCAAGGATGAGAGTCATACCGCTGGCAGATGACTTCCCTGTGTCGAAGATGCCTCAAGCGTGCTGCGGACTTGGCCGATGCAGCAGTCCTGCAATCGTCTCCAGCAAAACGTCCGGGCCTTCGCCCTTCGACAGAAAACCGTCGGCGAACTCCAAGCCCGCGGGCTCGTCTGAGGCTGCCGAGACGATAAGGATGGGCACCTCAGGCTTGAACTGCTTCATCTCCCTGGCAATTTCCGCTCCCGTCTTGTCCGTCAGGAAATGATCGGCGATCACCAAATCGACCGGGTGCTGCCGAAACACTTCCAGTCCTTCTTCTCCGGAGATGGCAGTGAGGACCGAGTATCCCGCGCTGGTCAGCAGCAGCTTGCGCACGCGCAGCGCGACATCCGCATCGTCGATGCACAACACGAGCGGGTGCTGGCGCGCTGAGGTTGTCATTGTATGTCCCCGTTCGTTACCGCCAAGTATAGCGCGGCGGCCGTCGAAACGGCGTTTTATTTGCTGGTCTGCGCGACGCCTCAGCGCCAAGTGTAACCCAGCATAAACTGCAGGTTGGCGGTGAGTCCCGGATTTTGATTGCCGATGGACGCATTGGACAGGTGATACGCCTTCACCGACAGATCCCAGGAGTTGGGGCCCTTGCGGAAGATTTGCGCGCCGATCTCAGCGCCGCTGGTGAAATTGACTTGTGCGGTGTCACCTGGCGGGAGATTGTGGTTGCTGAAAACAGTGCCCCCCACAATTGCCGCATAAGGAGCGATTTTGCAGCCGCTGGTGAAGTTCCACTTGAGCATTACGGGATCGATGCCGCCGGAGTATTGGCCCCCCTTGATCCAATACTCGTCCAAAGGAACCACGTCGAAGCCCATCTCGAAGGTTCCGCGGAAGATTCCGGAGCCGTGCTCGTCCGTCATGACGCGAGCGATGCGGACGCCCAGCACGAGATTCTGGGCGCTAAAGTCGCCGGCAACAGCGGCTCCGCCTCCGGCGAATATCCCATAATTCCAGCCCGGATGGCGCAGCGCGTCGACAGGGCTGTCGGTGGGAAGTTGGGCCAGCAGTGGCACGCCAGCCAGGCAGCAGAACAAGACAAGGCGAGTAGCTTTCATCATCGCTGTATTTGGGGTAATGGCAAAACTTATCAGGTTGTCGGCTAGCGCGCAAACCTGCCGCTCAGCCGTTCATCCAGCGCGGCCACCACTTAGTCTAATTTGGTCTATTTCAGGGAAACCGGCAAAGGCAAGAAAAACCGCCAGAAGTAACGGCCCGCCACCGCACGACCTCAGCTCGCCACCGCTGGCGCGGCCACCCGCCGCGGCAGCAGCTCGCCGATGCGGCGGATCTGCGCGCCCACACCGCGCAGCTTCTCCTCGATGTGTTCGTAACCGCGATCGATGTGATAGACGCGGTCGATGATCGTTTCCCCATCGGCCACCAGCGCGGCGAGAACGAGTGACGCTGATGCCCGGAGATCGCTGGCTTGTACTGCGGCCCCGCTCAGGGAAGTACGTCCGCGAACCACGGCGCGGCTGCCTTCGATCTTGATGTTAGCTCCCATGCGCACCAGCTCCAACGCGTGTATGAAGCGGTTCTCGAAGATGTTTTCAGTGACCACGCTGCTGCCCTCGGCCTGCGTGGCCAGCGCCATGTACTGCGCCTGCATGTCCGTGGGGAATCCGGGATACTCTTCCGTGATCATGTCGGCGCTTTTCAGTGGCCCGCTGCCCACCACCCGCACCGACTCGCCGTTCGTCGTAACCGCAACGCCGCACTCCTCCAGCTTCTGCAGCAAAGCATCGAGGTGCAGAGGCTCGCACCCTGCGACGGTGAGATCGCCACCGGTGAGAGCGGCAGCGATAATGAAGGTCCCTGCTTCAATGCGATCGGGGATGATGCGGTGACGCGCGCCATGCAACCTCTCGACACCGCGAATGCGAATCGTGTGCGTGCCCGCGCCCGTGATGTGTGCGCCCATCTTGTTCAGCAGTGCCGCGAGATCGACCACCTCCGGCTCGCGAGCGCAGTTCTCCAATACGGTCTCCCCTTCGGCGAGAGTGGATGCCATTAGCAGATCTTCGGTTCCCGTGACCGTAATTCGCTCGAAGACAATCCGTGCGCCCTTCAATCGCCGGGCGCGTGCCTGAATATAGCCATGCTCCTGCGTGATGTTCGCCCCCAGCTTCTCCAGTCCCTTCAGGTGGAGGTTGATGGGGCGTGCTCCGATGGCGCATCCGCCGGGCAGCGATACTCGCGCCTCGCCGTTGCGGGCCACCAGCGGCCCCAGCACCAGCGTTGACGCTCGCATCGTCTTCACCAGCTCGTAAGACGCTTCCGGGTTGATCAAGTTGCGGCAGCAGATGGTGGTGCGGTGCTGCGCTCGGCCATAGCCAAGCTCGACCTCAGCTCCCATCGCAGAGAGCAACTTGCGCTCGGTCTCAATGTCGCGCACCTGTGGGATGTTCTCCAGAATGAGCGGCTCTTCGGTGAGCAAAGCCGCTGCCATGGCCGGCAGTGCGGCATTCTTGGCGCCGCTGATGCGCACCGTCCCCAACAAGGGATTGCCACCGCGAATTACAAACTTGTCCATCGGAGAAAGCCCTAACCTGATACTGCGGACGCCGAATTTATGGAGCACGGCGCTACCTCATTGTACGAGTAATCTGGCCAGGAGTCGCTGCAGGTACGGCTAACCTAAGGGGTTACGCGGGACGACGCGCGCAATGACCTGCGGAGTATACAGGATTACAGCCTGTGGAAAAGAGGAATGTTGCGGCAGGACAAACTATCACGGCTATCGAGGATTGAGTCCCAAAATCAGTTCGTGCGCACCACGAGAGACACTTCATTCTTGCCGATGCGGATGTCGGTCGCCACTCTCGTCCTCCCAATCGAGAAACGCGTGGAAGGCTGCCCCTCGATGGCTGTAACGGGCCTTTTCTTCTGCCGACAGTTCGGCGAAGGTTTTACCGATCTCCGGAAAATGGAACAGGGGATCGTAGCCGAAGCCATTTGAGCCGCGGGGCGCGCGCAAGATGATGCCTTCGGCTTTACCGTGAAACGTGTCCAGCGTGTGGCCATTGCGCGCGGCAGCAATGACACAGACGAATCGGCCGGTGCGAAATTCGTCGGGAACGTCGTGCAGTTCGCGCAGCAGGCGAGCGTTGTTTGCCTCGTCATCCGAGTTGCCTGCGGGCTCGGGCGCATTGTGCTCGTCGGCAGCGTAGCGCGCCGAGCGAACGCCCGGAGCTCCAGTCAGAGCGTCAACTTCGAGCCCCGAGTCGTCCGCGATGACCACTTCGCCCTCGGCATACTTGCTGTAATGCTCAGCCTTCTTGCGGGCGTTGGCTTCGAAGGTGGCGCCGTCTTCAACGACGGAGGGAATCGATGAGAAGTCCGGCAAGGTCTCGATCTGCACGTTGTGCGCAAGAGCCGCGCCGACGAGATCGCGGATCTTGCCAGGGTTCGAGGTGGCAACAAGAACGCGCTTCATGAGAGATCTATTTCAACATACTTCCCCAGAACGTCGTAAACTGCGAGGCTGTTCGCTTTTCGCTCCTCGCCATTCGCTCTTCGCGTTGTACCCAAAGCCACAAAGGAAAATCAGCGCTGCAAGACTGATTCCGTCGCCCAGCCAGCGATCAGGGGTGCGCGTGAAGCGCACGTCAATATCGGAATGTCCGCCAGGGACTCCGATCACCATACGTCCCGTAGGATCGTCGGACTGTGGCGTGACCTTGGCGCCATTCACCGTGACCAGCCATGCCGGATAGTTCATCAAGCGGAGCACGATCTGTGCTGGCTGAGGCGAGTCAATAGTCAGCCGCTTGCGATACGTCGTGAAGTGGAAATCTGTCACGTCCGCTCCCGCCGGAGCTGCCCGCCCATCTTTACCGCGGACGACGAAGTCTGGAAAGTCAGGCTTGATTTCATAGTTGTCGCCGCCGGCGGGAACATATTCGTCGGTTCCCATGTAGCCGTATCCGGTGTGATAGAGATTGGCGATCATGAAGGGCGTGTCGGCGGGATCGCATTGCGGCTGTAATGCGAGATTGCAGGCGGCAATCAGTGCAACCAACGCAACCGCATAGAGCCAAACTTTTGCGCGAAATCGAGGCAGAGCCGCAACTACGAAGACGCCGTAGGCAAGCCCGGTGACCAGCAGCCAGCGCCACGGAAATTGCACGAAGCGCATGTCCGGCATAAGGCGATAGGCAACGCCGGAAAGCGGCAGCATCAACGCCACTGACATTACGAAGAGCGCAACCAGCGACCACCACAACTTCGGAATCCGGCGGCGTTGTCCCCACGTAGCCACGATTGCCAGAGCCGTAACCGCTATCTCGCCCAGCGCAAGCCAGGAAAGCGCGCCTAGAAAACTGTCGTGTTCCGGTTCACCGATGCGTGCGAAGAGAAAATTGTCCGCAGGGCGCACACCGGCGGAGAGCACTTGGGTTAGCGTGATCCAGTTCTTCTCATAGAGCACGGGGACGATGTAGAAAGATGCGAGCGCTAGGCCGAGCGCGATTGCAAAGGAACCGTACAAGAAAATGCGCAAGTTACGCCGCAAGATAGTGGCTATCGCCAGCAGCAGCACAACTACATACATCGCGATGATCGCGGCCGGAACATTGGTGAGCCAAACGGCGCCGATAGTCAGCGCGAGAGGCGCCAACATCTTGCGTGCCGGCCAGTCGCGTAAAATCCACAACGCCAGCAGCGGCAGCAATGCGGCGGCCAGCAGCTCGGCGAAGGCGCTGCGCACATAGATGATCAACAGCATGTAGGGATTGACCGCGTAGGACAGCGCGATAAGCGTGGCGCCCGGCTCCTCGGACCACTCACGCGCCATGGCGTGCATCGCCAGCCCAGCCAGGATCACGGCGCAGCCATCGAATGCCACGGGCACGAACATCCACGGGATGAAGCTACCCAGCGCGCCACCCAGAATCCACGACAGCGGCGGATAGAAAAGGAAGCGCGGCTCACCGCTCCCGTAATTGGCGAACGCCGCCCAGTGCGGATACACCACTCCCGCGCGCCATTGCTGCGTAACCTCCATCCAGGAATCCATGTGGAAGCTGAGATCGTGCCCGCAGGAGATGCCTCGGACGCTGAAGGGAGCAATCACCGCCAGCGCGGCGAAGATCAGCGCAACCGTCGTTCCTCTTCGTAAGGGAGCACGGGAGCTTGGCATCGTTCCCATGTTAACGTCCGGCTACTCTGTCGCGAATATAAAGCAGCGCTCGATATCCAATTCATATTTGCCTGTTCAATTCGCGGACATTTCTTGCCTCATTCATGGGTTTTTTACGCGCGGTTTAACGCAGGTTGATGTGCGGCCGCTA
>Ga0335081_10014658_pt1 | contig 12679 bp, 9 predicted proteins | sample Lox_Sample_35_FD_206713 | JGI IMG/M metagenome (GOLD analysis project Ga0335081, IMG submission 206713) | Soil microbial communities from Loxahatchee National Wildlife Refuge, Florida, United States - Lox_Sample_3.5 | ecosystem: Environmental > Terrestrial > Soil > Wetlands | place: USA: Florida...
CGCAGCGTCGGCTTCAATCCGAATTTCACTCTTGCCCAATAGAACGTGTCTTCGACGTTCGCGGGCTTCGCATTGGGATAAGTAAGAAGGTATTGGTAGAAATCCGGCAGTTGCTCTGGCAAGGCCTCTGCGTAGCTGAGCATGTAGGCGAACTGCTGGGGCACTTCGGTCGGATTACGCTTATCGTTATAAACCCCGAGGGCCTGATTGCCCTCGCGCAGGTAAGCAAGCAGCCGCTGCAGTGCCGTCTTCTGCAGGTGCTGATTCACTTGTTCGTTCACATCGGCGGCAGACCAATTGATGGATCGGTGAAACTCTTCGATGGAGCTTGTCGGCATCTGGATCAGACAGTCGCCGGGCTTGCAACTCTTCAAGGCCTGGATGTCGTCGCTTTCGAATGAAAAACCCTTCAAGTCAGAAAGCTGCGGAGGATTGGAGATCACGCCGAGCGCCAGATAGGTGGGAACCTTGCGAAGGCGCTCGAAATCACGGGCAAACTGGAGGTAGCTCTCAGGCGCAGCTTGGATATAGACCGCGCCGAACAAGAAGACCTCGGCTGGTGTGCGGGAAGGTAGGTTTTTCGCGACCGATTGTCCGCTGCGGATGGCTTTGATCTGATCCTGACTCAGTCCGATATCCTGCCGAAAGAATGTTTGCAGGTCAGGATTCGACTGACAAAAAGCAGGCCGGGCGGCCACGGCAATCAGGGCCGCCAATACAGCAGCGCGAATAACACCCAGATCATGGTGACTTTACCCCAGGGGTTTTCCGCTCCACGGCCACGGGACTCATAGATGTCCGCTGCATTCATGTTTCTCATATCCGACAACTCCCCGGCTGAGCCTACGCCGCGACCGCCAATGCTTCACCGTGCTTGACGGCATTCTTGGCGGTGGCTCCGCGGAGAAGGCGGCGTTTGGCGACTTCCACCAGCAAAAGGTAGACTCCCGTCGCAACGGCAAGAAAAGCAAAGAATGTTGCTGGCAACGGTGTGAAGCCGAGCAAGCGTGCCAGCGGGCTGAACGGCAAATAGATTCCGATCGCCACAACGGCTAGACAAGACGCCACGAGAGGGTTGCTGGGGCGGCTTCGGAGCGGATTTTTCGATGTGCGGATGACGAACAGCACCAGCGTCTGGGTGGCCAGCGATTCCACAAACCAGCCGGTATGAAACTGCGCTTCGCTCGTATGGAAAAAGTGCAGCAGCACGTAGAAGGTCAGAAAATCAAAGATGGAACTGATCGGTCCGATGAATATCATGAAATTGCGAATCAGACCGATATCCCAGTGCTGGGGCTTTCGAAGATATGTGTCGTCAACGTTGTCCGTGGGGATGGTGAGCTGGGCCAAATCGTAAAGAAGGTTGTTCAGCAGGATTTGCGTAGGCAGCATGGGCAAGAACGGGAGAAAGAGCGAAGCCCCTGCCATGCTGAACATATTTCCGAAGTTTGAACTTGTTCCCATCAGCAAATACTTCATCACGTTACCAAAGGCTTTGCGTCCCTCAATGATGCCGTCATGCAGGACACGCAGGCCAGGCTCAACGAGAATAACGTCGGCCGCCGCGCGAGCCACGTCCACAGCGCTTGAAACGGAAACGCCAACATCGGCTGGGTGAAGCGACGGAGCGTCGTTGATGCCATCACCCATGAACCCGACCGCGTGGCCGCTGTGCTTGAGAGCCAGGAGAATACGGTTCTTCTGCACCGGAGAGATGCGCGCGAACACGCGCGTCTCCTCCGCGACGTGCGCCAGCGCCGGATCCGTCATCCGGTCCATGTCGTCGCCAGTGATGATCTTGCCGGCTTCGACTCCTACTTCCGCACAAACGTGGCCAGTGACGCGGTCGTTGTCGCCGGAGATGACCTTGAGTTCAACCCCATCCTGCTTCAAGGAACCCAGCGCTTGGGCAGCATCAGCCAACGGCGCATCGGCAAAGCTCAAAAAACCGGCCAAGATTAAATTGCGCTCGTCCCCAACTGCATAGTTCGGGCGCACAGGAACCTCGACGTAGGCCACCGCAAGCGAGCGAAACCCCTGGCTATTTAGTTCATCGGTAGTGTGGTGAAAGCGCTTTGCAGCATCCTCGCCAATAGGTTCCAGTTTGCCAGCGAGTTCGTAACCGGAGAGCAGTGGAAAAATCCCTTCGGGAGCGCCCTTCGTGATGAGAAGCCGCTGCGACTGCCGCTCTACTACGACCGAGAGCCGCCTCCGCTCGAAATCGAACGGAATTTCGTCGCACTTGGTGTAATCAACGGTGTTCGGCAGGGACTGATGGAGGATGACCTCGTCGAGTGGACTGCGAATGCCCGTCTCGAACTTGCTGTTGAGATAGGCAAGTTCCAGTGGGCGTTGGGATGGATTCCCGAAGGGGTCAAGAGAGCGATCAAGGGACATCGTTCCGGCAGTAAGTGTTCCCGTTTTGTCGCTGCAAAGGACATCCAAGCTACCCAGGTTCTCAATAGCGGAGAGATGTTTGACGATCACCTTCTTACGTGCCATTGCGATGGCGCCTTTCGAAAGCGTCACCGACGTAATCATCGGCAGGAACTCGGGTGTCAAGCCGACTGCCAGCGCAACAGCAAACAGGAGAGATTGAAGCGCATCGCGGTGGCGTGCGATGCTGACGACAACCAGGAAGAGAACGAGAAAGAAGACGGTTCGTGCGATGAGTTGGCTAAAGCTTCGCAAACCTTTATCGAAGGCCGTCTCTTCCGGCCTTGCTGCGAGACGAGCCGCAATATCGCCAAAGGCGGTCTGAGGACCTGTGGCGACGACCTCCGCGGTTGCCGTTCCGCTAACGATGGATGTTCCTAGAAAGACCATGTTGCACGCGTCCGCTTTGGTCGAGGCGGGCTCTCCGGTCGCTTCTTTTTCCGCGGGGAGCGATTCGCCTGTCAGCGCCGCTTGCTGGACATAGAGATCACGCGCAATCAGAAGGCGGCAGTCTGCGGGAACCAGATCTCCGGCGGAGAGCCGGACCCTGTCTCCCGGCACGACGTCACGCCGCCGAATTTCTTTCCACTCCCCACCGCGTAGGGCGGTTGCGGTAGGGGCAACTCGTTCTTGCAATTGCTGGATGGCCTTTTGAGAACGATAGGTCTGGCTTAAGTCTATCGCCGCGCTGAGCAGAACAATGGTGGCGATGATTCCCGCATCTACCTTATCGCCCAGGAAGGCCGATCCGATTGCGGCAATAATCAGGATCAATACCAGCGGATTCGTGAACTGATGGAGAAGATCGGAGAGAAAGGAACGCTGCGGTGTCGCCGCGGGCTCATTCGGCCCGAATTGTTCCAGGCGTGCCTCAGCCTCCTGAGCCGTCAAGCCAACAATCGGGGAGGGGGCTTCATGAATGTTGGGCGACATGGAATTGTCCGGCGACATGGAAGTATGCTAGTCAGCGAGCCGCCGCGGGTCTTCAATAAAACGCGCAGTGACAGCCCCGAAGATGAACCCGCCAACGTGCGCTACGTAAGCCACACCGCCCGTCTGGACTGCTGCCACCGACCCGACGTTAAAGAGCTGGGTGAGAAACCAGAAACCAATTAGAAGCGCGGCCGGGATGTAGGTGACACGCACAAACACGAAGATGATCAGGAGTGCGCGAATCTCATCGTGAGGGTATGTCACCAGAAATGCGCCCATGACGGCGGCAATTGCGCCACTCGCACCCAGGTTGGGAACTGTAGAACTCGGGCTGACCGCGACTTGGGCCACCATAGCGACCAGCCCGCCCGCGAGGTAGAACGCCAAATATCGCAACGGATTCATCGAGTCTTCGATCTCGGGACCGAAGGCCCACAAGAACACCATGTTGCCGATGATGTGCGACCAACTGCCATGCATGAACATAGCCGTCAGGATCGTTATCCAGTGATGGCCGGAAACAATTTGGGAGGGGATCGCTGACCACTGGAGCACGAAGGCATCACCACCTGTCAATTCGAGCATGAAAACGAACACGTTCGTGAGGATGATACAAATCGTAATGATGGGAAAATGCACCGGGCGTCGAGACGCGTCGGTTAATGGGATCATAGCTCCCATGTTGTTTTCCTCCGTTTCTCGGGACAAGCAACAGCTTCAGCAAAACGCTCCCACGGATTTGCTCCTCGTTTACACCTCCGCACCGGATTCTCCAAGCTCAATCTTTCGTTCAGTAACACGCCGTCCCGGCAGGTACTCGGCGGTGGGGTAATGGCGCACCGGCTGGGGATAGAGCGCCATCAATTCCAAGACCTGCGGCGGCATCTCGCACCTTATGTGCAGTCCCAGCTCGTTGGCGTACTCGCCGGCCCAAGCACGGCATGGTGGCACATTACAATTTCATCAGCCGCGAGCGCGATCAGCGTACCGTCAGACATGGCATAATGCGGCACGAGGGCCGTGACTTTTCCCTTTCGGCGGTTTATGGAGCGGGCGATGGGAGCCCACGCCACTAGCTCAACCGCTCACCTCTTGGCATGACTCTGCAAGAGGGCGCCCTCGGCAGGAGAATCCTTGCTCGGACTATTCTCCAGTGCCTCTTTCACGACACTACCGCTTACCGTTTCTTGCTTCAGCAGTTGCTGGGCCAATGTTTTAAGGGCCGCGTGGTGGTCCTTCAGCAACGCCTGAGCACGCTGGTACTGTTCGGTAATTAGACGCTGGACTTCCCCGTCGATCACTTGACGAGTCTCTGGACTGATCTGGCTGTTGTCTTCGACCGATCCCCCCAGGTACTGGAGTTGTTGACCTGCGTAGCGCACCGAGCCGAGCTTTTCGCTCATGCCAAATTCTGTGACCATACGGCGAGCCAGCTCAGTTGCCCGCATAATGTCGTCACTGGCCCCGGTGCTGATGATCGCAAACTCCACCATTTCGCCGGCACGCCCGCCCAACATAACGGCGATTCTGTCCTTGAGTTCGTCGACCGAGAGCAGATAGCGGTCTTCGGTTGGCATTTGCATCGTGTAGCCCAGGGCGCCACGGCTGTGTGGAACGATGCTGATCTTGCTGACCGGCTCACCATGCGGCACCAGTTCAGCCACCAGCGCGTGGCCGGACTCGTGGTATGCAACCGTAGTTCGCTCCTGCTCATTCATCACTCGACTCTTTTTCTCGGAACCCGCGATCACCCGTTCGATGGCAGTCTCGAAGTCATTCAACGTAACTGCCGCGGCCTTATGCCGAGCAGCGAGTAATGCTGCCTCATTCATGGCATTCGCCAGATCAGCTCCGCTGAAACCAGCTGTCATCCGGGCAGCCCGCTCCACGTCGAAGTCTTCCGCCAGCTTCACGTTCTTGCTATGAATCCTCAGGATTTGCACTCGGCCAACGAGGTCTGGATTGCCGATGGCGATCTGACGATCGAAGCGGCCGGCGCGCTGAAGTGCCGGATCGAGCACCTCCGGACGGTTGGTGGCAGCCATGATGATCACTGGGGCGCTTGCGTCCGTTTTGAATCCGTCAATCTCGGCCAGCAACTGGTTAAGAGTCTGCTCACGCTCGTCGTTGCTGCCCAGGCGCATCACGCCTCCCCGGCTCTGACCAATGGCATCAATCTCGTCAATGAAAACGATCGCGGGAGCGGCCTTGCGCGCCTGCTCGAACAAATCGCGCACGCGTGCTGCGCCCACGCCAACGAACATCTCGACAAACTCGGAGCCACTGGTCTCGAAGAACGCGACCTGGGCCTCGCCAGCCGTTGCTTTGGCCAGCAGCGTCTTGCCAGTGCCCGGGGGCCCGACGATCAACACACCCTTGGGGATATGTCCTCCGAGTTGAGCGAATTGCTCTGGTGCCTTCAAGAACTGGATAATCTCCTGGAGCTCGGCTATTGCTTCATCCGCCCCGCCTACATCTTTGTACGTGACCGTAACGTCCTCGGGCTTGACCTCAATCGCTTTACTCTTGCCGATCCCAAAGATGCCGCCCATCCCTCCGCCGGCGGCCCCGCCCGCTCGCTGGTAGGCCATGTACCAGAAACCACCGAGTAGCGCGAGCGGCAGAAGGTTCAGCAAAATGCCACCAAGGGGGCTCGGTGGGCGCTCGAAGTGGTAAGTTACATTTGCGTTTTGCAACTCTTCAATTAACTTGGGGTCGCCGGCAGGCGCAGGTATGGTATTGAATGGGACGACCGGAGGAGACCCGCCCGGTCTGGGGTTTTTCATTTCACCAACGATGCCCCTTTCGCCGACGGTTACTTCTACGATTTGAGCATCAGCCAGTTTTTTCTTGAATTCGCTGTAAGGAATTTCGCTCTTCGGGGTCAAAACAAGTAGCTGGAACAGCCACAAGAGAATCAGGCTGGTGATCAAGTAGCTGATGCCGAAACGAAACTGACGCCGACTTTGCTCCTGGCGCTTCTTTTCATCCTCGCGGCTATGTTTTTTGGTGACGATCCTGGTTCGTTCATGGTCCACCTCGCCCACTCAGCTCTGTTCTAAAGAGAATTGTGATACCTAAAGTCTAAAGCCATTGCTCCGCTGCCTGCGCCTTCCGAACACTGGCACGCTCGCGCTAATCTCAGGCGACTGTCGCAGCCTGCATGCCAGCTTCCGTCGCGCACGAAAGATCTGGGATTTGACTGCCCTCGCCGGGATGCCAAGCGCCTGCATCCGTCCAATCACTTGCTTTCTACGGTCACGGTATCGCCGTCCACAACTCTTCTGGAAAACGGATCGACGCTCATGCCGTTTCTTTTTACGGTCCGCCAATACAGGTGGTACTTAGAAGTGGCAACGTCGCGTACAGTTGTGTTCTCACTTATCTCCACAATGGAACGCACTTTGTCGGGACCCACCAGGGTTACGGTTATCACCATCGCTCCTTAGTTGCGATTCCGGTGAAACAAAAATACTCACGCGCATACGGCAATTCATGCCTTCCCTTGCATGAGCGGCTGATCGGAGAGGGCAATCGAAGAGTTCCGAGCCGAGAAACATTCCAGCCACACGATTCGGAGCATAGCAACCGCGGGTACCGAGAGGTACAAGCCGGCGATGCCTCCCACTTGACCTCCCACCATGAGCGCGAACACGACGATCAGGGGCTGTAGTTCCAAATTCTTACCCATGATGCGAGGCGAGTTCACATAATCCTGCACAACCCTCCACACAATCAGCAATCCCGCCATCCAGATCCAGTGCGAGTGGGTCAGGAAGCCGGTCGTAAGAATAGCCACGGCCGAAGCGATCCATCCCACCGCTGGAAGGAATTCCAGAACACCTCCCAGAAAGCCCAGCGCGATCGCATACGGAAATCTCAGCACCAGCATCGAGACGCTGTAGAAGACGAATGAGAGACCCGCCAGGGCGAGCTGCGCGCGAATGTACTCGGCAAGCATCGTATCAACCTGCCGCAGGATTCGCTTGACACGTGGTGCGTCTCCGCGCCGTTCAAAGGCTTCCATGATTGCATCCCTCATCTGACGTCCATCTCGCAAGAAGAAAATGGCCAGAATGGGGATGGCGAAAAGCCAAATCGCGCTCGCGGCAACATACGCTGCGGACGCCGCGCCGCGTTCGAAACCACGGGCGAGGACGTCATGGTGACGAGTCAATAGGTCCTGTATCCGCAGTTGTTGAGCGGCGCTCAAACCATGCCCGGCCCCCAGACCGATGGGAGCCTTCCCACTGGAAAGACCTTCCAATATCTCGGGCACGGCCGCCGTCAGGTTTTTTATTTGCGCGGCAACGTGCGGACCGAACTCGTACCCCAAGCTTCCAAGCACAACTGTCCCGATCAAGTACACCTGAGCGATCGCCCAAGTGCGGTTCTGCTGACCAAGCCGCGACTGGTGTTGTACCCAAATGACTGCGGGTTTGAGCAAGTGGGCAAAGAGAAGGGACAGCAACAAAGTCAGGAAAGCACCACGCGCCAGGTAGAGGATAGCCGCCGCGACGATGAAGAGCGCCACGGTGGTGACAACATTCCCCGTACGATTGTCGAGTGAGAACATCTTGCTCTACTCTGAATATCCCTCATCCGCTCTATTCAACAAATTACAACCTTCGTGCCTACTGGGCGATTGAGCGGCTCTGTAGGTCTGCGCTCTTTGTGACTGCAGACAATCGCGTCGTTGAAGCGCTGAGCAGGATTCAGGCGGCACCTCGCATGATTACCCGTATCCTTTTGCCGCCAAACTGGTTCGTTCGTGAATACCGCTCACGATCAGGCTGACTCCGCGAGCTGCGGCTGCAATACCAACGACTGCACTGGAATAGCTCCAGTCTCCCGCGGCCAATCATTCAATGGCCGCCAGTTGAACAAGGGAGGTCTTCCCGACCTCCCTTGGTTCGAGTGTGGCCGCGACGGGCGGTGTGCCTCAACTCCTACATTCCGGCCTTAGCGACCGCAGCCTTGGCCTTGGCCTTTGCCTTCAGTATGTCGACTTTGGCCTGTGCCTGACGCTCGGCAGCTTGCCGCTGTTCTTTGGCTTTCTGTAATTGGGCCTGCAACTTAGAGTCAAGCTGGTTGATCTTCTCGTGGAGCTTTGCCTGGCGGTCAGCGCGAGCCTGAGCATGCTCTGCTTTCATTTGCGCCATGTCAGCCTTCATGGCCGCGATGTGCTCATCGTGAATCGTCTGCTTCACGTCTGACAGCGCGCGCCGGAATACAATTCCGCCGATCGCTTCCATGCGATTGTCCACTGGGGTCGTCCAATCCTCATCAATTTCGGCGATCACCGCGACTCTGTTTGGTAACAAAACTTTTGTCACATCGTCGATGAAGTCATAGCCGATCCCAGCATTGTTGACGTCCACTGCCGCACCGACCGTAAGCCCTGCGGCCGCACCAATGGCCACACCTAGCGGACCACCTAGCAGGCCAATCAAGCTCCCGACGGCAGTGCCGGTAAGGGTGCCGAGCGGCCCGTAGTCGTCGCCTTGCTTCACCGTAGTGGTGCCATCTGAGTTTTTCGCAACGACGGCGTATCCGTAGACGGTGATGCTGCCTTCGCCATCTAGTTGCAGCAGCGCCTTCTTTCCTTCATATGCTTTGCTTTCATTATCAAAAACAACCACTAACATACGATCCATAAGTCATCTCCTATCTTGAAATCTCACTTGGTCCCACATTTGCACCTGTGAGTGACCCATTGAAGATTTTTCGTTTCTCATGTGAGTGACAAACAAAACGTTCTGCAGTGCAATGCTCGTTCTTGTTTGGTGGCTTCCTTTGGCCACCTCCCTATGCTGCTTCGACTACCGCACCGAAGCCCACATGTCTGTGATAGCCCTCACTTTCCAGGGTGGCTCAGGTCACAACGTCGTAAGGGTGGTTGATTTCAATTGCTCAGGCCTCCACAAATGGTCGCGGGGGATCCTGTTGCCTGAGAGTGATTTCCTGAGATACAGCGAGGCCTAGGCCAACTTACTCGTGACGCTGCGCGCGGCCAGGGAAAGCATCAGGCGAGCCGTACCGCTAAACAGCATGCTGATTCCCACAAGTGTGCCGATTAACCAGGGAGCACTCGTTGGCCACGTCCTCCAAACCATGACCGCGAGGATCAAAGTGACGATTCCGTCGAAGATTAACCAACCTGTCCCTGGGAGCGGTCGGAGTATGAATCCCAAGACAAACTCCAAGATCGCCTCCAGGAATAGATAAATCGCTAGCGCAATCGTCAGTGACGCCAAGCCCGCCAACGGATGCATGAGCAGATACACCCCGATGAAAATGTAGAGAATTCCGACCAGCAACTCCCAGACAAAGCCTCCGCCGCCTCGTGCGTGCCAGGCAAACACCAGATGGGCGCATCCGCTGAAAACGAGCAGCCAAGCGACCAACACGTTGACGGCGATTCCGGCAGCCAGCGGTGAGGCTATGGCCAGAATCCCCGCCACAATCATAAGAACGCTGAGCCCAATTGACCACCCCACTGTCTTCTTCACAAATGTCGCTGCTGATGTAGCGCTCATACGCTTCTCCTTCCATCCTTCGATTTTGTTTGGCCCGGAGATTTGTGCCAGAGAATCCTACGCCCGCTCGCGATTCGCCTGGTCAAACGCATCCTCGAGGTCTTTCCAGGCCTTGCTGAAGCCCTGCTTGATGTCCTTCCAAGCCCGTTCATCCTCGCGGTTTCGCATGCGCACGTGAGCTCTCAGTTCGCCTAAAGAATGCTGAGCCGCCTTGATGCTTGTTTGCAGTTTGTCTCGCACTTCGGCCTGTGCCAAAACCGAGCGGACGTTTAGATTCTCGAACCACTGTTTCATTTCGAGCAGGCGCTCCTCGAAACTATCCTGCAGCCTGGCGTGCTGCTTGCGGAGACGTAACTCTACGGCCAGAAGATGGTTTTCGATGGCGGCCTTCGTCTCGCCGCTCGCCTTGGTGGCCTTCGCCTTCAACTCTGAAGCTTCCTTTTTCAACGCGTCGATCTGCTCTTCGATGAGATTCTCCAGTTCGTCATTATAGCGATTGAGCTGACGGTGAAGATTGTCGATGCCTGTCGCGATTCCGGACCTTGCCGTGAGTCCAGCCAATTCCAATCGAGAATTCATTTCTCGAATTTCCGACTTCAAATCGGAGTTCATGGCCTTAATGTGGGCTTCCACTTTTTCCCGGGTGGCTTCTAGTTCAGCCCGCTTGGCCGCCAAATTAGCTTCAATCTTGATTTTTTCCGCGCCCGTGGCAGCCTGAGCCTTCGCCAATTGTGCCTGGATGTCATCCTGAATAGACTGGATCTTGCGTTTTGACCGCTGCACGTAGGCATCGAATTCGGCCTCACGCTCTGCCCGTTTCAGTTCCCTGCGAGCCGTCCGTCCCAGTTTCTGGAGCTCTTCGTCGAGTCGTTCTGCGTAGTGCTCTTCTACGACTACCGCAAGCACAGACCTGTCAGCCCCGAGGCCCTCAGTCAAACCCTCTGGAGCGGTGTCCTGAACGAGCCTTTCCATGAGCCGGATCGATCCCGCTCCGACCAGTGCGCCCGACGCGACTCCAGCGGCGGCTCCAACTGGGCCGCCCAAGGCCGCTCCGACGACGCCACCGGCAATGCCAACCGTTGCGGCAGCCACCTTCTCTGAAAGGTCGTCGTCCATCTCTCGCGCCGTGACATGGCCCTTCTCATCTTTCCTGAGAAGAACGTAGTCCATCAGCTCAATCCAGCCATCGCGATCAAGTTTCTTTGCCACATCGAAAGCTTCTTTCGCCCCATCTTTCGAATCGGTAGTCAACACGATCAGACTCAAGTCGTCCATGATGCGCTCCTTTCCCTCATTGAAAGTCTGCTCAAAAATACGGCACCTAAAAAATCTGCCTCCGACTTTACTCCGCCAACTTTCCAGACCTGCCTGCTTGCTCTAGCGCGTTTCAACAGCCCGGATCTTCACACTTCCGATTGCTTCCCTTTACTCTCCGCCATGTCCGTTTCCCAGGCGGCTTTGGCCGCGTCGAGGGCGTCCTTTGCAGGGGTCACCGCTTTCTGGATATGTGTCCATCTGTCCGGCTTCGGGCACCCTACCCTATCCCGGGTGAGAAATTCTTGGATCGAGCGGTTTGAAAATGGCGCTACGCGACCCCGCAGCGATGAAGCGCCATTACTGTCTACTTCTCAAGTTGAGCAGCCGCCTTTCTAAGCTGCGCGGCAGCCAAACCCTTCAAGCGTTTCGAACGTTCTTCGTATTCTCCGCGGATCTGATCGATGCGCGCATTAATCGCCTTCTTCGCATCACCCTGAGCCTTCGCCGCCGTTTGTTGCAGTGCTTGCACCTTTGCGTCGGTCTCGGCTTTGATCTGCTCCGACCTCTGTTTCGCTTGGTCGAGTTTTTCCTGCAGCTTGGCGTTGAGGGCGTCAATCTTGGCCTGTAGCTTCGCTTTGTGCTCAACCCGCGACTGAGCATGCTCAGCCTTCAACTGGGCAATTTCCTCTTTAAGCTCGGCCACGTCTCTGGCTCTTTGATCGTCTTCAACCGTGGTCCTCAACGAGCGAAATACCACGCCTCCCGCAGCCTCCATCCTTGAGTCTACGGGAGTGACCCATTCCTCGCTGACGTCAGCCACCACGGCGCACTTGCCGGGCGTAAGCAGCGCGGAAACATTATCAAGGAAATCCGCATTGACTCCCGCAACGTACAGGTCACCTATGCTACCTGCCAGCGCGCCGGCGACCGCGCCGATGCCGAGGCCAACCGGTCCTCCCAGCAGTCCTATAAGGCTGCCAATGGCTGTTCCCCCGACAGTCCGAACAGGGAAATCACCGTCCGCCTGCTTCACGGAGACTGTGCCGTCGGCACCCTTCTTGATGACCGACTCAGCATGAACCGTGATACTCCCTTCGCCGTCCAACTGCTTGAGAGCATGCGAGCCTTCGTACGCTTTCGATTCGTTGTCAAACACGACTACCAGCATCTTTTCCATGAACATTCTCCTCTTTGAGTAAGTTTGATTCGTATGCGCGCCAGACTATAGGCGTTAAGCTGACGGTCTGGAGCGAGCTTGATTCCGGTACAAAAGTCGAACTCAGCATTCCTGCCTCTAAACTTTACGCAACATCTCCCTCTCACAGCCGTTCCTGGTTCTCTGAGAAGTTTTCTAGAGAAAAGACAGCGATCAGGTCATAAGCGTAGTTCGCGTGCGCTAGCGCACGTAACCTGCATTCCTTTCGCTGACAAGCCACTCACGTATATAGGCCGGACAATTCTCGAGCTTGATGCTATCCGCTTCGCAGCGCGCCAGAAACTTCACTGCATCTCGG
>Ga0335081_10014659_pt1 | contig 12679 bp, 11 predicted proteins | sample Lox_Sample_35_FD_206713 | JGI IMG/M metagenome (GOLD analysis project Ga0335081, IMG submission 206713) | Soil microbial communities from Loxahatchee National Wildlife Refuge, Florida, United States - Lox_Sample_3.5 | ecosystem: Environmental > Terrestrial > Soil > Wetlands | place: USA...
CTCTGGCTGTCATGGGTGTTTATCTTGTCACTGTCTCGTACTGCTCTTTCCAGGCGGCCCGCATGATCTCTTGTGCGATGCCCGAAAGGGGGGCCACCTTGTGAACGCCACCCATCTTGATGGCCTCGTTCGGCATGCCGAAGACAACGCAAGAATCCTCGTTTTGAGCGATCGTAAAAGCCCCGGCTTCCTTCATCTCGAGCATCCCGCGCGCACCGTCGTCACCCATGCCGGTCATGATCACGCCAATGGAGTTCCTGCCCGCATACCGGGCTGCTGACCGGAACAGAACGTCAACTGATGGACGGTGGCGCGACACGAGCGGACCGCTTTTGATCTCGACATAATATCGCGCACCACTCCGTTTAAGCAGCATATGGTAATTCCCCGGCGCGATCAGAGCCTGCCCGGTGAGCACTGTATCGTTATTTTCTGCTTCCTTGACCGAGATGCGGCAAAGGCTGTCGATCCGTTTTGCGAAGGCCCTCGTGAAGTGCTCCGGCATGTGCTGGACGATTACTACTCCAGGGGCATCCGGTGGTAATGCCTCAAGAAAAATCCTGAGCGCTTCTGTGCCGCCGGTGGATGCCCCCACAACGACGACCTGCTCCGTTGTACAGATCATTGCACGGGACGTTGGCTTTGAGATCATTACATCCGCGGTCAGTTTCGGTGACACGGTATGTACTGTCGCTGATATTTTCTTCAACCGTGCCAGAGAGGCTGCTTTTACCGCGTCACAGATGCGCACGCTGGATTCATGCAGGAACTGTTTGGTTCCCAGCCGGGGCTTCTCGATGATGTCCACGGCCCCGTACTCCAGCGCCTTGAGCATGGTCTCCGAACCGCTGCCGGTGAGGCTTGAGCAGATGACCACAGGGATCGGGTGCTGGCTCATAATCTTCTGGAGAAAGGTGACGCCATCCATACGCGGCATTTCGACGTCCAGGGTGATCACGTCCGGTGTATCATGCCGCATTTTGTCCGCAGCAATGAAAGGGTCCGATGCCACAGCCATGACCTCGATCTCGGGATCAGCGGAAAGGACATCCGTAAGCGCCTGGCGGACCACTGCAGAGTCATCGACTACGAGCACTCTAATTTTTTTTTTCATTTTGGCATCCTGTAGATCGTCGGGGCAACGGAAATCAGCGGCACATCCATACTGTTGAGCGTCTCGGAGTGGCCCAGAAAAAGATAGCCGCCCGGGAGGAGATGGCGACAGAACTTGTTCATGAGCTGCTCCTGCGTGGACCTGTCGAAATAGATGATAACATTGCGACAAAAGATCACATCAACTTGATCTCGAATATTAAAATGGCTCTCCATAAAATTGAGCCTCTGGAACATTACCTTCACCCTGAGCCGGGGCACAATACGCACGAGACCCTTTCGACTATCCTTGCTCCGCAGCAGGTATTTCGACTTCAGCTCCTCGGGGACAGGGGAAACGCGTTCCTGAGCGTATACGCCGAGTTTGGCCTTGTCCAGCACCCGGGTGCTAATGTCCGTGGCCAGGATCGAGAAATCAAAGCCTGGCATGGTTTCAGCAAATTCGCTCAAGACCATCGCTAGAGTGTACGGTTCTTCACCGGTGGAACAACCGGCGCTCCAGATTATGAACCGTTTCCGCAGGCCCCCTCTATCTTTCCCGATCAGTGCCGGTAATGCCTGTGAGACAAGATATCCAAAATGGGAGGCTTCTCTGAAGAAGTCCGTCGTGTTGGTCGTGATTGCGTCGATACAGAAGGTAAGTTCGCTGATCTTGCCTTCATCGGAGAACAGATATTCACGATAATCCCTAAACGTCTCGATGTTAAGAGCCCGTAAGCGTTTCTGCAACCGGGACTCGATCATTACCTTTTTGGACGAAGGCATTTTGATACCGCATTCCTCGTGAATGAACGTACTCAGGCTGTGCAGGTCATCGTTAGATAATGACGGCGCTCCGGATGCGTTCTTTGATGGAGTGTCTGCGGTGATCATAAAAGTGTCATCCTACTAATAAAATTCAATTTCAATAATGCTTGATATGTTGCGTTCCTGGCATTTACGCGCAATTCGTGTTCACCTTCCCCTTAAGTCCGGAATCCCTTCCACTGAAGGGAGGAATGGATTCCGGAAGAAGAGGAAAAGTATCTCTGCTTACACCGCAGCCCCCTCGGTGTTCCGCAAGTCGGCAATCTCATTGGACGAGAACACCTTGTCGATGTCGAGGAGCATGAGAAAACGGTCATTGTGCTTCCCCATGCCTTTGATGAAATCGGTCTTCAGGTGCGTTCCAATCCGCGGTGCAGGTTCGATCTGGTCGTTTTCCATGTCCATCACCTCCTGGACGGAATCCGCCAGCACGCCGAGAATAACGGTTTCCCCATCCACCTTCACCTCCACGATGATGACGCAGGTATTCACCGTCTTTTCCGTCACCGTCATTCCGAACTTCAGACGGAGATCTATGACCGGGACCACGCTTCCCCGGAGGTTAATGACGCCCCTCATGAAATCAGGTGTCTTCGGCACTTTGGTGACAATGCTAAAGTCCAGTACTTCGCGAACCGTGGATATATCAAGAGCGAAGATCTCGTCCTGGAGCTTGAATGTCAGATACTGGGTCATTTGACTTATTTCTGCTACGCTCATGGAAAGCCTCCTTTCTTTAATACTTATCGAACTCATTGTCCAGTTTGTCGTGGCCATTGCCATTACCCAAATCAAGCTTGACACCCTTGCCTACAGTGGCCAGCTCTCTCGGTTCCTGAACATCTCGTTTCTTCGTAACGAGCTTGTGAGCTACAGGCACATGAGCGACTTTGAGAGCCGTATGCTGGGGATGGTCAGCTTTGACCGCTTTAGTCGCTTTGTCGTCCGTGGTGTCGATCAGCGATGCAATAAGGCTCTGGAGGTGTTCCGCCTGGGCCGACATTTCTTCCGCTGTTGAAGCCAGTTCTTCTGACGCGGCGGCGTTCTGCTGGATCACCGTGCTGAGCTGCTGCACAGCTTTGTTGATCTGCTCGGCGCCCTGGTCCTGTTCCCTGCTTGCGCTGCTGATTTCCTGTACGAGCCCCGCGGTCTTCTTGATGTCCGGCACGAGCTGGGCGAGCATCTTACCAGCTTTTTCCGCATCCTTCACGCTCGTGGACGACAACTGACTGATCTCAGCCGCTGCCTCCTGGCTTCGCTCCGCAAGCTTCCGAACCTCCGATGCCACAACAGCGAACCCTTTGCCGTGTTCGCCCGCCCGGGCCGCCTCGATTGCGGCGTTCAGGGCCAGGAGATTCGTCTGACGGGCAATTTCCTCAATGATCGATATTTTACCAGCGATGTCATTCATGGCGTTCACGGTTACAGTGACTGCTTCTCCACTTTCGGTGGCATCGTTCGATGCCTTTGCAGCTATCTTTTCTGTCTGCAGGGCATTGTCTGTGTTCTGCCTGATATTCGCGGACATCTGTTCCATGGACGAAGTGGTTTCTTCAACCGAAGACGACTGCTCGGTCGCACCTTGGGACAGTTCCTCGGAGCTCGAGCTCATTTCCTGGCTTGCGGCTGCGACATTGTCAGCCACAGTCTTTACTTCGCGCAATACCATGGTGACACTGCGCGTGATAAGCACAGCCATCACGGCTGCAATGATGACGGCGAGTCCGCCGAGGGTGATCATCAGAATGAGGGCTATGTGATAGGCATTTTGTGCTTCCTCGAACCGGAACTTATTACGGTCTTGCATGTATTTTGAACTTTCGTCGACTGCATCGATCCATTTTCGGACCGCGGGCATGGCCTCATTGACCAGAATAGACTGAGCCTCGGCATCCTTTCCGGCCAGTGTCAGATCGATTACCTTATCATTCTCAGGACGCGCTGTTTGCTTAGCATCCGTGATTTTGGCAAGAAGCTCCTTGCTTTTATCGTCATTGGCCAGTTTCTCGACTCTGGTCAATGAATCATTGAGATTTTTGCGCTCCGTATCAATAGCTGTTTTGTACTCGAGGCGTTTGGCGTGGTCTTTGATTAGCAGCATGTTACGGAGATGGATTGATATCTCGCGGACATTACCGCTTATGCTGCTTAAATCCACTATCCGTGCTGTGTTGATATTCACGATCCGGTCCAGCTTATCCTGGATCAGTTCCATCCGAGAAATGCCGACAAGGATCAAAACGATCAAAAGCGCCATTGCTGATCCAAACCCTACCATCAACCGTGTACCAATCTTCATTCTGTTAAACATAACTTATCTCTCCTTTCGCTGCAGTTATAAATTTAAGTCATTCTCAATGCTACCCCAGAAGGCATAGCAACATGCTCTGTTTGCACTATTGTTCCGAATCTGCCAGTCAGGTAAAATGATTTTGCATGTTCGTTTCCTCCTGCTCTGTCTGGCGAATCAGGTTTGGCGCATCCAGAATCAGTGCCACGGTACCGTCTCCCAGGATCGTTGCGCCAGAAATGCCTTCGATGTCTTTGTACATACTTCCTAAGTTTTTGATCACCGTTTGGTGTCCGCCGATAACGCGGTCCACGACAAAGCCAGCCCGCTGGCCTTCCAAGGAAACGATCACGATTTGTTCTATGTCTGGCCTTTCTCCGGTGATCATGAACTGTTCACGGAGCCGTATGTACGGTAGGACCTTTCCCCGCACATGGGCCAAGTCCCTACCATTAGCTTTTTGTACGTCCTCTCTGGTCAACTCCACACACTCCTCCACCAAGGCAAGCGGCATGACGAACGACTCCGCTCCAATCTTGACCATAAGACCCTCTATGATCGCGAGGGTGAGCGGGAGTTTCAGCGTTACCGTTGTGCCCAAACCTTTTTGGCTACTGATCTCTATGGAGCCGTCCAGCGAATCGATGGCGCGTTTGACCACATCCATACCCACGCCGCGGCCTGATACGTTCGTGACCTTTTTCGCAGTGGAAAAGCCCGGGGCGAGGATGAGCGAAAAGATCTCCTTTTCCGAAAGTTTTGCATCGGAAGTTATCAGTCCTTTTTCCAAGGCCTTAGCGCAAATCACGTCGGGGTCGAGCCCCTTGCCATCGTCCCGGACCTGCACCAGGACATGTGCTCCCGAATGTTTTGCAAACAGATGGATTGTGCCTGTCCTAGGTTTGTTTGCAGCAACACGATCCTCCGGCTCTTCAATGCCATGATCAATGCTGTTCCTCAGGATGTGCACCATCGGATCACCCAATTTTTCAATGACTGTCTTGTCCAACTCGGTTTCCGCACCTTCTGTCGTGAGCTCGATCTCCTTACCAAGCTCCTTGGAGAGGTCGCGTACAAGACGCTTGAACTTGCTGAAGGTGGAGCCGATGGGCAGCATGCGGATGTCCATGGTGGTGTTGCGGAGTTCGGCAGTAAGTCGTTCAACGGCCTCGGCGATCGCCGGAATCTTCGTTTTTTTAAAATTACCTGCAGTCTGGCTGAGAAGCGACTGGAGCGTTACGAGTTCGCCCACCAAGTCGACTAGTTTGTCCAGTTTGTCAGATGATACCCGGATGCTCGACGCGGAATCCGCGGCCTGCTTTTTCTCCTGCTGAGTTTTCAGATGCTTCTGCTCGGCTAAGGCGGAAGTTACTTCGCCTGCGTCAAGGACGCCCATCTCCACAAGGACCTGGCCGAACTTCTTTTGTGCGGAAAGTCCTTTTTGGATGATCTCGGGAGTTACCTCGCCACGCTCCACGAGGATGTCACCGAGTCTTTTCTGCGCAGCATCGGTGCCGTCAACTGGGTCTTTGATAATGTCGATCTTCACCTCGGCATCATCCTGAATAAAGAGGAAAATGTCTTTCACTGAATTGAGCCCTTCCCGGGTCGTGAGGATCACGTCCCAGAACAGGTAGCAGGACTCAGCATTCAGCTCATCCAGGGGCGGAACATTCTGTGTACGTGCCGTAATAGTGCATTCCCCCAAGTGGCAGAGTTCATTTAGCAGACCGATGGGATCCATACCCCGGAATGCGATATCCTGGGGTGGGCGGAAGTGGATCCTGCAAGTGATCTCCTGGTTGACACGCTCTGGCTGCGGGTCCGCAACAACACGACGGGGAAAATGGTCTCCCTTGATTGTCGCAGCCTGGTCCGGGATAAGCTTCCGTATAGAGGAGATGATCGTGAGGGTCTTGTCCTTGTCGATTTCAGCTGCACCTTCACAAGCATCGAGCATCGATCGGATATGGTCCCTGGCAGCGAGGGTCAGATCGATTAGTTCTTTCGTGACCGGAATTGAATTGTTTCTAACCAGGTCGAAAACAGTCTCGACCTCGTGCGTAAAGGCTGATATTGTCTCAAATCCGAACATCGCTCCGGAGCCCTTGATCGTATGCATGGCCCTGAACACCCGGCTAATGAGGTCGGCATCATCGGGCCGTTCCTCCAGATCGAGCAGTGATGTTTCAAGCTCAGAAAGCAGTTCGCGGGCTTCTTCCTTAAAGGCTTCCCGGTGTTTATCCTTGATATCGCTCATAACCAGACCTCACTTTTTATTCCAGTGACAGGTTTTTTCCGCGGAGCATGGGGCAGTGCAACCGTAACCGGCCATGACGATTGCATCCCTGAGCGCCTCCGGCTGTTGCCCGATCAACGTCAGTTCCTTGTCGGCCTTCCCTGCATAGCGATGGGCTGAGCACAGCAACTGAAGTCCGAAAATATCCACCTTGCTGACCCCCGCCATGTTGAGTTCCACAGAGCGTCGGCCCTCTAGTGCGCCCAGAAAAAATCTTTTCAGTTCCTCCGCGTGATCGATGATCATCTCTCCCTCGATGGCCAGCGAGACGGATCCGCCTGATTGATCAATTCTTGTCTTAAGCATGACGTCTCCTGTTATTTCGCGAGCTTGTTGACTGTTTCCAGCAAGGCAGCGGGAGTAAAAGGCTTGACAATCCAGCCGCTTGCACCGGCCTTTTTCCCCTCCTCCTTTTTGCCTGCCTGCGATTCCGTCGTGAGCATGACGATAGGGGTAAATCTGTTCGCTGGACTTCCCCTCAGTTGCTTGATCAAAGTGATGCCGTCCATCTCTGGCATGTTGAGATCAGTGATGACCATGTCGATCTTCGATCCATTTGATTTGTTCAAGGCATCTTTGCCATCCACCGCGACGATCACCTCAAAGCCTGCGCTCTTGAGCGTAAACTCTACGAGCTGGCGCATGGACGCGGAATCGTCCGCTATCAGTATTCTCTTTGCCATTGCTTTCTCCTCCTTGGATTCCGTGTAGCAGCAGGTTGTCGCTTTTACTCATTAAGCCCCACTTGCACGGTCAATGGGTTCAGGTTAATGATCCCCTCAGGACTTGTCGTTCTGATTCCATGGTGTACATTTTCTCCAGGCGGGAAAGCTCGTCTTTGCCGACCGGCCTGTTTGCAACCGCCTTATCAAATCCACCCATCCGTTGTGCGGTTTCGGTCAACTCGGTCTTGAGCGCCTGCAGCGGTTCTATGACGTGTTCTATGCGCTGCCGTGTGATGTCCTGGAACTGCATAGACATGAGTATCCCGCTGATGTCCCGCGCGAGAGATTCGCTTTCGCCGGTCAGTTCATCGAGCTGCCTAGCCGCAGTGTGGTTCGCTTCGTCTATTTTATTCAAGGTGTTCACGACGACCATTTCCGACTCCTCCGACTTCCGCCCGCTTTCGGATATCCTTTGCCCGGTCTCCGCATACATTTCTTTTACATTGTTATCGATAGTATCGATGCGCTTTCGTATTTCGAGCGCGGATGCATTCGACCTGTCGGATAGCTTACGCACCTCATCGGCAACCACGGCAAAACCCCGCCCCTGGTCTCCCGCCCTTGCTGCCTCAATGGCGGCATTCAGGGCAAGCAGATTGGTCTGGTTCGCGATGAATTCGATCTCGTTCACGATAGCGCTTATATTTTTCATATGCGCAATGATCGCTTCCATGTCCTTGAGCGTTTGTACCTCACGGTCGGCATTGGCCTTCATGCTATCAATGACCTCTAAAAGCGTTTTTCTGCTTATGTCGAGGAGCGTACCGCTGTTACCATCGCTATTGCCGGCAAAGGCTGTGAGAGACTGAGAGGTCTTCTTTGCCTGCTCCTGAGATCGGGCAACGATGTTCATGAAGCTTTTCCCGAGCTCGAGGGCGGCGGTTTCAGTCTGCTGCATTACCTCCGCAAGCTGACCGGTAAACACCGGGATGAGCTGCGACCGCTCGACCAGGAAGCTGGAAAAGGAGCTCCGGGAAGCGTCACGTTCAGAACGAAGCTGTTTCAATGCTTCTTCGTGTTCAGCCATTAATCGGCTGGCGTTACTCCGAATCAGTAAGTAGGTGACTGCTATAGTTGCCGAAAACAAAATGCAGGAGAGGAGAACCCGGTATGTTGTATTTTCGAAGAAGGTTGATATAACCATGAGCAACATGCCGATCGCGATTTTTCCGGTCTGTTTCCGATCAGAGCTCAAACGTAATAATCCTTTTTCCATTATTTTTATTGCCCTCGTGGAGGCATGAATGGTTTACGCCTCTTGTCAATTGTAGAACGCGAACGAATTTTACCTAACTACATTGATTAACAAGAGCTGTGCCGACTATGAATGTGTCGATTTTCCCCCTAGTTAATTGCGAATGTGACATGCTCCTCTTATTGATTGCCCGCTGACTTGTCAAGCATCGCCATTTAGCAGATGAATCGATTCTGTGCACTACTTTTTTTCGGAGTATGATATGAATCGTAATGATCTTGTCGGCTACTTTCTGAAAATCTTTAATAATGGCGTTTCCATTCGAATAATGCTTCAACCAACGCTGTGGAGAAATTGCAACACTCGAGGTAGTCATACAAGCCTAAGTATTGCACTTCGTTATAGAACTGGCGGAATGCTACTTTAAAAAACGATTTTGAGGTCTTCTATCCACATAAACACGGCAAACCCATAGAAAGGATATGATTTCGAAAAATTGGCAGAGGTTATTTGTCCTGCCTAGCTCATATTTCCGGGCATGAAGGTCAGTAATCCGACCCCATGCTCCGTGTTTAAGCTATTCTGGAAAGATTCGAACATGCACCCAGGGTGCTCCATAAATGCTTCATCGATGTGATATCATTCAAAAGACTTGCACTTTAGGTTTTTCTGGTGCCTTAATTCATATTGACGAAACAAAAATCAGTTTTAAAGGAGTAACTAACTATGTATGGGCTATAACCAACATGGAGAATGTCATATATCTTTATAATAATTCACGAGAAGCTGAGTAACTTTCACGGAATACTCGTCTCCGATTTTTATACGGCTCATGATTCTATATCCTGTCCCCAACAAAAATGCCTAATTCGTCTTATCAGAGATATTAATGACGATATATTGAAGAACCCATTTGATGATGAAATGAAAGAGATTGGCAAAGATTTTACAATGACCCTATCGCCAATTATTGAAATAATCGAAAAATACGAATTGAAACGGCGACATTTACAAAAGCACAAAAATCAGGTTCTTGCATTTTTCAATAAAGTTCAGCAAAAAGAATATGTTTCTGCTCTTGCTACGAATTTTCAGCAACGCTTTTCAAAATACAATGGCAAACTATTCACTTTTTTAGATCACGATGGCATTCCCTGGAATAACAATAATGCTGAACATGCGATCAAGCGATTTGTCCAATTGAGAAAGGCTATTGGCGGTTCTTCAACAGCGAAAGGGATACAGTAATATCTCATTCTTTTGAGTATTTGTGAAACACTGAGGCTTCGGAATGCCAGCTTCCTAAAGTTTTTGATAACTGGGGTCACTGATATCGATGAATCGCTGACTTTGCGGCGGAGAAATAACGCCGCTGAAAATACATCAGATATGATGTATAAAAGAAGTGAGACACGGAGGTATACTTGCTTGTATTTGGTATCAGCGTGGGTGTTCCAGTCCAAGCCGACACACTGTTCTGATGATATCCAACCCTGTTTCTGATTTAATCCATAAAACCATTACTGAAAATTAAAATGCAAAGTGATCCAATTTCCTAGGAAATTGGATCATTCGTATTATTATTGATTTCCCCGAGCGAGACTCTCAGCAAAACTCGTTTGGGTATTTTTTGACTTTTTAATGGCCCCTATCAAGAAAAACATGCCTAAAACAAGCTATTTTATCTCTGGAGCATAATTTTTAACTCTAAAATAGTAAAATCTGCTTAATTTTGACACTAATTTCCTTGCAACTCATATTCTATAATCAGACATGACTTTTCTGACGATTCAATCTATATACTTGCACAAAATGAGTTAAAGCTTTTCCGCCAGTAAAGTGTATAATGAATCTGTCTTAGAGAAGCGTAGATTCAGACCCTCTCTTCGACCAGTTCCACAGTACAGAATCGTTCTTCATAAACAAATCTTGGTAGTAAATGAGGAGGCAGTATGCTGCAAAAAAATACGGCAGGTCAAAACATTGATTCCTATTGCGGGAAGTGCAAACTGGGTCGCGATCATACCATCATGACAATGGATAGAGAAGCGATCGCGAAGGTGAGATGCAAGGTGTGCGGCAGCATGCACAAATTCAGGGACCCCCTTGATGCTCAAAAAGTCCGGAACCCGAGAGCGAAGAAAGTCGCCAGAGAAACAGCGACAGCGGAGATAGTCTGGGCGGCCGGGCTTGCAGAGGCAAAAGGAAAAGAGCTTGATTACAGCATGGGTTTGAAATACCGCATAGGCGACATTGTCAATCACCAAACATTCGGCAAGGGCATCGTGATGAAGCTCTATGCCAATAAATGCGATATGCTATTCAAGGACAAGGAACGGCTGATGGCCTCGAACAATCAATAAACTTGCCTTTGATTTTTCCGTGTAAATCAGAGGGTCTTTCACTATGATACTCTGACTTATCCAAACCTTCAAATCTTCACTCCTGACCTTGTTGTCGTTTCTCAGCGTACCTCTCTGCATGTTGGCGTTCAATATCATAACGGTCTGATGACAGGCTTGATATCCTAACCCGGGTAAACCGGAACCAAAATCTTGGAACCTCCAAGGCACGAAGTCGCGAAGGAATGCTTAAGATTCTTAGGTTAAATTCCAGGAGTTAAAGATTTCCTTGGAGTCTTTGCGAGAAATTTTCTTGCAATAAGGAGAGTATTAATTGAAAGGGGCAAAAACGCCGGATATCAGCTCCTCCCGTGAAGCAGACAGGTGCATTGGTGCTATAGGGGTTTAAGAGTATAATGGAAAGTACAACTCATCTTGATATTAAAGGTTATTGCGGAAGGAGAATCTAATTTACAATGTTTATTAACTCTGTCATGGGCTGGATCTCGAGCGACATGGCCATAGATCTCGGGACCGCAAACACGCTGGTGTATGTCAAGGGCAAAGGAATTGTATTAAATGAGCCTTCCGTAGTTGCCATATCATCCAAAACGGGGAAGGTACTTTCCATCGGCGCCGATGCAAAACGGATGCTCGGCCGCACCCCCGGTAACGTAAGCACCATCCGGCCCATCAAGGATGGCGTCATTTCAGACTTTGACTATACGAAGGAAATGCTTAAATACTTCATTCAGCGAATACACAATCGAAAATCCTTCATGCGGCCGCGGATCATCATCGGGGTTCCATCAGGCATTACCCAGGTGGAACAGCGTGCGGTCAAGGACGCCGCTGTTTCCTCAGGCGCACGTGATGTCTACCTTATCGAAGAATCCGTGGCTGCGGCCATTGGGGCTGGTATGCCCATATCGGATCCATCAGGGAACATGATCGTCGATATCGGTGGTGGCACCACGGACATCGCTGTCATTTCTATGGCCGGCATTGTTTATAGCAAAGCCATCCGCATGGGCGGTGACAAGATGGATGAAGCCATCATTAACTACATCAAGCGAAAATACAATCTGCTTATCGGAGAAATAATGGCAGAATCAATCAAGATTGATATTGGCTCCGCGTATAAAATGGACAGTGAACGACATTCCATGGAAATAAGAGGGCGTGACCTAGTATCTGGCATCCCGAAGATGATTATAATAGATGACGAAGAAATTCTCGAGTCACTCACTGATCCGGTCAGACAGATATTGGACAGCATCAAATTGGCCCTTGAAAATACCCCGCCAGAGCTTTCGGCTGACATCGTGGGTAAGGGGATTGTTCTTGCAGGAGGCGGAGCGATGCTGAAAGGGCTGGATGTGTTTCTTCGGGAGGAAACATCTCTCCCCATCATCATTGCCGAAGACCCGCTCACCTGCGTTGTTCTTGGAGCCGGCAAGGTTCTTGATGATGAAAATATTTTGGAAAAGGTTATGGTGTAGAATATGAGAGGGGGCTACAATGGATTTGCGATATCTCATAGCAAAAGTTATGGATCAGCATGAAATAAACTCGAACTCCCTGTCGGTTCCTTTAGGCATGTACTGCCATAATAAGGGTGCATATTTCAAGCTGTATTTTACGCCAGCGCCATAATATTGATATTCCATACTAGGTGAAGTCGAGTTTCATATAATATTTGAGAAGATCCAGAATTTAATTTGTATTATTGCATTTAGTGATGAAGTTTTCTGCCAGCAACTCTTCTGCTTATCCCCACCTCTCCCGTTTGCGCTACCAGCTACCCCACACCTTGACAATTTCCAAAGAGAGAATTAAATTTAATTAGGTGTGAAATAAGAATTCTGCAAAACTATCTGCAGAAATGGCTACTTTCATCATAATAAG
>Ga0335081_10014660_pt1 | contig 12678 bp, 9 predicted proteins | sample Lox_Sample_35_FD_206713 | JGI IMG/M metagenome (GOLD analysis project Ga0335081, IMG submission 206713) | Soil microbial communities from Loxahatchee National Wildlife Refuge, Florida, United States - Lox_Sample_3.5 | ecosystem: Environmental > Terrestrial > Soil > Wetlands | place: USA: Florida...
TGTGCTGCCGTCCCCTCCGCCATGTCGCGCACCAGCCAGAATGCGCCGTTCACGTGAAATATCATTCGTCGATGCAATACCGGATCGGCAAGCCTGCGGTATCCGTCATGCTCGCCTTCAAATAAGTTGAAGGTTTCACCGCCGATCCATTGCCGCGTTCGCGTCTGGGGTATTGCGTCCCACGCAAAAGGTCCTCGGGGGATTGCCTGGTCTACCCCCTCAACCCGCATAGTGTTGTGCGCCGCCGTGCCGCGAAAGCGCGAGCGCTCGTCTCCCGCCGAAATGTAACGGTACGCGCCGGGATCGATCAGACAGCGCCGGCCATCCAGCGAATAGCGAAGGCTGAGAGCGTCTGCATGGCCGTGCCCGCAAGTGTCCGCGCCCTGCGGTCCAGCGTCGATCATCATTTGCTGAGAGAACGGGACGCTATCGCGAATGAAGTAGACGCCTCCCGATTCGAAAACCCTCGAACTCACAGGCATCGGACGACGTTCACCCGTGCACACCGGCACGGCCTCTTCGCCGAACAACCACACCGCCTCCTCGGTTAACCCGGCGGTTGTTCCCCAGTCTGTCCGCTGATATTCCGCCGCGCCAATTGCCAACGGATCGGTCATATGTTCAACCCGATTGCGACGTGGGTTAAACACTCTGCCTCCGTCATCGTCACCAAAGCCCTCGGCTGCACCAGCTTCACACTCCGCAAAGAGAAAATCCAGCATTCGTTTCAGAGTGTGGTCGAGTTTTTCAGGAATTACGAAGCCGTTGCGAACGGCCAGCGCCCGGGCATAAAGGAAAAGATCGACCGCGTAGACGTGGTAGTAGAGCGATTGCTCGAAATAAACTCCATCCGGGCGGACCTGACGTGCAGATTCACTGACCGCGATGTCCCACGCCCATTCCCGCCATGATCGCGCTTCGGGAATTTCAGGACAGAGAATTCCGATGTACAAGAGCGCTACCGCTTCCCCCAGCAGGTGCGTGTTCGGAGAAAAATATTTCGAGTGATAGCGCGCGATATACTTGCCATTCTGTCGCAGGCCGGTGAGCAAATCGGAGTGGAAGCTCGGCGGAAGCTCGCGGCAGCCAGCGAGCAAATTCCTGATCCATATCCACGAGAGACTGCGGAACGCCACCTCGAGCGCGCTGGCCCAATTGATTCCGATCGGATATGGGTTAGCCTTTTGCCAGTCGTACCACTGCTTCACCAGTTCATCGACATATTTCTTTTCGGAAGTAAGACACCACGCCTTCGCGAGCGTGACCAGATGCTGATGCCGGTTCAGTTCCCATGTGACCTTGTGATCGCCTACCTCTTCGAAATCGAGGAAGCGTACTCTGAACCAGGGCTTGAGCGGTGCCCGTTTCTGATGCACCGCGTCGAGGTGCCAATCGATCTCCGAGCCATAATCGAGACCATCGTATCCAAGAAGGTTAAAGTGATGCCGGCAAATCTCGTCTGCTTCGCGAGCGATAGCGTCCACTCTTGGCACATGTCTGCGCAACAAAGCGACGCGGCTCGGGATTTCATCCTCGGTGAAAAAGAAAACCGGTTTCGAGCTTGGCTTCGGCGTGGGCGGCGACGGTCGACGACTGAGTCCGGATCTGAACAGCGCCAGATCGAGTCGTTTGCTAGCTTCCTGGCGCATCCGCGTGAGCAGTTCATCGCCGCTCATGCGGCTCAGACGTGACCATGTTTTGCGAGAATTCAACGGTCGGACCTGCCTCTGCCCAGTGTAGCCCAACCAAAATACTCTACCTGAAGGAGCTTGCCAGAAGACTGCGAGACAATGCGACGTTGGTGCTTTATTCTATTGGAAACAAATAAGTTCCGAAGTCAGTTGCAGCCCGCTGAGGACTGAGTAACCCTTAGATGGGCATAGGAGCGGAGAACCAAGCATGAGCTCTTCAATCAGTATTTTTGGCCTGGGATATGTCGGGTCGGTATCGGCCGCCTGCTTCGCATCGATGGGCCACAAGGTCATCGGCGTGGACGTCAGCCGCGCCAAAGTCGAGATGATGGATTCCGGACGCAGCCCGATTGTGGAAGCCCGCGTCGCCGATCTCATCGCCGAAGCCAACAAGGCCTGCCGCTTGCACGCCACTACCGATGCCACTCAGGCCGTTCTGGATAGCGATGTTTCTTTCGTGTGCGTAGGCACGCCCAGCCTGCGCAATGGAAAGCTGGACCTCAGTCACATCGAGCACGTTGCCCATCAGATTGGCGCCGCGATCCGGCAGAAAAAGTCGCCGCACGTTTTCGTTCTCCGCAGCACCGTGTTGCCGGGAACAACTGAAACCGTAGCTCTTCCCATTCTCGAAAAAGAGAGCGGCAAGCAATGCGGCCGCGATTTTTCAGTCTGCTACAACCCTGAGTTCATGCGAGAGGGAAGTGCGGTGGCCGACTTTCTCGCACCTCCATACACGATTCTCGGGGCCCGCGATTTGGGCCATCTCGCGCCTTTGCGCGAGCTTTATAAGAGCGTACCGGGAACTGTCTACGAGACCTCCATCGTCGTGGCCGAGATGGTGAAGTACTTCTCCAACTGCTATCACGCTTTGAAGGTAGGATTTGCCAACGAGATGGGCACTCTCTGTAAATATTTGGGTGTTGATGCTCAGACGGTGACAAAGATCTTTACTTCCGATAATAAGCTCAACATTTCTCCCGCTTATCTCTCGCCCGGATTCGCCTTCGGTGGTTCTTGCCTGCCGAAAGATCTCCGCGCCATCACCTATAAGGCGAAAGAGCTCGACCTCAAGCTCCCACTGCTGGAATCTCTGATGCCGAGCAACGCCCAACATGTCGACCGGGCCGTCGAAATGGTGCTGAGTACGGGCAAGAAGAAAGTTGCGCAACTTGGCCTCAGTTTCAAAGCGGGCACCGACGATCTACGAGAGAGTCCACAGGTCCAACTGATCAAGCGGCTGATGGGTGAAGGCCTGGAAGTCCGCATCTGGGACGAAGATGTTTCGCTCGGACGTCTCGCCGGCTCGAACCGCCAGTACATCGAGGAAGTCATTCCGCACATCGGGTCGGTGCTTTCCGCCGATCTCGAAGGCGTGTTACGCGGCGCGGAGGTAGTTATCCTGGGAAATAAGTCGGCCAGTAAGGACCAGTTACTGCGCTATCTCAAACCTGGCCAAATCGTGATCGATCTGATTCACCTCGACGCTGCCAAACGCCCGCAAGGGGCATGGACATACGACGGGATCTGCTGGTAGGGTGGGCCGGAGTTACAGTTTGGGCTCGCGCAGCAGCACCGCGCGGACCTGATCGTAAGTGCGATTTCCCAGCAACCGCTGCAGCCCATGGCGCGTCCAGTCCCGAAGTTGCTTCTTCCACAGTCCGCGGCCCTGGCAGATCGCGCCAAATTCCCGCAGTGAAGTGTCCCGGTGAATCGCCACTCTTCCCAGTTTGTAATGACTGGTGCTGGCAGAATTAGCATGAAACAGACTGGTCGCGACGGTGCGAAATCCCGCGCTGCGAGCCATCTCTAGGGTGCGCGCATCATAGCGTCCGCCGGGCAGAGAAAAATGCTCGATTCCGTGTCCGACAATCTGCTCGATCCGCAGTTTAGCGTCCATGATTTCCCGCTTCATGTCGGCCTCCGCCAGATCGGAGAGATAAGGATGCGTCATCGAGTGGCATCCAATTTCAAAGCCACTGGCGTCCAGCTCTCGTACTTGATCGACGTTCAGATATCCCGGCGTTCCCAGAAATCCGGCGGTCAGGTAGAAGGTGGCGCGAAAGCCGAACTCTCGTAGCACCGGAACCGCGGCAATCAGGTCAGTCTCGCAACCATCGTCGAACGTGATGCAAACACTTGCCTCCGGCGCATATGGCAGGGCTTCGCTGATACTCAGGCCCCGATAGCCGGATTGCTTCAGCCACTGCATCTGTTCCCGAAATGCGCCCGCCATGAGAATGTAGCGCACGTAACCCGGCGAGGACTGGCAAAGTGCCCTGCCGGGCATTTCCAGCTCGTGATACATGAGGAAAACACAGCCCCGCCTCGCCATCAAAAAATCCTTCGCAGGTGAGATTTCACTGATTCCGGTACGCTGATGCCGACCCGGTCCAACACCTGCTTGCCGCCTTTCAGGAAACGCCACATCTTATAGGAGAACGCATGTGCACTGGCGAAGTTCGCAATCTGCGCCTCTTCAAGTGCACCTGACGAAGGCAACACCAGCTCACCCTTCATGCCCCGGTAATGCCCTTCCGAAAAAGCAGCCAGAACGTCTTGGCGATTGCCGGGCACAGATTCGATTTCTACAAATAATTCGCGGCATTGCTTTTTCCAGTGCAGATCCTGGCCGTAGAATGCGTGCATTTCCGGCCGGCGCTTGCTCAAGTTCTGAAGCAAGGCGAATGTCTCCGGACGCGGAGCGTATCGCCCGTCATATTTCGAATTCCAGGTTTCAATTCCCTGCGGCAAAATGCGGAATCCCTCGATCCAATCGAAGAACTCATTCTTGGGATGGGCAATTACCGAAACCGCGCCTTGCTGCTCAATTTCCGCAATCACGGTTTCTGGATCTGTGCTCTCGATTAAATGCGTCGCGCCGTAGCCCAGAATATGCATTCGCTTCTCGCACTCGTACTCCAACCCAGCCACGAAAAACAGCTTCGAATCCGATAGCGATTCGCATTCCGCAATATATTTCTGCAGCAGTTCCTGATCGAAATATTGTGCATGATCTGTCATGCACACGAAAGCGCAGCCCTCGTCGAGAAAAATCTGCCGCAGCTCCGCGAGCGTGAATTCCCCGTCCGAGTACGTACTATGAACATGTGCCGCACCCTTCAGCATGATCAGTTTGCCTTGCCGCCCTCCCAAACGCGCCGCATAAGATTCAGCCAGTCTCCCACTTCCGGCAGCGGATCCTTCCACTGAAACAAATCGTAAACGGTTCCCGTAACAGGCGTGAACAGGGAAACCAGCGTCTTCCAACGACCGGGGAAAACGCCGGGGTACCCCGGCGGCGGTCCCTGCCAAACTTCAAGCAGATGCCGGAAGTCGCCCAAAAACCACCGGCAGCGGACACCAACGCGGTAGCCGTGGACCGGCGGAATATCGCCATGCTCTGCCATCTCCGCCAGCAGGGCAGGGAAGTCCACGCCCGCGTAGCAGGCCAGCGGCAGCGAATTCCAGAAACGTCCATTTACTTCCATAAACACCGGGCGCTTTCCTTGTTGCCGGCGAAATTCCACCATGGCGACCCCGTGCCACTTCAAGGCTTCGAGTATCGCCAATCCTGCCTGACGAATTTCCGGCTCCGGCTCGACGCTGACGCGCACCGCACTTCCCGAGCCCGTCGGGTGAACGTCCCGAATGCGCCGATGCGCAAACTCCGCCCGCAGCTCGCCATGATGCATCAACGCGAAATATCCCGCGCCGTCGCCTTCCACGTATTGCTGCACCAAAACCCCTGAAGACCGCCGGCTGACGTCTTCGTGCGCCGACAAAAATTCTGCCGGTGCGCTGGCATAACGAGGCCTACCACCGGTGCGCACGTTGCCTTTCTCCCCGAGTTCCTCCGAGGCGCGCGGCTTGAGCACCACCGGATACTCCAGGGAAGCGGCCACTCGCTGCGCTTCTTCCAAATCGTTGACCAGAACGGTCCAGGGGACCGCAATGCCTAACGACTTCGCCAGATCTGTGGTCTGCCGCTTGTCAAAAGCGCACAACACCTGCTCGTGCGACGGCAACACCATGCGTCCACCCGCCGCGAAAATGCTGTTCCGGTGCAAAGACAGCGCCAGGGTCGTCGCTTCCGTCATGGGCATCACCAGCGTTCCAGGTTCCGCTGCAGCCAAATCGGCAATGCGGTGCACGAACGCTTCCACTCCCCGCTGGGGCGCCGGATAACGAAACACGCTTTGCGCCGAACGCGACCATCCTGCCTTGTTCCAGGAAGTCGAGTCGCCAACGCAGACTTCGTGCCCCGCCGTAGCCAGAGAGCGAACTGCAGCGACGGCTTGGTTCTGGTTTCCGTCCAGTACCAAGACTCTCATAAGCTGACGCGCACGACCGCATCCGGCTGTGCCACCCTGCGCAAAACATCGGCGAACTGCGCCGCCACGCGCGACCAGTCGTATTGCGCCGCCGTCTCGACCGCTGCCTGCTCGATTCGGCGGCGTATCCCAACATCGCGCAGGAGCAGGAGCACAGCTTCGGCAAACGCGCTGGCGTCATCCGCCAGCAACAGATCGCGGCCGCTCTCGATGTCCAGCCCTTCCGCGCCGATCGAAGTCGAAACCAAAGCTTTGCCCATGGCCATCGCCTCGAAGATCTTCAGCCTGGTTCCACCTCCAATCCGCAATGGCACCACCACCACCGAAGCCTTTTCAAGATATTCCTCGACCGAGGGAACCGTGCCCGTCACCCGCACCGAATCGGAAGCCAGGCGGAGTACCTTAGCCCCCGGGTTGCGCCCCACAATCTGGAACATCGCGTTGGGGAACTCCTTGCGAATACGCGGCCAGATTTGCGCGCAGAAATAATCCACCGCGTCGATGTTCGGCTCCCAATCCATCGAGCCGGTGAAGACGATGCGCGGCGGATCCGCCGACGCCGGCGGCGCGACCCTGAATTTGTGCGTATCCACTCCGGTGGGAACGACCGTGATTTCGCATGCCGGATCCATCTTCAGCATCTGCTCGCGATCATGCTCGGAAACGGCGACGATGTGATGGAACCGGCCGAGCGTCGCCCGTTCATAGCGCGTCATTTTGGCCGATTCAATGGCATACGAAAGCTTCAACAATGGATGCGATTCCGTTGCCGCCATCCGTTGCCACAGCGAGCTTTCCACATTATGTTGAAACAGGAGACAAGGTATCTTCAATTCCGGCGGGAAATTTCCCGAAGCGGAGAGAAAATCGCACACCGCCACATCGAAACGTCCACTCGCCAGCCAGGATGCGACGGTCGAGCCGACTGCCGAATGCGTGAATTTCGCGACCGCATAGGGGGCACGCCAGGGCAGGCGATACAGGTAGTCGAGCCCACGATGCACCATGCCAGATTCAGGCGCGGCCGTGTGGATGACCTGCGATCCAGGAATTTCCCTGCTCAGCGCTGTCTCGTATTCGGCATCGTGCCCGCCGCCGTAGTAGGAAAGCAGGGTGAGTTCATGCTCACGTGCCAGATATCGCAGGATGTTGTAGGAACGGATCTTGCCGCCGGTATCGACCGGAAGAAGCTTGCCCGCCTTGACCCAGAGAACTCTCAACGCGAGCCTCCCGCGGGCGATTGCGACGAAACGGGCGCCTTCAGTTCCGGGGGATGATCTTCCGCCAGCACCATGAAGTCGATCTTCGCCGAGGTCAGCGGATGAATGCGGCGCATGAGGGAGCTGTGCTTGAGCCAGAGCTTGCTCTTGAAGAAGCTTCGGTAGGCCGCGCGCGTCGTTTTCTGCTCGACGTTCATCCCATTCGCGGCGGTCGAGAGCGAATAGCCAAGATCGCTGAGCGTTTTTCCGACGATGGCTTCGAACCGGATCAACTGCTCGGGCGTGAAGCCTTTCTTCCATCGCCCCACAGGATTGAACTTCTCCTGCGATTCGCTGCGGAACGATGTGTTCGGTTTGCTCACCGAACCGTAGCCGACTTCGAGGACTCGGTGGTAATCCAATTCATGATCAATGAAGACGCCGATCCTGCTCAACAATTCCCGAGGCGAGGCGACAAGCTCCTCGAAATGGACTTCCATGTAGTCCGGCCCGAGTTCCCGGCCGTATTTGCGCCCCTGCTGCACAATCCATTCCCAATAGACTCCAGCGCCGGTCAAGCTAATGCGGTCCTGCCACGGGAAAGGCTTGAGGTAGCGGGTGCGGTTCAGCGACATCGCCACATCACGTCCATCTCGAATGATGTGAATGACCAGGGCTTCCGGAATGAGTCGCTTGATCGTGGGGAGATGAAGAACACCTTCAGGAGAATTCTCGGCCCAGCGCTGCGCCCCCTGCTTGCGCGCAATGCCATCCATGACGATGCGCAGGAAATCTCCGGCATTCTGACAACCATCGAGGACCTGCTTCTCGACCTCTCGCGCATCGAGTCCGGAGGCGCGGTAGAGTTTGCTGCCCAACCAGACATTCAGCAACTGCTGACGATTCTCGCGATTGCCCAGGTCTCCGAAATTCGGCCCCAGCACGTTGAAGACGTTTGATTCTGCCAGGTATACGGCGAATCCGCCGGCAGACAACAGCATGTCGTAAAGCAAGGTTGTGCCCGAGCGCGGACTGCCCAAGACGAACACCGGTGCTCTGCTGCGCTTCGAATTGGAGGGGGCACTCACAAAGAAACTCTATACCAGAAAAGTCGATCAGGAGTTCGGGAAGGGCCTTCACTCTTTAGCTCCCCCTCTCCCTCGGTCTTTTGGAATCAAAGACTTAGAGGCGAATCCCGCCAGGTCTTTGAGAAATAAGGAGTTGCGAGTAAAGTCTTTATTCTTCAGCAACCTACATAGCATTTCTTCGGGACTGAATCGCTGTTACTGGCCTACCGGGTTTAGCGGTCCGCTCAACATTGCCATGAGTTCGTGGCGCAAGAATGCCCCACCGGCAATCAGCCCGGTGATCAACGGCTTCTTCTGGTTACAAACCAGATCGGTGTTTTCGAGCGTCAGCACGAACCCACCCGCACTCAGCACCAGGGCCGCGCCGGCGGCGACGTCCCATTCGTGTTTCGGGACCAGGGTGAAAGTGATGTCGGCCAGCCCTGCCGACACCAGGCCCAGTTTGTAAGCGACCGATCCCATAGCACGCACGCTGAATTCCGCCTGCTCGAACTGTTTCCACTCGCCGCGTTTCACTTCGCTGCGGCTGGCGAGCACCGAAGCGCCGTTCAATTGCTTGCGCTGGCTGGCCTGCGCTGGCTTTCCGTTGTAAGTCACGCCCATGTCGCGCGAGCCGATGATCAATTCGTTCGTTGCCGGGTTGCAGATTCCCCCCGCCACCGGAACACCGTTTTCGACCATCGCGATGGAGATGCAGAACTCCGGAATTCCCTGAACAAATTCACGCGTCCCGTCGAGCGGATCGACCACCCACACCCGCTCGCGATCGAGCCGGGAACTGTCATCGACGCTTTCTTCCGAGAGCCAGCCCTCGCCATCACGCAGCAAGTGCTGGCGGAGAACTCTATCGACCGCCCGGTCCGCTTCCGTGATCGGATCGTCTCCGGACTTGAATCTTGCCTCGATTGCTCCCGGCGTGTAGCGGTTCAGCACCTCACGTCCCGCTTCCAGCGCCGCATGGATTCGTTCCAGTGTTTCACCCGATGATGTCATTTTTCTCCTCGGTCACAGGTCACAGGTCACGGATCACAGGGTCAGACTTCTGGACTCAGCGCGAGTCATCGCCTGTGACCTGGTTCTTTACGCCCACAGCATTCTTGCTCCCGTCATCAGCAGCACCGCGCACAAAATCCTTCGCAACCACAGCACCGGAACGCGCGTGCTCAGATGCGATCCCAGGATCCCGCCGGGAATCGATCCGATCAGCAATGAAGTCACCAGTCCGAAATCAACGTTGCCCAGCTTCCAGTGCATCAGGCTGGTAACACCGGTCAGAATCACGGCGTGCACAATATCCGTACCCACCATCACTTTGGGCACGTAGGCATAAAACAGAAGCAGGAGCATCATGATGATGCTGCCCGATCCCACCGAAGTCATGCCTACCAGGAATCCGCCGGTAAGCCCGATAAAGCTCATTCCGACAAACGACTTCAGCGTCGGTTGCCGTCGCGTCACATGTTCTTCAATCCGGCTCTGGAAAATCAGCAGCGTCGGGATGCAAACCAGCAGCAGTCCCACGGCCGACTTAATGAAATCATTCACACCGGCGCCGTAGATGTTGCGCAGGTGCTGCAGTAATGACACTCCCAGGATCGATCCTGGAACGCTGCCCAGCGCCATTGCCAGCACCACCTTGCGGCGCACCGTTTTCCTGCTCAAGTGCAGAATGCTGGCGGGAATCTTCGTAATGAAGTTAAAAAGGGCGTCCGATCCGACGGCTATGATGGCCGGAATATGCAGGCCAAAGATGAGCGTGGGCAGCAGCAATACGCCGCCGCCCAACCCCGTCAGTCCGATCAGCGTTCCCACAACAAAGCCGATCAGAATCTTTGCCAGCAGTAGCTCCATGCTGCCTTCCGGTCCCCCTCACAGACTGGTAACAGTCCGGCCGGACAGACGCCCCGTCCGGCCGCTTCAGGCCGGCCGGGGTTTCGGCACATCATTGTCCGTTGTTAGCTCCGATGAAGCCCTCACGTTCCAGGTGCAGAATGATGGCCTGGGCCGCTTCATCAGGAGTAAGTTCCGCCGTATCGATCTTCACTTCCGCATGCTCGGGCGCCTCGTACGGATCGGAGATCCCGGTGAACTCCTTGACGATGCCGGCCCGCGCTTTCGCATACAGGCCCTTGCGATCGCGCTGCTCGCAAACATCGATGGAAGTCGCCACGTGCACCAGGATGAATCCGCCCACCTGCTCGATCATCTGTCGCACCGCTTTACGCGTCGCCTCGTAGGGAGCGATGGGAGCGCAAATCGCGATCCCGCCGTTCTTGGTAATTTCCGAAGCCACGTAGCCGATGCGCCGGATGTTGATGTCGCGATGCTCTTTGGAGAATCCGAGTTCCGAGGAAAGATGCTTGCGCACCAGATCTCCATCGAGCAACGTGACCGGGCGTCCACCCATCTCGAGGAATTTCGTGATCAGCGCATTGGCGATGGTTGACTTGCCCGATCCGGAGAGGCCGGTGAAGAAGATGGTCACGCCCTGCCGGTGACGCGGCGGATAGCTGCGCCGCAACTCCTGAACGACTTCCGGATAAGTAAACCAGCTTGGGATGTCGCGGCCTTCGCTCAGGCGGGCGCGAAGTTCCGTGCCGGAAATGTCGAGCACCTTAGCGCCCTGTGGAACTTCGTCCGCCGGTACGTAGCGGTCTTCGTTTTCGAGGTAAACCATCATCTGGAAGGGAACCATCTTGACGCCCATTTCCGCTTCATGCTGCTTGAAGAGTTCCTGCGCGTCGTACGGTCCATAGAACGGCTTGCCGTCTTTGTCCTTGCCCGGGCCGGCATGATCGCGGCCCACGATGAAGTGCGTGCAGCCATGGTTCTTGCGGATCAGACCGTGCCAGATCGCCTCCCGCGGTCCGCCCAAGCGCATCGCCAGCGGCAACATCGAAAGCTTTACCGTTCCATGCGGATACTTGGCGAGCAGCAATTGGTAGCAACGTGTGCGAATAAAGTAATCCACGTCACCGGGCTTGGTCATTCCTACCGAAGGATGAATGAGCAGGTTGGCCTCGACTTGCTTGGCGGCGCGCATGGTCAGCTCGACGTGCGCGCGATGCATCGGATTGCGAGTCTGGAAGGCCACAATGCGCGTCCAGCCCAGGCGAGTGAATTCCGCCCGGACTTCCGCCGGCGTCAGTCGCAAGGAGCGGAAGTCATAGTGCGACGGCACCTGCACGCCCTGAATACTTCCGCCGACATACCACGGGTTCGCCTTGTTGATGGCGTAATCGGCGCCAGGATGAGCGGAGCTGGTCGATTTGAAAACCATCTCGGCTTCGGACTTGCGGTCCGGCTGCCAGACGTCTTCAACATTGAGGACGGCGAGCATGACGCCTTCCGGATCGCGCAGCGCAATCTTGCTGCGGCCCGGTGTCAGCTTCTTGGCAAATTCTTCCGTGACGTCAAGCGTGATCGGCATCGGCCACAGCGTCCCATTGGCGAGCCGCATAATCTGGCAAACACCTTCGTAATCCACGCGGTTCATAAAGCCACGCAGCGGCGAGAATCCGCCGCTCATGAGAAGCTCAAGATCGCACAGTTGCCGCGCGCTCAGGTCCCATGACGGCCATTCTTTCGAATGCCCTTTAAGCTCCGCGGCCATTTCTGCCGGAACTTGCAGTTGAACGAGTTCACCCCCATGCGGGGCGATCAGGTGGCTGGTCTTAGCGGTCAAATCGGTAATCCTTCCGACGTTTACGCCTATGTTTTGCTTGATTTCCGAATCCTTGTGGGTCAACTTCTTTCTCCTCGGACTCCACCCCCTGGTTCTCGCAGGGGGCGGCGAGGAAGATCCGGAAGCAGAGTTTCTTAAATTTGTACAGCAATTTAATGCGGAATTAGGTGCGACTTCAGTTGCTGTGGCTCTGCCATCATAAACAAAGCGTGCAATTTACCTTCCGTAGCATCGCGGAGGCAGCCGCTATCTTGCTGAAAATGCTATCTGAGGACAACTTCGACTGAGGGGGTTCCGGTGCGTCCGGTCAGTATGCAAAACCTTGCAACATCCCGCCCATCTGGGCGGCAATGCGCAATTCATTATATGGCAGAGTTCTACAACTGCAATAGCTGCAAGCTGTCCCGAAGGTTAATTCAGGGCATGATCTGTTTCTGGGGAGTCCAGCGGGCGCCGTCAATCAGCTCACAGTTGCCCACCCGATTATAGGTGTGGACCGCGCAAAAGCCCTTCCAGAACTCGGGCCTGACTGTCCGCAAAAGACGCTCGGAATATTCGGTTGTGTTGAGCGTGGTGATCTCGTGCAGCGCGAAGCTGTAGCCGTAGATTGGGCTGCTGCTTTGGCTCGGACGGATGAAGCGCTCGCCAACTTGGAAGATGCGCCCCGCGCCGCGATTGAAGCGG
>Ga0335081_10014661_pt1 | contig 12677 bp, 11 predicted proteins | sample Lox_Sample_35_FD_206713 | JGI IMG/M metagenome (GOLD analysis project Ga0335081, IMG submission 206713) | Soil microbial communities from Loxahatchee National Wildlife Refuge, Florida, United States - Lox_Sample_3.5 | ecosystem: Environmental > Terrestrial > Soil > Wetlands | place: USA...
CAGTCGCTCCTGTTTTGCCTCCGGAGACGGCTTTTTGAGCGACATAAGAACGACGATAAGCGCTAGGATGGCTGTGACGATGCCTATCCAGAAAAAGAGGAAGCCCGGGCCTGGTTGATGGAGAGTTCCCATGCCCAGTTCATACGATTGATAAGATACGAACACGGAGAAAATCAGCCAGAACAATCCACTCGCACGATCTGCCCGACCCTTCAAGAGATCACCTTCATCCTACGGCTTGCGCAGGCCCATTTTGACCGCGATCTCGTACATCTGTTTGTACTCTTCGTCCCTCAACTTTCTGAGCTCCTCCGGACTCTTATATTCGCAGATACTTCCCAAAGCATCAATTTTTGGTTTTGTCGCCTTGACCGCCTTTTCAACCGCCGGGACGAGGACTTTCCTCGCCTCTTCAGGAATACCTGCCGGAGCCCAGAGCGCGAACCAAGTGGCGGGCAGCCCCTGTTTGTAGCCCAATTCTTTGAGCGTCGGGATCTCAGGAAGGGTAGGTTTCTTGGGATCGACAAGGAGAATCCTCATCCTTCCTGCCTCCACGTGGGGCTTTAGCTTTCCGAAACCGTCGAGGGTGGCTTCCACATGGCCTCCCAAAACGGCGGTGATCACGGTTTCTCCTCCCTCAAAAGGCACGTGGGTCAGCTTGATGCCGACGATGGACTGAAGCATCTCGATAGCGAAATGAGTTGACGAACCGACGCCAATGGAGGTGATGCGAATTTTTCCGGGATTCTTTTTAGCAAAGTCTACGAATTCAGGAAAGGTTTTCCAGGGCGCATCTGCTTTGACTCCGACCACCGTTGGGAAGAAGTAATGGAATCCCAAGGGCTCCACATCCTTGGCCGGATCATAGTGAACAACCTCCGGATTGGAAAGCGGGGCATAGACGAAAGGTGAAGCGCCGCCGTAGAAGAGGGTATAACCGTCTTTTTTGGCCCGAATGGCCGTCTCGGCACCCAGAACAGTCCCTGCCCCTGGTTTGTTGTTCGGGATGATCTTTTGACCGATTATTTTCTCCAGTTCATCGGTCAACATTCTTGCCGTGATATCCCCGGTGGCGCCCGCAACGTAAGGGATGATCAGCTGGATAGGCCGCTCAGGGTACCGCTGGCTAAAAGCGAGAGAGGGAATGATTGCGACAGAGCCCAGTATCAACAGGACAGCCAAAGTGCATCGACGCCTCGCTTGCATGATCCATGACCTCCTTCTATTGTATACTTAGAAACTCCTCTTTGCCGTGACGGAGCCTCTCCTATCCGCTATGAAATCCGCCGCCGGATGGCACGGCTCAAATCGGGAAGATCTCCTGAGGAGTCTGATGCAGACAGCGACTCACCCCTGTTTCTGTGATGAGATAGTTGTCACACACCCAGACCCAGACCCGATCTGACCCGATGATCGGATGGACGGTGATATTCATTCCCGCCTGAAGTTTCATCGGTTCGTCGTCCCGAATGGCTGGCCGCTCGACGAGGTCGTACCCCTGGCCGTGAGCGTACAGGCGCGTTTCAGGAGGAAATCCTTTTCTGACCAGGAATTCATTGTTGGCCCGCCAGATCTCCCCGGGGTCTGCCCCCGGTTTCAGAAGCTTTAAGGTGACCTTCTGCGTCTCCTTACAAAGCTCGTTGGCATCGTACAATTCAGACGGAACCTTTCCGAGGAAATAGGCCCTTCCAATCTCCGCATACATGCCGCCCGGGCCGTTGACCTCGACCATCAGCGTAAATTGATCCCCTTCCCTGACCACTCGATTCTGAAAATGCCGCTTTTGCATCGGGACAGGCCGTCCCGGAGGTCCTGAGGCGCCGATGACCAGTTGTTCTTCACTCCCCAACTCGGTCACCTTGTGGACCACGTCGGCCACAATCTCGAAGTCCCTTCTCCCGGGGCGAATCGCCTTCTTCGCATAGGCCATCGCTTCGTCCTGAAGTGCGGCGGTCTTTTTGATCAGGGCGATCTCTTCATCGCTCTTGACGGCCTTGATCCGGTCGACAAGGTCCGCCGCGTCGACAAAAGTCGCCTCCGGAAGGCTTTTTGTCATCGATTCATAGAATATGGCCGACATAGACCCTTTTCCAACGATGCCGACCTTCCCTTTCTTTTTTTCCTTCAGCGTTTCCACGGCCAGTTCCGCGTCGTAGGTATTACTGTACATTAAACTCCGAAAATAGGGGGCCGTCAGCCTTTTTTTTACACCCCTCATCGTCCAGGCAGGCGGGCCCAGATCTCCCGGGGGTTTGCCGCCGCAGGTAATCGTCGTCATTTCATCATGGACGGGAAAAATAACGGTCATGGGATAGCCATTTCGTGCCGGGATGTCGGTAAACCACTTGACATATCCGCCCAGCCACTCATTGTCGTTCTGCATCACCAGGAAGTCGATTCCCTTCTCTTTCATCTTCTTCCGCGTTTCCCCCCACCGTCGTTCCAGTTCCGGTGTGGATATGGACTGGGTGAGTATCTGTTTGGGATCATCCATCGTTTCTACTCCTCCTTGCCGCCGTTCATCTCATCCTGTTGACGTGCAGGCTCGCCGAGTCTATTTTGACGATTTTGGGGTAAAGAGAGGGCTTGGCTGCCAGCCTTTCCTTCCGTTCTTTACGGAAGATACCGGTCCCGTTCAAATGTATCCGCCAGTGGGCTTAAAATACAATTCCTCATCCCAACTGTCAAGGGAAATGAAAGGCCCCTCGATCAAGTGGTTTTCAAAGAGGGAACCCTCGCCTCAGTCTCTGAATCCCCGCTTCCCGGACGGGCTGCCGGAGGGCGAACGAGTCGCTCGAGACAAGTCCCCTTGCCGCTTTTGTCCGGCCCCTTTTCAACGCCCTATCTAAGAAATTTCGCTCTTCTTAAAAATAATGCTTGACAAATCAAAAAACAGCGTTATAATTTTGTTCAGTTTATTTTATTAAACTTATTTCTTCTTATAATGTCTTACAGATTACTAAACAAATTTCTTCTTTTACTATTCTCTCAGAGCTGATGAAGATAGGGGAACGCATCCGGAATCTGCGACAATCGAGCAACCTGACCCAGGAGGAGCTGGCCGACCGGGCCAATCTGACCAAGGGGTTTATCTCGCAGATCGAGCGTGATCTGACGTCCATCTCTCTGGACAGTTTGACCCAGATCCTGGAGGCCCTGGATGAGAATATCTCGGATTTCTTCCGGGAGACCTCGGAGGAAAAGATCGTCTACCGGGAGAAGGATCGGGTCGCCATTGAGAAGGAGAAGATCCAGAGATTTGAGCTTCTGGTGCCGGGTTCGACGAACCGGCGGCTGGAGCCCATCCTCCTGACCCTCCGGAAAGGGGAATCGACGCCGAAGGAGAAGCCCCATGAAGGGGAAGAGTTCGGTTTTGTCCTCCGGGGAAGGTTCAACCTTCGTTTTGGAAGGGAAACTCTGAAGCTGAGAAAGGGAGAATGCTTTTACCTTTCGGCAGAAAAAGAACACTGGCTCCATAACAGCGGCTCGAAGGAAGCGGTGATGCTGTGGATCACCTCCCCCCCTTCTTTTTAGCGCGCTGCTCATTTGCGGAGGACGGATCGCTTGAGAGGAAGCATATCGCAAACCAATTTGTTCCAATTCAAATTAAATTTGATGGAGGAGAGCGCAGTGATCATTAAAACCCCAACACACTATTTCCTGGTTTCCGGAGCGTCGGAAGGGTTCACCCCTCTCAATGCTTTTGACGGAGCCCTCCTCCATGCGGGCATCGGGGATACCAACCTCGTCAAGATGAGCAGCATTGTGCCGCCCCGTTGCCAGCTGATCTCTCCCGTCCCCCTTCCGCCGGGTTCCTTGGTCCCGACGGCCTATGCCTCCATCACCAGCGACGTCCCGGGCCAGATGATCTCATCCGCCGTGGCGGTTGCCCTTCCAAAAGAACCGCAGTTCCCGGGCTTGATCATGGAATATTCCGGCCGCGGGTCGAAAGCGGAGATTGAGGAAACGGTTCGGCAGATGGCGCTGGAGGGGATGAAGTTGCGGAAGCGGGAGATCAAAGAGCTCAAATCCATGGCGATTGAACACAAGGTTGAGAAAGTCGGTGCCACTCTGGCGGCTGTCGTCTTGTGGGACAGAGAGGAAACCAGATGAGATGGGCTTTGGGTTCACCGAAAAGATCGATGGAACACACGCCCTTGCCTTAAAAATCAAGACCCTTCCATTCCACGATGAAACTCCCATTGATAGAAACCACCTATATCTCTGCAAAAGCCCCCTTTGAAAGCAGCAAGGGAGTTATCCTGGGATGTCCCTATGACGGGTCGGCTTCTTTTCGTCCGGGCGCCCGATTCGGACCCTCCGCAATCCGGAGGGCATCCTGGGGGATTGAAACCTTCAGCCCCTCTTTTCAAAGAGACTTGACTCAGTGTTCGATCCATGACATGGGAGACCTGGAGCTTCCCTTAGGAGAAAAAGAGATCTCTTTAGGCTTGATTCGCAAAGCCCTTGGCCAGATTCTTTCGAAGAAAAAAATTCCCATCCTTCTCGGGGGAGACCATCTGATCACTCTTCCCATCATCGAAGAAATCCTTCCGGTCTATCCTGGTCTGCATCTCATCCATATCGACGCCCACACCGATCTACGAGAAGACTACCTCGGCGAAACCCTTTCCCACAGCACGGTGATGAGGAAAGTCGTCGATCATCTGGGCGAGGGCAGACTGTTTCAGATTGGGATTCGATCCGGGACGGAGGAAGAATTCAAGGTGGCAAGGAGGTGGAAGTCGATCGTGCCAATCGACCCGCCCGCGCTGAGGACCATGGTGAAGCGTCTCAAAAATCAGCCGGTCTATGTCACCCTTGATCTTGACGTCATCGACCCCGGGTTTCTCCCAGGGGTCGGAACCCCGGAACCCGGGGGACTTACCTTCCAGGGGGTTCTCTCCCTCCTCAAAGCGCTTCGGCCCCTTCATGTGGTGGGGTTTGACCTGGTGGAACTGACTCCGGACTACGATCCGACCGGAATCTCGTCTGTGACAGCATCCGTTATCCTGAGGGAAATGATCTTGACCTTTAACTAGCATCGGTTCAATTCCTTTTCGATCTGTGATAGAATTCAACCACGAGGGTAACGACGGCGGCCCTGCCGGAGATTTCCTGAACAGGATTCCTGGCGAGTGTTTCCCGATACGACGGATTCCCCAAAGCCTTGAATTTCAACCTTATTCAGTCAGAGGAAAACGATGTCAAACCAATATGATCTTTTAATCACTGGAGGCGTTGTGGTCGGTGGTTCTGCAATCCGAAAAGCGGATGTGGGGATTAAAGGAGAACGGATCGATGCCGTAGAACCTGAACTTCCACGGCAGGGAGCAGGCCGGGTGATTGACGCCTCCGGAAAATATGTGATGCCGGGGGTGATCGACGTGCATGTCCATCCGGTCTATGAGGACAATATGAGCGACCTATCGTTCGCCGCCGCCCACGGTGGAACGACCACGCTCATCCATTTTGCCTATGCCAAACCCGGCATGAAACTCTTGGACACGGTGAAGAAGTACCTGGAGGAGGGTTCTCAAAGGTCCCTCCTTGACTTTGGAATTCACGGGGCCCTGTTCGATCCGTCTTCCCAGATTGTGGAAATTCCGAAGGTGATCGACCTCGGAGTCGCTTCGTTCAAAATGTTTATGACCTACGCCAAGCTGAAATGGATGACGGACGATTACCACCTGACCGCTGCGATGGACCGGATTGCAGAATGCGGCGGCCTGGCGATGGTCCATGCAGAAAACGGGCTGGCCACCGATTATCTCGAAGACCGATCTTTGAAGAAAGCGGAAGACCAGAAGGAAGTTTTTCTGAAAACGAGGCCCGATTTTCTCGAAGCGGAGGCCATCTTCCGGGCCTTGTCGATTTCAGCCATCACCCACTGTCCACTCTACATCGTTCATCTGAGCACAGGAAAGGGTGTGCTTCCAATCGAGCGGGCTAAAGAGGAGGGTCGGATGGTCTACGTTGAAACCTGCCCTCAATACCTCACACTGACAAACGAAACTCTTCTTCGGTTGGGTCCTTTAGCCAAGATCGGCCCTCCCCTTCGGACGGAATCAGATCGTCTCGCCCTTTGGGAAGCGACCCAAAAAGGAACAATCGATACGATTGCAAGTGACCATGCTCCTAAGGTCAAGAAGATAGACGATCCTTTCTTTGAGGCCGCCTATGGATCTCCCCAGGCTGAAACGATGTTGACCATCGCCTACGACGAAGGGGTCAATACCGGGAGAATCGGAGTGTGCAGGTTGGTACAGCTCTTTTCTGAAAACCCCGCGAAAATCTTCGGCCTCTACCCCAAAAAGGGGGTGATTCAAGTGGGATCGGACGCAGATCTGATTCTTTTCGATCCGAATCGAGCCCATACGATTCAACATCGGACGCAGCATTCCAAAGCTCCCTATACGCTTTACGAGGGGAGAAGGTGCTTGGGGATGCCTATTCTCGCCATGCAGAGAGGCAAGATCCTCGTCGAGAACGGAGAGATGAAGGCAAAACCCGGAGACGGAAGATTTTTGCCCACAAAGATCAAACCCGCCAAGGATTGATCCTCGGGCGCACCTCAGTCCGGCATGGAGCGTCACACGATGCCCTAGCCTGCTCGCGACCCGGTCAAAGATGTTCGTCAGGCCCTCGTCTTCAAGGAACAACTAGCGGTAAAGAAAGATGAATTGACAAGAGCTTCATAACAATATATAAACCCATGTAGCTGTTGTCATGTGAAAGTAAATGCAACCCAACGTTCCGTGGATAAAGGTTTAATCGGATGATCCTCCAAGCAGTCCTCAACGGAATCCTTTTTGGCGGAGTCTACGTCTGCATCGGCATTGGATTTTCACTGGTCTGGGGGGTTATGAACATCATCAATCTGGCTCACGGATCCTTCATTATGCTGGGGGCCTACATCACCTACACGCTCTTTACCTACTTGAAGATCGACCCTTTCTTGACCCTCCCTGTCTCCATGATCGCCCTTTATCTCATCGGGTATGCCTCTCAGAAGTACCTCTTGAACTACATCATCCGGGCCAGCATCTTTATCACCCTCACCTTTACTTTTGGGCTTCAGATCTTGATCGCCAACCTAGCCCTCCTCCTCTGGACCGCCGATTTCAAATCGGTGTCGCCGGCTTACTCCGGGGAGGGAATCGTGCTGGGAGGTTTGGTCCTTCCTTATATCCGGTGTGCCATATTCATCGTCGCCCTGATTCTCACTTATCTCTTCTATCTTCTGATGGCCAGAACAAAGACGGGTAAAGCAATCAATGCGACAGCCCTCAACCTGGAAGGGGCGAAAACCGTCGGCGTCGATGTCGCTGAAATTTACGCCCGGACGATGGGAATCAGCGCTGCCCTAGGAGGGGCGGCAGGCGCTTTGATCTCCCCCATCATGACGATCAACCCTTTTATCGGAGGTTCTCTGGTCGGCAAGGCTTTCGTCGTGGCCATCCTGGGCGGTCTCGGAGGGACCATGGGCTCCTTCGCCGGAGGAATGGCCCTGGGATTGGCCGAGCAGGTCGGAAGTTTCTTCTTCTCTTCCGCCTACCAGGAAGCGATTGGGTTTATCGTGCTCGTCATCGTATTGATCTTCAGACCCCAAGGAATTGTCGGAAAGCGATTCTACTAGTCGACTGTAGGCATGAGACAGTACGTAGCAAACATCAGGATCTAATCTTCTGAATTCTGGCAACGACAGATGATCAAACTGCGAGATAAGACTTATAAGATCATTCTCTTGATCGCCCTGCTGGTGTTTGCCCTCTTGCCTTACTTTACCTCGGGATTCTGGACCCGGCTGGTGACGAGCATCTTCCTGTACGCCATCCTGGCCCAGGGGTTGAATATCATTGCCGGCTTTACAGGATACGCCGCCTTCGGGAATATGATCTTTTTCGGCCTCGGTGGATATACCGTGGGAATCCTGATGGTCAAGGCTGGAATTCCTTTCTTCCCCTCCCTGGTGGCCGCCGGCGTTGTAGGCATCATCGCCGCGATCTCAGTCGGCATGCCGCTCCTCCGGCTCAAGGGACACTACTTTGCCCTGGCCTCGCTCGGAGCGGCGGAAGGCCTCCGGCAGATCATGGACAACCTGACAGGTCTCTGTGGCGGAGCCATGGGCCTGACGCTTCCGCAGATGGCCGGGAAGCCCGCACAGGTCAACCTTTCCTTCTATTATCTCATTTTCATCCTCCTTTTGGTTTTCTTCGCCGCCACCTATCTTATTTCCAAGAACCGGGTAGGCTATGCGCTCAAAGCGATCAAGGCCAACGAAGAAGCTGCGGACGCCATGGGCATCAACACCACCCTTTATAAGATCGTCGCCTGGGCAATCAGCGGGATCTTCACGGCGGTCGCAGGAGGGATCTATGCCTACTGGTTTACGTTTATCGAGCCGGCAACGGTATTCGACGTGATGATCGTGGTGAAGCTTTTCGTCATCCTGCTTCTGGGAGGAGTCGGAACGGTGATGGGCCCCCTCTACGGAGCCTTTATCTTTGAAGGAATCTCCGAGATCGTGTGGAGCAGGTTTCTGAACTTGCATATGGGAATTCTCGGAATCATCGTTATTCTGATCGTCTTCTTCATCCCGAACGGCTTGATCGATATGGTGCGTAGGGGATTTCGGGTCAGAGCGATCCTCGACACCATCCGCGAGGAGAAGGTATGATAGGAGAATCGATCCTGAGGGGGATGAATGTTTCGAAGTATTTTGGTGCTCTGAAGGCCCTGGAGGACATCCATTTCGAGGTCTATCGCGGCGAGATCCTGGGCATCATCGGTCCCAACGGCGCCGGTAAGACGACGCTTCTTTCCGTCATCAATGGAACCCTTCCGATTACCCACGGAAGAATCTTCTTCAAGGAGAGAGAGATTACGGGCCTCAGGCCCTTCCGTGTCGCCGAGTTGGGGATATCGAGAACCTTCCAGATCGTCAAGCCCTTTCCCGGGATGACGACCCTTGAAAATGCGGCGATTGGAGCCCTCTTCGGCAAAACGCCCGAGAAGAAGATGTCGAGGGCCATGGAAAAGGCCAGGGAGATGATCGGGAGAGTGGCCCTCAAGGGTAAAGAAAATGTCCTCGTGGAGAAGTTGAACGTCTCTGAAAGGAAAAGGCTCGAGCTGGCCCGTGCACTGACCCAGGATCCGGAGATCCTGCTCCTGGACGAGGTGATGGCTGGGTTGACTCCCCGCGAGATCGAGGATATCATGGCGGTCATCCAGGAGGTGAACCGTAGAGGAACAACGATCATGGTTATCGAACATGTGATGAAGGCCATCATGGGCATCTCGAAGAGAATCATTGTCCTTCACCACGGCCAGAAAATAGCCGAAGGCACCCCCGACCAAATCACCGAAAACCGGCAGGTGATCGCCGCCTACCTGGGAGAGAGGTATTCAAGAAGGCTTGAGGAGATGTCCCATGCTGGAAATTAGCGACCTGAACGGAGGCTACGGGGTCGTTCAGGTTCTATGGGAGATTAATCTGACGGCGAGAGAGGGAGAGATCACCGCACTCATCGGATCGAACGGCGTCGGCAAGACAACCCTCATGCGCACCATCGCAGGAAACCTTCTTCCCATGGGAGGCCGGATTCTCTATCGAGGAGAGGACATTACCTACGAGCGGCAGACCAGAAGGGTGAAAAACGGAATCAGCATGATCCCCGAAGGGAGACAGCTCTACGCGGGAATGACAGTGGAGGATAACCTGATGATGGGAGCCTACACCCGCAAAGACAAGGACGCGGTTCAGAGGGATAAGGAGTGGGTTTACAGCATCTTCTCCATTTTGGAGGAACGACACAGCCAGCTGGCAGGAACGCTGAGCGGAGGGGAGAGTCAGATGTGCGCTATCGGCAGGGCTCTCATGTCGGGCCCCCGGCTCCTGCTCGTGGATGAACTCTCCCTGGGACTCGCTCCCGTGGTCGTCGACCTTCTCGTTCAAACCCTGACCAAGATTCACCAAGAGAAGGGGCTGACCGTGCTCCTCGTTGATCAGGATGTGCAGACGGCGCTGCAGATTTCAAAACGGGGCTATGTGATCGACAACGGAAGGATTGTTTTGGAAAAGGAATCAGAACAACTGAAGAACGATCCGGAGATCAAAAGGGCTTACCTAGGCCTGTGAAAGGAGACGAAAATGAAAAGGAAATGGGCGATTCTACTGGTATTCGGTTTGGTCATGATCAGCTCGGCTGCGATGGCTCAAGAGGTCATCAAGTTCGGGGCAGCGGTCTCCTTGACGGGAGCCCAGTCGCGGTTCGGAAACATGGTTAAGAACGGCTACGAGTTGTGGAAGGACTATGTCAACGAGAAAGGGGGATTGGACGTTGGCGGGAAGAAACTTAAAGTGACCGTCATCTACTATGACGACCAATCCGATCCCCAGGTCAGCGCGAAGCTGACCGAGAAACTCATCACAGAGGACAAAGTCCAGTTCCTCCTCGGACCCTATTCGAGCGGGATCACCCTGGCCACCTCGGCGATCGCCGAGAAGTACGACATCATCAACATGGCCTGTACGGCCAACGCGGATTCCGTCTATACTCGGGGGTATAAGAATGTCTTTTCCATCCTCCCCCCTGCAAGCGCGATCCTGCGTAGTTTTCTCGACATGCTCGCCACGTTCCATCCCGTTCCGAACAAGTTGGCGATGATTTCCCCCACGGATCTCTTCCCGCTCAACGTCGCGGAGGGGGCGCAGAATTACGCCAAGGAGTCGAAGCTCGACCTGATTTTTTTTGAAAAGTATCCCAAGGGCGCCAAGGATCTTTCCTCGCTTCTCCTGAAGATCAAATCCCTCAAACCCGATGTTCTCATGGGGACGGGTTACCTGGACGATGCGATCTTAGCCGTCCGGCAGTCCAAAGATCAAAAAGTGGACTTTAAGGCCATGGTCTTCACCACCGGCCCGGAACTGGAAGACTTTACCAAGAATCTTGGAAAGGATGCAGATTACGTCTATGGCGTCTCCTGGTGGATGCCCGAGGCAAACTTTAAGTGCCCGGTTTTCGGGTCGACGCAGAATTATGCCTCCCTGTATGCAAAGAAATTCGGCTCCGGCCTCACCTATCAGGCGGCCGCGGCCAGTCAGGCGGGTGTGCTCTTGCAGCTTTCGATTGAAAAGGCCAAGAGTCTCGAAACGGATAAAGTCAGGGAAGCCTTACGATCTTTTAATGGAACGACGTTCTGGGGAGCTACCAAGTTTGACGCGAACGGAAGGAATGTGACGGGAAAGAGCGTCACCTTCCAGATCCAGAAGGGTGCGATCAAAACGGTCTTCCCGAAAGAGGCTGCCCAAACGACCCCCATGTTCCCTCAACCCCCATGGTCCGCCCGATAGTCGAAAGTCCGCCGGCCCGCCCTTCGGGCGGCGCCGGCGATCTGTTTCCTTCTTGTAATCGTTTACTTGGTGAATTAAGTGCCCCTTAAAAAGTAATTTTCTTTGCATTTTTTTCTAAATGAGTAAAGCCTTATTTAAACTTTAGAGTCTTGGGCAAACCCCCAATCTCTTTGCAAGTCCAAAAGAGATTATTGCTTTGACCATGAACCAGTTGCGTATAATCGTTTTGGCATTTATCCTCCTCTGCCTGAGCTGCAGCTCGCTCCGCACAGACCGACCTGACTTCAAGAAGGGAGATCTCCCAGGGGCGACCGCCGCGCTCGACACAATGATCAGGAAAAACCTGGAGCGTCACCGGATCCCGGGCGCTGCCGTCGCCCTGGTGCATGAAGGCCGGGTCATCTTTTCGCAATGCTATGGATACGCAGACACCAAAAAAAAGGTTCCGATCACAGAAGATACCTATTTCATGGTTGGCTCCGTGACAAAATCCTTTACCGCGCTGGCCGTACTCGAACTCATCGAGCAGGGCAAAATCGATCCGAATGCCGATATCAGAAATTATCTACCCGGTTTTTCCATCAGGAACCTTGATGGTAGTGAGGCCTTTATCACGGCAAACCATCTTCTCACGCATACGTCCGGGCTGATGATTGATTATTATGCCCATCTCTCAGGTGGAAAAAGGAATTCCAACGCTGACTTTCTTTTCCAGTTACGCAACGAATACCTGTGCTTTAAGCCCGGGACCGCCTCTAAATATTCGAATATCGGATACCGGCTCCTCGGCATGATCATCGAACAGGTGACCGGTGAGCGATTCGACGCCTATCTCGACCGGGAAGTTTTCAAACTTCTCGGTCTGAATATGTCATCCTTTGATTATACGGATGACATGGCCCTTCATATGTCCAAGGGTCATAATGGCGATACGGAAATCTCCAGAGTTGACAATGAAGACAAGTCTGCCAGCGGCCTGTTCAGCACCCTGAGGGACCTGACTGTCTTCTTGCAGTTTTTGTCCTCTCCGGCTATCCGATCAACCGGGGGAATCGACAATAGCCGCCTCGTCGACTCGATCATAAAGAATGCCAATCCCGCCATGGATACGTTTTACGACAACACAAACGTTTACTCTTCCGGTTGGTATCTGAATTCCTATCAGTTCGAGGGCATCCATACGGTACTCTCGAGCAGCGGGAGCATCAACGGCTTCTCGACGGCAATGACCTACCTCCCAGAAGAAAAGCTGGCGATTGTCATCCTGACGAATTCGTCTCTTGGGTGGAAGGCTGAGATGGATGTGATCGCCGGGGGCCTC
>Ga0335081_10014662_pt1 | contig 12676 bp, 5 predicted proteins | sample Lox_Sample_35_FD_206713 | JGI IMG/M metagenome (GOLD analysis project Ga0335081, IMG submission 206713) | Soil microbial communities from Loxahatchee National Wildlife Refuge, Florida, United States - Lox_Sample_3.5 | ecosystem: Environmental > Terrestrial > Soil > Wetlands | place: USA: Florida...
CGCGCCCTCCGCCGCCCTTCTGGTACAGAGCAAGCAAGACATGGACGCCGTACGCGGCAGCATTCGCCAGATGGAAAATGAAGAGAGCCGCCTTCTGCTGGAGCGCGAGCAACGAAGCCGCTCGCAAAGGAATACGACGGCTACGGTCATGATTCTGGGTTCGCTGCTGGGCATTGCTTTCGTGAGCATCGCAATTTTCGCTGTCCGCTACGAACTGGGCGGCATGGTGCAGGCGCGCCAGCAGGTGGATCGGCTCAATAGGGACCTGGATCGCCGGGTAGAGGAGCGCACGGCAGAGTTGGGCGAGAGCGAAGGCCGGCTGGAGGGCGTGATTCAGTCGGCCATGGACGCCATCATTACGCTCGACGATCAACAACGGATCGTACTGTTTAATGCGGCGGCGGAGAGCATGTTCCGCTGCTCGGCCGCAGAGGCGACCGGGCGCAGCATTGATCAATTTATTCCGCAACGCTTCCGGCCGGCGCATGCCGAGCATGTGCGCCGCTTTGCCGCCACCGGAACCACCAGCCGGCGTATGGGTGGGGCCGGGATACTGTGGGGGTTGCGCGCGGATGGCGGAGAGTTTCCCATGGAGGCCTCCATTTCACAGACCATCGCCCGGGGGGAGAAGCTGTTTACGGTGATTATGCGGGACATCACCGAGCGCCGCGAGGCGGTGGCCAGCCGGCTGCGCCTGGCCGCGATTGTGGATTCGACCGACAGCGCCGTGCTCAGCAAAGACCTTAGCGGTACGGTGACCAGCTGGAACCGCGCAGCCGAGCGGCTGTTCGGCTACAGCGAAGCCGAGATGCTGGGGCAGCATGTCAACCGGATCATTCCCCCCCAACTGTGGGACGAGGAGGAGCAATCTCTACGCCAGATCGCCCAGGGCGCCCAGGTGCGGCACGAGGAAACGGTGAGGCGGAGGAAAGACGGTTCGCTGGTTCAGGTATCTCTTATTTTGTCGCCCGTGCGGGATGCCAGCGGCGAGGTGGTGGGGGCTTCCAGCATCGCCTACGACATCACCCGGCGCAAACAGGCCGAGGAGGCCTTGCGCGCGAGCCACGACCGGCTGAAAAGAGTGCTGGAGGTGGAGACCGTGGGGGTGATGTTCTGGGACCTGACTACGGGCCACCTGATTGACGCCAACGACACCTTCCTGAAGCTGATGGGCTACGGCCGGGGCGACATCGAGGCGCGCGCGCTTACCTGGCAGAAGCTGACTCCGCCGGAATTCCATGAGCTGAGCCTGGCGGAGTTGAGGAAGTTCGCGGCCACCGGACGGGTTGGCCCCTACGAGAAGGAATATCTGCACAAAGACGGCACGCGGCAGTGGTTCGTGTTTGCCGGCAGCTCGCTCGGCGACAACACCTGCGTGGAGTTCTGCGTGGACATCTCCGGCCGGAAGGCAGCCGAGGCGGCGCTGCGGGAAAGCCAAAAGGACTTTCAGGCCCTGGCCAACGGGATCCAGCAGCTGGCCTGGATGGCGGAGCCAGATGGGCACATCACCTGGTACAACCAGCGCTGGTACGAATATACGGGGACCACGTTCGAGCAGATGCAGGGCTGGGGATGGCAGAGTGTGCATGATCCCGGGGTTTTGCCCCGAGTGAGGGAGAGGTGGAAGGCCTCTCTGGCCAGCGGCCAACCCTTGGATATGGAGTTTCCCCTGCGCGGCGCGGACGGGCGCTTTCGCATCTTTTTAACTCGAGTTCTGCCGCTCAAAAGCGCAGAAGGGCAGGTGCTGCGCTGGTTCGGCACCAATACCGATATCAGCGAGCTCAAGGCGGCCGAGCAGCGGCTGGCCGCGCAAGCCCAGGAGCTGTCGCGGCAGGCGGAGGAGCTGCAGCGTTCCGAGCGAGCCCTGGTGGAGCAGGGCCGCACTCTGCAGTCGGTGCTCGACAATATCAGCGATGGCCTGGTGGCGGCCGATACCCAGGGCAAATTTGTGCTCTGGAACCCGGCGGCGGAGAAAATTCTGGGCAAGCCAAAGGAGGAGGTGCCGCCCGAAGAATGGTCGCGGCATTATGGGCTTTACCTTCCCGACCGGACTACGCTCTTTCCGCTGGAGAAGCTTCCTCTGGCCCGCGCCATGCGCGGACAACACTGCAGCGCGGAGATTTTTATGCGCCGGGGCGATTCCGGCCAGGAGGTTTGGCTCGACGTTACCGGGTCGCCCTTGCGGGATGCGGAAGGTGAGGTATGCGGCGCGGTCGTGGCCTTCCGCGACGTGACTCATCGGGTGCAGGCGCTCCAGGAGATTCGCCGCCTGAACACCAGCCTGGAACGGGGGGTGCGCGAGCGCACCGCCCAGTTGGAGGCGGCCAACCAGGAACTGGAATCCTTTACCTACTCGGTTTCCCACGACCTGCGGGCGCCGCTGCGGCAAATCTCGGGCTTCGTCACCATACTGGCTGAGGATTTCGGAGCAGGGCTCGCGCCCGAGGCACAGCGCTATCTCGGGCTGATCTCCACCGGCGCGCAAAATATGGGGCAGTTGATCACCGAGATGCTCAATCTCTCGCGCCTGGAACGGCAGAGCCTGCAGCGCACCCGCGTGAGCCTGAACTCCCTGGTGGAGCAGACGGTTGCATTGTTGCGGCCGGAAACCGAGGGCCGGCAGGTGCAGTGGAAGATCGCCGCTCTCTCGGCCTGCGATTGTGATCCGGTCCTGACCCGGCAGATTTTCCAGAACCTGATCTCCAACGCATTGAAATACTCGCGTAAAAAAGAAGTAGCGGTGATCGAGATCGGCCAGGTGGAGCATGAGAACGGCGCGGCGATTTTTGTCCGCGACAATGGCGCCGGCTTCGAGATGAAGTACGCCGACAAGCTGTTTGGCACGTTTCAGCGCCTGCACAAAAAGGAGGATTTTGAAGGCCTGGGCATTGGGCTGGCCACGGTGGCGCGCATTGTGCGTAAGCACGGCGGTAAGGTCTGGGCCGAGGCGGCGCCGGAGCGGGGCGCGACTTTCTACTTCACGCTGCAGGCGAGCGCCGCCGGCGAGAGTGCGGCGCGAGCAAATCGAGCGACCGCGGGATGAGCCGGACGACTCTGCCGCGAGCGCTTGCTTTCTGGGAGATATCCGCCCTGTTCAGCCCTGCCAGGTTCCCGACAACTCGGCTCTGCCATTGCTGTTCTCGCAGTCGTGCTCTTGCGCCACGTGCTTCTGGAACACGGCTTGTAAGGTTTCTTGCAACTGGGCTCGGGCCGGAATCCGGCGAGAATCAACCCTTGCCAACAGCGTGGTGCCGCAGGCCGAACAGATGCCGGAGATATCCCGTTCACTGTCGCGGCCGATCTGGCGGATGTCCCCCAATTCGACTTTCTTGTCTCTGCCCATGCGTCTCTCCCTCCGGCGCACCTAACAGGGCCCCAAAGGCATTGAAAACCAGGGGGTTGGACGGAAGCTGTAAGCCAGGGCACTAAGCGCCGTGACTGGCAAAAGGCGGTTGTGATCAGAATCACGATTCCGATGCGCGAGAGGATTAAGACGGGGCAGCCCATCGTCTCACGCGAGCCGCGCGGGCAAAAGAGTGGAAGCGTTGCGACCCCGGGCGGCCGGTTCAGATTCGGGAATTGGGCCGGGACCTTTGGTGTGATTTTGCGAGAGCCGCTGTTTGGGAATCGCCCTGGCAATGCCTAAACTGGACCAAGAAGCCTGCCGTGGGACGGGCCCACATCACCATGCCAATTGAGCTTGCCAGGGGTGCAGGTTTTTGGGGCCTGTGAAGATTGAAGGCGGAGAGAGTATGAGCGAGCGCCGGGCAATCCGAGTCCTGCTGGTGGAGGATAATGCCGCCGACGGGCAGGCGTTCCGGCAATATCTTGAGGAGCGGCCTGCGGGCGAGTTCAAGGTGCATCAGGCCGAAAGCCTGCAGGCGGCGTTGCAGTGGCTGGAGAACGACTCCTGCGATGTGATTCTGCTTGATCTCGGCCTGCCCGACAGCCAGGGTCTGCAAACCCTCATCCGGATCAAAGCCTGCGCGGCTAACACTCCGGTATTGGCCCTGAGCGAGACGAACGACGAGGAAATCGAATCCAGAGCGCTGCAGAAGGGCGCGCAGGATTATCTGGTGAAGGGCCAGACCCAGGCTCCCCTGCTGCATAAGGCCATTCGCTACGCCCTGGAGCGCCACAGCCTGGAGCGGGCCATGATGCACTCGGAGAAGCTACAGGCGCTGGGCACGCTGGCCGGCGGCATTGCCCACGATTTCAACAATATTCTGGTGGTGGTCTCTGGCAACGCCAAGCTGGCGCTGGAGCAATTACCCCCCGGGCATCCGGCGTATTGCAATGTTTTGGAGATCGCCAAGGCGGGCAGCCGGGGGGCTGCTCTGACCCGGAAAATCCTCAGTTTCAGCCGCGACCAGAACAGCGTGCGGCAGCCGACCCGGCTAGCAGCGGTGGTGGAAGAGGTACTGTCGCTGATCCGGGCCAGCCTTCCGCCGCAAATTGAAGTTCGCCAGAATTTCCCTCCCGAACTGCCTCCCATACTGGCCGATCCCTCCCAGGTCCACCAGATACTGGTGAACCTGGTGACCAACGCCGCCGATGCCATTGGCGAGGGCCGGGCCCAGGTGGAGATCTCTGCCGTCACGGTACAACTGAACGGCAATGGCGCGGGCCTCTCGGCCAAGCTCCCGCCGGGCAGGTATGTGAAGCTTTCCGTCAAGGATACGGGACCGGGCATGGACAAGCACACTCTGGCCCGGGTGTTCGAGCCCTTCTTCACCACCAAGACGCAGGGCCGGGGCACGGGCATGGGGCTGGCGGTGGTGCACGGCATCATGAAGAATCATCTCGGGGAGGTGACCGCCTACAGCGAAGTGGGCAAAGGGTCGGTCTTCAGCCTCTATTTTCCGGCGGCCGAAGAAGCGCCGGCCGAGCCGCCGGCAGCCGCGCCGTCGCCGCCGGGCCAGGGCCAGCACATTCTTTACGTGGACGACGAGGAGCCGCTGGTGTTGCTGGTCACCCGCACCCTGCAACGCCTGGGATATCGCGTTTCCGGCTTCACCAATCCTTTGCATGCGTTGCAGGCCCTGCGCGAGCAGCCCTGCGGCTTTCACGCCATCGTGACCGATCTTTCCATGCCCCAGATGTCGGGCACCGACTTTACTCACGAGGCGCTGCAGATTTGCCCCAAACTGCCGGTGATTCTCACCACTGGATACATCCGCCCGCAGGATCACGAGTTGGCGCGCCAGGCGGGCGCGCGCGAGGTGATCCTCAAGCCGGATACGGTGGAGGAGATGGGGAATGCGCTGCACCGCGTACTCAGCGGGCCCGGCGAAATTCAGGCCTCATTGCATCCCAACGGCTAAGGAGAGGCGGCGCCGCCGCGCCTCCAGGTTTGATCCCATGATTTACCTTTGACGGTACATCCCGCCGCGGTAGCGGGTCAGTTTCGCGGCAGCCCAGCAAAACCATGGAAGTAACACGAAGGTTCAGGAAGGCATGGGTTTCCGCGGTGTGCCCGCGTGCGCTTTGGGGTGACGATTTGTCAAACCGGCCCACTACCGCCGTCGCCGCTTTTTTTGACACTCGGAAGCGGCCGCTGATAGCATGACGCTAGCCGCAGACGCCTGCCTGTTGCCATCGTCCCCGTCGTCTAGCCCGGCCTAGGACATCGCCCTTTCACGGCGGTAACACGGGTTCAAATCCCGTCGGGGACGCCAAATCTTTTCAGTGACATAACTGTACTGCTGATTTTTGTGCAGCAATGAGCGGGACTATCGCTCGGTCCCGTACTGTCCGTATGAATTCTCCAGTTACAGCTCGGTTCTGTTGAGACCGTGATTCGCAATGAGCGGCGAAGACTCTCTGTACCCACTCATCGGGCAGCTGTTCTTGAAAGTCGACCCGCCGTGACAGGCAGCGAAAGGCAGTGCAGATTGAAAGGTTTTACGCTGCCTCGAGGGGGCCCGCGGCTGCAATTGGGGCGAAGTTTACGGGCCTTTCTTTCTGGTTGACAATGGCGCAGAGGGGAGAGTAAAGTCCCGGTTGCGCAAGATTTTAAACGATTCAAACTGAGCGCTTCGCCCCCGTCGTCATGGCGCCGGCACGTCCCAGGAGACACCGTTATGCAAAATCTCTCGCCGCGTTTGTTGATTCTGCTCTCCCTTGTCTTTGCCGCATCGCTTTTTTCGTTCGCTCAATTCTCCCAGCGCGGCAGCATTGGCGGCGTGGTCACCGAGGCCTCGGGCGCCGTGGTTCCTGGAGCTTCGGTTACGCTGCTGGACCTGGGGCGGAATCAAACTTTCACCTCCCGCACTGATGCGAGCGGAGCCTACGCTTTTTCCGAACTTCTGCCCGGAACCTATCAGGTTTCGGTCGAGTCCTCGGGATTCAAGAAAACAGTGTCCGAGCATCTGCAGGTGTCGCCGCAGTCCAGCGTGCGGTATGACGTCCAACTTCAGGTGGGGGCGGTCACGGAGCAGGTCGAGGTCACGACCGCGGCGCCGCTGTTGCAAACCGAATCTGCGGATTTCGATCAAAACATCACTCAAAATCAGGTCGCGAATGTGCCGATGAACGGCCGCAACTGGACCGCACTGACTGAACTGACGCCCGGCATCAGCACCTCGCCCAAGGTGAACATTAACCTGGGCGGCACTTTTGAGGTGGGGGCGTCCTATACATCCGGGGGCGCCGACTACACGGCCGGGGGCAACGCGGAAGGCTCGCGCGACAACGGCTACTACATCAATGGAGTCAATGCCAACGAGAACTATTTAGGGGGCAGCAGCTTTCAGCCTTCGGCCGAAGCCATTGGCGAGGTAAAAGTCGGCGTGGCCGATTTTTCTGCGCAATACGGGCGGGATTTCACCAACCTCAGCGCCACCACCAAGTCTGGCACTAACGCGTTTCACGGGGAGGCTTATGATTTCATCGAGAACGATGCCTTGAATGCGCTGGTTCCTTTCAACAAAGCCCAGGGATTGCTTACCAAGAGCGCCTATCGTTTCAACCTGTTTGGCGGCAATCTGGGAGGGCCGGTCTACATCCCTAAGCTCCTCGACTTGAAGGACCGCGCATTTTTCTTCGTGAACTACGAGCGCAATCCGCACTCCCTGGCCGGGACAAACAATCTGGCGATTGTGCCGAGCGAGGCGCAGCGGGGAGGAGACTTTGGAGAAGACTGCACCGGCCCGATCAACGCGGGCACATTCGACTCGGTGACTGGACTGTGCTCCAACCCGGAAGGGCAGATTTACAACCCGTTTACCGGCGCCGCGGTGCCCTTCAACAATCTGGTGACTGCCGGACTTTTCGATCCGGCATCGGTCAGCGCGCCGATCGCCGGCATCACCAATCTATTTCCTCACGCCAACCTAACACCAACGGTGGACAATTCGGGCGCCAACTACCAATATCCATCCCGGCAGTCGGTCAACCCCTATCACTGGGACAGCCGCTTCGATTACCGCATCTCCGACAAAGACAGCATTTTTGTCGCCTGGTCTCAATACAACGCCGTTCCTAACAATGCCGGGGGCCTGCTGCCGAACCTGGATCCGAACTTCGCGGATGTGAGCGACAAATCCCACGTGGTCACGATTGACGAAGCCCACGTTTTTACCCCCCACCTGACCAACGAGTTTATTTTCGCCTTCGGCAGCGGGGCTTTGCTGACTTTAAGCCCAAGCGAAATCGCATTTGCCAACGGCTCGAACAATCCTCTCAACTCGATCTTCCAGAATACGGGAACCGGCGCTAACGCGGGCATTCTGGGCTTGAATATCTACAACTACGGTTTGCTCTTCAGCCAGCCAACCCTAGGTTACGACGAATATTTTCTGGCTTCCAATAACTCGCGGCAATTCTCCGACAACATGAGTTGGGTCCGCGGGTCTCATAGCATGACTTTTGGATTTACCTACCTGCGCAAAGGGGAAGAGGACTTCGACAACGTCCGATACGCGGCCTTTGGCTGCGCGCCCGCTCCGGGTGCGTATTGCGGCAACGGACCCCAGATTTTCACCGCAACCCCGCAGGGAGTCGGAGGCGATGCCTTCGCTGACGTGCTGCTCGGCTTGCCCTCTGCCATCCACCAGCGTTTCGACTACACCACAGGTGGGCCGTTCGCTCCCGAGCCCAATGTAGTCGTGCCGTATTACGGGTTCTATTTCAACGACAAGATGAAAGTTACTCAGCGCCTGACGGTAAGTTACGGACTGCGCTACGAGCTGCCCTTCCCCATTTTTGCCACCAACAATGCCTGCTGCGGTATTTATCAACCATCTACGGATACCATTTCTATACCAGGAATCGCGCCGGGGCTGGCAAAGCACTATGCCCCGGCGCCCAAGCACGATTTTGCGCCGAGGCTCAGCCTGGCCTGGCAGGTGGATTCCAAGACTGTGGTGCGCGCGGGATACGGCCTTTACTACAACTCCGGCGCCAGCCAGATGTCGAATGTCCTGCTCGCCGCTCTTTACGGAGGCGTGCCGGGAGGATTCGTGGGGTACGAAATTGACAACTCCACGCCACAGCAAGCCAGTATCGCGCAGGTCTTTCCGGTGTCGCCGCAGGTGCCGCTGGGAACTTTCCCTGTTTCGACCGGACCGGGCCAGGGGTATTACGGAGATGGCGCCTTTCAAACGATTTTCTACGCTGACCAGAATTCATTTCGCACACCCTACATCCACCGCTACCTGCTGGATATCGAGCGGCAGATTTCGCGCAACTCGGCGGTCACGGTCTCTTACATGGGAGCAGAAGGAAGAAATGGCTGGTATTTCGACGACATTAACGCGGCCCCTTATCAAACCGGCTGGGCTTCCGGCGATGACTATAACGCCGCCCGGCCCTACAACTCGGGCCGGTTTGCCGACATTTACCTGCAGAAGGCCGGCCTGAACAGCAACTACAATGCCGGCATTGTGAAGTTCCAGCGCCAGATGGCGAATGGCCTGCAGATTCTGGCTCATTACACTTATTCCAAGACGCTCGGCCAGCGCGGCATCATCGGGCAAGGCACCCAGGATGCCGGGTACAACTATCCGCAAAGCATCATCCGATCGTACGGAGAAGAAACCTTTTCCCACCGGCACCGGCTGTTGTTCCAGACAACCTACGAGCCCAGATATTCCCATTATCTGCCGAGCTACCTGCGGCCGGCTCTCGGCGACTGGCACATCTCGGCCATCGCCACGTTTGAATCAGGCGATGCTCTTACGGTGTATAACGGGGCGGGCGACCAGGCCAACGATTTTGCTCCCTACAATGGGCTGGGAAACCTCAACATGGTGCATAATCCCAACCTTCCACGTTCCCAGCGCACTTTCAACGAGTATTTCGACGTTACTGCCTTCGTGGTGCCCCCAGACAACGTTCAAGGCACGGCGTCACCGGGAGTGGTGCGCGGGCCGGGACAGAACAACTGGGATATCTCGTTCGGCAAGAACATCAATTTCTACGAGCGCCTGCACGCCGAGCTTCGCGCCGATATGTACAATGCCTTCAATCACACCCAGTGGAACAACGTGAGCACGCAGTTGAACGGCTTCACCGGCCAGTTTGGGCAAGTTACTGGCAGCCGCGAAGGGCGCATTATCCAGCTCGCCGCCAAAATAGTGTTCTAAAGCAGGGCTGTGACTGCGAAGACTGATAACACGAACGGGGAGGGATATGTATCAGCCAGAGGCCTATGGAATTGCCCTGTTGTTCATGATCATCAGCATGCTGTGCTGGGGATCGTGGGCGAATTCCATGAAGCTCACTCCCGGCTATCCCTTCCAGCTCTTCTACTGGGACTACGTGATCGGCATTGTGCTCGCCAGCCTTGGTTGGGGGCTTACGCTGGGCAACTGGGGTGGCGGAGCACTGTCTTTTTTCAGCAATATCAGCCAGGCCGACTGGCGGCATATTCTCTTTGCCCTTGCCGGCGGTGCCGTTTTCAATCTCGCCAACCTCCTTCTGGTGGCAGCCATTGACATCGCCGGACTCGCCGTAGCCTTCCCGGTGGGAATCGGCCTGGCTCTGGTGGTCGGCGTTCTTTTGAATTACGCAATCTCTCCCAAAGGTCAGCCGGTACTGCTTTTCGGGGGCATGGCCTTGGTGGTGCTGGCAATTATTCTGGACGCGCTGGCCTACCGGCGAAGAGAGAGCGGGCGGCATTCCGTCAGCGTGCGGGGAATCTGGATCAGCGTGGCTTGTGGCATACTCATGGGCATTTTCTATCCCCTGGTTACCGAGGCTATAACCGGGCAGGGCTCGCTGGGGCCTTACTCCGTGGCATTCTTCTTTGCGATAGGAACCGCGCTTTGTGCCATCCCGGTGAACTACCTCTTTATGAAAAAGCCTTTGACCGGCGCTCCTCCAGTCGGCATGCCCCAGTACTTCGAAGCAAAACCGGCATGGCATTTCTGGGGAGTCATGGGTGGCGTTATCTGGTGTACGGGAACGGTGCTCAATTTCGTTGCCTCTCACGCCCAGATCATCGGTCCGGCGGTTTCCTACGCAATTGGCCAGGGAGCAACCATGGTTTCCGCCATCTGGGGCGTGTTTATCTGGAAGGAATTTGCCGCCGCTCCGCCGGCCTCTCGCAAGCTGATTCCTGCCATGTTTTTCTTCTTCCTGCTTGGACTCGGATCCATCGCGGTCGCGCCCATGCTGGCAAAGTAGCTCGAAGCGGATTATGCACAAGCCTATCGTCGTCGTCGGCAGCATCAATTTTGACCTGGTAGTGGGCGCGGATCGTATTCCCCGGATCGGCGAGACGATCGTTGGCCACAGCTTCAACACCTTTCATGGCGGAAAGGGCGCGAATCAGGCGGTTGCGGCCGCGAAACTTGGTTCTGCGGTTGCAATGGTGGGAAACGTCGGAAGCGATGCTTTTGGCATTCAGTTGCGCGAGGGTCTGAGCGCCGCCGGGGTTGACACGACTTACGTGAATGCGGTCGAGGGCCCATCGGGGGTGGCGCTGATCGCTACCGGAGCCAGCGGTGAGAACAGTATCGTGGTAGTGCCCGGCGCTAACGGCCGGCTCAACTGCGCCTCGCTGGAAAAAGCAACTCCGCTCCTGGAGCGCGCCGGATTTCTTCTGACCCAGCTCGAGATTCCTTTGGAGACTGTGGACTACCTGGCCCAGTTCGCGGAGCGGCATAACATCCCGCTCATGCTCGACCCCGCCCCGGCGCGCGCGCTTTCGCGCGACTTGCTGCGCAGGGTATCGTGGATTACGCCCAACGAAACTGAAGCGGCGGAGTTGCTTAGAATCAACAGCAGTGATGGGGACCAGGGTTCAGAAGCTGCCGCCGATCTGCTTTTGGCTGGCGGCGCTCAGAATGTCCTGCTGAAGCTGGGAGCGCGCGGCTGTTTGGTGGCCGAAGCAACGCTACGAAAAAGATATGTGCCCGCGTTTTCTCCGGGGGTGGTGGACACGACCGGGGCCGGAGATGCCTTTAATGCCGGGTTTGCCGTCGGGCTGATGCGCGATTATAGTGTCGCCGAGAGCGCCGTTTTCGCCTCGGCGGTGGCGGCAATTTCCGTGACCCGCGCCGGAGCTCAAGCTTCCATGCCCAGCGGGGGTGAGGTAGAAGATTTCTTATCGCAGTTCCACTCCTTAAAGCTGGAAAAGTAAACGGGAAGGGAGCATTCGCACATGCGTACACGTCTCCGCAGGGATGCGTTTCGAAACCTCGCCGGGGTTCTGATTGCGATCTTATTTCCGGTTGCTGCGAGCCTCGCTCAGGAACTGCCCACCGCAAAGCCGGAGACGGTCGGCCTCTCTTCAGAACGCCTGCAGAGGATCGCAACTGCCGTGCAGCGAAATATTGACGACAAGCGCATTGCTGGAGCGGTGACGATGGTAGTACGCCGCGGCCAGGTAGCCTGGTTTCGTGCTCAGGGCATGGCCGACCGCGAAGCACAGAAACCGATGCGTAGCGACGAGATGTTTCGCATTTGCTCTATGAGCAAGCCCATCACCAGCGTCGCGGTCATGATGCTCTATGAAGAGGGATATTTCACGCTGGAAGATCCGGTCTCGAAGTACTTGCCCGAGTTCAAGGATCCCAAAGTGTACGTGGCGCCTGCGGCCGGAGAACCTTATTCCATTCCGGCAACCCGCGAGATTACGATTCGTGATCTTCTGCGCCACACCTCTGGACTCACCTACCCGTGGAACGCCATGCTCGGTCCGCTCTACGAGAAGGCCAACGTGGCCAGCGGATTGCTGCAGTACGATGGCACCATCGGAGACAGCGTGAAGCGGCTGGCAGGCTTGCCATTGCTGTTCAATCCCGGCGACCGGTGGGAATACAGCTTGAGTGTGGATGTGCTTGGCCGCCTGGTGGAAGTCGTATCCGGCCAGCCTCTGGATGAATTTTTCCAGAAGCGAATCTTCGCGCCTCTCGGCATGAAAGACACTTATTTCTATCCTCCCGAGAACAAGCTTGATCGTCTGGCTGCTGCCTACACGTACTACGACGGCAAGGGACTGAAGCGCTTCCCTGATACTCCCATCAGCGAAGGTTCGTTCTCATATTCCGCCGACTATCCGTACCGTGGGCCGAAGAAGCTATTCTCCGGAGGCGCCGGCCTGGTTTCCACAACCCAGGACTATGCGCGCTTCTGCCAAATGCTGCTCGAGGGCGGCAAGCTGGGCGACACCCGCCTGCTCAGCCGCAAATCGGTCGAGTTGATGACCCACGACCAGTTGGGAAAAATC
>Ga0335081_10014663_pt1 | contig 12676 bp, 10 predicted proteins | sample Lox_Sample_35_FD_206713 | JGI IMG/M metagenome (GOLD analysis project Ga0335081, IMG submission 206713) | Soil microbial communities from Loxahatchee National Wildlife Refuge, Florida, United States - Lox_Sample_3.5 | ecosystem: Environmental > Terrestrial > Soil > Wetlands | place: USA...
CGAGTCGTGCACGAGCGCATCGCTGTCGCTGAGCGAGGGCAGCGGCTTCGCGGCCGGCGCGGGGTTGCTCGGCAGAGGATTGGCGATCGCGGGCTGCGCTGGTGGCGGGGGCGGGGGTGGCAGGCGTAGCTGTGGCGGTGGCGGCGCCGGGGCGCTCTCGTGCGAGTGGAAGTAGTAATACAGGGCCGCTGCGCCAGCCAACACGGCGATGGCCGCCGCCCAGATGATCGGCTTTTCCGTGGGCATGAGTGCGCGCTTCCTCGGGCTACCAGCAGCGATCCAAAATAGAAGCTTCCCCCGCCGGGATCAAGCTGCCTTGGCGAGCGCTGCACGAGTCCGGGTGGTCCCCTTACGCGGTTGCTGCCGCGGGTGCGGCCGCGCCCCCGCCGGCCCCGCGCGTGAATGCCCAGTCGAGCAGCCGGCTTGCAAGTCCGCCGCCGAGACTCGCGCCGGTCACGCTCCTCAGGCTGTAGTTGGTGCCGTGCAGGATGGCATCGGCGGCCGCAAACCCACTGCGTACCGCGGGTCCGATGCCCTCGCACATGTCGCGCGTGGCAAGGCCTGCCGCATCGCCGGTGATGAAGGCATCCTCCAGCCGCGCCACCTCAACGTTGCCGCGCAGGTAGTAGCTGTAGCCGGCCGGCTCGTAGTGCGCACCCTTGGCGAGATTGCGACTCAGCATGCTCGTCAGGTTCGCCCAGTGATACTTGATGTCCGCGCCGCTGCGCTTCATCCGCTCCGCCATGCCGCCGACACCGACGTTGAGCCAGCCCTCGGCCTTCGGTACGTACCACGAATACCCGGGCAGCCCCTTGTCGAAGAACCAGAGATGGCAGTCCGGATCGCGCCAGTCATAGGCAAACTCGTGCTCCAGAGTCACGGTCTGCAGCTCCGTGGAGCGGGGATTGGCGTCGCGGAACAGCGTCCGGTAGACCGGACAGCGCGTGCCGCCGGCGCCGATCAGGTAGCGGCCGCGAAACTCGCCGTCGATCACGTACGCGCCGCCCTCACGCTGAATGTTGCGCACCGTGTGCTGCACGACGGTCGCTCCCGAGCGCTCGAGGAGCCAGGCGTCGAACTCGAAGCGCCGGATGGAGTGCTGCACCACCTTGAGCGGCAGATGCAGCCCCTTGATGTGGGCGTGCATCCGCTGGAAGGTGAGGAAGCGGTGCGGATACGACGACGGATCGATGCCGAGATCGCGCACGACCTCCGGCGTGACCCAGCCCGCGCACAGCTTGAGCCGCGGGAAGCACTCCTTGTCGAGCACCAGCACGGAGGCGCCGCCGCGCGTCAGGCGCCACGCTGCGGAGGAGCCCGCCGGGCCGCCCCCCACGATCACTGCGTCCCAGGACTTCACGTCAACTCGGGTACATGTAGGCGCGCGTGAGCGGAATGTCATTGTTGTCGTGCGGCGCGAACACGACCTGGAACAGCTGCAGCGTGCCGGTCGTGAACCCGGCGATCGACCCGGCGAGATACAGCCGCCACATGCGTACGAAGCGCTCATCGAACATGCTGCGCACGCGCTCGCTGTTGCGCTCGTAGAGCTCGAGCCAGTGCCGCAGTGTCTGCGCGTAATGCAGCCGCAGGTTCTCCACGTCGAGGATCGACAGATCCCAGGGCTCGAAGATCTGCGACATCTCGCTGAGCGCGGGCGGATAGGCGCCCGGGAAGATGCGCCGCTCGATCCACGGCTGCAGGGGCGCGGGACGGTTGCGGCCGATCGAATGAATCAGGCCGCGCCCATTGCTGCCCAATGCGCGCCGCGCGACGCCGCCGAGCTCGGGGTAGTGCTCGACGCCGACGTGCTCGAGCATCCCGACCGACACGAACGCATCGTAGCGGCCGGAGATGTTGCGGTAGTCGTCCTCGACGTACTCGATCTGCGAGCCGAGTCCCTCGGCCACCGCGCGCTCGCGCGCATAGCGCACCTGCTCGCGTGAGATGTTGAACGCGCGCACCTTCACGCCGTAGTGACGGGCCATGTGCAGCGCAAGGTGGCCCCAGCCGAAGCCGGCCTCGACGACCGACTCGCCCGGTCGCAGCCGCAGCTTGCGGCACACATGATCCATCTTCGCGATCTGTGCCTCATCGAGCGTCGCGGTCGCCGTCGGGTAGTAGGCGCAGGTATAGGCCATCGTGCTGCCGAGCCACAGCCGGTAGAACTCGTTGCCGATGTCGTAGTGGTGATGAATGTTCTCCCGCGAGCCCGCGAGGGTGTTGCCGCGCGGCCGGTGCAGCAGGCCGGCGATGCGCCGCAGGACCGAGCGCTGGCCGTCCGAGCCCGAGGAGGCGTGGTACACGGCTTCCAGGAAATTGACGAGATCTCCGTTGATCTGGATCCGACCATCGCTGAACAGGTCGCCAAAGCGCACCTGCGGGTCCCGCAGGAGCCCAAAGAGGACGCCACGGTCGAGCACGTGGATCCGAGCGATTGGGCTCGCCCGTGGGCTTGCGATACGCTCCCCGTTCCACAGTACGAACTCGAAGGGCGGATCGCCGAACATCCTCAACAGCTTACGGATCATCCGGCCCTCGGCGGACGGATGATCCCGGGTGTGGGCTGCGGTGTCAGCAGCCTCATGGGAACCGGATGTGGCTGAAAAATCGGGTGTGCTCGCCCCCGCCGTCTTCCCCGTCGGCGTGGGGTCGGGCTTGGACCTAAGGCTCTCCTCCACAGCGCTCACGAGTGCTCCTCTTTGTGTTGTATCGCCATTGCTTGCGAGCTACATGATGCTACACGGGACCATTCCCGGAGTCAGGTCCCTGCACCGTTCGGGGGCAGAGGGCCGGTAATGCCAGCGTAGCCGCTACCGCCGCCCGCCTCGGAACGAACGGTGTACCCGCGGAGCCTGAGCCAAAAGGCACGCAAAAGCGTCCGCGCGTCGCATATTCGTGCCGCGCTCGCGGCCTATGATTCCTCGCGTGGGCGCGGCTTGCGGCAATGTCGCGGAGACACTCATGTTCAAGGATCGCAGGGCGGCGGATCGACGGCGCAATCGACCCGGGGAAGCTTCCGAGGACGGCGGCGCCACCTCTCGCGCTGCGGCGGCGGTGCGGGGCGTCCGCGCTCTCGCCGCGCAGCTCGCGCGCAGCTTGTGGCCGTTCTGGCTGTTCGAGGATCCGAATCGCGGTGATCTCTACGCCCGCGCCGCGGCGCGCCAGCACAACCGGCGCATGCGCCGGAGTCTGCCGCGCTATCTGCTCAAGTGGTCGATCGTGTGCTGCGTGGCGAATGCGAGCATCTTCGCCTTCGACGCGCTGGCCGCTAACGTCGGCCGGCATCTCGATGTATTCGTGCTGATGGCGGCCGGGTCGGGCATCGTGTGCGCCTACGCGGTGTGCGTGCTGTGCGTCATTGGCTACGCGTATCTGTACCTCGCGCGCAGCGAGCCGTAGACGGCACGCGGCGAAAGCGGTCCCGGGCATTCAGCAGGCTCTGGGCATGCTTTGCGATGAGACCATCGAGCAGCGGCCCGACCGCATTCAAATTGCGTTGCAGCCTCAGCAGCAGCAATTCCTGACGATGGCGGGACCTCGCGCGGCGCAGCGGCGTTATCGCCTCACTGAGATACGCGGCGATGCTCATCGCACCTATCTCGTTCAGCGCGAAGCGCGCCGTCGCAAGCTTGCTGACGCAATTCGGCAGCAGGTGCCTCGGCAATTCGCCCCGCGCCGCAGCGCCGCGCAGCTCACAGGCATCCGCCAGCGCCCGCTCCTGAGTGCTCGTGATCGCATCGCCGGTGCGCGCGCGCTCCAGAATGTCCTCGAGCACCGCGAGCGTCGTGCGGTGATGCCCGCTCCAGGGCGCCTGCGATGCCGGCGCGACGCGCCGCGAGGATGCTGACTCCGGACGCGGTAGCGGTTTCTCGGATGTCATGGCCGATTACTCGTCCACTGGGATGATCTGGGCCTGGGTAGCGGTGAAGGATCCGCTTGCGAATGTTCCAGCCACCTTGACCGTCGCGTTGGGGGCCTGGGCAAAGAACTGGGCAGCCGTCAGGGCGCCGCCGTCGGCGATGCCGAACTGGGTCGCGGCGGTGGTCGTCACCGCGATTCCAAGGATGGTGAGAGTCGGCGAGTTGACGCTGGCCGCCGTGCCCTGGAGGTAGGCAAGCGCGGCGGGTGGCTCGCGGATCAGGAGCGTGGCATCGAGGGTCGCGCCAGAACCCATCGTGCCGCGAGCCTCGATGTAGTCGCCGACGTTGAGATCGCTGAACGTGAACGGGCGCAGCATCTGGCTGGAGTTGTCCTCGAGCTCGGTGGCGGCGCTGGTGACGACCGTCACTCCGTCGACCATCACTGAGGTGGGCGTCGGCAGCGACGCCACGGTGCCGCGCACGAGGCCCGCGCCCTCGGGCGTCGCCACGACGCTCGTCGCCACGAGATCCCCGGAGGCATCGAACGAGCCCTCGACCTCGACGCGGACGTTGACCCCGAGCGTCACCCCGTTCAGCTGGAACCGCGTGCTCGCATTGGTGGTCACCTGCACGCTCTGCACGGTGAACGCGGCGTTGGAAGTGAACGCGGTGATGACGCCCGCGATGTCTCCCTCGCTGTCGGCCTCCCCTCCGAGGGCCGGCACCACCTGTACGGCGGTCGCATCGAGCTCGCTGTTGCCGGTGAGCTTGGTGCCCTGCACGGCCACGGTCCTGCCGTTACCGAGCGTGCCGGTCAGCGTCGCGCCGCTGTAGTCCACCACCAGAGAGTTCACCTGGAAGGTCAGGGCGGCCGCATCCAATCCCCGCACGACCCCCTGCACGCGCAGCGCATCGCCAGTGGGCGCCAGTTGAATGCGCGAGGCGACGATCTGACCGAGACTGTTGGCGTAGCCGCTCACTTCGACGCGCGCATTCTTGGCGATGCCCGTGATGTCCGTCGGCTGGATACCCGGATCGAATATCGTCCCGGCGCTGATGAGCACCGTTTGACCGAGCACGGTGAGTGTCTGGTGCGCGGCGTCCACGGAATCCACCGAGCCCTCCACGTTGCCGCCGAAGTTCACCTGAGTTGCCGTTCCGGTCTTGCCGTCGGCATTCAGCGTGCCGGTCACCGTCACGATATCGCCGACATACAGCTGCGATTCGGTGGCCGGCTGATCGTCGACCTGGATGTGCGCCCCCGCCGTCGAGTACTCGACCCCGTTGACGAAGATGCTGCCGAAACCGCTGATCGGGCCCGAGGCCGTGGCCGTGGACGCGTGCCCCGAGCCCTCGATCCCCGCCACCAGCGTGCCGCCGCACGAGGTGAGCAGCAGCAGCAGGAGAGCCAGAGCGGTGCGCGCGGTGAGACTCATTGACAACTCCGGTTCAGTCCTCGATGTGGTACAGGCCGGCGCCGAGTCGGATGCCAGGACGGGCCGCGGAGTCCTCCTGCGTACCGCGCGCCTCGTGTTGCGTGAGCCAGGCGTCTACACGCTCGAGGAATGCCTGGCCCTCCTGCTCGAGAAACTTGCGGAACTCCGGCAGCGCACTCGCGGCGATCCGGTCATTGACGGCGGCGCGCTCGAACCGCGCCGGCGCCTTCCCGGGCCGCGTCAGATTGTTGAGGTAGGTCCTGGCAAGATCGGTCATGCGTTTGCCCCACATCCGGATGAGCTCCTCGTCCATGGTCTGCGGGATGTAGCTGCGCTTGAGCGCCTCGAGCCGCCCGTCCGGGCTCTCGCGGACTGCCTGCGCCGTGAGCAGCTCCTTCAGCAGCGTCGACGGTCGGACATCACCCGCGCCGCACCGGCGTAGCAGCGCCACGAAGCTCACGCCCTCACCCTCCAGCGGCAAGCGTGCGGGCTTGCCATTCGCGTCGAGGAACTCCGGGTCCTGATGCCAGGCGGACAGGACGAGCGAGGCCTTGGTGACGTGGCCGGCCCAGGCATCCGGTGCTGCCGCCAGCCGTGAACGCTGCTTGCGGACCTCGCGGCGCGTGAGGCCGGTGAGGACGGCGGTGCGCGACACGTTGGTCGGGCGCCCGCGCTTGCCGAACTGCTGAGTCGCCACCTCCACGTAGCTCGTGCGCGCGAGCTCGGCGAAGTCCTTCCACGTGATCCCGCAACGAATCAAGACATGCACCAGGGGTCTCAGCCATTGATGCGCCGCCGCTAGAACTTGATTGGTGGAAGCCGACGCCATGAATGCATCAAGCAATCCATGTGAGGGCCGGGCTCATCCCTGCATCGAAACGCGCTCAGTCATGACCGTATATGATCCATAACGTCTCACATGGAGCAAAGTGTCGCCAATTAGCGTCACAATGCGGCGCCGTGGGTGCACAGGCAGCCGCTCGCGGCCGCGCAGCTATTGAGCGGAGGAAGCGATCCTAAGTGTGGGTGCGCGCCCCGGGAAATGGGGCTTAGCGCGCCGTCTCGAGGAGCGTGACGAGCTCGGCCAGCCTGCGGCGCTTTGCGGTGTCGAGCGCATCGACGCGGGCCTGATTGCGGACACGCGCGTTCGCTCCGGCCTGCAGCAGGGCGCGGCAGGCCTCGAGGTGCCCGGCGCGAGTCGCCAGAATCAAAGCCGTGTCGCCGGCAGAATTCTGGGCGTCGATGTCGACCCCCGCCCGCAGCAGTACCGTCATGACCGGCAGGTCTCCGGCCTGCGCGGCAAGCGTGAGCGGGGTATCGCCTGAATCGCTCTTGATGCGCGCGCTTGCGCCTGCATCGAGCAGGCGCTGCAGGGCCCCCGGCGCCCGAGCGCGCGCGGCGGCGAACACCGGCGACTGCTCGGGCTGCGAGTCCGCCACGCTGGCGCCTGCACCGAGCAAGGCATCGATCGATTCAATGCGACCGCGCGAGGCCGCGTACCACAGCGCATCCCGACCCGTGCGGTCGCGGGCGTGCACGTCGGCTCCGGCCGCGAGCAGTTGCTTGATGAACGCCGCCGTCGGCAGCGTCGCGGCCAGCATGAGCGGACGCTCGCCGTCGGCGCCGGGGTCGTTCACGTCGGCGTGCGCGGACAGCAGCCTCTGAACCGCGCCCGTCTGGCCCGCCCGCAGCGCGAGCCGCAAGGCGGACTCCTCGCCGCGGGCGTGCGCGCTCACCGCGACGCCGTTTGCGAGCAGCGCATCCAGCGCCTCGACGTCGCCCTGCCGCGCTGCCCAGCCAAGCGCACTGTGTCCGGAGGGATCCGCGCGCACAGCGCTCGCGCCCGCGGCCAGGAGCGGGGCGATCGCGGCCGTGCCGTGCGACTTCACGGCGACGAGCAGCGCCGTATCGCCCTGAGGCGTCGGCGCCTCGAGCGCGGCGCCGCCGTGAAGCAGCTGCTGCACGAGGGCCGCATCGCCGCGACTGGCCGCTACGGCGAGTGCCGGCCAGCCGCGGTACATCTCTCCGGTACGCGCCGGATCGATACCCGCCGCCTCGGAGACGACAGCGGCTTTGAGTCGTCCGGTCGCCCCCGCGGCCCGCAGCTGCTGCGCGACCTCGGGGTGCTCGTCGCGGACGGCGGCATCGAGCGGCGTCCAGCCGTCGCTATTGGCGATATTCACCTCCGCGCCGGCCTCGATGAGCCGCCGGACGTGCTCGAGGCGGCCCGCGCGGGCTGCATAGGCGAGCGCCGTGTTGCCGCTCTTGTCCCTGGCGTTGAGGGCATGCGTCGCCTTCAGCATTGCGGCGAGTACGCCCGGGCTGTCCGTTTCCGCGGCCAGCATGAGCGCGCTCACCCCGAAGCGGTCGGTCTCATCGGGGCGCGCTCCGGCGGCGAGCAGCCGCTCGACGACCGGCGCCGAGCCGGCAACGACCGCGAAGCTCAGCGCCGAGCGCCCGAATTCGTCGCTGGCGTTCGCCCCAGCGCCGCGCAGGAAGCCGTCGATGGCCTCGAGGTCCCCGTGGCGCACCGCCCACAGGAGCAGCTCGCGAGCGAGCGCGGCATCGGCGCCCGCGAGTCGGGCGGGAGCCAGAGGCAGGGAGCTTGTGGTGAGCAGATGGCGCGCGCTCGCCTGGCCTTGCTTGGCGGCCCGCTCGAGCCAGCGGCGGGCGCTCGCGCGGTCCTCGCTCGAGCCGGCGGCGAGCACCCCTGCAAGCGCATAGGCGGCCTCCGCGTCGCCTCGCTCGGCCGCCATCTGCAGCCAGTGCCGCGCCTCGGCATCGCTCGCGGTGGTTCCCGTGCCGGTGGCGTACATCAGTCCGAGCAGATACTGGGCTTGCGTCTCCCCGCCTGCGGCGGCCGTCCGCAGGGTCGCGAGGGCACCGGCGAAATCCTTGGTGCGCAGCGCCGCACGCGCTGCCTCGGTCTGCGCCGCACCGGCATCGCGGGCGGCGCTCACCGGCGCCGCGGCGCCCAGGGCCGCCGCGCTCGCAAGCACAATGAGCGCGGCCCGGATCACGCGGTGCCGAACTTGGTCTCGACGCGCACGCCGATGCTGTTCAGGAACTCGTTCGGCAGGATGCCGCCGGCGCTCACGATCACCGCCTCGTTCGGCAGCGTGAGCTCACCGCGATCCTTGTGCGCCAGCGTCACGACGTCTGCCGCGATCTGCCTCACTTGAGAGCCGAGCAGCACGTGCAGCCGGCCGCTCTGGCCTGCCTGCTCGATGCGTGCCCGGTTGCGCGGCTTGGCGCGAGCGAAGGCATCGCCACGATAGGACAGCGCCACGCGCGTGTTCTCCAGCTCGGCGATGCTGGCCGCGGCCTCGAGCGCGCTGTCGCCGCCGCCCACGACCAGCACCCGCTTGCCGATGTACTGCTCCGGGTCGATCAGACGGTAGACGACCTTGGGCAGCTCCTCACCGGGCACACCGAGCTTGCGCGGCGTGCCGCGCCGGCCGATCGCGAGCAGCACGGCCGAAGCGCGGTATTTGCCGCGCGCCGTCGCAACCTCGAAGCCGCCGCCGTTCTGCGGCGTGATGCTCTCGACACGCTCGCGGTAGCGGATCGCGACGCCGGTCTTCCTCTCGATGTCCTGCCAGAAGCGCAGCAGCTCCTCCTTGGAGGTCTGCGTGAAGCGGACCTTGCCGACGATTGGCAGCTCCGCGGGCTGCGTCATCACCAGCTTGCCGCGCGGGTACTGGAAGACGCAGCCGCCGAGGGACTCCTGCTCGAGCGTGACATAGCTCATGCCAAGGGACATTGCGGTCAGCGATGCGGAGAAGCCGGCCGGACCTGCGCCCACGATCACGATATCGAGCTGATCCTTGCGACGCACCTTGCGCCCGGCGACGCACTCGACGGCCTCGCGGCCCTGGGTCAGGGCATTGCGTATCAGTCCCATGCCGCCGAGCTCGCCGGCGATGAACAGACCCGGAACGTTGGTCTCGAACTCGGGCGTCAGTACCGGGATGTCGACGCCGCGCTTCTCCGATCCAAACACCAGCGTGATCGCCCCGACCGGACAGGCCGTGCGGCACGCGCCGTGACCGATGCACTCACTCGGCGAGATCAGATGCGCTTTGGTGTCGATGAGCCCGAGCACGTGATGCTCGGGCTGTTCCGGACAGGCACGCACGCAGGCCCCGCAGCCCACGCACAGACTGTGGTTGATGATCGGATGCAAGGATACGGGCTCGCCCAGCCCCTCGCGCAGCGCCGTCTCATAGACGGTGCGACTGTGCGCTTCGCTGCGCCGCCTGCTCAGCACGTACCACAGGCAGATCAGCAGCATCGGAGCGCCGTAGACGGCCCAGAGAAGCGTACCCATAGAGGCAGCGGATGGTAGAGGGCCCGTGTGACAACGCGAGTGCTGGGATTCTCAAACCTTTCGCGGCGGCGTGCCAGTCGTAGTGCGTCGGGTTCCGGCGACAGCGCGCAACGAGACCTAGCGCACACTTTGCGGAGCAGAGCTAGTGCGCAAGCACCCATTTCTAATCTGTCGCCTGCCGCGGACGGTCTTGTCGGTTTTCCAACTGTAACGCCCTAGTTATGCTCGGCGCCTCGATGGGCTAGGTCTCAAACGGTCGTGGCTGCCCGGGATCATTTCTACTTCCTCGCCGGTGCGCTGGTGATGCTGTGCGCGCTGCTCGTACTGCGTCCGCTGCTGCCGCGCGGGCCGCAGGGCGAGTGGGCGCCACTGAAGACCGTGCTGTTCGGCAGCATCGGCGCAGCGCTGCTGGCGGGTGCGGCGCTGGCTCTTTACCTCTGGCGCGGCGCCCCGCAGGCGCTCGACGGCCCCAATGCCTCGAGCCGCACGCCGCCGGTGACCGACGGCGGCAGCCGCGCCGCCGGCACGATGGAGTCCGCCACCGCCCGGCTTGCGGCGCGCCTCGAGCGCGATGGCGGCTCGGCCGCGGACTGGGAACTGCTCGCCAAATCGTACGAGTTCCTCGGCCGCACCGCGGACGCGCAGCGCGCGAGCGAGCGCGCCGCCGCGCTCGGCGCGGCAGCGCCGAATCCCGCGACTTCGCTGCAGGCCGTCGCGGCGAGCCTGCCGGTGCAGGCAGCCCCCGCACCGGCCCGCGCCACCCCGGCCGTCGATGCGGCAGCCACCTCGGAGCTCGCGCGCGCGGAGGGACTGCGACGCAAGCACGACAATGCCGCAGCGCGCACGATCTATGCACGGCTCGCTGCCCGCGAGCAGTTGACTGCCGATGGCTGGGCCGACTATGCGGACGTGACCGCAGCTCTCAACCGCGGCAGTCTGCAGGGCGAGCCTGCGCGGTACATCGAGGCCGCACTTCGCCTCGACCCGCAGCACCCGAAGGCGCTGTGGCTCAGGGCGAGCCTCGAGCACGAGCAGCATCGCTATGCGGATGCGCTCGCGGACTGGCGCCGCCTGCAGGCGGCCTTGCCCGCCGACTCCCCGGATCAGCGCATTATCGCGGCAAACATCGACGAGGCGGCGCGCCTTGCGGGCGCCGCACGCATCTCCGGAACGGTGGAGCTCGCAGCCGCGCTTGCGGCACGCGCACCCCCCGGAGCGACACTCTTCATCTACGCACGCGCACCCGGGGGTGCCGGTCCGCCGCTGGCCGTGCTGCGGCTCAAGGCCGAGCACTGGCCGGTCAGCTTCGTGCTCGATGACAGCCAGGCGATGATTCCCGGCCGCGCGCTGTCGGGGGCGGGCTCGGTGCGAGTCGAGGCGCGGATTTCCCTGAGCGGGAATGCATTGCCGCAGGCGGGAGACCTGGTCGGCGCGGTCAGCAACGTCGATCCGCGCGCCGGTGGCAGCGTGCGTATCGCCATCGATCACGAGATCCACTGAGGGCGTGCCCGTGCAGCAGCATCGCGCTCGCCTCTCGTTCGACACGTTACTATTCGTAATCTCGCTCGCGGCGATTGTCATCGGGCTGCGCGCCTCGAGCACGCAGTACCTGACTCCGCAGACCGGCCTCGGCTACGCGCTCGGCATCATCGGCGGCTCGATGATGCTGCTCGTCGTCATCTACCCGCTGCTCAAGCGCATGCCCGGACTGCGCTTCCTGGGCACCGTGCCGGGCTGGTTCCGCGCTCACATGATGCTCGGCATCATCGGTCCGATCTGCATCCTGTTTCACTCCAACTTCAGTCTCGGCGCCACGAACAGCAACGTCGCGCTGTTCTGCATGCTGATCGTCGCGGGCAGCGGCCTCGTCGGCCGCTACTTCTACGCCAAGATCCACGATGGGCTGTACGGCCGTAAGTCCACGCTCGTCGAGCTGCAGGCGCGCAAGGCCGCCCTGACGAGCCAGGGGCAGGAGGTGCCGCTGCTGCCGGAGCTCATCAGCCGCCTCGAGCGCGAGGAGCAGCGCCTCGTGGCCTGGGGACGCGGGGGCGCGGCGGTGCTGATCGCGCCGCTCATGATTGCCACCGCCGCGGCAGGTGCCCGCAGGCGTTTGCACCGCTACATCCGCTCGGCATTGGTCGCGGCGGCGACCACCTCCCGTCCGATCGCGGCGCAGCGCACGCGAGTGGAGCGCGTCGCCTGCGAGTATGCGGACCGGCGCGTGCGCGCGAGCGTCGACGTGGCGGAGTTCCGCATCTACGAACGGCTGTTCTCGGCCTGGCACGTGCTGCACTTCCCGATGTTCTTCATGCTGCTGGCTGCGGGAATCGTCCATGTCGTCGCGGTACACGTGTACTGAGTCCCGCGCCCCCCGATGGCCGCACCGCGTCAAATCGCTGGGGTCGTGATGATCGTGCTCATCGCACTGCCCTGGTCCGCGAGCCGCGGCGCCAACATCGAGAAGCTGCTGATGCCGGGGCCGGTGAGCGGCGCGCACGCCAAGACCGAGGAGAACTGCGAGGCCTGCCACGATCGGGCGAACCGCGAGCGCCAGAGAGAGCTGTGCCTCGTGTGCCACAAGGATGTCGCCGCCGACCTGCGTGCCACGAGCGGGTTCCATGGCAGGCTCGCCGCCGCGCAGACCACGCAGTGCGCGGCCTGCCACTCCGAGCATCGCGGGCGCACTGCGGACATCGTCGGCTTCAGTCGTGCCGCCTTCGACCATGCGCAGACCGACTTCGCGCTGCACGGGGCGCACGCCGCGCTCGAGTGCGCGAGCTGTCACAAGCCGCGCGTCGCCTTTCGCAACACGCCGCAGGAGTGCATCGGCTGTCATCGCACCGACGATGCGCACCACGGCAATCTCGGCAGCGACTGCCGCAGCTGTCACCTCGAGACGGCGTGGCACGACGCGAAATTCAACCACGACAAGACTCATTTCCCGCTGCAGGGCAAGCATCGGGACGTGCCGTGCGCCGCCTGCCATGCGGGCGAGCGCTACAAGAACACGCCCCAGCAGTGTGCCGCCTGTCATGCCCCGGACGACG
>Ga0335081_10014664_pt1 | contig 12675 bp, 14 predicted proteins | sample Lox_Sample_35_FD_206713 | JGI IMG/M metagenome (GOLD analysis project Ga0335081, IMG submission 206713) | Soil microbial communities from Loxahatchee National Wildlife Refuge, Florida, United States - Lox_Sample_3.5 | ecosystem: Environmental > Terrestrial > Soil > Wetlands | place: USA...
AAAACGGTCGTCTTCGACCGAAACGGATATTTATACCACGGCATCGTCAAATCGATGGCAGACGGAGCTCGTGAAGCCGGGTTGAAATTCTGACCCGACAGCCGGACGCCGTGCGACAGACCATTTGCCGGGTCGTCTAATGGCAGGACAGCGCCCTTTGGAGGCGTCAGTGGAGGTTCGAATCCTCCCCCGGCAGCACACATGTTAATCATTGAATGGAGTACGAAGATTGGCACGCATTAAAGCAGGTGAACTGGAGCTGAAAGACCGGTTGGTGTTTATCAACAGGGTCGCCAAAGTCGTCAAGGGCGGTCGCAGGTTTAGTTTCAGCGCGATTGTAGTCGTGGGTGACGGCAATGGACACGTCGGGCTCGGACTCGGGAAGGCGAATGAAGTCCAGGATGCAATTTCCAAGGGCATCGACGATGCTAAGAAAAACGTCGTCAAAGTGTCTCTGGTGAAGGGAACTGTTCCCCATCCGATTCAGGCGAAATACGGAGCGTCAAAGGTATTGCTCAAACCGGCATCACCGGGTACCGGTCTCATCGCCGGCGGCGGAGTGCGCGCAGTTCTCGAATCTGCCGGCGTGAAGGACATCCTGACGAAATCCATCGGCTCATCAAACCCTCATAATGTTGTGAAGGCGACGATGAAGGCGCTTCTTACCCTCACCGACGCTAAAGAAATGGCAGAACGCCGCGGTCTGCAAATCTCAGAACTCTTCGGGACTCCGGCACACTAACGGATTGATTTATGGCAAAACAACTAAAGATTACACAGCTCGTCAGCCAGAACGATTGCCTGGAAGTCCAGAAACGGACCATCAAGGCACTGGGTCTCGGCAGGCCGCATTATTCGACAATCAAGAATGACACGCCCCAGATCCGGGGTATGATCACGGTTGTCAAACATCTTGTGAAAGTGGAAGAGGTACAATAACGTCATGGCAGCGCCCATACTCAGCAGTTTACGGTACGCAAAGGGATCGCGGAAAAAAGTAAAACGTATCGGCCGCGGCCAGGGCTCCGGGCACGGCGGAACCGCTACTCGGGGACATAAGGGTGAAGGCGCCCGCTCGGGCACGCACTACCGGGCGTGGTTCGAAGGCGGCCAGATGCCGCTTATTCGCCGAATTCCCAAGTTCGGATTTCATAATCCGTTCCATGTGGAATTTCAAACCGTGAATGTTTCCACCCTGGAAGAATATTCTGCGGCTGGAAAGATCGCGGGCGGAAAGGTGACGCCGGAAGTCCTTTACACTCTCGGTCTTGTGCGAAAAAAGGCGGCTCCGGTCAAAATTTTGGGTGATGGGGAATTGAAAGCAAAGCTCGAAATCTCCGCCCACGCGTTCAGCAAGTCGGCGGTGAAGAAAATCGAACAGGCGGGCGGCAAAGCTCTTACGGTCGGTCAGTCAACCAAGAAATAAGCATGGCGAAGTTCAGCGAAAGTTTTCGGAACATCTTCAAGATCCAGGAACTCCGGCAGCGCATTTTTTATACTGCCGCACTCCTGATCGTCGTCCGGTTCGGGTCGCACGTTACGCTTCCCGGCATCGACGCCAAAGTTCTCTCGGAAGTGATCCGCACGCAATCATCGAACACACTCTTTGGTTTGTACGATTTGTTCGTCGGCGGAGCGTTCCGGAATGCCGCGATCTTTGCACTCGGCATCATGCCGTATATCAGCTCCTCGATCATTATCCAGCTCCTCGGCGCGGTCATCCCGTACTTCCAGAAGCTCACCAAGGAAGGAGAAGAGGGAAGGAAAAAAATCACGCAGCTGACGAGGTATGGAACGGTTCTGATCTCCATCCTCCAGGCATGGGGTGTGAGCGTTCAGCTCTCGAGCATGTCGGCCGCGGGTGCCCCGATCATTCCGCCGGAAGTGCAGGGATTTACATTCCAGCTCTCAACCATGATCGTGTTGACTGCAGGGACGATATTCATGATGTGGCTTGGCGAACAGATCACGGAACGCGGTATCGGTAACGGTATCTCCCTGATCATTTTTATCGGAATTATTGCCCGGTTCCCGAACGCCATTTTGGATGAATATCAGATTGTGAGCCAGGGCGGCCGCGGACTTATCGTGGAGCTCATTATCGTGGCACTGATGGTGGTCATTGTTGCCGGCATCGTGCTCGTAACACAGGCCACACGGCGCATTCCGGTACAGTATGCAAAACGGGTCGTCGGACGCAAAGTGTACGGCGGTGTCACACAATATATTCCGATGCGCGTCAATACCGCCGGCGTGATGCCGATTATTTTTGCCCAGGCCATCATGTTTATCCCGAATACGATTTTGACGTTCTTCCCGGAAAATGAAACGCTGCAGGGCTTCGCACAGTATTTTAATTATACCTCGGCGACCTATTCGGTGGTCTACGCGTTGATGATCATCTTCTTCACTTACTTTTATACGGCAGTGGCGTTCAATCCGAAAGATGTTGCGGAGACCATGCAGAAGCAGGGCGGATTTATTCCCGGCATTCGCCCCGGAAAGAATACGTCGGATTTCATTGATAACATCCTGACGAAAATTACACTGCCCGGATCGGTATTCCTGGCAATCGTGGCAATCCTTCCGGCGATCATGATCCGGATGGGCGTCACATCGAGTTTTGCGAGCTTCTTCGGAGGCACGAGCCTGCTGATCGTCGTGGGAGTCGGGCTGGATACGCTCCAACAGATTGAGTCGCATTTGCTGATGCGGCACTACGACGGATTCATGAAGAGCGGCAAGATTAAAGGCCGCCGGTAATACTGCCTGCAGGCGAGCGATCGCCTTCGGAAAACGTATGGCAAAGGCAACGATAAAATCGCAGCAGGAGGTTTTGCTGATGAAAGAAAGCTGCCGCATCGTTGCAGAGGTTCTTCGGCTCCTGAAGCTTCATATTCGTCCGGGCGTGACGACAAAGGAATTGGATACCATCGCAGAAGAATATATCCGTTCAGAGGGCGGTGAGCCCGCATTCAAGGGATATGGCAGCGACCGGAGAAATCTCTTCCCGGCGTCGCTCTGCACGTCGATCAATGAAGAAGTGGTGCACGGTATCCCGGGAAACCGTACTCTTGCCGATGGAGATATCATCTCGGTCGATGTGGGGGTTCGCAAGAACGGATTTTACGGCGACGGCGCATGGACATTTGCTGTCGGAAAAATCTCCGATGAGAAAGAGCGGTTGATGAAGATTACCGAAGAATCGCTCCTCAAAGGAATTGAGCAGGCACGTGCGGGAAACCATGTCCACGATATCTCTGCGGCAGTTCAGTCGCATGTCGAGCAGGCGGGATTTTCGGTCGTTCGTGACCTTGTCGGGCACGGCGTCGGCCGGAATCTCCACGAAGAACCTGCTGTGCCGAATTACGGCGAAGCAGGTACGGGCGTGGTTCTGCAGAAGGGGATGACGATAGCGATCGAGCCCATGGTAAACGCAGGCGGACATCGTGTGCATGTGGAGCGGGACGGATGGACGGTTCGGACTGCCGACGGTGAGCCGTCAGCACATTTTGAACATACAGTTCTGGTAACAGAACATCAACCTGAAATTCTCACACTCTGACGAGGAGAATGGCCAAGCAAGGACCGATTACGATGGATGGCGTGATTACCGATACACTTCCGAACGCCATGTTCAGAGTGAAACTCGATAACGGTCATGAAATTCTCGCGATCATTTCAGGAAAAATGCGCATGCATTATATCAAGATCCTGGTGGGTGATAAAGTGACGGTGGAAATGTCGCCATACGATCTGTCGAAGGGTCGCATCACGTACCGGTATAAATAAAAGGAAGAAAAGATGAAAGTCCGATCATCAGTAAAAAGACTCTGTGAAAATTGCAAGATCATCCGGAGAAAAGGTGTCGTCCGGGTTATCTGTAAGAACCCGAAGCATAAGCAGCGGCAGGGATAACCCTTCCGCGCGGTCATTATTGAAAGGATAATTACTCAGTGGCACGTATAGCAGGAATCGATCTGCCGAAAAACAAACGGTCCGAAATTGGTCTGACTTACATTTACGGGATCGGAAGAACGACGGCACACAAAATCCTCGACCAGGCAGGTATCGACCACAGTAAACGCATCAGCGAGCTGAGCGATGACGAAGTCGCAAAGATCCGGTCGATCATTACCTCCGATGTGAAAGTGGAAGGTGCGTTGCGGAGCGAGACGCAGATGAATATCAAGCGTCTCATGGATATTAACTGCTACCGCGGTCTGCGGCATCGCAAAGGGCTTCCCGTCCGCGGACAACGCACACGAACAAATGCCCGGACACGCAAAGGAAAGAGAAAGACCGTGGCAGGAAAGAAGAAAGTCGCAGCTAAGAAGTAATCCAACAACCGGGCAAATGTTATGGGAAAACAGGCATCAGCAACACCGGCTCCTCAGACCGGAACAGCAAAAAAGAAAAAGAAAATCCAGGTCGACGTTACCGGAAAGGCGTTCATCAAAGCGACCTTTAACAACGTGATCGTGACGATCACGGATGTCTACGGGAACGTCATCAGCTGGTCTTCAGCGGGACGGAACGGATTCAAAGGATCCAGGAAAAACACACCGTTTGCGGCTCAGGTCAGCGCCGAAGCGGCAGCGAAGGAAGCATTTGATCTTGGACTCCGGAAGGTGGATGTCTTTGTGAAGGGTCCCGGGTCCGGCCGTGAAGCGGGCATCCGATCGCTCCAGACTGTCGGTCTCGAGGTATTGAGCATCCGGGATATCACGCCGATTCCGCACAACGGCTGCCGTCCGCCAAAGCGGCGCCGCGTTTAATGTCGTTGTACTTTCATTCGTAGGAGAATATGGGAAGATATATCGAAGCAAGTTGCAGGCTGTGCCGGAGAGAGAAACAGAAACTCTTTCTGAAAGGTACAAAGTGCTTCACGGAAAAATGTCCGGTCGAGCGGCGTGCATACCCGCCCGGACAACACGGACAGACGCGTCGTCAGAAGATCTCGGAATACGGTGTTCAGCTTCGTGAAAAACAGAAGATCCGCCGGATGTATGGTTTGCAGGAATCGCAGTTCCGGAATTATTTCGAGAAAGCACTCAGCCAGACTGGCCGTACCGGCGAAACGCTGGTCAAAATGCTCGAACGGCGGCTCGATAATGTGGTCTACCGGCTCGGCTTTGCCCCTTCACGGAAGGCAGGCCGCCAGCTCGTCACACACGGTCATCTGCTGGTGAATAACAAGGTAGTTACCATCCCCTCTTTTCTCCTGAGAGCGGGGGATGTCATACACATCAGAGAAGCGAGCAAGAAGCTGGATGTTATCCATTCCTCGATGAAACGGATGAAGGACAATGCCATGCTTCCATGGCTGAGTCTCGATAAAGCGACAATGTCGGGAACATTCCTGAACGTTCCCGAACGGGCCGACATTCCGCTGAACGCCAACGAGCAGCTTGTCGTTGAGTTGTATTCAAAATAACGAACCGTCGTTTTCGAAACATACCAAGAGAACCCACGAGAGTTACGTTCGGAGAAGGAAACTATGTCAGCAACAAACTATCAGATGCCCGAAAAGGTCCAGCTTGACGAGTCGAGCTATTCAAACACCTTTGGGCGCTTTATTCTTCAACCACTGGAAAAGGGATTTGGTGTGACGATCGGCAACGCCTTTCGCAGGGTGCTGCTCTCGTCACTGCCGGGAACTGCCTTCACCGCGATCCATATCGACGGGGTTCTCCATGAATTCTCGACGATCCCCGGCGTGGTGGAGGATGTGTCCGAGATTGTCCTGAACCTTAAGGCGGTCAGGATGAAGCTCATCAACAAAAAACTGAACCGCATCCTGCTCGAACTGAAAGGGCCGAAGGAAGTCACGGCAGCCGACATCCAGAAAGCCAATCCGGAAATCGAGATTCTGAATCCCGATCAGTACATCGGCACGCTCAACGCCGGCGCAGCGGTCCAGATGGAGCTTCGCATCGGCCGCGGGAAGGGCTATGTTCCCGCCGAGGAGAATAAGCTTGCCGATCAGACCACAACGGGGCTGATCAGCATCGATTCAATTTTCACGCCGATCCGGAATGTCAGGTACTTCGTCGAAACAACTCGCGTCGGTCAGCAAACCGATTATGAGAAGCTTATCCTCGAGGTGGAGACAGACGGGTCAATTGCTCCGGATGATGCACTGGCACAGGCGGCAAATATTCTCCGCGATCATGTCAATCTCTTCCTGAGCTTTGACATCGAGACCGAACAGCATGAAGAAATGATGGAGAAGGACTCCGAGTTTGCACGGATCCGCAAGATTCTCCAGATGAACGTCGACGAGCTGGAACTCTCCGTGCGCTCACATAACTGCCTGCGGGCTGCAAACATCAAAACGATCGCCGACCTCGTCAGACGTGACGAGCCCGAGCTCCTGAAATTCCGAAACTTCGGGCGTAAATCGCTTGCAGAACTGTCCGAAATTATCGACCAGTTCGGCCTCTCGTTCGGGATGGATGTCGACAAGTACCTCCAGAATGGCAACGATTAATTTGAACTAGGAAACTCTTATGCGTCATAGAAAATCTGGACGAAAGCTCAAACGTACCGCCAGTCACCGGAAAGCGACGCTGGCGGCACTCTCGACTGCGCTTCTGCGAAATAAAAAAATCCGGACGACCCTTGCCAAAGCACGAGAAACCCGCATGGAGGTTGAGAAGCTCATTACCCGTGCAAAGAATGCTGTGGCGCTCGAAAAGGACGGGAAGGATGTTCACGCGCGCAGAATGGTGGCGCGCTTCATCAAAGACAAAGAGGTCGTGAAGGAGTTGTTTGGAGATATTGCGCAGAAGGTGGCAAGCCGTCCCGGCGGTTACACGCGCGTGGTGAAACTCGGACAGCGTTTCGGCGACGGGGCAGAGGTTGCAATTCTCGAGCTCGTGGATTATAACACGGGAAAGGCACCGGAGAAATCTTCCGCCAAAAAGAAAGAAAAGAAGGAAGGCCGGAAGAAAAAAGAGAGCCCGGGGATTGAGGCACCCGCAATACCGGAGGGAAAGAAAGCCAGGGCCTGATTGATCCTCAGAGTTGATCGGAAGGGTTCTCGTTCTACGGGAACCCTTTTTGTTTTTGTATGATCCATCATCTTCGGAGCATCAACCGCGAATCAAGGATGACAGGGCATAGCGTCGGAACCCTTTGCGCTCCCCACTTCCGATCGGCGGGTTTGATTCTCCTTCCCGAAATCAGTATTTTAAGATGACTTTCTCAAAATTACGACGCTCCTTTCAAACAGATGGGATATTCGCATTCAGAAATAGAAAAAAAATGGCAGAAATACTGGGAGGAACATCAGACATTTCGCGTCTCGGAGGACCGGTCCAAACCTAAGCTGTATATTCTCGACATGTATCCATATCCCTCAGGGGCGGGACTTCACGTCGGACACCCTGAAGGATATACCGCCACCGATATCTATTCCCGTTTCAAGCGGATGAACGGATTTCAGGTTCTCCATCCGATCGGATGGGATGCGTTCGGACTTCCAGCTGAGCGGTATGCGATGCAAACCAATATCCATCCGCGAACTACCACCGTCGAAAATATCAATACGTTCCGCCGGCAGATCAAAATGCTCGGGCTGAGCTACGACTGGACGAGGGAAGTTGATACGACCGATCCGCGGTATTACAAATGGACACAGTGGATCTTCCTGAAATTGTATGATTCCTGGTTCGATCCGCACGCGGGAAAGGCCCGCCCGATCGAGATGCTGGTGAAAGAGTTTGAAAGCCACGGTTCATCGGGGCTTCCAACCGACCGTGAATTTACCCCGGATGAATGGCGCGGGATGGGGAAGAAGGAACAACACGATATGCTCGCGCAGTTCCGGCTTGCATACATTGCAGAAATCCCGGTTAACTGGTGCGAAAAACTGGGTACAGTTCTGGCGAACGAAGAGGTTGGAGAGTGGACTGAGAAGGGCTACGTTGTTGAGAGGCGGCCGATGCGCCAGTGGATGATGCGCATTACGGCGTATGCCGACCGGCTCCTCGAGGACAGCACTGCTCTCGACTGGCCCGCCTCGACCCTCGAACAGCAGCGGAACTGGATCGGCCGGTCTGAAGGTGCGATGATCGATTTCAAAGTTGACGGTAAGGAACTTTCGCTTCGCGTATTCACAACGCGCCCGGATACGATCTTTGGCGCGACATTTATGGTCCTTGCTCCGGAACATCCACTTGTTGAACAACTCACGTCACCCTCACAGCGCGCATCCGTCGAATCCTATCGTGCTGAGACGGTCCGGAAGAGCGAGCTCGAGCGGGGCTCGGAAACCAGCAAGACCGGTACGTTTACCGGAAGCTTTGTGGTGAATCCGGCAACGAATAAGAATATCCCCGTTTGGATCGCAGATTATGTCTTGATGGGATACGGTACCGGTGCCATCATGGCAGTTCCCGGCCAGGATGAGCGGGACTGGGAATTTGCGGAGACCTTTCATCTCCCCATCGTGAGAACCGTACAGCCGCCTTCGGGATGGGGCGGTAAAGCATACACGGGTGAGGGAGCGGCGATCAACAGTTCGGGCAACGGCATATCGCTCGACGGTCTTGAGATCGACAAGGCGAAAGAAAAAATTATCGGCTGGCTGGTTCAACAGGGAACCGGGAAAGCCACGATCCAGTACAAGCTGCGCGATTGGCTCTTTTCACGTCAGCGGTACTGGGGTGAACCGATTCCGATTGTGCATCTCGAGGACGGAACGATGACCGTCGTTCCGGAATCCGAACTCCCGCTACTGCTCCCCGATCTCAAGAAATTTCAACCGAGCGGCACGACGGAATCGCCGCTTGCGCTTGCATCCGGCTGGGTGAATGTTGTTGATGCGAAAACAGGATTACGCGGAAGGCGCGAAACGAATACGATGCCGCAGTGGGCAGGATCGTGCTGGTACTATCTCCGGTATCTTGATCCCCAGAACGACCAGCAGATGTGCTCGCACGAAAAGGAAAAATACTGGATGCCGGTGGATCTCTACGTCGGAGGTGCCGAACATGCGGTGCTCCACCTGCTGTATGCAAGGTTCTGGCATAAAGTGCTCTATGACCTTGGCTACGTGAGCACGAAGGAGCCGTTCATGAAGCTTCGTCACCAGGGGATCATTCTCGGCGAGGATTCGCGCAAGATGTCGAAATCCCGCGGAAACGTGGTGAACCCCGATGATGTCGTCAACAGATATGGTGCAGATGCGATGCGGCTGTTCGAGATGTTCATGGGCCCCCTTACGGATACCAAGCCGTGGTCAACGCGTGGCGTAGAAGGGGTTTCGCGGTTCCTCCAGCGTGTGTACCGCATGATTCTTACCGAAGAGGGGGAGGTTCTTCCTGCTGTCGGCAACGGATCGCTCTCATCGGATGAAGAACGACTCGTTCACCAGACGATCAAGAAAGTAACGGAGGATATCGAGTCGCTGAACTTCAATACCGCTATTTCCCAGCTCATGATTTTTGTCAACGAATTCCTGAACAAAGAATCGAAACCAAAACCGGTGATGGAAACATTTGTGCTTCTTCTTTCGCCGTTTGCTCCGCACCTCTCCGAGGAGCTTTGGCGGAAACTCGGTCATCCGGAGTCGCTTTCGTACGCCTCATGGCCGCGGTATGAAGAGACGAAGATTGTCGTTGATGAAGTCGAGATGGTAGTTCAAATCAATGGGAAAGTGCGGTCAAAATTTGTAGTCCCTCTGGATACGGAAGACGAGGTCCTTAAGGACCTTGCATTGAGGGATGAAAACGTCAAGAAGTATCTCGATGGCAAACAAGTCGTCAAGCTCGTGATCGTGAAAAATAAACTCGTGAGCATCGTTCTGAAGTAATGAAATGCCGCTCTCGGCAATCATCATAACGTTTAATGAGGAAACAAACTTGGAGCGATGCCTCCGGAGCATTTCCTGGGTTGATGAAATCATCGTTGTGGATTCATTCAGCACCGATCGGACTCTGGAGATTGCGAGGCGTTACACTCGGCACGTCATCCAGCATCGATATGAGGGAGATATTCCCCAGCGCGAGATCGGTTTTCGGGCTGCAGCAGGTGACTGGCTGATGTATATCGATGCCGACGAGGAAGTAACCGATCAATTGCGCCATCAGATTACGGACGTGCTCAGATCTCCGGGTGCGAAACCCGGATATGCATTTTTGCGCAAGAGCCGGATCTTCGGCACATGGACTGAACATGGAGGATGGTTTCCGGATTACACGTTCCGCTTGTTCCGCAAGGATGCCTATGTTGCAGAGCCCGCCGAAGTTCATGGTGGGTTTACCGTTAAGGGCGAAAGGGGGGTTTTGGAAGGGCTGCTCCTGCATTACACCTATCCCTCAATTCATCGGTACCTCTCAAAAATGAACGACTATACCTCGCTCGCAGTCCATAACAAATTGATGGGCGACGGAGTGGGAAACATCGGTTTCGTCAAAATTGTTCTGAGTCCATTCTCGGAATTCTTCAGAAAGTTCTTCTCGAACAAGGGATACAGAGACGGCATGCACGGATTCGTTTTGGCGGTGCTCGGTGCACTCTACACATTTGCGCTGTACGCAAAGGTGTGGGAATACCAATCGCGCCGGCATGAAGGAGTCGGGTACCTGCCGCCGATTACAAACGTTGAACTCCTCGAGGCAAAACGGCATTCGATTCATTCCTGAACATCCGTGAAGAAATCGCTCACACTGATCATTGCAGTGTATAACGGAGTACGCTCTCTGGAGTTGATCTTTGCCGCACTCGCTCGACAGTCATTTCCCGATTTTGAAGTGATTGTAGCAGATGACGGTTCCGGTCCGGACATTGCCGCCCTCATTCAACATCAGCAGAAGGCGCTGTCGTTTCCCGTTCGCCATCTCTGGCACCCGGACAACGGCTTCCGGAAGAATGTCATGCTGAACAAAGCGCTTGAAGCCGCACAAACGGAGTATGAGGTCTTTATTGATGGGGACTGCATTCCGCATCGGGATTTCCTCTTCGACCACTGGACCAATCGCATGGAAAAGACACTCCTTTGCGGCCGACGGGTGAATCTGGGAGAATATGTCAGCAGGCAGCTATCGCTCGAAGCGGTACTCAGCGGGAAATTCGAACGCTTCTCGCCGCATCTGTGGCTCGACGGTATCCTGGGTCGGAGTACGAACGTGGAAGAATCGCTTCGGTTCAGGGCGAAGGTGCTTCGGAGTATCCTGGTGAGGGCAGACGGCAGGATTCTGGGATGCAATTTCTCCGTTGAACGAAGATGGCTCGAGGAGATCAACGGCTTCAATGAAGATTATCATGCTCCCGGCCGGGGCGAAGATTCGGATATTGCATTCCGCCTCGGTCTGCTCGGCGTGAAGATGCGCTCACTCCGCTATCTCGCCATTCTCTATCATCTCTATCATCCTGCAACGCCGGCATTCGAAGAGAATAAGTCCCTCTACGAACGCATCGTTGCAGAAAGGGAGATTCGGTGTCTGCACGGAATACATAATCTCGAACGGGAACATCTGCCGATAACGGAGAAGGACCGGACGTGAAGACGCTCAAGACATATTTCCGGGTGATCGGGTATGCCCGTCCCTACTGGAAGCAAATCGCCGGATCGATTCTCTGTACGATTTTCTATTCCATTTTCAGCGGGGCTTCCATCTATCTCTTCATTCCGCTTTTGGATATTCTCTTCCATCCTGAAAAGGCCACCGGGGGAATAGCCGCGGGCAGCTTTAAGATCCCGTTCGGTCTCGATAAAGCACTCGGCGGCCTGAAGGACTCATTCTTCCGGCTGGTCTTCGGCGGATCGACTCTTGATTCTCTCTTCCGGATCTGTGTCATCATCGTTATTGCATTCCTGTTGAAAAACCTGTTCGGATACTTCCAGTCGTTCTTCATGAATTATGCCGAGGAAGGAGTGATCAAGAACCTCAGGAATGAACTCTATCGCCATCTGCACAATCTTCCGCTCGGGTATTTTACCAACGAACGGACCGGCAAGCTCATTTCCCGGATCACGAGCGATGTCAATATCCTGAACGGGGGCATCAGTGCCTGTTTTGTCACGATGATCCGCGAGCCGCTGCTCATCCTCGTCTATCTGGGTATGGCTCTCGCTCTCAGCTGGCAGCTGACGATCATTTCTCTCGTTGTTTTTCCCTTTGCACTCACGATCATCAGCGCCATTGCACTGCGTCTTCACAAGGAACGAGGGGTCTCGCAGGACCGACTGGCGGATATTACGTCGATTCTGCTCGAGTCGATTTCCGGCGTCAAAGTCGTGAAAGCATTCGGTATGGAGGATTTTGAAAAGAAGAAATTCAACAGGGAAACACAGCGGTATTTCAATTCCCTCATCAAGCTTGCACGTATCCGCGATCTGGCGACACCTGCGACAGAGCTGCTGAGCGTCATGGCGGGTGCGTTTATCATCTGGTACGGAGGAAGGCAGATTCTTCTGGAAGGAAACCTGAACGCGAGCGCGTTTCTCACGTTCCTGTTCATCATCTTCCAGATCATGCCTCCCATCAAGGAGCTGACGAGCGTCAATAACCGCATCCAGGAGGCAAGCGCAGCGGGAAACCGGATCTTTGAAGTTCTGGATACACAGCCCTCGATCCGGAACGCCCCGAATCCCAAGATCCTCGACCGGTTCAGTTCGAGTGTTGAATTTCGAAGTGTGAGCTTTCGCTACAATGGCAGCGGAGA